>Ga0307508_10001502_pt1 | contig 26063 bp, 26 predicted proteins | sample 9_EM_MG_FD_203089 | JGI IMG/M metagenome (GOLD analysis project Ga0307508, IMG submission 203089) | Populus trichocarpa ectomycorrhiza microbial communities from riparian zone in the Pacific Northwest, United States - 9_EM | ecosystem: Host-associated > Plants > Roots > Unclassified | place... | reverse complement strand
AGGCGGGGGCGGCGGGTTGGGGGGGCCCCCGGTTTCCGTTGGCTTTGGGGGCCGGGGGGGGGGGGGGACGTCAGGGCGGCGCCGGGCTCCACGCGTACGGGCTCGGTCGTCGCCACCATGATGCGTGGGCGGAGCACTGGCCGTTTGCCCGTGTCGTCGATCCGGTCGGCCTTCGCCAGCGTGACCGTGCCGCCGAAGGCCGCGCCCGCCAGCCGGTGTTCGGCCATGACCAGCGGGTCGTCGAAGGCGCGCTGGACGGCGTAGCGGGCCGCCGCGTTCTCCAGTCGCTGCAGGCGGGCGGCCGCCGCCACCGCGCCGTCGTGTCGCGGCTGCGGCGCCCCGCCGTCGGCCATGTGCTGGACGAACCCCGAGTAGACGTCCCGGTCCGCGTCCCAGCGCGACACGACCCGGGCGCCCGGCGGCAGGCCCCGCAGCACGGCGAGCGTTCGCCACATCTGGTCCCAGGTGGGCAGCAGCAGCTCCTCGAGGACCCGGGGCAGGTCGGGCGACGACCCGGTGATCAGCGGCGCCAGGACCCGGTTGTCGAAGTCGGGGTCGGTGGCGGGGCCGGCGACCGGGCCGTTCTCCGCGGCGCGCGCCTCGGAAGCGCCCGCGGTGATCCAGGCGAGCAGCGAGGCGAGTTGGGCGTCCTCGGCGCCGCTCTGGCCGGTCGCCCAGTGCAGGCCGAGCGCCTGCACGGCGTTGAGCAGCAGCGACGACCCGGGCACCTCGGCCGCGGCGGCGAAGAACGTCAGCCATCGGCCGAGCAACGGCACCGAGGCGGGCACCGGGTTGTCGCCGTCGACCCGGCGGAAGCGCGTCGACCGGCCGAGGAGCTTGAGGAAGTCGGCGCCGCCGGTGTTGGGCACCCAGACCTGCGGAGCGTCGACAAACCGGTGCCGGACGTCGCGACCGCGGTCCACGGGGATCGGCTCGGCCACGCCGGTGAACGACTCGAAGTAGGGGTTCAGCAGGTCGGCGAGGGCCGCGGTGAAGGCGAACCGTTCGTCGCGGTTGCGCGGCTGGGCGACCACGAGCAGGCGCCGGTCGCCGGGCGCTGTGCCGAGCATGGCGGCCAGGGGCGCATTCGCCTCGCCGGCCATGGCGAGCGGGATCAGGACCAGCGGGCGGTCGTGCAGGTGCAGGTGGCGCACGGTCGCGATGGGCTGGGCCCGTCCGGCGGCGACCGCCTGCGCCCGGGCGAGGGCGGTGAGCGTGCTCACGAAAGGGCCTCGTCGCGCAGCCGCGACGCGGCTCGCAGCAGCGCGGCGGCCTCGGCCTGGTCCTCGGTCGGAGTCAGCGTGCCGCCGGCCAGGCCGAGCACGTCGGCGATCGTCTCGACGCCGCCGAGCGCCTCGCGCACCGGCCGCCCGAGGGCCGCTGTGGTGCCGGCCGCCTCATGCCGGCAATACACTGACATTTCACATGTTGAAAGGCACTCCGGGGCGTAACGGGCGTCCAGGGCGGTCAGGGAGGAGAGCAGGTCGGGCACCGGCAGGGCGAGGTCGAAGGACACCTCGGGCGGCAACGCCGCGACCAGCGACGGCACCGAGGCGAGCCGGGACAGCTGCCGCCGGAGCGTGGCGAGCTGCTTGCGCACGTCGAGCACGACGGCGATCGGGCTCATCGAGAAGTTCGCCGGGGCGACCAGGACGACCTCGTGGCTGACCCGCTCGTCGCCGAGCAGCCGGCGCAGCGCCAGCACGTAGACGGCGGCCTGCACGGCGGCGGCCGAGACCTTGGCGGCGTCGGCCTGCCCGTCGATGATCGCGAACGACTTGATCTCGACGACCCGCAGGTGGCCGTCCCGCTGGAAGGCGATCAGGTCGGGCTCGAGGTAGACGGTCTGCCCGGCCACGTCGAGGGTCAGCAGCGGATGGTCGATCAGCGCCGTGCGCGCGGACTCGAGCAGCTGCCTGGTCCGCCGGTGTCGGGCGTCGAGCGTGTCGTCGGCGTCGTCGCCGAGGTCATCGTAGGAGACGGAGATGTCCGGGATGCCGAGAGTTTCGCGCAGCAGGGCGCCGCCGTCCGCCTTGAGCATCGCCTCGAAGGCGTTCCCCCGGGCCAGCGCGAACCGCGACTGCCCGAACCTGCCCGCGAACCCGATCCGCTGCGCCAGCGCCGGCTTGTCGACGCCGGCGGCGTCCAGCACGGCCCGCCGGGTGCAGCCGGGGTTGGCGGTCAGTGCCGCGATCGTCCGTGCGTTGTGCCGCTTGCCCGGCACCGGGCCGCGCAGCCGGTCGATCCGGCTCACCCGCGCCCTCGTTGATGCGGCATTCGGCTCACCCGCGCTCTCGTTGATGCGGCATCCGGCTCATCCGCGCCCATATTGATGCCGCAATCGGCTCACCCGCGTCCTCGCTGGTGCGGCACGGCCGCGGCGCCGAAGAGCCGCTGCGACTCCGGCAGCTCGGCGGCCCGGCGCATCGCCGCCACCCGGATCGGCTCCTCGGCCGCGAGCTGCGCGGCCAGTCGCGGCTCCGCCAGCGCGGCGCGCGCCGCCTCCGCAAGATCAAGAGCCTCCGGACCGTACGGCACGCCGAGGGCCAGTTCGCGAAGCAGCCGTTGGACGCAGCGACCCGCGTGCGGTTGGGCCGCGACGAACTCGGCGATCCGGACGATCCGGGCCAGCGCGTCGGCACGGCGTACCGCGGGCGTGACGATCCGCCGGTCGAGCGGCCACTCGGCGAGCGCGATCAGCCCCCGCGCGGGCGTCAGGTCGGCGATCAGCGCGCGGCAGAAGCCCGGCACCCGGCCGCGGACGAGGCCGACCAGCGCGGGCACCGACAGGTCGCCGTCGAAGAGGGCGACGTGCACGTCGACGACCAGTCGGGCGGGCGCCGGCGAGCCGAGCAGCAACAGCGCGTTGCGCGCCTGCCCGGCCGTACTCGGCAGCGTGCTCAGATGGTTCACCGGGTCACTTTCGTCGAGGGTCTCAACGCCGGATCGACTGTAGATCCTTGTACATAGGGAGGGCAATGTGGTGATGAGTCACCACGTTTCACCCACGACAGCGATTAAATTCCGCATATCGGACGCTCGGTCGGGGGCGCGCTACGTTCGGACTATGCCGAAGGCCATCTGGAACGACGAAGTTATCGCCGAGAGCGACGACACCGTGGTTATCGAGGGCAACACCTACTTCCCGCGTGCGTCATTGCGCGAGGACGTGCTGGTTGCCTCGGACACCCACACCGTCTGCCCCTGGAAGGGTAAGGCGTCCTACTACACGCTGCAATCGAACGGGCACACCACCAAGGACGCCGTCTGGTTCTACCCGGAGCCCAAGCCCGACGCCTCGGCCGTGCGCGACCGGGTCGCCTTCTGGAAGGACGTCAAGGTCGAAATCTGACCCCGCAACCCCATCCGATCACCCCGGGGGCCTGCTCACGCGATGCGCGGGTGGGCCTCCTCGATCGCACCGACCTCAAGGTAGTCCAGCATGTCGCGCTGCTCGGCCAGGTCCAGCGCGCCGAAGGCCTCGTACGCCACGGCCCGCGAGTACTCGGTCTCCGCCGCGAGCAGCGCGATGATCCCCGACCAGGCCAGCGAGACCCGGTCGAAGAGCCGGGCAGTGCGCAGCGACGTCAGCCGGGTCAGCATCGCGACCTTGGTGGCCGCGTCGTCGTCGAGCGCGATCCGGTCGGAGAGCTCGAAGAGCGCCTTCCCCCGGTACGGGTGCTCCGACTCGATCATCCGGGCCAGCTCGGCGTTGGTCATCTGATCCACCGCCGGCGCCGGCCCCCGCCGCGGCAGCGAAGGGACGTCACCGGGCACGGCTGTCCCGCCCACTCTCGAAGCCGTTGCCGGGCAGTTGCTGCGGCAGTGTCGGCGTGCTCCGAAAGCTCGGGAACGGCGGCGCGGGCATCACCGGCGTGGCCGGCGCCTCTCGCGTCTCGCTACTCTCGCTCTCGGCGACCGCGTCGTGAACCGCCCCGTTGACCTGCTCGGCGGCGGGTCCTCCAGCGGCGGAAATTCCCTCCGGCACAGTTTGTCCTCCGTTGCCGACTTTCGTGCTGTTGGCGCTCCAATGAGATCACGGTCCCGCAACGGCGGCGACCCGACCCCGGCTCGCCCGGTCGTCACCCGGCCCGGCGAGCCGCCCTAGCCTTCAGGCAATACATTGATGGTTGCTCACGGACAAGCAGAAGGTGGATGTCGTGGACCGGACCGTCGAGGGCGACCCCGGCGAGTGGGAGTCGGTGCTAGTCGACATATCCGACATGTCGCTCGCGGAGCTCGGCTCCCTGGCCGGCGACCCGGCCAGCCCCGGCGATTCGCCGCTGCGCCGAAGTCTGCGCCGGATCGCCGGCGAGCTCGCCGAGCGGGACGAGCCGATCGCCGGTTTCAACTCGGCGCTCTGACGGGTGCGTCCGTTCCGCCTCACCGACGCGGCCCTCGCCCGGCTCGCCGCCGGGCGGCCTTCCGCCGACACCCTTGCCGAGCTGCGCAAGGCGCAGCTCAGCAGCCATCTCCTCCTGCTCGGCGAGATCCTCCGGGCGGACCGCAACCCACCCTGGTACGCGGACCGGCCGCCCCGGGAGGTCGTGGCCGACCCGATGACCGGCCTCTACGCCGCCACCGCCGTGGCCGCCCTGCACGCCGGCACGGACCCGCCCGACCGCGACGTCCTCGTGGTCCCGGGCGGCCACACCCTGACCACGACCTGCGCCGGCCGCACCCTGCGCGTACGCCTCGAGGACCGGGACCCGCTACGCGACCGCCTGGGGCTGCGCCCGGCCGCCCCGCTGACCCGGGCCGAGGTCGCCGGGTGGCAGCGCCGCCTGGACGAGGCTTGGCAGATCCTCGTCCGGCGCCACCCCGCTGCCGCCGCGACGCTGGCCGAGGTGCTGCGGGTGATCGTCCCGGTCGAGCCCGACCCCGGCGCCGGCATCAGCGCCACCTCGGCGAACGCCTACGGCGCGGTCGCGATGTCGGCCCCCGCGGACGGCTTGTCACTGGCCGTGGGCCTCCTGCACGAGACCCAGCACAGCCTCCTGAACGCCACCCGCACCCTGTTCGACCTGGTGCTCCCGTCGGCGGGCCGCACCTACTCCCCCTGGCGCGACGACCCACGCCCGGCCTTCGGCATCCTCCACGGCGCCTATGCCTACCTGGCGGTGACCCGGTTCTGGCGAACCGAGGCCGCGGGCTGCACGGGCAACCGGCAGGCGGCCTTCGAGTACGCACGCTGGCGCGCCGCCGTCGTCGCGGCGGCGGACGGGCTGCTCGACGGGGACCTGCTCACCTCGGCCGGGAGGCGGTTCGTGTCGGCGCTGCGCGACGAGGCCGCCGGGTGGCTGCCCGAGCCGCTCGACCCGGAGGTGGAACGCCTGGCCGGCGGCGCCAACCTCGACCACCGGGTGCGCTGGCGACTGCGCAACCTGCGGGTGGACCCGTGCGCCGCGGCATCGTTCGCCGCGGCTTGGCGGACGGGCCGTCCCCGCCCGCCGGCCCCGGAGCCGGCGCCGAGTCCGGCCCCGTCCCGAGAACTGGAGAAGAGCGCCCGGCTCAACCTGATCCACGCCCGGCTGAGCACGCCACCGCCCGCCGGGCCGCGCAGCGGCGCCGACCCGGTGTTGCGCGGCCCCGCCCTCCGGCCCGGCGGCGGCGTGCGGCCCGGGGACGACGCCTACCTGCGCGGAGACCACGGGACTGCGTACGCCGCGTACTTGAAAGATCTTCGGGAGGAGACGGCCCGGCGCCGTCGCACGCGGAGCGCCCCACCCGATCTCGATGATCTGTGGAGCGGGCTGGCGCTGGTTTTGCCGGCGCTGCGGGAGCGGCCGGAGTTGGTGCGGGCCGTCTACCTCGCGCTGGACGCGCCCGATCGTGCCGCCGTGGACCTCCCCGACCTCGCGGCCTGGCTCGCCGCACCCCCGCACCCCTGAGCGTCCGGCACGTGCCCCTGAGCGTCCGGTACGTGCCTGCGTGCTGGGCCGGCGTTCCCGGGTCCGTGTCCGGAGGAGGGCGATGCCTCATGTCGGGACTAGGGCGACCGATGGAAAGCGCGGAGGTGGAGCATGGGTCGGACCAAGACCATGGATCGGGTGCGTCGGGTGGTGGACTACGCCATGATCTTCGCGTCGTTGACGGTTCTCGTGTGGCCGATGCTCTTCGGCGGCATCGCGCGGCAGGACACCGACGCGCTGTCCCGGGCGCTGGCGCTCGCGTTCGTCGTGCTGGCCGGCATGCTCGTCACCAAGGCGGCCGGCCGCTGGCCGCTGGCGCAGTACGCGCCGGCCTCGGCGGCCGTGATCATGACGGCGTTCCTGCACGCCCGGGCGGACGGCGCGGGCCGCACGCTAACCTGGATGATCATCGCGATCGCCGCTGTCGTGCTGGTCCGGCAGCTCCTCGGTGTCGGCGCCAACGCCGGCCTGATGCGCGACCTCACCCAGCACCGGGCGATCGTGGCGCGGCAGGCGTTCCGTGATCCGCTGACCGAGCTCGGCAACCGGGCGATGTTCATCGATCAAGCCGAGGAGGCCCTGGCCCGCGCGGACGACACGATGACCGCCGTGATCATCATCGACCTGGACGGGTTCAAGGCCGTCAACGACACCTACGGGCATGTCGCGGGCGACCAGCTGCTCCGCACGACCGCGGCCCGGCTCAACGCCAACGTGCGTGGCGGTGACACGGTCTCCCGGCTGGGCGGCGACGAGTTCGTCGTGCTGCTGCCCCAGATCGCCGACGACTCGATCGCCGACACGGTGGCCGACCGGATACTGCGCGACCTGCTCCAGCCGCTGGTGATCGGCGAGGACATGATCAGCATCCGGGCCAGCGCCGGCATCGCCATCGTGCACGGCCGCGGCCACGGCGTCGACGAGGTCATGCGCGAGGCGGACCAGGCCCTCCACCAGGCCAAGGCCGACGGCAAGGGCGTCTCCCGCCGGTTCGACCCGGAGCTCTTCGCCCGCACCGGCAGGCAGCAGGCCGAGGAGGCCGAACTGCGCAACGCCATCGAGGAGCAGCAGTTCGAGGTGCACTACCAGCCGATCGTCGACCTCGACGGCGAGCAGACCGTGGGCGTCGAGGCGCTGGTCCGCTGGCGGCATCCGGAGCGCGGCCTGCTCCCGCCGGCCGCGTTCCTGGACCTGGCCGAGCAGCTCGGCATGCTGCCCCAGCTCGGCCACTGGGTGCTGGAGCACGCCTGCGAGCAGGCGGTGCGCTGGCAGGAGCACACCCCGGGCCTCGAGCTCAACGTCAACCTCTCCGCGTCCCAGCTGGGCAATCCGGCGCTGCGCGACGAGGTACGCCACGTGCTGCAGGCCACCGGCATTCCGCCCCACCAGCTGGTGCTGGAGCTGACGGAGACGGTCGCGCTGACCGACCTGGCCGAGTCGGCCCGGGTCCTCAACGAGCTCAAGACGCTGGGCGTGCGGATCGCGCTGGACGACTTCGGCACCGGCTTCTCCTCGCTGAGCCACCTGGGTGTCCTGCCGGTCGACGTCGTGAAGATCGACAAGTCGTTCGTGCAGGCGATGCAAGAGACCGGCGGCGCGTCGGTGGCCGAGGCGGTGCTACAGATCGCCCGCACCTTCAACCTGGCGCCGGTGGCCGAGGGCGTCGAGGACGCCATCCAGGCGTCGCGGCTACGCGAGCTGGACTGCGCCCAGGCGCAGGGTTACCACTTCGCCCGCCCGATGCCGGCGGGGGACCTGACCGAGCTGCTGAACCGCCAGGCGGCCCTGCGCGCCTGACGGCGGAAAGGCACGAGGTCGTCGAGGGCGCCGGCTATAGCGGCGGCAGGTCGGTGTCGGTCTCCAGCCGCTCGCCCGCGGCGACCCGCGACAACACCGGATGGCCCTCGCCGTACGACTTGGCGAGGGCCTCCGTCGCCTGGTGGCGGGCCTCCTCGTCGCCGCCGCCGAGCACCGCGTTCCAGGCGCAGGCCAGCGTGTCGGGGTGCTCGGCGCCACGGATGAGCCGGGATCGGTGCCAGGTGTCGGTCGCGACCTGCTGCGCCTCCTGGCGGTCGCCGAGGCCGAACAGGTCGGTGGCATAGCCGTTCGCGCAGCTGAGCGTGAACGGGTGGTCGGGGCCGACGCTGCGGCGCAGCCCGCCGAGCGCCTCGTGGTCGATCCGGTGGGCCTCCACGTAGCGGCCCAGTCCGCGGACCACCCCGGCCAGCCCGGCCGAGGCCGCCAGCGTGAACGGGTGATCGTCGCCGAGGGTCGAGTGGTAGCGCAGCACCGCGCGCTCCAGCAGCTCGTGGGCGCGGTCGAGATCGCCCTCGGCGCGCGCGCAGTTGGCCAGCGACACCGCCGCGGCAAGCGTCTCGGTGTGCAGGTCGCCGAAGCGGCGCCGGCAGAGCGCGAGGGTGGCCTCGGCCGAGTCGGTCGCGCCGGGCAGCCCGTGGCGGCGGGCGGCCATCGCGGAGAACCGGGCGGCCCAGAGCGCGAACGGATGGTCCTCGCTGATCGTGTCGGGCAGCGGCGGGGCGAGCAGGTCGGCCGCTCCGGCGTAGTCGCCGAGGCCGAACAGGTCGTACGCCAGCCCGGCGCGCGACGACAGCGTCTCGGGATGTGCGTCGGTGAGGATCGCCTGGCGCTGCCGCAGCGTCCGCTCGTCGATCGTGCGGGCACTCCGGAAGTCGCCGAGCAGCCGCAGGTCGGCGGCGAGGTTGTTGGCGCAGCGCAGCGAGGTCGGGAAGCTCTCGCCGAACAGCCGCCGGTAGCGGACCAGGTTGTCGCCGTCGAGCTGCCGGGCCTGGCCGAAGTAGCCGCGGATGCGCAGGTCCGCGCCGACGCTGTTGGCGGTGGCCAGGGTCGTCTCGTCGTCGCCGCCGAGCACCTCGCGCTGGGTGCGCAGGGTCTGCTCGTTGAGGGTGCGCGCGTCGGCGCTGCGGCCGGTCGCCCGCAGCGCGTTGGCCAGGTGGAACGACACCAGCAGGGTCTGCTCGTCGGTCTCGCCGAGCGCGACGCGCCAGCGGGCGGCGGCGGACGCGGCCAGGTCGCGGCTGGAGTCGTAGTCGCCGCGGGCGAAGTGGAAGCGCACGCAGTTGATCACGAGCTGGCGGATCTCCTCCGCGTCGGAGCCCAGCACGTCGGAGTGGATCAGGTGCGGGGTCAGCTCGGCGTAGCGCGGCCAGCCGTCGGGGTTGTCGGGATCGCCCGGGTCGGCGGCCGCCAGCATGCCGCGCACCGTGGACAGCAGCACGCCGTGCCGCTCGGAGCTGAGGCCCTGGCCGAGCATCCCGCGGACCAGCGGGTGCACGAGTAGCGCAGCGCCGGGCGGGTCGAGGTCGGCCAGCCCGTAGCGGCCGATCAGCCGGATCGCGGCCTTGAGCCGCCGCTCGATCCGGACCACTCGGGACAGCTCGGGCGTCAGCGGCAGCGTGCGGGCGCCCCAGAGCAGGTGCCAGGAGACCGGCGCGCCGCCGAGGAAAGCGCAGAGCTCGAGGAGTTGGAACGCTGCCGGCGCCGCCTCGCGCAGCGCGTCGGCGGCGAGGCTCCACGCCACCCGGACCGGGGTCGGGAAGGCCAGCTCGCCGGCGCGGCGGTCGAACCGCTCCAGGTAGTCGTCGACCGGCCAGCCGGTCGACGCGCGGACCGCGGCGGCCTGGTCGAGCGCCATCGGCACGTCGCCGAGCCGGGCGGCGAGGCGGTCGGCGTCCGCGGCGGACAGCTCGCTCGCCCGCCCGCGCAGCAGGTCGACGCTGTCCGCGCGCTCGAACACCTCCACCGGCACGGCCTGCGCCATGTCCTCGGTCCACCGCGGGTTGCGGCTGGTCACCAGCACGTGCCCGGCGCCGCTGGGCAGGTACGCGTTGATGTCCTCGGGCCGGTTCGCGTTTTCGAAGACGACCAGCCAGTTGCGGTAGGGCTCGCCCCGGCTCAGCGCGTCGCGCACGGCGGCGAGCGTACGGTTGATGTCGCCGGCTTCGGGGAGCCCGAGCCGCCGGGCCAGACCGATCAGCGCCGCGCGGGCGCCGGGGGTCTGCTCGGCGGGGATCCACCACACGAGGTCGTATGTTTCGGCGTAACGATAGACATATTCCACAGCGAGTTGGGTCCGCCCGGTGCCGCCGAGCGGATGGTCGGCGCCGGGCAGCAGCACGACGGGCCCGGCGGCCAGCCGGGTCCGCAGCCGGGCAAGGAGATCCTCGCGACCTACGAAACGGGGATTGCGCGGCGGCAGACCGCCCAGGATCGGCACACCACGCTCCTCACGTGTTGGTGTCGCCGATTACCGTACGTGGAACTACCGCCACTGGGGAACCATCAGGTTCACGAAGGAGGGACGGCCGTTGCCTGAGGAGATCGTGACCAGCGTCGATCACACCGAAGGGACCGTGACGGTTTCGTTGCACGGCGAGGTCGACGTGCTGACGGTCGACCAGGTCCGGGTCGCGCTGACCGATGCCCTCGCCGCCCGCCCGGCCGGCATCGTGGTCGACCTGGCCGAGCTGACCTTCATCGACTCCACCGGCCTGGGCGCGCTGATCTTCGGGTTCCAGCGCGCCCGCGACGCGGGTGTCCGCTTCCGCCTGGCCCACCCCTCCCGTTCGGTCCGCCAGATCCTGGTGCTCAGCGGCCTACTGGAGGTCGTCGAGGTCACGCCGTGACCGGCTCGGCTGCCGGAGCGAGGCCGATGCCCGGCGCGATCGGCTTGAGCCGCTTGCCGGCGAAGAGCATCAGGCTCAACAGGCTGGCCAGCACGGCGAGCGCCCCGGCGCCGTACCAGGCCGCGTTGTAGGTGCCGAGTTGGTCGCGCAGCAGCCCGGCGGCCGAGGCCGCGGCGGCGGCGCCGATCTGGTGCGAGGCGAATACCCAGCCGAAGACGACCGGCCCGCGGTCGCCGTAGTACTCCCGGCACAGGGTGACCGTCGGCGGCACCGTCGCCACCCAGTCGAGGCCGTAGAAGAGGATGAACACCACCATGCTGGGGTGTGCGCTCGCCGCGAAGAGCGACGGCAGCGCCAGCAGCGACAGCCCCCGGCCGAAGTAGTACACGCCGAGCAGCACCCGGCTGTCGACGCGATCAGTCAGCCAGCCCGAGACGATCGTGCCGGCGATGTCGAAGAGGCCGACCAGGGCGAGCAGGCTCGCGGCCGCCGTCACCGGCATGCCGTGGTCGTGCGCGGCCGGGATGAAGTGGGTGCCGACCAGGCCGTTCGTGGTCGCGCCGCAGATCGCGAAGCCGCCCGCGAGCAGCCAGAACGGCCGGGTCCGGGCGGCCTGCCCGAGCGCGCGCAGGGCGACCCGCGCAGCGCCGGCCGGGGCGATCGGCCTGGGCTCGGCGTAATCGCCGCCGTACGCGCCGATGCCGAGCTGGGCGGGGTGCTCGCGCAGGCGCCACCACACCAGGGGCACGACGGCCAGCGCCGTGGCCGCCACGGTGAGGGCGGCCACCCACCAGCCCTGGCTCTCGGCGAGCCGGGCCAGGACCGGCAGGAAGATCAGGTTGCCGGCCGCGCCGCCCGCGGTGAGCACGCCGGTGACCAGCCCGCGGTGTTTGACGAACCAGCGGTTGGCGATCGTCGCGACGAAGCCCAGCGCCATCGAGCCGGTGCCGAGCCCGACCAGCACGCCCCAGCACAGGAGGAGCTGCCAGCTCGAGCGCATGAAGACGGTCAGGCCCGAGCCGGCCGAGACCAGCACGAGCGCGGCCATGACCACGCGACGGATGCCGAACCGCTCCATCAGGGCGGCGGCGAAGGGCGCGGTGAGGCCGTAGAGCAGCAGGTTGACCGAGACGGCGGCCGAGATGGTGCCGAGCGACCAGCCGAACTCGTCGTGCAGCGGGGCGATCAGCACGCTCGGGGTGGCGCGGAAGCCCGCCGCGCCGATCAGGGCGACGAAGGCCACCGCGGCGACGGACCAGGCCGGGTGGATCCGGTACGTGTTCTTCACCTGACCAATCGTGCGGGTTCGGACCGGATCGTACGAGTGGCCGGGAGGCCAACATGCGCAAGAATTGAGCCATGCTCCCGCCCACCGCGCCCGACGGCCACGCCGTCGCGGTCCTCGCCCTCGACCATGTCGTCGCCTTCGATCTCGGCACCGCGCCGCAGGTCTTCAACGCCGCCCGCCGCCCCGACCGGCAGAGGCTCTACACCGTGCGGATCTGCGGCGCCGGCCCGGTCCGCAGCACGGCCGGCTTCACCGTGACGCCGGACCACGGCCTCGATGCGCTCGAGACGGCCGACACGGTCATCGTGCCCGGCGTGGGCGCCGGCGGCCCGGTGACCGACGGCACGCTGCCGCCGGGGATCGCTCAGGCGCTGACCGGCGCCGCCGACCGCGGCGCCCGGATCGTCTCGATCTGCACGGGCGCTTCGGTGCTGGCCGCGGCCGGCCTGCTCGACGGCCGCCCGGCCGCCACCCACTGGGCCTGGGGCGAGCGCATCGGCCGGCTCTACCCGCAGGTGAAATGGAACTTCGACGTCCTGTTCGTGGACGACGGCGACGTGCTGACCTCGGCCGGGGTGGGCGCCGGCATCGACCTCTGCCTGCACATCGTGCGCAGCGACCACGGCACCGCGGTGGCCAACCGGGCGGCCCGCCGCTGCGTCGTGCCGCCCTGGCGCGACGGCGGCCAGGCGCAGTACATCGAGCGCCCGGTCCCGGTCGGCGCGGGCAGCGGCACCGAGCCGACCCGCCTCTGGGCGCTGGACCGCCTGGCCGAGCCGGTGACCCTGGAGGACATGGCGGCGCACGCCCGGATGAGCGTGCGCACCTTCACCCGGCACTTCCGCGACGAGACCGGCGTGAGCCCCCGGCAGTGGCTCCTGCGGCAGCGGGTCGCGCACGCCCAACTCCTGCTGGAGTCGACGGACCTGGGCGTGGAGACGGTGGCCCGGCGATCCGGGCTCGGCAGCGCCACCGCGCTCCGGCAGCACCTGCAGGCGACGATCGGGGTGGCGCCGACCGCGTACCGCAGGACGTTCCGGCACCCCACTCAATCAACGTCATAGCCGGACGAAGCACGGCAGACTGATTCTCAGTTGGGCGCATTCATGTCCGATGGGGCATATGCCACCCGGTTTTGTCGTCGCTGAGGATGCCATGGATCAGACCTTCCGTCCGCTGCTAGATGCGCTGAAGCAGATCGGCATCGACGCGCATGCGATCGACGCCGCCGCGGACGAGGCGCAGCGCAGCGGCCGGTCGGTCCGCGCGGTCCTGATCAACGACCAGGTCGTCACCGAGGAGCAGCTCACCGCGGCGGCCGCCCAGGCGTTCGGGATCAACACAGTCGACCTGGTCAGCTTCACGCCCGACCCGGCGGCGCTCAAGCGCATCCCGCTGCCGGTCGTGCTGCGCCACCGGGTGCTGGGCCTGTCGATGTCCGACGACGAGATCATCGTCGGCGTCACCGACCCCGGCGACGTCGTCGCGCTCGACGACGTGCGGGCCGCGACCGGCATGACCGTACGTCCCGTGGTCGTCGCCCGCAGCGAGGTTCGCCGGATCATCGAGCGGCTGCAGCGCGAGTCCAGCGACCTGGCCGAGTTCGCCGAGTCCGGGCTCGACGACTCGGTCGCGATGACCGCACAGGCGAACAGCGCCGACGACGCCCCGATCGTGCGCTACGTGAACAACCTGATCGAGCAGGCCGTCCAGAACCGCGCGTCCGACCTGCACCTGGAGCCGACCGAGGACGACATGCGGGTGCGCTACCGGATCGACGGCGTGCTGCACGAGCTAGACATCGTCCCGCGCGGCGTGATGGCGGCACTGACCTCGCGTATCAAGATCATGTCGGGCGTCGACATCACCGAGAAGCGGGTGCCGCAGAACGGCCGGATCACCGCGATGATCCGGGACCGGTCGGTGGACCTGCGGACCGCGACGCTGCCCACGGTCTGGGGCGAGAAGATCGTGCTGCGCGTGCTCGACACCGGCGGCATCGACCTGGACCTGAGCAAGCTGGGCTTCACCCAGCACAACCTCGACCGCTTCGCGGAATCGTTCAGCAAGCCGCACGGCATGGTCCTGGTCACCGGCCCCACCGGCTCCGGCAAGTCCACCACGCTGTACGCGACGCTGGGCCGGATCAGCAAGCCGGAGATCAACGTGATCACCGTGGAGGACCCGGTCGAGTACCGCCTGCGCGGGGTCAACCAGGTCCAGGTCAACGCCAAGGCGGGGCTGACCTTCGCGGCGGTGTTGCCGGCCATCCTGCGTACCGACCCGGACGTGGTGCTGATCGGCGAGATCCGGGACAGCACCACCGCGCAGATCGCGGTCGAGGCCTCGCTCACCGGCCACCTCGTGCTCTCCACCCTGCACACCAACGACGCGCCCGGCGCGGTCACCCGGCTCACCGAGATGGGCATCGAGCCGTTCCTGGTCGGCTCGTCGCTGGACTGCGTCCTGGCGCAGCGGCTCACCCGGCGCCTCTGCGACTGGTGCAAGGAGGCCTACGTGCCGACCGAGGAGGAACTGGTCGGCGCCCACTGGCCGGTGGAGGACCTGGCCGTGCCGGAATGGGTCTACCGCCCGGTGGGCTGCCGCAACTGCGCCAACACCGGGTACCGCGGCCGGATCGCGATCCACGAGGTCATGCAGATCTCCCCCGAGATCGAGACGCTGACCATCCGGCGGGCGCCGACCAGCGAGATCCGCAACGTCGCGGTCGAGCAGGGCATGTACGACCTGCGGGCGGACGGGCTGGCCAAGGCGGCCGGCGGCCTCACCTCGATCCGCGAAGTGTCCCGGGTCGCCATCTGAACGCCGGAGCCTACTCCCCCGGCGGCCACTCCGCCCGGATCCGGCCGAACCGGCCCTAAAGCCAGCCGTCGCGGTGCCGAATTTAGGTGGCGTCACGACCCGCGAAGAGATAGCCGGTGCAGATGGACACGCTCGACCACCAGGTGCCGCAGCAGGCGGCCCCGATCGCGGCCGCCAGGCACGACCCCGGCGATCTGGCCGTGCTCAACCAGATGCTGATCACCCTGGTCGAGTCGCGGGGCTCCGACCTGCACCTGACGGTCGGCACCCCGCCGATGATCCGGGTGAACGGCTCGCTGCGCCCGATTCCCGGGTACGGCAGCCTGAACTCCGCCGACACGGCCCTGCTGGCCCGCGCCGCGGTGTCGGTCGAGCAGTGGGCCGACTTCCAGCGGAGGCAGGAGCTGGACTTCGCGCACAGCATCGCCGGCGTGTCCCGGTACCGCGGCAACCTCTACGTGCAGCGCAACTCGTGCGGCGCGGTCTTCCGGGCCATCCCGCACGAGATCAAGCCGCTGGACGAGCTGGGCATGCCTGCCTCGGTCGCCCGCTTCGCCCACCTGCCGCGCGGCCTCGTGCTGGTCACCGGCCCGACGGGCTCGGGCAAGACGACCACGCTCGCCTCGATCCTCGACCTGGCCAACCGCAGCCGCGCATCGCACATCGTGACGATCGAGGACCCGATCGAGTTCCTGCACCCACACAAGCGCAGCGTGGTCAACCAACGCGAGGTCGGCTCGGACACCGAGGACTTCGCCACGGCGCTCAGGCACGCGCTGCGCCAGGACCCCGACATCATCCTGGTCGGCGAGCTGCGCGACCTGGAGACCACGGCGACCGCATTGACCGCCGCGGAGACCGGCCACCTGGTGCTGGCGACGCTGCACACGCAGAGCGCCACCCAGACCATCGACCGCGTCATCGACATCTTCCCGCCGCACCAACAGTTGCAGATCCGCGCCCAGCTGGCGGCCTCGCTGCAGGGCGTGGTCACCCAGGCGCTCGCGCCCCGCTCCGACGGCAAGGGCCGCGCCGTGATCTGCGAGATCCTCACCGCGACGCCGGCCATCCGCAGCCTGATCCGCGAGGGCAAGTCGCACCAGATCCCGTCGTTCATGCAGGCCGGCGGCAGCGAGGGCATGTTGGCGTTCGACCAGCACCTGGCCGAGAAGGTCCGGGAGGGGATCGTGACGATCCAGGTCGCCCTGGAGCTCTGCCACTCGCAGGAAGAGCTCAAACGGCTCGTGGGACGGATGTGAGCACATGCCGACAACCAAGACCTTCAGCTACAACAGCATCGACGGGAACGGCCGCCGCACCAAGGGCACCCTCGAGGCGCCCAACGAGGCCGCCGCGACCCACATGCTGCGGCAACGCGGCGAGACCCCGCTCGAGCTGACCGAGGCGGGCCGGGGCATGAACCGGGAGCTGAAGATCCCGGGCCTGGGCAACAAGATCAAGCTCAAGGACCTGGCCGTCTTCTCCCGCCAGTTCGCGACCATGACCTCCTCGGGCATCTCCCTGCTGCGCGCGCTGTCGATCCTCGAGGAGCAGACCACCTCGCCTGCGCTGAAGAGGGCGGTCGGCGAGGTCCGTTCGGACGTGGCCGGCGGCGTCTCGCTCTCCTCGTCGATGGCCAAGCACGACCGGGCGTTCCCCCGCCTCATGATCGCCATGGTCCGGGCCGGCGAGGCCGGCGGCATGATCGACCTCGCGCTGGAGCAGATCGCGGCGAGCCTGGAGAAGGACACCGCCCTCCGCGGCAAGATCAAGAGCGCGATGACGTATCCGGCGATCGTCCTCTCCTTCACGTTCGTCCTGATCGCGGCCGTGTTGATCTTCATTGTGCCGATCTTCGAGCAGATGTTCAAAAACCTCGGCGGCAAGCTGCCGGCGATCACCCAGTTCCTCGTCGACGCCAGCCACAACATGTGGTGGTTCGGGCCGCTGGTCATCGGCGTGGGCGTCGGAGCGTCGATCTTCTACAAGCGCCAGGTGCGCGCCAGCGCCGACTTCCGGCTCAAGGTCGACCAGACCAAGCTGCGGATGCCGGTCTTCGGGAAGCTCTTCCAGAAGCTCGCGATGAGCCGCTTCGCGCGCAACCTCGGCCTGCTGCTCAACGTCGGCGTGCCGGTCATGCAGGCGCTCGCGGTGGTCGGCGAGACCACCGGCAACGAGGTCATCAACATCGCGATGAAGGACGTGCAGGCCGCGGTCCGCGACGGCCACCCCATGTCGACGGCCCTGCGGCTCCACAAGATCTTCCCCGAGATGGTCACCCAGATGATCGAGGTCGGCGAAGAAAGCGGCCAGATCAGTCAGATGCTCGACAAGGTTGCCGATTTCTATGACAGGGAGGTCGACAGCGCCGCCGAATCTCTGACCGCCTCGATCGAACCGATCATGGTGCTCGTCATGGGCGCCGTGGTCGGCGGAATGGTGATCTGTCTGTACCTACCGATGTTCACCATCTACCAGAACATCCAGAGCAACTGACGTATTACAACTACCGGTCTCCCTCCGGTCGCCGGACGCCCGAGCCCGGAAGCAACGAGCCCGCCACCCTGACGCCACTGGAGGCACCCCCAATGCACGACATCATCACCCGACTCCGCGCCAAGAAAGAAGACGAGGGCTTCACCCTCATCGAGCTCCTCGTCGTCGTCGTCATCATCGGCGTGCTGGTCGCCATCGCCGTCCCGGTCTACCTGAACTACCGCAAGGGCGCCGCCGACAAGTCCGCCGAATCCGACGTCCGGGGCGCGATCAGCGCGGTCGAGCAGTTCTACACCAGCAACGGAAACGTCTACCCGGCCACCACCAGCGGCACCGCCGGGGCCGCGATCACCCTTACCGCAATGGCCAACGGCACCGCCGGCACGATCACCCTCTCGGACAAGACCCAGCTGGGCTACAACCTCAACGTCAGCGGCCTCTCCTACCTCATCTGCGGGAACAACACCGGCGGAAGTGGCAAATGGTATGTGTACGACAGTGCTGCCGGCGGTTCGGTCAAGGCATCGACGGTAGCCGCCCCGACACTGCTCGTCTGCTGATCCACCCATCGCGACACGGCGGCGCCGGACGGCCGCGGCGCCGCCCTTCGACCGGGACCGAGGAGGTACGAAATGCCGCAGCCGATGCTGTTGTGCATCGCCGGTCTCCTCGGTCTCGCTGTGGGCTCCTTCCTCAACGTGGTGATCTACCGGGTGCCGCGCGACGAGTCGCTGGTCCGGCCCGGCTCGCATTGCCCGCGGTGCGGCGGCGCCGTCCGAGTCCGGCACAACGTGCCGGTCCTCGGCTGGCTGCTGCTGCGCGGCCGGTGCGCCGACTGCCGGACGCCGATCAGCGTCCGCTACCCGCTCGTCGAGGCTGGCGCCGCGGTGTTGTTCGTCGCGGTCACGGCCCGGTTCGGCTGGTCGTGGGAACTGCCCGGATACCTCTACCTGGCGGCAATCGCGATAGCGCTGGCCGCGATCGACCTCGACGTCATGCGGCTCCCCGACAAGATCGTCCTCCCCTCGTACGTGGTCGCGCTCGCCCTGCTCACCCCCGCCGTGATCGCCGGACACAGCTGGGGCCCGGCCGTCCGCGGCCTGCTCGCCGCCGCCCTGCTTTACGCCCTCTTCTGGATCCTCGCCGTGCTGCCGAAGGGCATGGGCGGCGGTGATCTCAAACTGGCCCCGCTGCTCGGCTTCTACCTGGGCTGGCTGGGCTGGAGCTCGGTCGCGGTCGGCGCGTTCGCCGGGTTCCTGCTCGGCGGCGTGGTCGGCGCCGCGCTGCTGGCGACGCGGCGGGCCGACCGCAAGACCCGGATCCCGTTCGGGCCGTACATGCTCGCCGGCGCCTTCCTCGCGGTCTTCGCCGCGGCGCCCATCGCGCACTGGTACGCGTCGCTGCTGACCCCCACCGTCTGATCCCGTCCGCACCACCGCCGAGTCCGTACCACCGCTGAGGAGGAAGGAAACCGATGGCTGGCGTCACCCCGATCGGGCTCGACATCGGCTCGTCCTCCATCCGGGCCGTCGAGGTCCGCCGCGCCAAGGACGAGTACTCGCTGTCGAACTTCGGCCAGATCCCACTGCCGCCCGGCACCGTCACCGGCGGCGTGGTGCAGGACCCGGCCGCGGTCACAGCCGCGCTCAAGCAGCTCTGGGCGGCGTGCAAGTTCGGCACCAGGCACATCAGCATCGGGGTGACCAGCCCGCAACTGGTGGTTCGCGAGATGTCGGTGTCCAACCTGCCGGCCAAGGAGATGCGCCAGGCGCTGCCGTTCCAGGTCAAGGACGCGCTGCCGCTGGCCGTCGAGCGCTCGTTGCTGGACTTCTACCCGCTCGAGGAGCCGGGCGGCAACCCGACCGTACGCGGCCTGCTGATCGCCATGCCCAAGGACGCCGTGATGACCGCCGTCGACTGCGCCGCGAAGGCCGGCCTGCACGTCGACGCGGTCGACCTCGCCTCGTTCGCCCTGCTGCGCGCCGCTTCCCGGCTGGACGCCCAGGTCGAGGCGATCGTCGACATCGGCGCCCAGGTCACCAGCGTGGTCGTGCACGCCGACGGCGAGCCGCTGATCGTGCGGACCGTACCACGCGGCGGCATCGAGATCACCGAGAGCATCGCCACCCGGCTGGGCATCCCCTCGGCCGAGGCCGAGGGCCTGAAGTGCCGGTTCGGCCTGCACGGCAACGGGAGCAAGGTAACCTCCGACGCGGCGTACGACGCGATCCGCCCGCTCGCCAGCGAGCTGCGCAGCTCGTTCACCTACCTCGCCTCCGGCGAGCGGCAGAAGCAGGTCACCCGGCTAGCGCTCTGCGGCGGCAGCGCGCTCATGCCCGGCCTCGCCGAGCACCTGCAGAGGCAGCTCGGGATCACCGTGATGTACGCGGACAGCGCCAGCCGGCTGCGCGACACCCGCAAGGGACGCGAGCGCGGCTTCGAAAGTTTCGTGCCGTCGGCCGCGGTGTCGATCGGCCTGACCCTGGGAGCGGCCGCCTGATGGCCAACACAGCCCTGATGCCCCTGAACCCGGCGGTCTCCCCGCAGCAGGTCGCCCGGGTCCTGCCGATCCGCGCCAACCTCCTACCCCCGGAGATCACCGCCCGACGCGCCGCCCACCGGATGCGCGTCTTCATCATCCTCGCGGCGGTGATCGTCGTCGCCGGGATCGGCGCCTGGTACGCCGCCGCCTACCGCGAACAGAAGCAGGCGATCCGCGACCGTGACGCGGTCATCGCCCAGGTCGACCGGGCGCGGGCCGCGCAGAACGTCAAGGCCTACCGCGACGTGACCGCGGTGATCCAAGCCAACAAGACCTACCAGGCGCAGCTCAAGGCCCTGATGGCCGACGACCTGTCCTGGTCGGTCGTGCTGAACGACCTGCGCTCGACCGGGGCCGCCAGCCACGTCACGATCGGCAGCATCACCGCCTCGATCGTGGAGAAGAAGGCGGGCGCTGCCGCGGTGCCCGGCTCCACCACCGGAGCGATGGCGCAGCTGATCATCTCGGGCAGCGCGAAGGACAAGAAGACCATCGCCGGTTTCATGACAGCGCTCACCGCCGTGCACGGCGTGGCGAACCCGTACCTGACGACGGCGGCACAGGACAAGTCCGTGGTGTCCTTCACGATCAACGCCGACGTGACCTCGGCGGCGCTGTGCGGACGCTTCTCCGACACCGCGTGCAAGTCGGGAGGCAACTGATGGGCGCGCTGCGTACCGACCGGGTCTGGCTGCTCGGCGGCCTGCTGGCGATCGTCCTGCTCGGGATCGGCGGCTGGTTCCTGCTGGTGCGCCCCAAGCACGTCGACCGCGACAACGTGCGAGCCCAGGCCGGCGACGCCCAGGTCGAGCTGACCACGCTGAACAAGCAACTGGCGAAGCTCAAGGCCGACCAGGCGCAGCTCGGCACCCTGACCGCCAAGGAGCAGGTCTACCAGCGCGCGCTGCCGTCGGCCTCCACGCAGGGCCAGACGGCCTTCCTGAACGCGCTGCAGGATCTGGGCACCGCCGAGAACGTCGTCGTCGGCGGGCTGACCCAAGGCGGGGAACAGCCGTCCGCCACCCTGCCCATCGTCATGGAGTTGCCCATCACACTGACCGCCACCGGCACCGCGGACCACCTCAGCGCGTTCCTCAACCGGCTACAGGCCGTGCAGCCGCGGGCCCTGTTGATCACCACGGCCAGCCTGTCCGGCGAAGGCGCCTCCGCCTCCGGCCCGATGACGCTCAGCCTGGGGTTGAAGGCGTTCCGCTCGACCGCCACGGCCCAGACGCCGGTCCTCACCACCACCAACTGAACGGCCGCCGCCCTCAGCCGATCCGCCACACCCCGGTGGCGCCGGCCCTCGTCGGACAGGCCAGGTAAGGGGCGTCCACCACGCAGCGCAACGAGGCCACGCCGTCTAGCGCCCCGAGCGTCCGCACCACCGCGGTCCTCCGCTCCGGCGCCGACACCCAGGTCCGCCCCGGAACGGCCGGATCGGAACGCAAGACGAGCCCGCCCAGCTGGCGGCTGCCGCCGAGCACGGAGCCGGCCGGGGCCGACCGGTCGGGCGCGGGCGCGGACCGCGTCCCGAGGCTGCCGCGGGCGAGAATCGCCCCGTCCGCGAACCGCAGCACGGTGACGCCGCCCGGGTCGACCAGCACGATCCGGGTCGAATCCCCGGCGGTGAACAACTCGTCCGGGCCGAGGTAGCCGTCGAAGTCCACGGCGCGGGTCCAGATCACCCGGCCGGTCCGCAGGTCCACCGACCTCAGCCGGGTCGCGCCGACCGCCGGATCGAACCGCGTCAGCACCGCGCCGCCCGCCACCCCGATCACCAGGGTGTCGCGGGCCGCGTCCGTCCAGAGCGTCCGGCCCGAACCGGCGTCCATGGCGGTCAACCGCGGATCCTGCCCGGCGAGCGCCAGCAGGACCCGGGCGCCCGCGTCGTACTCCAGGTTCTGCACGTCCTGAGGGAACGGCCTGGTCCAGCCCGCCGAGCCGCCCCTCAGGTCATACCCGCGTACCGTGCCGGAGCCCGCCGCGAAGAAAAACCCCCCGCCCAGCTGGAACGCCGTCACGCCCGGTCCGGCGCTCAGCACGGGCGTCAGCCCGGGCGATGTCGCGGCGGACCCACCGAGCGCGAGCAACACCGCCGTCAAGGCGGCGAGCAGCAGAAACGGCCGGGGGCGGGGCAACGCGACGGCCGGCACGCCAGGCGGCGTTCGGTCGAGATCGATCAGCGGTACGCCGGCGACCATCCGTTCAGCATGCCCGGCGGGTGCGGCCGCCGCCACCTGGTCACCGTGAGTACGCTGCCGGTATGCCATATGCGGTCCCGCCGACCCGCACCGCCGCGGTCGTCCGCCAGCTCCGCAACGAGATCGTCACTGGCGAGCTGCCGCCGGGCACCCTGATCAAGGACGCCGAACTGGCCGCGCGGCTGGGCGTGAGCATCACCCCCGTGCGCGAGGCCATCGCCCAGCTCTCCGTCGAGGGCCTGATCGACATTGCGCCCAACCGCACCCGCCACGTCACCCGGGTCACGCAGAAAAACGCGCTCGAGCTCATCGACGTGATGAGCGTGCTGGCCTGCGCCGGCTTCGAGTGGGGCGTCGACAACCTCACCGACACCCACCTCGACCTGATGCGCCAACGGCAGAACGAGTTCGTCGAGGCGCTGCGCGCGGGCAACGTGCTCGCCGCCGGCGCTGCCGGCGCCGATTTCAGCACCATCGTGATCCTGGCCAGCGGCAACCGCGAGCTTCAGTCCATGGTGGACCTCGTGGTCGCCCGCACGATGCGCATCCTCGCGATGAGCGCCGAGAGCGACCTCTGGAGCACCTGGATCGAGGGCCACGACGACATCCTGCGACGGCTCGAGGCCGGCGATCCCCAGGCCGCCCTGGCCCGCTACCGCCAGATCTACGTCGACTACCGCGCCCGCGTCGAGAAGGAGCTCTTCGACGAGGGTCAGTGAGCGCTCAGGACCTCCTCGACCGCGTCCAGAGCCGCGATGCGGACGGCGAAACGGACGATCCCCCACCGGCGTTCCACCTCGCCCAGCTTCGCGACGATCTCACCCGCCGTGCCGAAGAACACGTACGGCACGGCCGCCAGATCGTCCGCCGAACAGCCCGCTTCCTCGGCGTACGCCGCGTACGCCGCCCCGGCGTCGTCGGTGATCTCCATTCGCTGGACCAATGCCTCAGCGGGCTTGCCGCCGATCAGGGCCACCTGCGAATCCAAGACGCCGGGCTGCCAGCGCACCTCGTGCTGGTGCCCGTCCGGCAGCGTCCGCCCGAGCCCGGTAAGCCCGATCAGATCGGCGTGCTCGGCGGCCCAACCCAGCAGCCGGGTGTTGCCCCCGCCGATCAGCAGCGGCACCTTCTCCTGCACCGGCAGCGGCGCCGTCATGCCGTCGCCTCTGAGCAGCCGGGTCGTCGCCTCGGCCACCGCGATGCAGTGGTCGACCCGGCCGCGCACGCCCGGTCGCACCTTCCCGACAGCCGCCCACTCCGCCGGAGTGTGGCCGGCGCCCAGCCCGAAGACCGCGCGGCCGCCGGAAACCACGTCGAGGGTGGCCACATCGGAGGCGAGCAGGAGCGGCTCGCGTACGCCGGCGTTCGAGACGTACGAGCCGAGCCGCAGGCGGGTGGTGACGGCCGCGGCCGCGGCGAGCGCCACGAACGGCGAGGCGCAGCTGCCGGGATGATCGGGGACGTAGAGGGAGTCGAAGCCGAGGCGCTCGGCGCGGCGGGCCACGTCCAGCCACGTGGCGGCGTCGGTCGGCTGGCCCGCGAGGGAAAAGGTCACCATCGTCCGATCCTGGCGGTTGTGGGCGGCGGCCGACAGCCCCGTTCGCGACGGGCGTAGATCGCTCCTCGGCTGCAACCGAGATCCTTCTGTAGGGCGGCGACGGCCGGACGATGAGGCGGGCACCTGCTACGAGAGGCGCGCGATGAACCCGAACCCGATCCTGATCGCAGAAGACGACGCCGGCATCCGCGACGTACACTCCGTGGCGCTGGAAGGCGCGGGATCATGACACCGGTATTCAACCCGCCCGCGTACCACGCCGACGGCCTGCTGCTCGGCGCGACGCCGCCCGGCGCCCTCCCGGCCATCCTGGTCGCCGACGACGACGATGACATCCGCGACGTGATCGCCTTCAAGCTCGAAATGTCCGGCTTCCGCGCGCTCACCGCCGACAACGGCCACACCGCGCTGGCCATCGCCACCGAGCAACGGCCCAGCCTCGCCATCCTCGACGTCACGATGCCCCGGCTCGACGGGCTCACGGTCTGCTACGAACTGCACGCCAGCCCGGCGACCGCGGAGATCCCCGTAATCATGATCAGCGGCAACGACCGGCCGAGCGACATCGACCTGAGCTTCACCATCGGCGCCGACGACTACCTGGCCAAGCCGTTCAGCCCGGCCGAGTTGCTACGCCGGGTGAACTGGCTCCTGCTGTCCTCGACCGGCTGATCTTCACCCTCCCGGCGGTCGCCCGATCGCGTACGCCTCGCGACGCGAGCCTACGGAAGATCCAGCGGGAGCTTGATGCCGTCGAGGGCATGCCCACACGGACAGGTGCGCTCGGCGGGAAGCCTGGTCACGGCATCCAGCAGTACGCCACGCAGCCGCGCGGTGTTCTCCGCGAAGACCGAGAAGACCTCCTCCTGAGTCACGCCGTGATCGCCCTCCACACCCGCGTCCAGGTCCGTCACCAGGGCGATCGCCGTGTAGCAGAGAGCCAGTTCCCGGGCCAGTACCGCCTCCGGGTGCCCCGTCATGTTGACGATCGTCCCGCCGATCGCGGCGAACCAGCGCGACTCGGCCCGGGTCGAGAAGCGCGGCCCCTCGACGACGACCATCGTGCCCCCGTCGACGGCCCGCACCGGCCGCGCCGCCTCCAACACGGCGGCGCGGCCATCCGGGCAATACGGGTCGGCGAACGACAAATGCACGGCGCCGGCATCGTAAAAAGTCTGCGCGCGCCCCGACGTACGGTCGATCAGCTGGTCCGGCACCACGAACGTCCCCGGCCCCAACTCCGGCCGCAGCCCGCCGACGGCACAAGGCGCGATGATCTGGCGTACGCCCAAGGCGCGCAAGGCCCAGAGGTTCGCCCGGTAGGGGATCCGGTGCGGCGGAAACCGATGATCACGCCCGTGACGCGGGAGGAACGCGACGCTGCGGCCGCCGACCTCGGCGATCGTGACCGGATCCGACGGCGGACCGAAGGGCGTGGACACGTCGTACTCCCGCGCGCCGTCCAGGAGCGCATAGAGCCCCGACCCCCCGATGACACCGATCTCCGCCGCTGGGTTCATGGGCAGACCTTATCGGGAGGCGGAATCACGGGCTAACGTACGAGGCATGGCGTTGGCTTCTTGGGTTGCTTCCCCGGCGGACCCCGGCGTTCGGGCCGCGTGTGTATAGCGAGGGACAGCGGATCGGAGGCCGGTCGATGGAGTCCATGACCGGTCAGCTCTTGGTAGCGACCCCGACCCTCAAAGATCCCAACTTCGACCGTACGGTCGTGCTCCTGGTCGCCCACGAGACCGGCGGCGCGCTGGGCGTGGTGCTCAACCGCGCCACCGAGGTCCCCGTCGCCGACGTCCTGGGCAACTGGGGCGAACTCGCCGGCGAGCCCGCGGTGCTCTTCGAGGGCGGCCCCGTCCAACCCGAGTCCGCGATCTGCCTCGCCCGCACCCGCCCTGAGGTGAAAAGACGGGTGACCGGCTTCCACCGGGTCGCCGGCGCGCTGGGCACGGTCGACCTGTCCGCCGACCCCGACCGGCTGCGCGACAGCGTGGCAGGCATCCGGGTGTTCGCCGGCTACTCCGGCTGGTCCGCCGGCCAGCTCGAGGACGAGATAGCGGCCGGCTCCTGGTTCGTCTTCGACGCCCTCCCCGGAGACCCGTTCATCAACCGCCCCGACGACCTGTGGGCCATGGTCCTCCGCCGCCAGGGCGACATCCTGGCCGCCGTGGCCCACTTCCCGCCCGACCCGTCCCTCAACTAGTCGGGGCCCCCGCCGGGGCCGCTCCGCGGGGCGTGTAATATTTCTCCCGTGCTCGGGCGACCGGGCAGGTGCAAGGGGCTGTGGCGCAGCTGGTAGCGCACCACACTGGCAGTGTGGGGGTCAGGGGTTCGAGTCCCCTCAGCTCCACGAGCATCTGGGCGTCCCCTGTCCGCGGAAAGCGCGGACCGGGGACGCTCGTCATTTCTGCTCCGGGGGCCGAGCCCCCGGACACCCCGCGGTGCGGTGGTTGCGGCACGTCCAGCGGTTGCGGCACGTCCAGCGGTTGCGGCACGTCCAGCGGTTGCGGCACGTCCAGCGGTTGCGGCACGTCCAGCGGTTGCGGCACGTCCAGCGGTTGCGG
>Ga0307508_10001501_pt1 | contig 26076 bp, 18 predicted proteins | sample 9_EM_MG_FD_203089 | JGI IMG/M metagenome (GOLD analysis project Ga0307508, IMG submission 203089) | Populus trichocarpa ectomycorrhiza microbial communities from riparian zone in the Pacific Northwest, United States - 9_EM | ecosystem: Host-associated > Plants > Roots > Unclassified | place... | reverse complement strand
GAACGGTTCAAATACCGTGACCGGCACGCCGGGGCACGGTCTAGATCCCGCCGACCGGAGCCCCCCAAACGAGTGACACCGCAACCACGCCCACACGCCTCGTCGGGCTGGGGCGAAGCCCCGTTAGGTGTAGAGGCAGAACGGGTGGCCCGCGGGATCGAGCAGGATCCGTACGTCGTCCTGTGGTTGATGATCGGGCAGTTCGGCACCGAGACTCAGCGCGTGAGCCACGGCCGCGTCGAGATCGGCGACTTCGAAGTCCAGGTGGAGCATCATCTGCGGCTGTCCTGGCCTGGCCGGCCAGGTCGGACGGACATAGTCGGGATTGTGCTGGATGCTGAGGTATGCCACGCCTTCGCCGAGGTCCAGCGCCGCGCCGGTGGCGTCCTGCTTCCAGATCGCCCAGCCTCGAAGCCCGGAGTAGAAGCGCGCCAGCACGTCCACGTCCGGCGCGTCCAGCACAACCCCCCACCAGTCCGACCGCGACCAACGACCATCGCCCTGCGAACTCTGTCCCATCAGTCCAACCTACAGAGTTGAATCGCTTGCGAGTCCTCAGCGGGAGGCTAGCCCGGAGGGCCGAACTCGCCGTCAGCGTCGGCCAGGAGGCTGGCCAGCATCGGGGTGACGCGGGCGGCGACCTCGACATCCGATCGGTCCAGCTCGGCGGCCGCAAGCTCGACGGCGGCGGTGAGGGCGCGCTCCAATTCCGGCTTCGTGAGCGAGCGTACGAGGGCCGCCTCCAGCGGGACGGCGATCTCGTTCGGTAGTAGATGCGCTCCCTTCGCATAGGCGGCCGGGTGATCGAGCCGCAGACATGCCAAGGTGATCACGTGGTCGCGGATGGCGCTGATCCAGTGTTCGGCCTGCCACCAACGGTCGCGTCGGAGGCATATCCACGCGTGTAGGGCATGGTGCCAGACGAGCCCGATCAGGGTGTTTCGATCGGGCGCCGGGAAGGGATCGAGCGGCCGCGGGTCACCGAAGATCGTGCGCCACTGCGGGCCGCGGGGACCGAAGTCGATTTCGGGCGCGAAGGTCAGGTCCAGCTCGAGCCATCCGCGGAGCAGATAGACGCGGATGACGCTCGTCCCCGTCGCCAGGTCCCAGTGGTGGCGGGCGCCCCACTCGTCGTAGAGCCACCGGGTCCACCGCGAGACGGCGTTACCGAGATCGCCGCGGACGGCGAGCACCAGGTCGGTGTCCGACCAGCGGTCGCCTGCATCGGCGGCCTGCGAGCCGGTGAAGGCGACGCCGACGACAGCGTCGTCGGCCTCCGCGCGCTCGAGTAGTCGCGCCCGGAGCCTGTCTCGCTCCTCAGCCGTGAACATCCGTTCCCGGCTCGAACCGGTGGCGGTCAGCCTTGCGATTTCAGGCAGAGGACCTGGGTCTTTCCGTCGCTGGTCGGGTTCAGCACGTACGGTTGCTGCGGGTCGGCGCACTTCGACTTGTCGTCCACGATCGACACGACCTTGTAGGAGGACGCGTCGCTGCAGTCGGCCTTGACCGCCGCCGTGCCGGACTTCTTGACGCAGTCGCCCGTGCTCACGCTGAAGCCGCCGCCGCCGCTGCTGTTGTTGTGGCCGGCGACCAGATAGACGACGCCGAATGCCAGGCCCACCAGCAAACCGGCGCCGACCACGACCGCGAGCAGGATCGGAAGCATCCGCACGTGCGGCGTCTCCGGCTTCGCCGGCACCGTCTCGACGTCCGGCTTGCGCTGGTCGAGCCGGGTCTGATCCTGCGGCTGCTCCCGCGCCGGCCAGTTGGTCGTGTCGTCGGGGCTCGGCGGCGTCACCGTGGCGCGGGTGGCCGGGCCCGGGAAGACGCCACCCATCCGTGGCCGTTCTCCGTCGAGGGGCTGGCTCGGCGGGAAGGCCGGCAGGGCCGGTGCGGGCACGTACGGCTGCTGTTCGCCGCGCCCGGCGATGTCGGTCGTGTGCTCGCTGTACGGCTCGGGCGCGAACGGTGGCCGCTCGCCGCGGCCCGCGACGTCGGTGGTGAACTCGTTGAAGGGCGGGCCGCCGTTCGGCGCGTCCGGGCCTGCGGGCGGCACGCTCGGCGGGGCGACGCGAGCGCTCGCGGTGGCCCGGGCCGTTGCGCGCGCCGGCGATTGCGGCGCGGCGCCGGGCACGCCCGGATCGGCCACCGCTGCGGCGCCGTTCTGGTCACTCACCGATCGATTCTGGTACGCGGGTGAGCCGATCCCCAGAGGCCGGTTCTGGTCGCTGCCGGGCTGCCCGGGATAGGTCGGGGAGCCGAAGCCACCTGCCCTGCCCTGCTCCGCGCCCGTCGACCCCGGGAACGCGGGCGAGCCATAGGCGCCCGCCGTGGGGCGGTCTCCGTCCTCCCGCTCGCCGAACGGCGACACCGCTCTCTGGTCGGCCTCCGGGCCGCCGGTGAAGGCCGCCGGAAGGTCGCGACGCGGCTCGCCGTCCTCGTCCTCGGCAAGGGCCGGGCGCCCGTAGACGCGTGCCTGCGGAGCGGCCGGCGGGGGAGCCAGTTCGCCCGGGTCGGCGGGCGCGACGCGGCTGGCCGAAGGCACCGATGCGCTCGCCGTCACCGGCCGGGCCGAGCCGACCGCGGGCGCGGGACGCTCGGCCGGGTCGCGCGGCTGCGGCACCGAGCCGCTGCGCGAGTCGGCGACCGGGGAGCCGAACGCGGCTCCGGGAACGCTCGCCGAGCCGTGCACCGCGCCGGGGGAACTCGGAGCGACACCGGCCGAGCCGAGCGCGGCGCCAGGCACACGCTGCGGATATCCGCCGCCGAGGCCGGGTGAGTCGGCGCCGGGGCCGGCCGGCGACCCGGGTCGGCGGTATAGCGCGTGCTCGTCGGGCTGAGGCGCCGTGCCGTTGGGCGCCGCGTCGAGACCGGGACCACCGAACAGCGGCCCGGCCGGAGCGCCGCCGGGGTGCGGCCCGGCCTGGGGCGCGCCGGGGAAGGGCGCCGCGGCGAACGGGCTGGCGGGAGCACCCGAGGAGGGCTCGCCGGGCCAGGCGAAGGGCTGGTCGGCGGAGGGCTCGCCGGGCGCCGGGCGCCCGAACGGATCGGGGGCCTCGTCGACGGCCGGGCGTCCGTACAGCCCCTGGGGCGGCTCCTCGATGGCCGGCCGGCCGTACGGTCCGGAGGGCTCGCCGCCGGGCTGGCGCCCGTATGTGCCGGCGGCCTCGTCAAGGGCCGGGCGTCCGTACGGCTCGTCGACGGGTGGGCGTCCGTACTGAGTGGCGGGGGCGTCGCCGATCGGCGACATCCCGAAGGGCTGCGCGGCGGAAGGTTCGGCGGTCGCGCGGCCATAAGGGTTGTCGGCCGGGGCGGCCGCGGGACGGCCGTACGGGTGGTCCGCCTGGCTTTCGGCCGGCGCGGGCCGGTTGAAAGGGTGCTCGACGAGCGGCTCCGGAGCGGCCGCGCGCGCATAGGGGTGCGGGGCGTCCTCGGGCGACGACGAGCCGAACGGGTTGAACGCGCCCGGCGGCGTACCTGCCTGCGCATCGGGCATGGTGAACGGCTGCGCGGGGAAGGGCTGCGCGGGGAAGGGCTGCGAGTCCGGCGACTGCGCCGAGGCCTGGTACGACTGCGTGCCGAACGGCGCCTGCTGGCTGCGGATGGGCAGCTCGCCCGCCGAGTCCTCGGACTCCGCGCCGGCCGCGGAGCGCACCGGGAAGCCGCCGCTGTCGCCGCGCCGGACCGGGAAGGTGCCGTTGCCGCCGCCGCGCAGCGGGAAGCCCGCGCTCGGCGCGGCATTTTCGTCGCTGGCACGCAGCGGGAAGCCACCGCTGTCGCCGGAACGGCCCAGAGGCTGCATGTCGGGCAGCCCAGACAGGGTCGCGCCGGGCACACGCACGCGCTGGTCGCCGAAGGCCGAGATGCCGGGCGGACGCCGGGTCGCCGGGTCGCCGTCGCCGCGCTGTCCGCGGTCGGGCAGGTCGCCGCCGCGTTGTCCGCGGTCGGGCAGGTCGCCGCCGCGTTGTCCGCGGTCGGGCAGGTCGCCGCCGCGTTGTCCGCGGTCGGGCAGGTCGCCGCCGAGACCGCGTCCAGGGTTGCCGGCTGCGAAGCCGTCGAACTCGACGAGTTCGGGCGGCGTGCTCGGGTTGCGCTGCGGCAGCGGCGGAGCGCCCGTACCGCGCTGGGGCACGGGTAGCGCGGCGGGGTTGCGCTGCGGCAGCGGAAAGTCGGACCGGCCGAAGGGGCTCTCTGCTTCACCCGGTCGCTGAGTCGGCGCCCAGGCTGCCTCGGAGCCACCCGGTGCCGCAGAGGCGAACGGCGAAGCCGACCCCGCCGGCCCGTCCGAGGGCGGACCGAACGGCGTGGCCGATCCGCCGCCGGTGGAGTTCACCGAAGAAGGAGACCCGAACGGCGTCGCCGAATCGGCCGCGGCGCCGAACTGCGCCCCTGAGCCGTATGGATCAGCCGAGTCGGAACCGAACGGCGTGGCCTGGCCGGCGGCAGCCCCGAAGGGAGTCGTCGAGTCGACGGCAGAGCCGTACGGCGTGGCCTGGCCGGCCGCGGCGGAGTTCAACGGAGAAGCGGAGCCGAACGGCGTAGCCGAGTCGGGGCCGGACCCGAACGGGGTGGCCTGGCCGGCGGCCGAGCCGTACGGCGTGGCCTGGCCGGCGGAAGAAGATCCGAACGGCGTGGCTGCGCCGGCTGCGGACCCGAACGGGGTGGCCGCGTCGGCTGCGGACCCGAACGGGGTCGCGGCGCCGGGCACAGACCCGAATGGGGTGGCCGCGTCGGGCACAGATCCGAACGGGGTGGCCTGGCCGGCTGCGGAGCCATACGGCGATGCCGAGTCAGAGCCGTTGAGTGATGCCGAGCCGGTCGCGCTGTATGGAGCGGGCGATGCGGTCGCGCTGTATGGAGCGGGCGATGCGGTCGCGCTGTATGGAGCGGGCGATGTGGTCGCGCCGTAGGTCGACGCGGAACCCGAGGCCGGACCGGCCGAAGCGGGGCCGAACGGGGAAGCAGGGGAGGCCGAGCCGGAGGTGGTCGGCGAGACCGGACCATACGGCGAGGCGACGTTGTCCGGGGAGACCGGACCGTACGGCGACGCGGTGACGCGCTGCGGCAACGGTCCGGCGTCGCCGGCCGGCGGCAGGGCGCTGCGCTGCGGCAACGACGTGCCGTCGTCGGGCTGGGGGACGCGTGCCGACCCGTACGACGTGCCGGTCGGTCGGGCGCCGGACGACTCGGGGCCGTGGCCGAAGCTCTGCACGGCGGGCACCACGAACGGCGAGCCGCCGTTCGGCGTCGCCTGCGGCGGCGGCGCGTATGAGCTGGGGAAACCGTCGACGGGAGGCTGGGCGGCGGCCCGGCCCGAGACCCGCTGTCCGTCGGATTCCGGCGGGAAACCGTCCGACGTGGGTCCGCCCGACGTGGCCTCGGCCGGCTGCGAGCCGGCGTACTGCCCCTCGGACGTCATGAGCGCCTCCTCATCCATGCGGCCGCGCCAGCTTTGCGCGGACGCGGCCCGCCCGGCATTGCGCCGACGGCCGTGCCAGCTCAGGCCTGGCCTTGCGGGACCCTCCGGTGCGGGTCGAAGGCCCCGGTCTCCGTCCGACCGTCCGAGCCGGGTCGGTGACCGTGCCCCACCGTACCGGGCGGAAGCGGCAGGAGGAATCCCGGTGTACATCCGGAAGGGGACGCCCAACGGATCATTAAGGGAGTCTTGCGCACAGGAAACGGCCCGTCCGGATGACTCCGGACGGGCCGTCGTGGTGCGCTGCGGCGAAGCCGCCTGGTAGAGCCCCGGCTGAGCCCATCAGCTGTGGAAAGCCCATGAGCCGGCTGGTGGCTCGGCCGGTCAGAACGTACGGCGCTGGGCGAAAACGGCGATCTCGTCACGCATCGCCTGCGAGGGCGCCGCTTGCCACGCCCGGTCGATGGCGCGGTTCTGCCGGTTGATCAGGCGGCGCTGACGGACGCGGTCGATCATGCTCATGACACTGCTCACTTTCCCTGGCCTCGCGGCCTCACATCTTCGGCGCTCGTCTTCGGAGCTAACCCAATGATGCGCCTCCGCGAGGCTCGCTGCCAACTAAATAGGGGGTGATCCAGCGCACCAGCCTAATGATCGAAGGTCAAGAAAAGCGGCTGCCTAACATCCTGCGGTCTGTCAAGTCCAGGCGAGCAGTGCGCCCTCGGGGTCGGAGAGGAACGCGCCGACGTCACGCAGGAACTTCGAGCCCAGCTCGCCATCGACGATCCGGTGGTCGAAGGAGAGTCCGAGGGTGGTCACCTGACGAATCTTGATCTTGTCTTTGTGAACCCAGGGCATGGGCTTGACCACGCCGAACGCCAGGATCGCCGACTCGCCGGGCGGCAGGATCGGCGTTCCGGTGTCCACGCCGAACACGCCCACGTTGGTGATCGAGAATGTCCCGCCGGACATGTCCGATGGGGGCGTCTTGCCGGACTTCGCGACCTGGACGAGTGTGTTCAACGCCTCCGCCAGCTCCCGCAACGTGAGACGACCGGCGTCCTTGATGGTGGGGACGATCAGGCCACGCTCGGTCGCGGCGGCGATGCCGAGGTTCACGTACTCCTTGACGACGATCTCGTTCGTCGCCCCCGACCAGGACGAGTTGATCATCGGGTGACGCTTGGCGGCGAGCAGCACGGCCTTCGCCACCAGCAACAACGGCGAAACGCGGACATCCCGGAACTCCGGCCGTTCCTTGATCTTGTCGAGCGCCTTCATGGACCGCGTCACGTCCACGGTCAGGAACTCCGTGACGTGCGGCGCGGTGAACGCCGACGCGACCATGTTCTCCGCGGTCAGCTTCCGGACGCCCTTGACCGGGACCCGCTGCTCGCGGGAGGCGTCGAAGACCGCGGCGGGCGCCGCCGAGGGCTGTGCAAGGTCAAGAGCGGCCTTCTGTACGTCGTCCCGCGTCACCGAGCCCATCGGACCGGTGCCGGGGATCGCCGCCAGGTCGACGCCGAGGTCTCGTGCCAGCTTGCGAACCGGCGGCTTGGCCAGGACCGGCTGCTTGGCCAGGACTGGCTGCTTGGCCAGGACCGGCGTCACCGTTGCGGCCGGGGACGCCGGGGGGGCGGTTACCGCCGGGGGAGCCGACGCCGCCCGGGGCGAGGCAACCTGGCCCGCGGAAGCCGCCGGAGGCGGGGTTGGCGTCGTTGCGGTTGGTGACCCGACGGGCGTACCGATGCGGGGTCGTCTTTTTGCGGTTGTGGTCTTCGGGCCGTAACCCACCAGGACGGCCGTGCGGCCGCCCGGAGCGGGACCGCCGATGAGGCCCGGCTCGACGGCGCCCTCGGCCGGTGCGATCTCGACGGCGGCGAGGGACTCCGCCGACGGCGCCGGTCCGTCGAAGGATGGCGGCGGCCCGGCGGACGGGTCGGTGTCGATGGCGACGATGGGTGAGCCGACCTCGACGGTCGAGCCCGCCTCGACGTAGATGCGGGAAACCACGCCCGCCCACTTCGCGGGGATCTCGACGGCCGCCTTGGCGGTCTCCACCTCGACGATCGGCTGGTTGAGCTCGATGGTGTCGCCCACCTTGACCAGCCAGCTCAAGATTTCGCCCTCGGTGAGTCCCTCGCCGAGGTCCGGCAGGGTGAACTCCTTGATCCGCGACATCGCCCTCACCAGCCGAAGGAACGGTCGACGGCGTCCAGCACCCGATCGAGATCGGGCAGGTAGTCCTCCTCGACCCGGGCGGCCGGGTAGGGGAGGTCGAAGCCCGTCACCCGCAGCACCGGCGACTCGAGTGAGTAGAAGCACTCCTCGGTGATCCGGGCGGCGAGCTCGGCGCCGACGCCCAGGTTGCCCGGCGCCTCGTGTACCACGACGGCTCGGCCGGTCTTGCGGACCGAGGCGTAGATCGCCGGATAGTCGATCGGCGAGATCGAGCGCAGGTCGATGACCTCGAGGTCGCGGCCGTCCTCGGCCGCCGCGGCGGCGGCCTCCAGCGAGGTGCGGACCATCGGACCGTACGCGAGCAGCGTCGCGTCCGTCCCCTCGCGGACCACCCGCGCGGCGTGCAGCGGATAGGCGCCCGCGAGGGGGGCGTCGAGGTCGACCTCGCCCTTCTCCCAGTAGCGCCGCTTCGGCTCGAAGAAGACGATCGGGTCGTCCGAGGCGATCGACTGCTGGATCATCGTGTACGCGTCGGCCGGGCTCGCGCAGGTCACGACCTTGAGGCCGGGGGTGTGCGCGAAGTAGGCCTCGGGCGACTCAGAGTGGTGCTCGACCGCGCCGATGCCGCCGCCGAACGGAATCCGGATCACGATCGGCAGCCGGACGTTGCCCTTGGAGCGGTAGAACATCTTCGCCACCTGGGAGACGATCTGGTTGTAGGCCGGGAAGACGAACCCGTCGAACTGGATCTCGCAGACCGGTCGGTAACCGCGGATGGCCAGGCCGACCGCGGTGCCGACGATGCCGGCCTCGGCCAGCGGGGTGTCGATGACGCGCTGCTCGCCGAAGTCCTTCTGCAGGCCGTCGGTGATCCGGAAGACGCCGCCGAGCTTGCCGACGTCCTCGCCCATGATGACGACCTTGGGGTCGTTCTCCAGCGCGCGGCGCAGGCCGTGGTTGACGGCCTTGCCGAGGGTGATCGTCTCGGTCATCGGTGGCTCCCCTCGAACGAAGCCGTGTAGTCGGCGAACCGCTGGCGCTGAGCGTCGATCTCGGGCGAGCCGGTGGGGTAGACGTTGTCGAACATCGTCACCGGCTGGGGGTCGGGCATGGCCAGCACCCGCTCGCGCAGGTCGAGGGCCAGCACCTTGGCCGACTCGTCGACCTCGGCGAAGAACGCCTCGCCGGCCACCTGCTGCTTGGTCAGGAAGGCCCGGAGCCGGGAGATCGGGTCCTTCGCCTTCCACGACTCGACCTCGCTCGCGATCCGGTAGCGGGTCGGGTCGTCCGAGCTGGTGTGCGCGCCCATCCGGTAGGTGTACGCCTCGATCAGCGTCGGGCCCTGGCCGTTGCGCGCGTTGTCCAGCGCCGTCCGGGTGACCGCGAAGCTGGCCAGCACGTCGTTGCCGTCGATCCGCACGCCGGGGAAGCCGAACCCGGCGGACCGCCGGTAGAGCGGGATGCGGGTCTGCCGTTCGAGCGGCTCCGAGATCGCGTACTGGTTGTTCTGGCAGAAGAAGACGATCGGCGCGTGGAAGACGCCGGCCCAGACGAACGCCTCGTTGACCTCGCCCTGGCTGGTCGCGCCGTCGCCGAAGTAGGCGATCACCGCCTCGCCCTCGGGCGTGCCCACCTTGCCGTCCATGGTGATGCCCATCGCGTAGCCGGTGGCGTGCAGCGTCTGCGACCCGATCACGATGGTGTAGCTGTTGAACCGGTATTCATTCGGGTCCCAACCGCCCTGGTCGACGCCGCGGAACAGGCCGAACGGCATGATCGGGTCGATCCCGCGGGTGTACAGCACGCCGTGCTCCCGGTAGGTCGGGAAGCCCATGTCCTGCGCACGCATCGCGCGGCCCGAGCCGACCTGCGCCGCCTCCTGGCCCAGCAGACTGGCCCAGATGCCCAGCTCGCCCTGCCGCTGAAGAGCGGTGGCCTCGGCGTCCAGCCGCCGGACGGTCACGAGGTCACGGTAGAGGGCGCGGTACTCGTCGTCGGTGAAGTCGACCGAGTAGGTGACGCCGTCGTCGGTCGTGACGCTGTCGACTCGCTCGCCGTCGGGGGTGAGCAGTTGGACGAAGCCGCCGGGCGGGGCGCCATCGCCCTTGTCCGGGTTCACCCCGTCGCCCGAAGGACCGGGCGCCGGTAGTGGCACAGCTTCGCTTTCGCCGTACGCCATCCGTGTCTCCCTGTTCATCTCTGCGCCCGCGCCGGGTGTTGCCCGTCCGCGCGGCGAACCGCTGGGTCGCCGCGCCTGACCCGGGTGAGGTTGCCGCGCGGCGTTTCGGCGTGGGTCGTGACCCCGCCGGGGAGTGACGGCCCCCACCGCGCCCCGCTGGATCGGCGGAAGGCGACGGCGGCGGCGCCGTCGCCTTCATCCTGACAGAGAACGTGAGCGTCGTTACAGGTCGGGTCGATCACAGTCGGGAAATTCCTCCGTCACATCGCTGCCCTTATTTGTCCGAATTAGTGGTATTCATGCGGTCACTACCGTACGAATGGAGCCTTCCTCCCGCTGCCGTTGTGCGCATGCGTCGTTCACTCCTGTGACCGCGACCGATCCATGTTGATCATTGCCAGGGAGGGACCCGGCCGTGCCGGACCAGCCAGACGACAACCTCATTCCGCCCGTGAAAGTCATGCGGAAACGCCTGAACGGGGTATACCGGTCTGACAGCGGCTTCTCAGGTCCAACCCGCCGGTATGTACTCATCGTGGCGCTTCTCGTCGGGTTGGCGTCGGTTCCGACCCTGGCGGCGATCACGGCCGGCTCCAACCAACTGGCCGGCGGCAAGACCGACACGATGGACATCCCGTTCCTACCCCCGGCCTCCCCGGGCCCGGTACGCGCCCGCCCGTACCGCCCGCCGGCCCCCGCCTCCCCGTCCCCGTCCCCATCCCCGTCCGCTCCCCGGTCATCCCCGTCCGCCGGCTTGTCCGTCGTCCCCACCGTCGGTCCGTCCGCCGTCCCCACCGCCGTCCCCTCCGTCGGTGCCGTCGGCGTCCCCTCCGTCGGCATCCCGTCCGCCGGCCCTACCGGCATCCCGTCCGCCGGCCCTACCGGCATCCCGTCCGCCGGGCCGTCACCAGGCCCGGTGACCGGGCCTTCTCCTGCGCAGGGCGCCTCGCCGGATACCGAGACGCCGGTGCGGGCGAGCCGCCTGATTGGCGAGGCGGGCCAGCGCCGGGATCGGCCGCGGCGGTCCGGTCGCGCCGAGGGTTCGTACGCGGGCAGCCACGCCAAGCCGCCCGGCGCCGCCCGGTCGCCGGGTTCCGGCCGGTCAGCGGGTTCCGGCCGGCCCGGTGGTGGCGCGCCTACCGGGTCCTCGGACCTCCCGTCGGTGCCCGGCCCGCCGGCGCGTTCCGGTTTCCCGTCCGTCCCCGGTTTCCCGTCGTTCCCAGGCCTCGACCGACCGCCCGCCGGGCCGGCCGAGCCCGCTCAGCCCGGCGAGCCTTCCCGGCATGACCAGCCCGCACCCGATCAGCCTGCGGGGCCGGACCAACCTTCGCCGTCCGATGGGCCTTCGCCGTCCGATGAGCCGGACCGGCCAGACGGGCCGGACGAGCCGCCCGCGTGGGCCGGCCGGCCGTTCTGTCACGAGCGCGGCAGGTGCGCCGACCCGTCACGTCACCACCGCTCGGACGGGTTCCGTCACCGTCCGTGCGACAACACCAACCACCGGGTCCACTGGTCGCACCACCGTTCGGGCGCGCCCCGCACGGTGACCGTCCACATCGACCCCGCCGACCGGCACGGCCACCGCCGGACGATCCGCCATCGGCCGGCCGACGCCGTCCTCGACGAACTTCTCGGTTCCGTCGTCAGTCACCGGTCGCAGGACGACCGGTCCGAGCACAGCCGGAGGTCAGCCGTGACCGAACGCCCACAGAACGTCCGACCCACCAACACTCTCGAGCGAGGCTCCACCAACGGCGGGTATCACAGCCGCCGCCGGATCCCCGAGGCGCGCACGGAAGAGAACCAGATCGCGAACCGCTCCTATCGCGGCAGCCACCGTGCAGACAGCCAGCACCACGCCGACGACCAGACGCGGGCGCAGCAGCGCAGCTCGCGGGTGGGCCGGCACCACGCCGACCACCACGACGACCACGCCAACCGCCGGTAGCCGGGGGTAGGTCAGGCGCCGTCCAAGCGGTTGCGGTTGGCGTCGATCCAGGCGTCGATCGCCTCGCTGTCGTTCGGGTCGACGCCCTCGGAGATCAGCTGGGCCACCGCCGCGGTCGCCGGGCTACGGCGTTCGCCGGTCGCGTAGAGCCGCGCGAACTCGGGGATCATGTCCTCCACCACGCCGTCGGTCTGCGTCATGGCCGCCTCGGGAAGGGCCCGCCGGCGAGTCGCATAGGCCGACCAGGCCCGGGTCACCCGGGGCAGCATCGCCGCGTCGTCCATGTCGAGGACCGCGCGGCGGTGCACCCAGTCGAGCAGGAACAGCCCCGCGACCGCCGGGCTCCAGCGCAGCGGGTCGGGCACCGGCAGGCCGGCTGCGTGATCGAGGATCAGACTCAGGCAGAAGTGCAGCGACGCGAGCTCTTCGTCGGCGGTGACCGAGTCGAGGCCGAAGCGGGCCGCCTCGGGCGACGACAGGAAGTCCCGCACCAGGTCGCTCGTGCTCGGCAGGGGCGGCTCGGCGAGCGGCGGGGTGGTCGTAGCCGGCAGCAGGGCCAGGCGGGCTGCGGCCAGGGCCCGGTCGGTGGCCAGCGAGCCGTCGGCGGGCAGGTCGCCCAGGCCGTCGGTGATCTCCAGGTGGCGGTAGACCTCGCCGCGCAGGCGGCCCGGGTCCTCCTCGCGGAACCAGGTCAGCTCGTCCCCGGCGCACATTTCCCGCACCTGCTCGAGGATGCGCGACGCGGAGGCGCCGACGAAGACGTCCTTGGTGATGCCGATGTTGTGATCGACCAGCGCGACCACCGCGTGCTCGGGGCCGCCGCCGCTGGTGTCCTCGTACGCGAAGGTGACCAGATAGGACGTCTGATCGCCGTAGATATCGCCGTAGGCGTAACAGCCGGTGGGCCGGACCCGCCCCAGCTGGGCCGTCCACGCCGGCGCCTGTGCCGCGTGGCGCACCTCGGCCGCGCCCGCCGCGTCGGGGACCAGAGCCGCGAAGACCTCGCGGATGGTCGTCGCGGCCGCGGTGCGGCGGCGGGTCGTCGCGGAGAGGAAATCGCTGACGAACTCGCGAACCGCGGTGGCCCTGTCCTCGGTCGCGACCGAATAGACACTGCCGAGCAGCGCGGTGCCGAGCATCTCGGCATCAAGCGCACAGTCGAGCTTCGCGACGTCGCGGGCCGCGTGAAGGACCGCTTCGTACGGAGTCTGTGGAGCCGGCATGTCCGCGAGCGTACCCGTCGCGGCGCTCGCGGGACCTACTACGAACGCACCACGGTCAGAGCTTCACGCGCCTGTGCGTATGTGTTGAGGACTTCCCGCACCGGCGCCACCACATGCTCGCGGGCGACCTCGGTGATCGATGCCCGCAACCGCTGCTCCGCCCGGCGCCGGGCGCGGCGCGCGCCCCAGTCGACGACCGGCCGCAGCAGCAGCGCCAGCAGCAGGCCGGCGAGCAGCCCGCCGAGGAACAGGAGCGTGGGCAGCGGCACCGCGCCCACCTTGGGATAGCGCAGCTCGGGCAGGGAGAGCAGGCGGACCACGTACCCCACCAGCAGCCAGCCGAGGCCGCCGGCGGCGGCCAGCGTGAACAGCCACTGCAGCAGCCCGACGCCGCGCCACCAGAGCGGCGCACGGCTCATCCCGAGCTCGGTCTTGGCCACGGCGCGGTCGAGCGCGTCGGGCAGGTCGGCCGCCCGGGACCGCGCCGCGTTGGTCAGCGCCGGCGCCCACACCGCGGGCAGCGGCGCCGCGGCGCGGGAGGCGACGGCGCGCAGGGAGAGGCCCACCGCCGATTTCTGCGCGGCGTCGGCCGCCGGCAGCGACGTGTGCGGGACCACGTCGGTCGACACCGCGTCGGTCTGTGGCTGGTCGCCGAGGTGCAGCCGGCGCAGCGGGTCGGGCCGCAGCCGGCGCAGCCAGCGGACCAGCGGCCAGCCGGTCGACGCGGCGGCGCGCTGCCGGTATGCCCCCGCGACCGCGTCGGCGACCGCGTTGACACCGGCCGAGGCGGCGAGCGCGTCGGCCAGCTGGCGTACGGTCGCGCGGTCGACCTCGTCCTCCGCCGCCGGCGGGCCGATCATGCCGGTGAGCTGCTCGCCCACCGCTTCCAGGTCGCCGGCGAGGCGGAGCAGCGCGGCCTGCCGCGCGGCGACCGTCTTTTCCAGAGCCTCGCGCAACTCGGCGAGCATGCCGGGCTGCTTGGCCGAGGTGGCCAGCACGGGCGCGCCGGACATGCCGTCCTCTTCGAGCAGGCGCTTGAGGTCGGTCAGCACCACGTCGGTGTCGGCGTTGGACAGCCGGTCGGCCTGGTTGAGCACCACGATCGTGACGTCGGAGTGCGACTGGAACTGGGAGAGGTAAGCCTGGTGCAGGATCCGGTCGCCGTACTTCTGCGGGTCGACCACCCAGACGATCTGGTCGACGAGGCCGAGCAGCCGGTCGACCTCGATCCGGTGGCCGCGCTCGACCGAGTCGAAGTCGGGCAGGTCCAGCAGGACCAGCCCGCGCATCGGGGCCTCGTCGTCGGCATCGAGAGCGCTCTCTCGAATAGACCGCTGGCGCGGCAGCACGCCGACCCAGTCGAGGAGCCGGTTGGCCGGTTCGAGCGGACCCCAGACGCAGGCGTGCGCGGCGCCGGTGGTCGGCCGCCGCACCCCGACCGGCGAGAGCTTCAGCCGGGCCAGCGCGTTGAAGAGGCTGGACTTGCCGCTGCCGGTGCTGCCTGCGAGCGCGACGACGGTGTGGTCGAGGGACAGCGCCAGCCGGCTTCCGGCCCGTTCCACCAGCGTGTGCGCGGCGACCAGGTCGCCGTCGGGCAGGTACCGATCGGTCAGGCGCAGGAACTTGGCCAGCGCGTCCAGCCGCAGCACCAGGCGCTCGGCGTCGACCCGGCCGTCGTCGCCGGTCAGGGTGCCGTGCACTTTTTCCACGAGACTCATGTCGCGCTCCCCGTCAACGCGAGCTCCGCCCTGGCCTTTTCCACATCGGCGGCCGCCCGCCGCAGCTCCGCGCCGGGATCTGCGTCGAGCCCGACGGCTGCGGTGCGGTCGTTGTACCGCGCCGCCTCGCGGTCGAGCAACTCGTCGACCCTGGTCAGCAGCTCTTCGCGGGCGCGTGTCGCGAGGGAGCGGATGGCCTGGTCGCCGAAGGCCGCCTCGAGCACCTTCTGCGCGGCGACGGTGGTGCCCGCGCCGACCGCGACCTCGAGGCCGGTCGGGATGAAGGCGGTCGAGGCGAACACGGCGATCATCACGGCCAGGCCGGCGCCGTTGACCGCGTACGCCGCGCCGCGGGCCACGACCCGCTTCTCCCCGCCCTCGTCGCGGACCAGGCCCAGCACCCACCGCTGCCAGTCGCGGACCAGCCGGTCGGCGCGCTCGGGCAGGTCGGCGGCGGGTCGTTGCAGCTCGGGCTGGAGCAGCGCGGCGCCGGCGGGGTGGGCCTGCCAGGCCGCGTACGTCTGCTCGGCCGCGTCCGCCGCGACCCCGCGCAGCAGCGTGACCAGCTGCGACTCCAGCGCGGCCTGCAGGTTGCGCCCCGGCAGGGGCCGCCCGGTGACCGCCGAGACGATCTTGTCGCGCAGCTGGCCGACCTTGGTCTCCAGGGTCTTGAGGAACTCCCCGGTGCCGACGAACTCCTGCCAGCGGGCGAGCACCTCGCCACGCAGCATCCGGCCGTCGCGCATGCCGTCGGCGACCGTGTGCTTCGCGTTCCGGTAGGCCTGCTGGACCCGCTCCTCGAGCGCCTTCGCCGCGGTGGCCTGCTCGTCGGCGGCCTCGGCGAGCCCGGCGACGGCCGGCCCGAGCGCGATGAGCGCGCCGTTGAGGGTCTGGCGCACCACGGTGGCGCGGGCGTCCGAGTCGGCCGCAAGCTGGGCGAACCAGTCGTGCAGCGGCCGGATGATCCCCTCGGCGAGCATGCCCTGGCCGTCCAGCTTGGTCTCGGGCAGCACGAACAGCGGCGCGGCGCCGAGGTTGCGCTCGGTCAGCATCTCGCGCAGGTGCGCGATGACCTCGCCGGCGGCCTCGGTCGGGACGCGGTCGAGGACCAGCGCGATCACGGTGCCGCGCAGCCGGGCGGCGGTGAGCAGCTCCCACGGCACGGCGTCGGCGTAGCGCGCCGCGGTGGTGACGAAGAGCCAGAGGTCGGCTGCGGCGAGCAGCTGGCCGGCGAGCGCCCGGTTGCGGTCGACGACCGAGTCGATGTCGGGGGCGTCGAGGAAGGCGAGCCCGGCGCCGAGCGCCGGCGCGGAGACGACCTGCAGCGCGCGCGGGTCGGTGCTGGACTCGGTCGTGCGGACCAGGCCGGGCAGCAGCTGCCCGCGCTGGAACCAGGGCAGGTCAGTGGGATTGCTCACCAACACCGGGGACCGGGTGGTCGGCCGCAGCACCCCGGTCGTGCTCACCGGCGCCCGCACCAGGCTGTTGACCAACGTCGACTTGCCGGCTCCGGTGGAGCCGCCGACCACCACCAGCAGCGGCGCGTCGAGCCGCGCGAGGCGCGGCAGCAGGTAGTCGTCGAGCTGGGCGAGCAGGGCCCCGCCGACCCGGCGGGCGTCGTCGGCCGACGGCATGACCAAGGGGTACGCGGCCCCGCCGATCGCCGCGCGGAGCCGGCTGAGCGCCGTGGCGAGCTCGGTCACAGCGGCCGGCGGCTCAGGCATCGGCTCCTGACTCGACCCGGGGCTCGGATGATCGCGCTCTGCAACGGGCGTGGGTGTTTCGGCCTGTTCTGTGGCGACATCGGCAGATGGCTGACGGGACTCGACAGTTTCCGTACCATCAGCGTTGCTGACCTGGTCGTTTGCCTCCGTTGCGGCGGGGACGTCGGAAAGGGCCGACGATCCGGCCGCGTCACCGTGCGTCGTCACGGGTAAAGAGTGCACGATCGATGCATCCAGGACAACAGGTGCCGGTATGCCGTGACCCTACAGGTATGAACCGAACCACACTTGCGCCGAGTAGGCTCAACTTCGACTTGACGACCTGCGACCTCGTGGCATCATTGAGTCGGTTCCACTCAACCTTGGACCCGAACCGAGCTCTCTCAGAAGCCTTTGCAAGAAGCGAGGACCACCATGGCACGTGCGGTCGGCATCGACCTCGGCACCACGAACTCCTGCGTCAGCGTTCTGGAAGGAGGCGAGCCCACCGTAATCGCCAACGCGGAGGGCTCCCGGACGACCCCGTCCATCGTCGCCTTCGCGCGCAACGGCGAGGTGCTCGTCGGCGAGGTCGCCAAGCGCCAGGCGGTGACCAACCCCGACCGGACGATCCGTTCGGTCAAGCGGGAGATCGGCACCAACTGGTCGATCGACATCGACGGTAAGAAGTACACCCCGCAGGAGATCTCCGCGCGGGTGCTGATGAAGCTGAAGCGCGACTCCGAGGCCTACCTCGGCGAGCAGGTCACCGACGCGGTCATCACCGTGCCGGCGTACTTCAACGACGCGCAGCGCCAGGCCACCAAGGAGGCCGGCGAGATCGCCGGGCTCAACGTTCTGCGGATCGTCAACGAGCCCACCGCCGCCGCGCTGGCGTACGGGTTGGACAAGGGCTCCAAGGAGCAGACCGTCCTGGTCTTCGACCTCGGCGGCGGCACCTTCGACGTCTCGCTGCTCGAGCTCGGCGACGGCGTCATCGAGGTGAAGTCGACCTCAGGCGACAACCACCTGGGCGGCGACGACTGGGACCAGCGGATCATCGACCACCTGGTCAAGACCTTCCGCGGCGAGCACGGCATCGACCTCGGCTCGGACAAGATGGCCCTTCAGCGCCTGCGCGAGGCCGCCGAGAAGGCGAAGATCGAGCTGTCCGCCGCGACGACGACCAGCATCAACCTGCCCTACATCACGGCCGGGCCCGACGGCCCGCTGCACCTGGACATGTCGCTGAGCCGGGCCGAGTTCCAGCGCATGACGCAGGACCTGCTCGACCGTTGCAAGGGCCCGTTCGAGTCCGCGATCAAGGACGCCGACGTCAAGCTCGCCGCCATCGACCACGTCATCCTGGTCGGCGGCTCGACCCGCATGCCCGCCGTGACCGACCTGGTCAAGAGCCTGACCGGCAAGGATCCCAACAAGGGCGTCAACCCGGACGAGGTCGTCGCCGTCGGCGCCGCGCTGCAGGCCGGCGTGCTCAAGGGCGAGGTCAAGGACGTCCTGCTGCTCGATGTGACCCCGCTCTCGCTGGGCATCGAGACCAAGGGCGGCATCATGCACAAGCTGGTGGAGCGCAACACCACCATCCCGGCGCACCGCTCCGAGGTCTACACGACCGCCGACGACAACCAGCCCTCCGTGCTGATCCAGGTCTTCCAGGGCGAGCGCGAGATGGCGGCGTACAACAAGAAGCTCGGCACCTTCGAGCTCAGCGGCATCGCTCCGGCCCCGCGCGGCGTCCCGCAGATCGAGGTCTCCTTCGACATCGACGCGAACGGCATCGTGCACGTGTCCGCCAAGGACCTGGGCACGGGCAAGGAGCAGAAGATGACGATCACGGGCGGCTCCGCGCTGCCGAAGGACGACATCGAGCGGATGATGCGCGACGCGCAGGACCACGCGGACGAGGACAAGAAGCGCCGCGAGGACGCCGAGACCCGCAACCTGGCCGAGCAGTTGCAGTGGCAGACCGAGAAGTTCCTGGCCGAGAGCGGCGACAAGCTGCCCGAGGAGAGCAAGAACAAGATCGGCGAGGCGCTGGGCGAGTTGCGCGGGGCGCTGGGCGGCTCGGACATCGAGAAGATCAAGTCCGCACACGAGCGGTTGTCCCAGGTCTCCCAGGAGGCCGGTTCGGCGCTCTACAACCAGCAGGGCGGTGCGGACAGCGCCCAGGGCAACCCGGGCGCCGACGGCGCGCCGGGCGGTGCGACCGGAGCGGGTCCGGCCGCGGGTGGCGCTGACGACGTCGTCGACGCCGAGATCGTGGAGGACGACAAGAAGTGACTGCCGCGGACGACGAGAACGACGGTCAGGCGACCGAGCGGGTCGTCATCCGGGACCGCCGCAAGATCGATCTGAAGAACGAGGGCAAGAAGTCCTCGGCGGCCACGGTGGCCTCGGGGCCGGGCGCGCACCGCGCGGCCGAGTCCGAGGAGGCCGCCGAGGCCGTGGTGGAGGATGCCAAGCCCGGCCTCGGCGCGGAGCTGGACGCCCTCCGGAGCGAGCTCGACGAGCGGACCCACGACCTGCAGCGGATCACCGCCGAGTACGCGAACTATCGCAAGCGGGTCGACCGCGACCGGGGCGCGGCGGCCGAGCAGACCACCGGCGCGGTGCTGACCGCGCTCCTGCCGGTGCTCGACGACGTCGACCGGGCACGTGAGCACGGCGACCTGGTCGGTCCGTTCGCCTCGGTGGCCGAGACGCTCACCGCGGTGACCGGCAAGCTCGGGCTGGCGGCTTTCGGCGAGAAGGGCGACCCGTTCGACCCCAACCGCCACGAGGCGGTCGCGCACCAGACGTCCGCCGATGTCACGGAGCCGACCTGCATCGAGGTCATGCGCCGCGGTTACACGCTGGGCGAGCGGCTGCTGCGGCCCGCCCTGGTCGCGGTTGCCGACCCGGAGTGATCTCACCGTTCGTCCCGCCCACCGCGCCGCGGTGGGCGGGACCTACCGCTAGGAGGGGGTGGACGAGGTGAGCTCGAAGGACTGGCTGGAAAAGGACTTCTACGCCTTGCTGGGCGTGAACAAGTCCGCCTCAGCCGACGAGATCAAGAAGGCGTACCGCAAGCTCGCCCGGGACCTGCACCCCGACCGCAATCCGGACAACGCGGAGGCGGAGGAGAAGTTCAAGGCGGCGTCCGAGGCGTACGACGTGCTCTCGGACGACAAGAAGCGCAAAGAGTACGACGAGATGCGCTCGCTGTTCGGCTCCGGCGCGTTCCGTCGTGGCGCCCGCTCGGGCGGCGGCCAGCAGTTCGACCCGTCGGATCTGTTCGGCGGGTTCAGCGGCGCGGGCGGCGGCAGTGCGAGCGGCGACCGGCGCTTCGGCGGGGCCGGCTTCTCCGACATCTTCAGCTCGATCTTCTCCGGCGGCGGCCCGAGCGGGCCGACGTCGCGTCGTGGCCCGCAGCGCGGCCGCGACGTGGAGACCGAGGTGACGCTCGACTTCGCGCAGGCGGTCCGCGGCACGACCCTGCCGCTGACGCTGCGCTCGCCGGGCGCCTGTGACACGTGTCACGGCAGTGGCGCCAAGCCGGGCACGACGCCGCGTACGTGCCCGCAGTGCCACGGGTCCGGCCTGATCTCGCGCAACCAGGGCTCGTTCAGCTTCTCCGAGCCGTGCCGCGAGTGCCAGGGCGCCGGCAGCATCGTCGACGAGAAGTGCCCGGAGTGCCGCGGCACCGGCGGCGTCACCAAGAACCGGACGATCAACGTCCGCTTCCCGGCCGGGGTCTCCGACGGGCAGCGGATCCGGTTGTCCGGCCGTGGTGAGCCGGGCGAGCGCGGCGGGCCGGCCGGCGACCTGTACGTGCAGGTCCTGGTCCGTCCCGACGAGCTGTTCGGGCGCAGCGGCGACGACCTCACGCTGACCCTGCCGGTGACGATCGCCGAGGCGGTCCTCGGCACCGACCTGCGGGTGCCCACGCTGGACACCCCCGTGACCCTGCGGGTGCCGCCGGGCACGCCGAGCGGCCGCAAGCTGCGGGCGCGCGGCAAGGGCGTGGCTCGCCGGGACGGCAAGGCGGGCGACCTCATCGTCACCGTCGAGGTGCAGGTCCCCGACGGCGTCACCGGGGAGGCCCGCGACGCGTTGGAGCGATTCGCCAAGCTGACGCCCCCGGCCGGACGTGAGCGCCTCGAGGCGCGCGTGCGCCGGGCCGGCTAGGAGCCTGAGCAGGAGGTGGCACATGTATGAAGAGATCAGCATCTCGGTGGAGCAGACCTCTGACGCCAAGGTTCTGATCATCTCGGTGGCCGCGCGGATGGCGGGGATGCACCCGCAGACCCTCCGCCAGTACGACCGGCTCGGGCTGGTGCAGCCCGGGCGGGCCGGCGGCGGCGGCCGGAGGTACAGCCAGCGGGACGTCGCTCTCCTGCGCGAGGTGCAGAAACTGAGCCAGGAGGAGGGCGTCAACCTCGCCGGGATCAAGCGGATCATCGGGCTCGAGCAGCTCGTCGGCGACCTGCAGCAACGGCTGCAGGAGCTGGAGCAGCAGCTCGACGAGGCGTACGCGCGGATAGCCCAGCTGGAAAGCCCGTACGGCCGGCAGGACCTGGTCCGACCGGAGCATCCGTCGACCGCGCTGGTCGTGTGGCGCCCCCGCCGACCTTGAGGACAAGTGATCGAGGCGCCCTCTCCCGCGGAGGGCCGCCTCGATCACTGGCCGAAGATGCCCAGCCGGCGTGGGTGGCGCACGAGACCGCCCTCGATCCACTCGGAGTAGTCGAAGACCTCGGGCCGGTTCATCAGGACTCGGCAGTTGTGCGCCCAGATCGCCATGGGCTCGTCGCCGACCTCCTCGGCCCGCTCGACGTACTTCTTCAGGCGGCGCTTGCGCTGGCTGCTCGCGTTCTGCCGGACGCCGTCGGCGGCGTAGATGTACATGCAGTGCTGGGCGAACCGGCGCGCCGGGCACTGCCGGTCCATCGCCAGCTCGAACAGGGTCGGCGCCAGCACGTCACCGGAGATCAGCAAGTCCCAATCGGGCGGCATGGAGTCGAGCGGGACGGCCTCCGGGTGGTACGCCCACGCCTGTAGCTCCTCCGGCCGGGGATCGACCGGGTTAGCGAACCCGTAGAAAGTCGACTCACGCACTGCCACGCCGCCGCCTACCCGAGAAGTGCTGCACTAACACACAGTTGTCGGCTGCGAACGGTAGCGCGCCGCCCCCGTCGACGGAAGCACTGCGGCATCACAATCGGATACTGGCCAGTAGCTTAAAGCTCCCTTGAAGTGGTGAGCGTCGGCCGCGGGCCGGCGACGGGTCTTCCGACGCCCCGTCGAGTGGCCCTCCGCAGGCCCGGCAGGGCCTGGACCAGCGGCAATCCGCCGGCATCCGGGAGTCGGCGGTGATCGACACATAGACGGCCGCCAGCCGCGCCGGCCGGGCGCGATGACCGGGTCATGTCGGGTCGTCGATCCCTGAGGGGATCGGACCGGAGATGTCGGCGAATCCGTTGTCGATCCATTCCGGCGAACCTAGGGTTGAGTGGGATAGGCTCAAGTCTGATGGGGCTGTACCCGACCCGAGCTTGATGTCGGTGGGATCCGATCAGGGGAGCAGATGAACGCCGAACGTTTGACCACCAAGAGCCGCGACGTCGTCACCGGAGCGGTCGCCGACGCGGGTCGCCGCGGGCATGCCACGGTCGAGCCGTGGCACATGTTGCTGTCGTTGCTCGACCAGGGCGGTTCGACCGCTCCCGCGCTGCTGCGCGCGGTCGGCGCCAACCCGGCCGACGTCCGCCGGGCGGCGATCCGCGCGATCGAGCAGCTGCCGTCCGCGCGCGGCGCGAGCACCGCCGAGCCCAGCCTCTCGCGCGAGTTCGCGAACGCCATCGGCGAGGCCGAGCTGATCGCCAAGCCGCTCGGCGACGAGTACGTGTCGACTGAGCACCTGCTCGCCGGTCTGGCCCGGGTCGGCGGCGCCGTGGGCCGCACGCTCAAGGAGGTCGGCGCGACCGAGGAATCGCTGGTCGCCGCGTTCCCGCAGGTCCGCGGCGGCGACCGGCGGGTGACCACGGCCGACCCGGAGCAGACCTACCAGGCGCTGGAGAAGTACAGCGTCGACCTGACCGCGCTGGCGCGCGACGGCAAGATCGACCCGGTGATCGGCCGGGACGCTGAGATCCGCCGGGTGGTGCAGGTGCTGTCCCGGCGCACGAAGAACAACCCGGTGCTGATCGGCGAGCCGGGCGTCGGCAAGACCGCGATCGTCGAGGGCCTGGCCCAGCGGATCGTGGCCGGCGACGTGCCCGAGACGTTGCGCGACAAGAAGCTCGTCTCGCTCGACCTCGGCGCGATGGTCGCCGGCGCTCAGTACCGCGGCCAGTTCGAGGAGCGCCTCAAGAGCGTCCTCGAGGAGATCCGCAACTCCGACGGCCAGGTCGTCACCTTCCTCGACGAGTTGCACACCGTCGTCGGCGCGGGCAAGGGCGAGGGCTCGATGGACGCGGGCAACATGCTCAAGCCGATGCTGGCCCGCGGCGAGCTGCGGATGGTCGGCGCCACCACCCTCGACGAGTACCGCGAGCACATCGAGAAGGACCCGGCCCTGGAGCGTCGCTTCCAGCCGGTCGTGGTCGGCGAGCCGACCGTCGAGGACACCATCGGCATCCTGCGCGGCCTCAAGGGCCGCTACGAAGCGCACCACCGGGTGCAGATCACCGACGGCGCGCTGGTCGCCGCGGCCAGCCTCTCCGACCGCTACATCAGCGACCGGTTCCTGCCCGACAAGGCCATCGATCTGATCGACGAGGCCGCGTCCCGGCTGCGCATGGAGATCGACTCCCGGCCCGTCGAGCTCGACCAGTTGCAGCGGCAGGTCGACCGGATGCGGGTAGAGAAGCTGGCCCTGGAGAAGGAGACAGATCCCGCGTCGGTGGCCCGGCTCGAGCGTCTCAACCGGGACCTGATCGACCGCGACCGCGAGCTGGGCGTCATGAACGCGCGGTGGGAGCGCGAGCGCGGTGGCCTCAACCGGGTCGGCGAGCTGAAGAAGATGCTCGACGAGACCAAGGCGGAGCTGGAGCGCGCCCAGCGCGACGCGGACTGGGAGAAGGCGTCCCGGCTCCAGTACAAGGAGATCCCGGCGCTGCAGCACGAGCTGGCCAGCGCCTCCGAGGCCGAGGAGGACGAGACCGAGCCGCCGATGGTCAAGGAGGAGGTCGGCGCCGACGACATCGCCGAGGTGATCTCCGCGTGGACCGGCATCCCGGCCGGCCGGATGATGGAGGGCGAGACCGCCAAGCTGCTTCGCATGGAGGAGTCGCTGCAGGCCAAGGTGATCGGCCAGGAGGAGGCGGTGGCCGCGGTGGCCGGCGCGGTCCGCCGAGCCAGGGCCGGCATCGCCGACCCCGACCGCCCGACGGGCAGCTTCCTGTTCCTCGGCCCGACCGGCGTCGGAAAGACGGAGCTGGCCAAGGCACTGGCCGGCTTTCTCTTCGATGACGAGCGGGCGATGGTCCGCATCGACATGAGCGAGTACGGCGAGAAGCACTCAGTGGCGCGTCTGCTCGGCGCCCCTCCCGGCTACGTCGGCTACGAGGAGGGCGGCCAGCTCACCGAGGCCGTCCGCCGCCGGCCGTACAGCGTCGTGTTGCTCGACGAGGTGGAGAAGGCGCACCCCGACGTCTTCGACGTCTTGCTGCAGGTGCTCGACGACGGGCGGCTCACCGACGGCCATGGGCGTACGGTCGACTTCCGCAACGCGATCCTGGTGTTGACCTCGAACCTGGGGTCGCAGGCGGCCGACTTCACGATGGGCGACGAGGAACGCCGCGACGAGGTGCTGGCGGTGGTGCGGGCGCACTTCAAGCCCGAGTTCCTCAACCGGCTTGACGACATCGTGGTGTTCCACGCGCTCACCAAGCAGGACCTGGCGGCGATCGTGGACATCCAGCTCGGCCGGCTGCGGGCCCGCCTGGCCGAGCGGCGGCTCAGCCTGGAGGTCGCCCCGGCGGCGGTGGAGTGGCTGGGCGAGCACGGGTACGACCCGATCTACGGCGCCCGCCCGCTGCGTCGCCTGGTGCAGTCGTCGATCGGCGACTCGCTCGCCAAGGCGCTGCTCGCCGGCGAGATCCGCGACGGCGACACGGTGGTGGTCGACCTGGGCGACCGCAAGGACGGCCTGGCCGTCAGCGCCCACTGAGTACGCCGTCAGCGAACTCGGGGCACCCCCCCCGTGGTGTGACGGCAGTCATACGAAAGGCCCCGGGATGGGAGTCCCGGGGCCTTCGCGTGTCTGGCTTACTCCGTGGCCGTCCGTTGTCGGTAGGCCTGCGTCATGAGCACGTCGGTGACGACATATTCGCCGTCGGCGGACCAGATCCGGATGCCGTCGCGGTGGAGCTGATATCGGACGTCTGTGAATCGGGTCCTCGTGTCGTCATGGTGAACGACGGTCAGGGTGTCTGCGTGTGGCATGGGACTCACCGGTCCTTAACAGGTCAGGGGCCGCCGCGGCACGGTCACGCGGCCGGCGTAAGGGATCTGGCGCCCGGATGCGGTCTGCCTCGGCCCCGGCGCTCATGGTGCGGGGCGGGCGACTCCTGCGGACAGGTGGCACCGCCGGAGGTCTCTGCTGCCAGCGCGGCGCCACGGATGGAAGTGTAGGGCCCACGATCGACCCGTGTCGCCCCCTGATCGAGGGACCTTTTTCCGGATATTTGAACCATCTTCGCCTGATGTTGCCATAGCTGGCGGCGGGCCGAGGGCTGGTCGCGATTCTGACGGCCGCCCGATACCGTGACCGGATCAAGAAGGGGGCATTGTGACCGTTCCCACCTATCCGGGCTATCCCGCACCCGGTCCGCAACCGCGACCGGCGATCGTCACGGTCGCGGCCTACCTGCTCTACCTCGTGGCCGCCATCGAGGTGATCACCGCGTTGCTCACGCTGTCGACCTACAGCAAGACGTACGACGTGATCAAAGAGCTTTACGCAGGCACGGCCGCGGAGGGCGCCGCGGGTTTCATCGCAAGCTTTTCGGTGGGCGGCGCCATCCTCAGCATCCTGCTCGCGATCGGCTTCGCGACGCTGGGCTTCCTGGACGGCCGCGGCAAGAACCCGGCGCGGATCGTGACCTGGGTCATCGGCGGCCTCGCGCTCTGCTGCGTCGGGGCCGGCCTGGGCGGCACGGCGTTCGTCGGCGCGATGAACTCCTCGTCCTCGCAGGTCCCCGGCGCGCCGTCGCAGGCCGAGTTCCAGCAGCGGATCGACGCCGCGCTGCCGTCCTGGTACCGGCCGGTCTCGCTCGCCCTCGACCTGATCATCCTGGCGGCCATGCTCGCGGTGATCATCCTGCTGGCGCTGCCCGCGTCGAGTTCCTTCTTCCGCAACCAGCCGGCCGGCTTCGACCCCAACCTGGCCTACCCGCAGTACCCCGGTGGCCAGTACCCGGGCCAGCAGCCCTACCAGGGCCAGCCGCAGTACCCGGGCCAGCAGCCCTACCAGGGCCAGCCGCAGTACCCGGGCCAGCAGCCCTACCAGGGCCAGCAGCCCTACCAGGGCCAGCAGCCCTACCAGGGCCAGCAGCCCTACCCGGGCCAGCCTCAGCCCGGCCCCTACGGGCAGCCCGGCCAGCCGGCGCCCGGCCTGCCGCCCTATCCCGGGCAGGCCACCCCGCCGCCGGCCTCCGACCCGTTCGCCGCGCGGCCGCCGGCCTCGGACCCGTTTGCGGCGCC
>Ga0307508_10001499_pt1 | contig 26130 bp, 37 predicted proteins | sample 9_EM_MG_FD_203089 | JGI IMG/M metagenome (GOLD analysis project Ga0307508, IMG submission 203089) | Populus trichocarpa ectomycorrhiza microbial communities from riparian zone in the Pacific Northwest, United States - 9_EM | ecosystem: Host-associated > Plants > Roots > Unclassified | place... | reverse complement strand
CGGGGGGGCGGGGGGTTTCCCCACCCCAATGTTCCTTCCCCCCCCCCCCCCCCCCCCCCCCCCCTTCATGGCCCCTGCGGGAGAGAAATAAGGAGACTGGGGAGTGGATTTCTTTCGCCTTTTCCTTTGCCATCCCCGTCGTGATTTCTTTGGTGCGCTCTATCACTCTCGGGACAGTCCTAGGCGGAGGGCAAAGGGGAGCTTGCAACGTGCCGCCCTCACGCGGGCTGCGGACGGGAACCCGGACAGTGTGCATCTCGTCATGATCCAGCCAGGTCGCATACGAGTGATGAATAAATAAATAAAATAAAAAACACGCCCCCGAGGTCGCCGAGGGGGTCAGCATGCACGAGATTCCTGACAACGACGGCGGCGAACAGCCGAGCAGATGCAGTGAACGCACCCCGCACCGTCCGCAATCTGCGGCGCACTGACGCCTCCACGGCTAGAGACAGGGCCAAGGACCGCCACCAGATCACAGGGCAGAGGGGCCTTTCACCGGCCAACTGCAGGAAGGTCATGGCGGCTTGCATCCAGTCGGTTGCCATGTTCGGCTCAGAACTGTGGTGGAAGGGAGGCCAAACCCGGGGCACCGTCGGTCAGGAAAACGAGTTGCAGCTTCTGGTCAATCAGGAGGCACGCGCGGCCACAGACTGCCTCCGGGCAACCGACGTGGGGGCTCTGTCGATGGAGTCGGGACTCAGACCAGCGACAGCCCAGCTAGAGGACAGGCAGAGAAGCTCCGGCCCGGGGCGACCAATGTGTTCGCGGGCGGGTCGCGACTGGACGACGGAGCCGCCGGATACTCGGCGGTATCGAAGAACGGGCAATCTTGGGCGGGCATCGAAACCCACATGGGCTACAATCAAGAGGCCTACGACGTGGAGTGCACCGCCCTCTCTAGGGCGCTGGAATCGGTTTCGAGGAGACAGGTGACCCCAGAAAGGGCCACGATATTCACAAACGCCCAGGCCGCCATCACACGGATGGCCTCGGAGGAGCCTGGCCCCGGCCAGATGTACGCACTCCAGGCAAGAAGGAACATCGCGGTGCTGCGGAGGGCACGGCCGGATGTCACCATTGAGACCTGTTGGTGCCCGGCACACAAGGGGGTCCCAAGAAACGAGAAGGCCGACGAATAGGCCAAGCTTGCGGCGGAGGAGCCAGACGCCCGCGGGGTGGAATGGCTAGGATACTCGGACCGGGCGCAGGCGCGCGCGGTGCCGCTTCCCAAACCCCTCGCACACCTCAAGCGAGAGATTTCCGAGAAGAAGTGGACGGAAGCCCGCCGATGGGCTGGAGGCCGAGCCTCCAGAAGGAAGTGCAAGATGCCGAGCAGGCAGAAGCTGGACGACACAGTTGCGGGTAGCTCCAAGAGGCTCGCCTCATGGTTTTACCAGCTGAAGATAGGTCACTGCCTACCCGGCAGTACCTGCACCGGACGAAGAATCGGCCCACCGCTCAGTGCTGGTGGTGTCGGCGCCGGACGCAGACGCGGGGTCACCTCTTCAAGGTGTGCCCCGAGTGGAAGGCCCAGCAGAGGATCCCGCGGGCAAAGGTGTGGAAGGAAGCTGGGAAGGGGGAGAGCCAGTTCAACATCCGGGACCTCCTTGCCGATGGGAGGTGCAGCCAAGCGGTACTGGACCCCCTCTCCACTACGGATGTGGGAAGGCTAGTCCCGGCTGAGGGAAACGTGAGGAGCGAGTGGGGGCATAGGGAGCGTAGGGAGCGGGAAGAGAAGCGGAGGGTGGAGGCCGGGGATCTGGATGCTGGGGAGGAATTACCATTATTTCTGCCCACGCCCTCCTCCATGGTATCCGTAGACGAGTAGGGGACGGTGCGATTTCTTTTTGTTCTTTCCTTTGTTTTCTTTTTCTCTTGCTCTCTCTGCCGGGGTTTCTTTGGCCCGCTTCTACTTTCTTGGGACAGGCCTGGGCGGAGGGCAAAAGGGGAGCTTGCAACGTGCCGCCCTCACGCGGACTGCGGACGGGAAACCCAGACAGTGCGTACCTCGTCACGATCTAGCTAGGTCGCATACGAGTAACGAATGAACAAAAAAAAAAGGACCGCCGCCTGAGATACTCGATCAACGAGCTCCTGGACGATGAGCCGGAGGCGCACTCGGAAGCAAAACCCGAGAATTCCGCCGTTGGGAGCAGCGGCAACGGCAGGCCGCCCCTCCCCCCGCAACTCATCACTGACACGCAAGGCAGAAGGCAACACGAACCGCCGGTACTCCGTCTTCGAGCTACTGGCCGAAGAGAGCCGCAACTGCCGCCGCAGATGCGCGTGGCCAGACCGAGCCCGAGCGCCAAGCGCCAAGCGCCAGACAGTCCATGTGTTTAGGTTTTCCTCTCGGGTTGAATCCTGAATTTCGGTCTAGGCTCGCCATAGTCAAAAACTGGCTGTATGCGAGTAACGAAGAAAAAAAAAATCTTACCTATATTCCCGGCAAAGCGAAGATCGACTCTACAACCTACATACGAACCGTCCTGGAGCCTGGACTTGATCCCCTTTTGGCATCAATGTTGCGAGAAGTACGGATCGACAATTACTCAAGAGGACTACGCTCCTAGACACAAAGGGCGGCTACCAGCAAAAACTCGAAAAGATCCGGCTTCAAAGAGATTTTGAGGGAAGAGGTCGACAAACACAAGCTTGTCCCTAAAAATGTCCGCGTGCATGTGGATAAGATTTTGTTGGAATATAGGGATCGATAGAGATGAAGATAGTGGATTGATTGATTGATACATAGTCGAAGGTAGAACGTTCTCTCTACATACAACGGGCCTCAGCTACTCACCAAGGGGAAAGGACGGAATACCGTCTCCCGAGCCGATGCTCGGAGGCTCAGGCAGCCGTCATCTCTGGACGTGTCGTCTCCGGTCCGTCATCTCCGGACGCCCATTATTCTGGCAGATTTACCACGAGGGTTCGAAGCGTGCGCACGGGAATCGCGGGCCTGTTCGGTTGATGTTGCCGCAGGTGAAATGGTGGCGTTGACTCCAAGCCAAATGGAGCCGCCCGCCCACACGTGGAAAGCAGTTTGGAAGGGAAAGGGGGGGAGGGGGGGTTGAATAGGTTTGTTGCGTGGGTGGCGCGGTATGAGGCATGGGGGATACGAATTGGATTGGGAGGTATGCGACTCTGTACGATAGTTTTCGGGGCAGGAATGGGATGCCGAAGTATGTTGCACTTCTGTATCGCAACAACGGGGTCTTACGCGTATGTAGTAATCATTGCTTCTGAAGCATGCAAAGTAATTTATGAAATGTCCTTTCTCGGACACTATCCTCAGGCAAAATGCGCTGTGAATCCACATAGCTGAACAGCTCATCTTTTGTCCATCCTTTGATAACCGGGACAGATAGAAGCTGTTCAGAGGCACTCGGAAGCTGTTCGTCGTTTGCGGCAACCGGTGCGACGCCTGCCATCGGAGTATCTTCAGGATGTGACTACCGTATTAACTTAAATTACGCAAGAGGCACGGTTTTTTTGGGCTAAGCGCGGACTAGATCTCGCTTCGCGCTAGCGCGATGTCAAAATCCAGTAGTACCAAATATTTTACCCAAGTATCGTACGTGGGGATCGGTGAGGGTCTTGCCGGATGGCTTGGGAATGGGACTCGTTAAACAGCGGGGTTGAGCGCTGCGCAGCCAGGAGGGAATTCACGCGACCAACTCCGTTGCGGGCAAACAGAACGCCAATCCTTTCAGCCCCAGTACATACAAGATTCCAGCTCGCTATGGTATGAGAACATAACCCTCCCCTAGCACCAATTATAACCACCACGCATCATCAGTCTTCCCACGGTGTACACACACACGCACAGTTTCTAGCCCCACGGCGCGGGCAAGCTTCCGGCATAGCCGCCGTACGCACCCACGCCGTCGCCGGCAGGGTACGAGCCGACGCCGCAGAAGCAGGCGCAGCTGCAGGCGCCCGCGTTCGGCTGGTTGTTCCAGCCGGGTGCGATCATCGTCGCGGTGGGCTGGGAGACGAGCACGGCCGAAGTGGTGGTCGCCGGCGGCGCATTGCCATTGTCGACCGTCAGCGTCACCGGCGCCGACGCTGCTGGTGGCGCCGTGGTCACCGCCGCGTCGGTGCCGTTCTGCGCGAGCGCTTTGTCCTTGAACGACTGGAAGCTCTTCTCCGCCGTCGGGTTGATGGCGAAGACCATGCCCTTCCCGCAGTGGGAGCCAGTACGCTGGCGGCAGTACCACCCTGTGCCTCCCCGTCAGCAACCCCACACTCGGTATACCACCTTTCGCAGAGGAGAGGGGGGGGCTTACATGTCGCGTCCGTCGTGTCAACGGTATACTCGAATGTTGGCGCGGTTGCGGCATTGCTCTCCGCATTCGGGATGAACCCACTGTCGACGCCGCCCTCCTTTCGTATGCACGGCGTGTCGAATGTGCTCTGCGTCACCGTGTGGTTCTTCATGAGCATGACGAACTTCACTACATCGCCGATGGCCGCGGTGACTTCGGTGGGATCGTAGACTAGGCCTGCGGTACCGCCGACTACGACCTGAGATGGACGTCAGTGCACATGACCTGGGGAGGGGGGGACGAAGGGCGAAAGTACCGTGTGTGTGGCTGCCGCAGCGCCTGTTACAGCGGTCGTGCTGTGGACCATTGCCGTCGAGGCGATGTCTTCCACGACTCCCTCCACTGCCGTGACGGTTGTCATAACGTGTGCGGGCGCGGTAACGGTTAAGACGGGATGGACCATCGCAGGTGTGGTAACGATGGACTTAACCACCGGGTGGTCCGCCCACACTCCGGCGGCAGCGGAGAGGAGGAACGATACGGTTGCGACCTTCATTTTTCTCGTAGATGTGAATTAAACGGGCACCGCTCAACGATGTGATTATGTCAAAGTATAGGAGAACAAGAAGAAGACGAAAGAAAATCGAAGTCGCTGACTCGATGTGAAAAGAAGTTGAGTGGAACAGCTGTGAATGAGGATAGGAGAGAAAGAAGGGAGCAGGTGTTTATATTCCATCTCCCCAAGAACACGCAACACGCTCGGTTCCAGAACATGACCGCTGAGACGTCTCTACCGCGGGGCTACTCGTTAGAAACAGTAGGTGGCGATGGGCTTATTCTGGGTCTGGCGAGAAAAGTCGTATGCGCCGCTTGTATCAGGTTGTGTTTCTGGTGTTGTGTCAGATCTCCGGGTTGGCGTTCGAGCCAGCAGAGAGCTGTGTGGTGCGCTTACCGAGGAGCCGCTGACTGGAACATGGAACATGCAGAGTATGTACACAGATATATTTCTCCGTACGGTGTACATAGAAGCGAGTGCAAGCAGCCCCTCAGCCAGTTAGAAGGGAGGGACCGGAGCGTAGCTACGGAGAACCTGAAGGTATAAGAGGAGGGGGGTTCAAGAGGCTTCTTCAGTGACTGAGATATATGGGTAATTATTTAGCGTCGTATTCATGATCTCTCACAAGGTCGCATGCGAGTAATGATCATGGTGATGATGATGATCTGTGGTAACTGACGAAAGTAAACAACAACAATCGCTCCCCAAGTCCAAACGCTGAGTAAAGATATCCATAGCGTTAAAGAGGAGGAAGAATTCTACCACTAACCACACGAGGAATAGTGCTGACATGGTATGAGTACTTACATTTAAGATTTTTGTCGGACTCTGAAGTACTCACCAACGCACGCGACGTTACCTCATCCCCAACCTGTTGCTAAATCCTTCTATTTCTTGGACTCATCCTCGACAACCCTCCACTTCCCACCAAAGCAAATCTTAACCCTGCTATTCTCATAGTCGTACCATAAGTAAACTCTGTTTAGTTTACGGAAGTCCCCACCGAGAATGTTGATATCCGAAAAGTGGGAGGTCGACGGCGAAATATGAAGTATGTGAGGATGTCCAGCAATCGTAACGGAAGCTGGTTCTCCCTCTTTGATACCAAGAACTTCACCCGCCTGGTCCAGTTAGCCGTTGAGCCCCCCCCCCCCCGACATGCATGAGCACTCACCTGTTGGGAAACGTATGTACTTGGGGAGCCGCTGTCCAGTATGAAAAACACCCAACAAAAAAAAGTTGTCCTTATGACCAACAACAATGGAAGCTATCGCCCGATATCCAATACCACGGATATAAGCTTCACTCGTGCGAATCACCTTTTTTGCATCTTCCGTCGCCTTCGCAAGGTAAGGAAGGTATGCCCACTTCCTCCGCAATCCTTGTGTTCAGCGTCTCATGTTTGATATCCGAAATAAAAACATCGTAATCTGACGGGCCTATGCTGCTGACATCGTGGGTGCCGACGTATTCACCGCGATCTCGAGTTTCTTCGGTATATTTGCGAGTGAAAAAGCACTGTGGATCGACCTGCGAGGAAGGGAATCGTCGATCGACCGTCTCACAGCTTGGAGGACTGGTGTACGGGAGCCGCGTACTGTGGATCCGGCGTGCAGTGCCGGTAGAGAGACGAAAAGGTCTTAGAGTAGCCTTGACTGCTTGCTTGCTGAGGAATTTGAACATCTTTCTCCACATTAGTCTGTTCCTGTGAATCTAGCTCTACCCGCACAGAGAGAGTGCGCCATTAAATAGACTCGCCTTATCGTTTTCCAATCTTTAGACTTCGTCTCGTCGTGTCGTTCTGTTCTACAATCGCGGGGTTGAAGGGACTTCGCCTCTTCTCAAGAGAGTGCTGCCCTCCATCTTTACACAAACGCCAAGCTATGCCCAGCCAATCTCCCGCGCCGAAACGTTCTCACTTTTACTGCGTGAAATCTCGTTGTACTAGTGAAGGGGGGGTTAAAAAAAAGCCGTATAGTTTTCCCGCTGTACGCGCATTAAAGCGGTCAAATCACGTCGTGATACGATAGAAATATGCGTTTAGCGGGAAAACTACGTTTTTTCACCCCCCCGGCTGTGTAGATCATACAATATGCACGCCCATGACCCCTACCATTCCGCGTTCCAGAGGAGAACATCTATCTAGATACCCACACATTCGTCGTTCTCGCCATCATCCCCTGGCGGCCAAACGTCAACCCGTAACCAAAGCGCATGCAGACCACGAGGAAGCAGGCTGTGTCGTTTCGGGTTCTCCGCTTACCCCGAGCAGGCAGTTTTATCTCCCAGTACATTTCTATCCGCCGTCGTTTCAGTTTGTATTTCTAACCAGTATAAGCGCTCGCTCCCTCGCCCTACGATTATCACATCAATTGCACAGCCACAGGTAAAACGCGAAAACACTGATAGCCTCACCGTGATGGATGTTTGGTTCGGTCTCCCAGTTCCATGTTTTTTTTTTCTTCTTCTCAGCCCCCGACATCTCGAACGGGTCACAAACTTCCTCCACTCCACCACTACAGCTGCGGTTGCTGGCCCTGCTGGCGGCCCTCGTGGAGTCCAGCATAGTACCCAGCCCAATACCACGACATCATGAGATTACGCATCACTTCGTCGTCTAGCACAGTCAGCACTTTCCACCCTGCCCGTAACACAAAAGGACGAACTCACTTCCACCGATAGCATAGCCTGCAGCCGGACCGGACGGGTGTTGCAACGAGAACGGAAAAGGTGTTGCGGCCGGAGGAGGGGTCGGAGCTGCTTGTTCTTCTCCGGCCTCGGCATCTTCTATCTTCACCGCTGTCGCTTCGGCCTTCTCGGTCACCATCTCCGGCTCCTCGACAGCGGCCTCCGTCTGCGCCAGGTCCTGGACCTCCGTTTCCGGCATCACCGGACCTATCATCTTCGCTGCTCCACTCGCAGTCCCGGCTGCAACATCCGGGGCGATAGGAACAGCAGCACCCTTCTCCATAGTCTCGACGAGAGCTTTCGGATCGTCCCCGGTCGCAGCGATACTGTGGTATTTCTGCAACCCAACTCTCTATCAGCCACTTCCCCTTCTCCGTTCTCGCGCTCCCAGCAGGAGCGGTGCTCACCTTGTATTCCACCATAGCCTCGTCCCACGCTTGAACCAGAGCCGAGTCGTCCCAGACTTCGGTTTGCGTGAGTTCCAGGACTATTTCGTTGGGGTTCTGGTTTTTGTTGGCGGCGGACATGGCGAAAGGAGCGTTGGTCGAGCTGGGGAGACGCGACGCGACGCTACGCGACGGAATGAGACGTGATTGTTTGGCGCGGTGGGGTGGATCAGTAATTATTGAGTGCCAAGATTGGCATAGTTTAAAAGGCGAGAACAAATTTTTTTTCGACTACTTCTTCCCCACTTAACCACCACTCCTCCCACGTCAACCTCAATGATGATGTTCACCGCCTTCATCATATGATATATCAATTCAATGCAAACAGTTATTCCATCTCGTCTTCGCCCCTCCCGTGACTTCAAGCCTTAACGGAACAAGAAAGAAATTGGCACTTTCGAAGCTTTATCGCACCACTCCATGGTCGCCGAAGTCAAAAAGTTTGTCGTCTGTAGAAGATGCACATGTTAAGCCTATAAGAACGCGTGAACTCTCAGTATCTGGCACCGATCAGACTGTGGTCGTTGCCTCGAGAGAGAGATACATCTCATCAAACGAACCTTGTATTGGGCTGATGAGTACGTTAGGCCAGCATCGTGAAATGGAACGGCTAGACTATCTGTTCAAATCCCAAGATCCTCTCTGTATCCCTCCGCCAGAATCTTAGCATCCTTCGGCGCTCCCTGCTGTCCTCCGAACGCAGACCTTCTCGGACCGTAAAAACTAGAGGCAGCGCTGTGTCTTCTGCTACCATACGCTCTCTCGGGCATGGACGGCATCTCGAGTTGGATGTTCTCGCCGCCAGTCGGATATCTCGGAGCCGAAGCCGTACTCTCATCCCCGGTTGTGGCAACAGCGCTCTCCTCATCACGGCCGTCCTTCCGCTGGGCGCGGAAGCCGGGGATAGACCTCAACTCACGCGCCGCAGGCATGCGGTGGATTATTCCCTGAACACAGGCAGCATTAGCAGCTATGTCATCGATCCCAGTGGGAGCGTACGCTGATCATTCCACCCACGCCGGCGATCAGAAGGGTCACACCCGCCGCCAGGAACAGAGTCTCCACCGTTGACGTTCTCCGCTGGCCCTTCCTTTCCTTCTCCTGCTCGGCCGCCGGCGAATCCGCAGGCCCCGCCAGGAACACAAGGCCGATAACCACTTCGAATGCACCCAGCCATGTCAAACCCGCATTGCGCGCGAACAGAGGCCAGGAGCGTGCAAAGTAGTGCGGAAACAGGGAGACTTCGGAACAGAAGAGGAACAGAAGGGGAGGGATGGGCAAAAGGAGGACGAGGAAAGTGAGGAAATGAAACTAAACAGGTTTGCGGTCAGCTGGACGACGGAAGCCAGCACGGAGCGGAGGGAGTACTCGTCCGGACTTGATGGTGAAGACGACGTTGGTGATGCATGCCGAAGCGGCAAGAAGGAGTGAGATGATGCTGAAAAGCCGGAGGCCATTGAGAACATAGAACACGCGGGTGTTTGAAACCATGATGATTATATCGTCGTCGTTGCCAAAGTGGATATCGAAGGGGAAAAGAGAGTGGACGGTTCCAAACCAATTGGTTTCCGGTGGAGTGTTGGCTTCTTATCTTCGTATCCGGAGGGAGAGGGAAAGGGGTGGCGGTGGTCGTGGTTGTCGTGTAGAATTTAAGGGAGCAAGAAGTGACTTCAATCTCAACGATGGCATCTTTTTTGTGTTGTTTGTTTCCACAATATCACACACGACCGTCTCAGAGCTTGGCAAGCTTCGTACGCCAGTTCGCTCTGACCCGAGTCTCAAATACAGAAGCACCAGACCCGCGGGGGTCTCATCTCACTGGCCACTTCACGTTGAATCCGACTGTTCGAGTGACATCCCATGCGCGGTGTCTTGGCAGTCGATCTTGCATTCAGCCACTCTGTCCGGTCTAGAGAATGCCGTGCCACACCCGACCCCTACAACCGACCAGCGCTCAAATATCACTCTTCCTCCACCTTCTTTATCCTCACCTCTTTTACCACGTCTTTCATCCACCAACACACGCCGCAACCACAAATACCACCCCCCACCACCACTACTCACCACTAGCGACAAAATGACCCGAGGCAACCAGCGTGAGCGCGACCGCGCCAAGGCACAGAAAGCAGCCCAAGGCCAGAAGAAAGCTACAGCTGTACTACTCTCCCCTCACTCCACTGGCAGGAAAAGGAAGGGAGGAAGAAGAACAGCAACTAACGACGGATGGGAGCAATATAGAAATCCGGTTCGGAAATGCTCCGCGACAAGGACAAGGTCGCCCAGATCATGCGAGAGAAACAACAGAAAGGTATACCTTATCCACCACAACCATCATGAGGAGGGAGATAAAGGACAGGGCGGGGGGTTGTTGGGAAAAAGCAAAGGGATGGGAAACTGACTGTGTTACCAGCTGAGGAGAAAAGGAAAGCCGAGGCCGCTGGAGGCGGCGACGGTGGAGGCGGAAACTCCAAGTAAACTTACTACAAATACGCACAGCGCTGGCACATGCCACAAGCAACGAACGGCATTCGGGTTGTATGGGTCAGAGATTTTTTATTTTTTCCCGGTTCTTGCGGCTTTGCGATAACCTCCTGAGTGTGAACGTACCTTTGTTCGATCGAGTGCTGTGTTTGGAATTGTTTTTTGCTTCTCCGATTGGTGGTTCCGTTTTCTCTGGCGTAGAATGCGATGCGAATACATTTCTCTGCTGCTGGGTTTAACGGGGCGTTGGTCAATTTTGTGAGATGGCTATTCTCTTTTCTGGCTCTCTTTTTGCACTTCCTCGCTCGCTCTGACGAGTTGAGAACAGGAAATATACATTTCAATATAACAAACAATCACGGTGAATTGTTTGCACTGGTTCGCGAACAAGCTAAACAAACAACCAGCTAGCAGTTGAAGCTTGAATGCTCAAAGAATTCCCAACAGCCTCATGGCTCCTTCACCAAAGACCCACCACGACACCGCACCGGCGGCAAACAACTTCACCAGCATTTTCTTCTCCTCAGTGAATTCCGGGCCCACATCATCCTCCCTCGGTGCGATCGTGCATTCACTTTCCCCCTCACTCGCCAATCCAACCAGGACTTCATCCAGCACTCCGCCATCCCCGAAACTCCCCTGCACGCCCTCCACAGTATGACTGAGCGACGATGTAGCGGCGATATCACTCACATCGGCGTCCACCGCACTGACAGCCGGTCGATGCGGCGGCGCAACGTCGGGGACGAACTCCTTTCTGTGGTACCGCGAGAATTCGTTGTCGGGGAGAAACGGAACTCTGATCGCAGGCTTGGCTTGCTCCGAATGCGCGAATTGCCAAGGCTTAGGGATTATGAGTGGTGTGGGGGCGGTGGTGGTGGTGGCGTAGCCGCGGTTGGTGGGAGCAGTCGAAAACCGCTGGAGACGGAAGGCAGATACGCTCGACGCAAAAGCGCTGGGTGCCGGCGCGGTGGGCGTGTGGGTTATGGGCGGGGGGGACAGATGTGCGTGGCAATGGGCGGTCTGCTTGGCTTCCGCTGAGGCCTTGGCCTCGCGATACGCATTCCTCCTGGTCACTGCTGCTGCATTTTCCAAGCTGTGCGTGGGGGAATCAGCCAACTCCTAGCCCGTGGGTGATGGGGGTGAATGCGTGGAATTGAGTGCGTACCGCTTTTTGGCTTTCAGGGTGATCTTGCCCTTGATCATTCGCGGGGATGTACAGATACTGGGCTTCCTACCGTGCTTCTTGTCGTGTTGTTCGAGGCGGTAGATAATCTGTTTGAGCCTATCAGCCGCGCCCCGCGAGGTCGAGATAGCATTACGCACATATTCTTTGACCCCCTTTGTCGGTAACGAGCGGTGATACAGTTCCCTCCGCAGTTGCTGTAGTGGGATGGAGGAGTAATCAGTGATGGGGATGCGAGGCTGCTTGTCAAGTGGTGCGGGCAGTATTGGTTTGCACGAGGGGATGTGGAGGTTTCGTGTGAGGAGCAGGCGGCGAATCGTGGACGCGGACATTGTAGAAGAAGGGGTGCGTAGGGTGCGGTGTATGTATCGTAGTGCGTGATGTCGAACTGATGAGTGTGGATGGTGGGTGATCTTGTCAGGACACGAAGAGTGTGGGGTCACTGCAGATGTGCTCTGGATGCGGGTATGTAGATAGACCTTTCATAGTGGAGACCAACTAGGTAGTGAAGGACCTATGTATGCCAGGCCCGATAGAGAACGACAAAGAAAGGAAGGTGGAATGTTGGCGTTGCCCAATGATTGGCTGATTGTGTCCAACGAGGATGATGCACACTACAGGATACGGAACTAACCCCGCTCCGCAACTCGCTAAGTACACAGAATTCGATGAATAATCCTCACAATGAACCAACAGAACCTAAATCCTCCCACAGTAGTATCCAGTACATAGACTAGACAGGTTCATTGGTCCGAACAGGCTGAAAGGGGACGCTAGCAGGAGTACTCAGCCTTGCTGGCACCTCAGTGGCGGGTAGTCGAATACAAATGGTTTTATATCAAGACAACCACCATTAGTTCTACAGGACAGAGAGTGGTCAAGGAAAGAAATACAAAGACAGAATAAAGAATGGGGGGAATTAAGCGCGGAACTTGCTGCCTCCATTGACATTGAGACAGCACTGCATAATGGCAGGCAGCTTCGGAATCTCGTCGTTGATCTCTTCGATTGTGAGCCTCCTGTATTTCGTTGAGGTATTAGACAAGAAAAACAACGTGCTCGGCCCGAGAAGCCATAGAAGCTATGGCTTAGGAGAAACGCCCTTCGCGTGTTAGGCCAGCAGCTTCAATTCTCTTCGTGAGGGCTGGAGTCCGAACATTGTCCCTGGTGCCCCGTGGTGCAGCTCTTTCGTTTACGCAAATCTACCCTGACCAGTGAGGCCAAAAACACTCAAACGTGAGGATCTATTTCTAAATTCTAGGCGTGGGCTGTCAATAAATAAATAGTCCTGGACTTTGGATTTGTCCGCAACGACCTCCACCCGGGCTAGTCAAGGCATGGACTATAAAGGACTGAGGTTCTAGGTCATCTATTCTCAGCGTGTCGGAGATCTTGAAACAGAGTATTTCTCGCTGTTGATGAGGGTATAGGGTTTCAGCCCCTAGATTCATTTGCATCGCCGAGTTTTATGGCTTCTCGGGCCCTTCAGGGAGTGTAAACTTCGATCCTGGCTCTCTGAGCCAGACGCGGCGTGATCAACTGGTCGTATGTGAGTAAGAATAAACGGAAAAAAAGAGAGGAAAACAACGTGCATTACAACGTGCATTACATCGTCATGACCTACACAGGTCGCATACGATTAATTAAAAAAAAACCGTTCTATACACGAGCTATAAGCACGGTGGACGGGAACTGGGAAAGTGTACACATAGGTATTGCATGATTTAGAAAGGTTGCATGTAATTACTGATGAAAACAAACAGACAGGCCGTCAACAAACCACCGAAAAGCAAAGATATAGCTCAATTGCAGTCACGGCAAAAAGCGCATAAGGTGGAATGGAGTAATGAGAGAAATTCTGCAGCTGGTGCATCTTGCGCTGTAGAGAGTAATCAAACGCAGTACTATAGGGATGTACTCCAAGCACGCCGGGATGACCCACAAGCACTTTCCATGTCCATTGGGCTGAAGGATTGAGATCTTTGAGCTCTAAAACTTCAGGTGGGCAAACTGTGTCCCAAGCCAGGGTGAGTTCATTCACCTTTCTCGTACCATTCCCATCCCCTCGTGGTAGGTGCCTTCGCTGCGCGGATATGTCTTGTAGGTCAACTACCTGTATCATGGTCAGCGTTTCCGTATTGATAGAATAGGTCTTAGCAAAAGCATGACTCATTACTACCTCTTCGTCATCACCCCTAAGCTTGGGGCTAGAAGCATGAACAGCTCCCTCTTGCATTCTCGTCGATTTCGGTTGCCCTCGCACGACGTCCTTGCCTCTCAAATGCGCCAAATCCGGCGCCACAATCGACAGCGTGGCTGCCCCCAGCACCAGCGTGGATTCTCCTCGCAATCGTGCCATGCTCGCCTTTGGCGAACCCACACATGAGAGCGCCAACAGTGGTCGGCGAGTAGCCCCCGCGACGTCCATAGATGCCTGTTGGCTTCCAGACGGCTCTCCCGACAGTGCTATCATTCTCATCAGCCCTCATGTCTTCGCCAGCAAGTGGACATAGGAGGTAATACATACCTATCTTCACGCACGCAGAGTGGGTCGAGAGGGGGAACCTTAGGGCCCTGGATTTGCCGGTTCATCGCGGTTCTGCTCGGGGAGCCAGGGCGGGGCCGGGTTGCGCCATCCGTTCCCTTGAAGCTGTGAGGGCCCAGGCACATCAGCCAAACGCCCATTATAATGTATCACACCCTCTCGGGACAAAAAGCAGACGCCGACATACCGTTAATTCCGTGTGATAGGTGGTGCTGCTTGGTCCTCGTGTTACATTGTCCTAGTCATTTCGGCAATAATGAGAGGAGAGTATTTAAGTAGAGCCGCGCCAAAGCCATGGCTATGGCACGGCTAAAAGGAACCATAACCGTGAGGACAAATAAGTAGTAATATATAGAAAGTCTCTAGAGAGTTAAATAAATGCCTCTAGTCTCGATGACTCTACCATTTCATACGCTGTTCTCTCTGTTTCCTCTTAAGATAATACATTTTTCTAATCTATCCTCTCGTATGCACGCACAATGGGATAATAGATCGTACTAAGTGTTTATCTGCAAGCCATGGGAAGAAAATCAGAGAGCGACCCCCTGGTCCATGATTCCGTTGTCCGTCCGGATTGTCTAATCACATGAGATCACTCAAGGCATGTACCGCCATTCTTGTTGCATATCACTCGTTCCGCTCAGTTACTGCTCTCAGACGGACCTCAAATCCATTTCCTACTCTCGAGACTACTATCTCCTCACTTCTCTACTGTACACAGTCTGCCGTTCACCTTCATACCAAACAAAAATTCTGAATGGCTGCTGGTAAGAACAATATTTCTTCTTGAACAAGCATTTCTTCGCATCCAGAAAAGGAATAAGACTTTGTCACTGGACAAAATGGCTATCCGATGCGTGGACTCCAGCATACCTATCAAACTGGGTGCCGGCCAGCCATTCGCAGAGATCGGTACTCAGGACAAGCCAGCAGTTAGTGGAGGTATTGTTAGACGAGCAAACTCACCACGGGCCCTTATTTTACCACCATGGCCCCTCACCGAGCATAAGTGGATGACGCACTTACCTACTTCCCATGTATTTCTCTTTTTTTTATCGCGGTTACCTTACATTTACAGCAGTTTCTGCTTCCTCTTCCTAAAGAAGCGCATACTGCTACCAAAACCAATCCAAAACCAAATGCAGAACGTTAAACATGAACTTAGCTGCAACTCCTCGACCAGAGTGGTCGAAAGTGGTGCTCTGGGGGTCGCTAAACCTACTAATTTGAGAGCTCACTTTCATGGTACATGATATCCAGCTCAGGACGTACCGGGAAGTAAGTCTCACAACCTTTGAATTCAAGTGACAAAAATCTATAATCCCACCCAAACTCAGAGGTGAGCTACCTGCAGCTCGTACCTAGTTCCACAGCAAAGTACGTGTGTACTCTACGTAGGTTTGATGTACATGCGTCCCCAAGGTTATTCGGAGGCAAGAAATAGATTCTAATTATCCTATAATGCCTGCCTGTCTCATACCGACATCCAGCCCGCCGGCCGGCAGGCAGCCGCTTTCTCCTTCCCGTCGCTTATTTGGCTGGCGAGTAGTTGATTTGCCATTACCCAACAGCTGAAAGAGAGATAGGTAGAAAGAAAAGAGGCATTACAGAAAAAGAAAATCCAACAAACATGGAAGACACAAGACAAGCAAGACGCCAACAAATGGACGCATGTAGCCAGCCAGCCAGTCGTCTCAGAGAGCGAAAGGGAACCCGAGAGGAAACAACAGGGAAAAGAAAACATCATGGGGGTGTCGGTAGTGTATGCGTCTATCCAAGAATACGTGCCCCACTCACGCACCCCTTAATCGAAGGAGATTTCGGTGTCGCTTTTCTTCGATTGCGGCGTGATCGATTCAGCGGTAGGGCTGGTGGTGCTGATGGCAGGCGGGCTCTTGCGGCCGGGCGAAGGTGGGGCCTGTAGCTCGTCCTCCTCTGATGAGTTGTCCTCCGACGCCGCCAGCGAGCCAGATCTACTAGCGCGGTTCCGCATCTGGAGAAAGTACATCTCAGGTTAGATATTGCTTGGTGCTTGGGTATCTCGATAGAGTACTGGAGAACCCCAGGCGGCTGCGCAAGGAGAGCGGGGATAGTGTTAGGGTAGGATTATTAGCTTACCCAAGATCGAACCCCACCAATCAGACCAAGCGAGTAGCCGTTGGCAAACTCGGTGTGTGGGCTCTGTGGTCTGGATGGTGGCTCCAGATGGCCCCACTGCGGGGCCAATCTTCCGTTCTCTGGAGACGCGAGCGTCTCCCTGGAAGCTGTGGTACCAAACTGATAAGGGCTTGATGGTCGCGGGGAAGGTGCCCAGTAATTCTTGAATTCGTCGCGGAGCTCTCGGCCAGTCGTCGACCAATTGTTCTTGATCGTCTCTCGGAGCTCGGAAACGTGACGCTTGATGTCCATCTCGTTCTTTTTGAGCCAACTGAGATTCAGCTCCTGTCTGCTCGCGCCACGCTTGAGCTGGCGAGTGATGTATTTCTCGTAGTCACGGACAATCCTGGGCTGTCAGCATCTGGCACCTGTCCGAGGGTGATGGTGGTACGTACTTTGTGATGATGTAGGTGGTGGAAATTCCCTCCGTCCTCTGGGTAACCATGAACTTGCCAGCCTCCTTGCAGGGTTTGTAGATGTCATCGCACTCGGCAGATACATAAGGCTCATCGTCGTGGGCAACATAGTCAATCGAGTGTTCGTTTAGGAACTCCGGCGTGACGATCCAGGGAGCATTCTCAATGACCTCGTCCACCCACTTGCAGTGCCGCAGGGACTCAGCACGCTCTTTATCGGTGAGCACCGTAAGACCTTTCCGCTGGTGCGTCTCGGTATCGTTGGGGATGCCCACGAGCAGATAAGTACTCGGGAAAGCTTTCTTGGCCTGTTCGAGTTGCCGCATGTGGCTGTAGACCTCGTTCGGCCGCGGTCAGCATTGTCGGTTTCTTTCCTCTCTCGCTTATCGAATTGGGGACGGTGGCGAAACCGTGAAACTCACCCGAGGTGGAATAGGTCAAACACACCATCCGCGTAGACCCTAACCGGCCGGCCCGTGGGCGGGGGATTCATCGAGTAGCCCGAGGGACACAGCGCAGCCAACTCCTCCGGCGGCAGGATCGCACCGGTCCCAGCCGGCTGATTCCTCAGGCTCGCCTCGGACTTCGACGTCAGCCTTTCCCTCCCGTCCCGCTCAACGTCGGAGCTCCCGTCCTCGTCGTGTTGCTGATGCTGCCTCAACTGGCGCTTCGCACGCTTCGCGGGGTGCACGACACCGGCCGTGACGTTGGGCTCAGGAATGGTGGCTGCGGAAGAATCGTACGAGAGCTCGCCATCCGCCTCTTCGCCGGACGTGGGGTGCGCGTTGCTCATGAGGGCGTCCGTGGTGGCATCGCCGGAGGAGCGAGAATTGCGTTTGCGCTTCGTTGCGATGTCCGACGAAATCGACGACATCTCGTATTCTCTCCGGTCTCTTTTTTTTTTTTTTGTTTGGAAAGTAAGAGATGGGGCGCGATGGTCCGTATCTTTTGGGCTTTTGGCTTTTGGAATGTGGTTTGTAGTGCGTTGAGGATATTTCTCAAAAAATGGGACGGGGGGTTGAGATCAGAAACAATCCTGCTTTAACACAAAGGGAGGCAGAGAAAGCCGGAAGACAAGTGGCAAATGGAAATGGTTGCTCCGGACGGCGGAAGCGACGTCACGGCAACGGGGAAGGAGCGAGATGGGTGGGTACAGGTCCGTGCTCTCGCTGAGTGCCTTCTGAGGGTAACGTATGCTCCTACGGGTCGCGTAGGCGATTAGGCACTTACCTACCCAGGTGCTTAAGCATCTGGTGGCTTTTGCAACATTGTGCCAAACTTCAGCCTGGCTATGTATCGTGAGGAATTTCCCGAGGTGCCAATGCATGTCTATCGAAGCCCGTGTCCATCTCTGTCGCCAGTATTTGACTCGCGAGTCGCGGAGCACCTAGTCGCGATACAAATCACAGGATCTCTGGACCCATCATCTTCCGGGCAGGTTACATCATCCCATGTGCGGGTGTTTCACCCGTGCAGACGAGACCATACAGCCCCGGCACTAGTGCGTAGATACATATACATATATCTACCTGCCTGGCCTAGACACCTGCCCAGACTGCTCTACAGACATACCTTCTTATGAAGAAGAAAATATCGCCAAAGTTTGAACGAAACAAAAGCAAACCTGCTTGTGCAGCCCATGATACCCGTAGGTGGTTGGTGCAAATGTCAGGCATACCTGCAAAGAGGAGTCCAGCGCTCCCCGTTGCGCTCTAGCGAGACACCTTAGTTGGACTGGTCACGAGAAACTATCGCGATATGGTACCGGGCGTCTGGGTATTCGCCGACGATACAAGACCAATCACAATTGCTCACCCGCCCACGCTTATAAAACGGACGATCCTAAGGCTGTATGCAAAGTAAATTGATGTTGTCTCCCTCCCTCTCCACTCCGTTCCCGCACAAACTCGTATAGCGGAAATCCGACGTCTTATGACACGCAAACTTACTGCCTTTTGGTACGTATGAGCCCCGCTATATACCCCGTCCCTCCTTCTCGTTCTCCTCCTTATCGCACTACTCCTTTCGCCGGTCCGGACCCATCTCATAACTACGAAAGAAGTACTCTCGCCATCACCACCCACAGCCTCGCAATGACCAAAGCAAAAGATATCGCTGGCAATCACTCCCAAAACTCCAGTATCAAGCAAACACGCACGCTCACACTGTGGATAACACCCACATCGAAACTCCGCCTCATCCTCAAGCCTCTCCAACTATATCTCTACTCGCCACAGTCAGGATGGCACCGCAACCTGTGCACACCAGGACGAAAGTCGTCCACACGGCGATCCTATGCTGCAAGCTAACCCTGGACCCGCCGGCCACGAAGATAGTAAGGCCGATCATCCCAGATATCACGCACACCAGCGCTCCCGCGAATACACTCAAGTCGACTACTATGTGCTTGCTGATGTTCTTGCGCCGGCGTTTGTGGCCCGAGAGCGACTCGCCAATCGCGAGGGCACCTGTTACTAGGAGCATCAGAGTGGAGAAGGCCAGTAATCCCAGGTGACCGGCTCTGTAAGCCGCCCGGTTTCCGGTGCTGGGGTGGGGGGTTTTGAAGGTGGAATAACCTTGGAAACCATTGAGGCCGCCCACCTCGGTCTCACTGTCCGTCTCAGAGTCTGGCCCAACGGACTCCCTGAGCAGTGGTGAGTGTTCACGCGGTATATGACTCTTCCGGCCCAAGTTCTTGAGCCGAGAGACAGCTTTCAGAACCGGGGATGCGATGTACGCGGAAAGTGTGTCGTCTTCACCCTCCATCGAACTGGAAGACGAAGGCCGAACAAGGATGGTGTAAGGCGCCTCGCGTTCCTCATCATCGAACTCACTCCAGTACCGGCTTACGGCTGCGGGCCCACCATGCGGTCTGCTGGCCCTTCTCTTTTTCCTCCGCGACTCCCGCGAAAGCGCACCACCATCCGACGTTGCCGGTGTCGACATTTGGTATTGAAGCCCGGAATCACCGGTGACAACGGATGAATTTTGGGATGAAGGGTTCGAAAACACGACGCGCGAGGAATTTCTGCGACTGTGCGCCGGCCTGTTGACGGTTGGTGTCTTGCGGATATCCTTGTTCAGTGCCGATAGCTACAGGACCCATTCAGTTAACAACAGTATAGAAGACGGATGACGGAATCACAGGAACTCACCCAGAATGGCGACAACATGTGCTTTGGCTTGTATAGAGTAGCGATTGCATGGACGTCCAAAGAAAACCCTGGAACACTCTCAACCTGACAGACACGATCATGAGCAAACTCGCATTCAGGATCTGGTTCGAGCAATTTACATACAAAATGACTTTGCATGAGCTCGGTGACAAACGAGGGTGTTTGTTTGCCGTCCCACAGGATCTCAACAACCGAGTGTGGGAATTCCATAATCTTGCCTTCGCCCGCCTCGTCTGACGCTACCCAGCCGGGCTCACCAGCGTTCGAACACATCACGATGTCCCGGTCAAGGGAAGCCCACGCCTCTCCACCAGACACCGAACCGATGAATCGGATTTTGCGGGACAGAATCTTCGCAAGCGGCGTCACACCGGGATGCTTACTGAACCACCCACGAATCCTGTCGATACTTTGCTTTGTCTGCATACACTGACCCTCTTTGAGACCGGTAGATTCAGTCTTGGGGTCGAGAAGGGCCTCGACGTTTTTTCTTCTGGTCGTCACATCCAGCACCTCGCTACTGGGCAAGTTCTCAGTGTTCAAGATGGCACTCGAGTAATCAGACACAACCACGGACGCATCCAAATCACGCGAGCACCATCGCACTTGCCCGGCAGTTCTCATGACGGCCCTGGAAACCTGGTCGATGGTAGCGGTATTCTGAACATCCGAAAAACTACCGAGATCGTCGAGAACCACGTGCCCGACATGATCTACGTGTCCTGGAAGGCCTGCGTCCGAGTTCCTCCTAGAAGAGAGAGGTGTAGCAGGAATGCTGCACGCCGGTGTCCACGTCTGGAGCGTGAGGTGTTTCAGCAGGAATACCTGCAGCTCGATCACGCTTCGGAAATCAGCATTTCGCCGCAACATCTCGGAAATTGGGGACAAGTTACTGGTCCTTGTGAACCCAAAAGACTGCCCTGCCGCCGCCGTTGGCGATACGCGACGTCCCGAATGCAGTATCCCACTCCAATCGGGTCTTCGGATTGGGCGCGGGAACATGAAGCGGCAGGACAATTCCTTTGGACGAAACAGCTTTACCGATCGAAGGCTTCCCGTGCTGAGGTGGTACGGTCTCATAGCTCTCGTCAGAAAGTTTGTTGATCTTGTCCCTGACCATAGCCAAAAGTTCCGAAACTACGAGGACGCATCGGTCGAAATCGTGTCGGTGGAAGGCGGTTGGCGATTCCAATAGGACGAGAAACCGATCGGGAAGGTGGCTGGAGCCAGCCCATTTCCGGTATTTCTTCAAGAGCTTGTGGAAGCCAGTGCGTTGGACGTTAACGAAACGGGCGAGCGATTGGACGTTGTGGCCGACTCTATTTTGTTTTTTTTCACAGTCGTTGTCAGCACATGATCACCACAGGACGACAAATAGCGGCATACCGTTCGATCTCCTGCTCGATCTTCGAATATCGAGCAGCAATTTTCGCAGAACTTTTCGCGGAGGGCGCGCGACGCTGGAGTTCTACTAATTGCCTCTCGCAACTCGCTGCAGTCCGTCAACACGTGCGCCACCGATTGGTTGAGGAGACAGAAACCGCTCACCAATGCGTCGATCGATTTCGCCGGCTTTGCTTTTCACGAAGAGATCGATCTGGACTCCCACGTCAAATCCAATTCCCGGCAAACGGAGCGCCATCTCCTTGTACCACCACCCCACCACCCCCCACCACCCCCACAAACTGCCTTCACCACTGGGAATGCATAAATACCCTTCCCAATTGATCCAAAAGGACTTCAAATAGCTCATCCTCCCATTCTGTGGGATCGCTATTGGTGGCCGGGCTCTTTGTCGTCGTGTAGTGCTTGATTAACTGCTTGATTTCGTTGTAGTCAAGGTTATCTGTGTGGGGCCGTCCCGGTCAGAAATGAAACCGTACGGGGGATGGCATTCGGGGCTGAAATGGACACTCACATGGAAGCCATTCCTGAACTGAGCGCAATGGGAGAGCTTCGCCGTACTTCATTAAGGGTTCGTAGAGGCTGATTAATGGTGGGTGCGGAGAGGATTGTCTGCCTGTAAGCAGATACTTCGTTCTGTGGCTATTGCTGCTGCTGGTTTTGCTGGTTTTGCTGGTTTTGCTGGTTTTGCTGGTTTTGCTGGTTTTGCTGTTGTTGTTTTTTTTGGAGTTGTAGAAGGGAGAAGACGGGGGGGACGAGCCGCGGTGAAGTTATGGATGACGCAAATAGACCAAGGTGGGGAGGCGAGGCGAAGGGCGTCGAACGCGAACTAAGGAAGCGAAGCCGAAGAAAGGTGGCGAGACGGACAGAAACCCGCCGAGACTCGGACGGACAGCCAGCTACTTAAACAGAGCACCCGCGTCGATAAGAGTTGTAAGGATGCAGGGAGAGGATAAGAATTGGGGAGGGTGGGAGTCAGCACGGATTGAGACGAGCTCGGTAAGAAGCGTGGGATGGACGAGAGCGTGCAGCAGATACGTACGGAGGCATGGGCGGGACCACATGTCGACGAGAGATAACTTGGTAATAGGTCGTGTGCGAGCGCATCGCATGTGCCTCACCATCCAGTATCGTAGGCCAGCACCTCGCCAAACATGGTGGAAAACACTGGCTTGTCTAACGCGCGGAGCTCTAGGGCACCGGGCGGTATATATGCAGTTAGTGGGCAGCAAGGATTCGGATGGCTGCGGCAGCGCCGTCCGCCGAAGTGGGCAAGTCCTCGTGAACCGAAGCACGCGACGGTGGCCGCTGGTGGCCGTTTGGCTCTCGAACAGATTCTAATCCCCAAGCCTTGGAATCGACTCCATGCTCCTACAGGAGCACCGCCATCCAGCTCCGTGCTCGAGCAAGTGCGCAGCAAGTGCCTGCCAGCCCAGAGACATCTCGGTGCTCGACGCGCGCAGCGTCACCGTGTTCGCCGCACGGCAGTTGGCGGATGCCGAAGGGCGCCGGCTGCGTCGACACAGCACCCGTGAACGCAGACGAGCTCACCACATCCTGCGCCGATCCCTCCGCTTGATTACAGAGTGGAAGTCTCTGCCGGGCTTCGGGGATGTCGGCTCCGTATGTGAAAATTTGGACTCCTGTGGCACATGGCCCCTCGCTGATCGTTTGAAACATCAGGCTGTAGAGTACGAGGTTATCGACAGCGGAAGCTGTGCAACGGCTTCTTTCGTCCGCTCACGGTCGTTGCACGGGCGCAACACACCCGCATCCGGCCGCCTCCAGCAATATGAACGTCGAGTGGGGGGCCGGGTGGATCGTCGCCGCTCCCAGTATGTAGGTATATAGTTAGATAGATATGTAGAATGCCTGGAATCTCGGAGAAGGTCCGGCGCTTGCACTTCTTCGGATGCTACTGAACGTTGCGGATATATGCAGATATGTATTGTCGAGACTGCTGCTCGGCTAGTGTTCGTGGCTGGCATCTCGAGCCGCTGCGCCGAACACACATAGCGGCCGTTCTGGTTGTGGCGGATGCGTGCTCGGCCTGCACATCGCAGTAGGCCCGAACAGAGAAGGCTGGGTGTGGGATGGCCATCCACTCAGCTAAGGGCGCGCCTTCCCCGTCGCGGCGCACATGAGAGTCTCTGGCGCTTCCTCTCTCGGTATGATATCGTGCATCGCGCATCAATCGTCTGAAAACACGAGATGCGAAAGTCTGGCGGATGGTAGCAGCACCTTGGAGTTGTCGCCGTCGCAAGGTTCCCCAGAGTGAGCATGCACGATATGGCGAACGCATGTGGATATGGCAATCTGCGAGTTGGGATCAACAGCTGTTGGTATCCATGTGAATTCAAGGAGGAGAAGATACCGATTCCGGAATTCATTGGGTGCAGGGCACGGTGGTTATCAGCTACATACATATATATGTGGTGGTTGTGTTCTTTGAAATCGGGCTTGCACGTGAGCGAGTGATACCCGATCGTATCGTCGCATCAGATAAGATCGAGGGTCGTCGAAAATCAGAGTGCACCAGTGTGACTGCCCCACACACGAGGGCTCACTCAAGTCAAACCCTCGCAGCACAGACAAGAGTTCGCCCCACGCCAAACCGTCGCATCCAGAAGCAGCCATCAACCTCCCGCCCGGCGACGACACTCCCCGAACCCTCACCAACCAACGAAATCAGCCAAGATGGGAAAGTACGTTCGCCCGCGACCCCCGTGTTTTCCGAATTCCAAAAACGAAGGGAGACGAAGTACTGACGATCGCGCAGAGGAAAGCCGAGAGGACTCAACGCCGCCCGCAAGCTCCGCAATCACCGCCGTGATAAGTACGAACCTCCCATCGCGGCCGCGCACCCCCGCCAGTGGCCAATCGAGACAGTAAACTAACCAGCTGTGCACAGCCGCTGGGCCGATCTTTCCTTCAAGAAGAGACTCTTGGGAACCGCCTTCAAGTCTTCACCCTTTGGAGGATCCTCGCACGCTAAGGGAATCGTCCTCGAGAAAGTCGGTGTCGAGGCCAAGCAGCCCAACTCCGCTATCCGCAAGTGCGTTAGGGTTCAACTCATCAAGAACGGAAAGAAGGTCACTGCTTTCGGTATGCTTCTCCAATCCGAATCTTGGATTCCGTTGGGAGGATTGGGCGGCGGGAGCGAGCGCGGACGGCTGGTTGGCTTGAGGGAGGTGTATGAGGAGGGGAGGGGGGTTGGTGATTGGCGACAGGACAAGGACTAACCTGCTCGTCTCGATCAGTTCCCAATGACGGTTGTCTGAACTTCGTCGACGAGAACGACGAGGTCCTCCTCGCCGGTTTCGGTCGTAAGGGCAAGGCCAAGGGAGATATTCCCGGTGTTCGTTTCAAGGTCGTCAAGGTCTCCGGTGTCGGTCTTCACGCGTAAGTTTGAGCTAATACTGTCTCGACTCCTGCGCTTGTTACTGACATGCTGGTATATAGTCTTTGGTCCGAGAAGAAGGAGAAGCCTAGGTCGTAAACGAGGTGATGGTTTGGGAATAAAAAATCTCTTTTGCGAAACTGGAGTTCTGCTTTTGCATCTGTATATCTACTGAGGTTGAACCGGTATACAGCCATGAGGGGGCCTTTTCTTTCTCGGGTATCTTGGGTGCTGTAGCCATCGATTCAAATGGTTGGAAGACATCTACCGAATCAATACGTAATAGTAATGCCCCCCCGGACTGCGCCCAAGAGTAAGTCCCAGACCGCGAAAACATCGAATCTAGCTCTCAGGGAATACAGGCTCCGGCTCCGTGGTGTTTCTCCGTGACATCCAAACACGTTCCGACGTAGTTCCAAATGTCGGCAGTCCAGTCCACCTTGTCCCCACCAAATGCTAGATGCTTCAAGCCATCTCGATTAACTATGCTCTGTCTAGGGTCTCATGGCAAACGGCAAATACCTCTCCCTCACCGGCGAAGCACAAAAAAAACACAATAAAAAAAAAGTTTGATTTCGCACTCTGCAAACCCCCCCATCATCCCCCATCACAATGCATCACTCCGCTCCTCCCTTCCCTTTCTTACCGTCACGCCCGCCCACGGCAGCGATGGCGGTGATATGTCGGCCGCAGACGGGGCACGGCCAGAACGCGCGTGAGCTCAGCGGGGTCCGCGACCAGCACTCTACGTGCAACCCAGCGCCAGAACACGCGCACGGCAGCAGCGCCAGCATCGCCCTCTCACAGCGCGCGACCGAGCGATGACATACCAGACAGGTCGTTTTCATCTTTCCCGTGCTGTCGTTTTTAGTATAGTGAGGGAGGAGGGAGCGTGAGGGAGGGAGAGGAAGCGGGGAAGAAGGAGGAGGAAGAGGAAGGACGGACATGTTGAACGGATGGGCTCTACTTGCTTCCGCCCTGCCCGAGGACTGGTCCGGTTGATCCTCCTCCTCCATGTGGGGTCGCCTTGAACCACAGCTGTGGTTCGCCCTTACCCGGTTATATCTCCTCCGTCTCCCTGTGCCCAAGCCGCTGCTCGCAAGCTGCTTGGCTGTCTACCACTGTAAGTGGATGGGCCGGAGCCAGAAGCGCAACTCGTGGGGTGGGTTACTATCACTCCGGGCCCAAGCGAGTGATACCGGAAGCGGCGTGTCGTCGTCTCCATTACGATTATATGTACGCCGTTGTATTCTGGTGCACTCTCGAATCTAATTCCCTCCTCATGGCAAATATGTAACCCCATCGTAACGCGGCCAAAACAGAAAGCAATCGCAGCAAAAAACTCCCCGGAATCATAACCGTCGATCAGAGTGTAAGGCAATGAGATATGATACACCCCCTACT
>Ga0307508_10001497_pt1 | contig 26204 bp, 29 predicted proteins | sample 9_EM_MG_FD_203089 | JGI IMG/M metagenome (GOLD analysis project Ga0307508, IMG submission 203089) | Populus trichocarpa ectomycorrhiza microbial communities from riparian zone in the Pacific Northwest, United States - 9_EM | ecosystem: Host-associated > Plants > Roots > Unclassified | place... | reverse complement strand
GCTGGAGATGGCGACTAGAGATGACGGACCAGAGGCGACACGTCCGGAGATACAGCTGCCGGAGTCTCCGAGTACCAGCTCGGAGACAGTCTTCCATCCTTTCTCCCTAGCGATTCCCTGAGGCCTGTTGTATATAGAGAGAATGGTTCCAAACCATCATTTCTGCCTTCGCCTATGTATCGTCAATCCAATTCACTATCTTCACATCTATATCGATCCCTATATTCCAACATCCACCATTTGGTCGCGTAGTCCTGAAGGTTTTGTCGGAATAGGGTTAAACTCGTATCATCGGTCGTCTTGGCTGGTTTGTCGAAGGCGGTCGCCGGCGAATTCGACATCTGTGAGGAAATCATCCACATTTTCAGTGCCTTCCTTCAGTCGCCTGAAGGGTTTGATCGTGAAGGTAACCGTGGTGTTGTTTCTGTTGTGATCTGGTAATATACTAGTTTCCTCAAGTGAACTTAGATTAGTAAGTGGGGGGCCGGCGCCTGACGGGATATATTGGAGGGGCTAGTATCCGGTGAAGGAAACGATAGTTTCCAGCCTCGTCGGCGCTCAACTCCGATCTCTCCTTCGTCGTCTAGCACTAATGTTTCGGAAGAGGGATAATCGTCTAGTCTGGCAGACGCGTCTTCACCGGATCCAATTGGCACCGAAGAAAGGGTACGCTCGGCGATGAAGAAAGATGAATCGTATCATCCCGGGAGTGAGCGCGAACAGGTGTTTGACTGCCGGTGGTGCGCGACCTCCGCTGACGCTGTCTTGGATAGTTTTGTTAACGAAAGGTAAACTCGACTGTTTTTCGGTTTAGCAGTAATAGCTCTCACACACGCACGGTTGATGATCCAATACGCTCATACATAGGAACGGAGTCTCCAAAACACAAAAGTTCCCCTCGGAAACACACTGATGAAAACACATGAGCCTCTGCTGAATTCAAACTCCGAGTCAGAGCAACGTGGAAACCCTAACTATTCCATGTGCGGCTGATGTCGGCAGGATCAATGGGTTTTCACGGTGGGTGATGAAAAGGGACAGAAAACGAAGTTGATGGTGTTGTTGTGCTTGAGTCGGCTACATACCTCCCGAGTAGAAGAAAGAAGTGGGGAGTGGGTGGGTAGCAGAACGAGTGCTCCCCTTCCGCCACAATCATTTCCGATTAGCGTCGTACGACGTCCAGCCCAGTTACAATAACCGGAAACGACAAAAAATCACCTTCACAACAGCCCATCCCCACGTTCTTCTGTCTTCCGCGCTCCGCTCAGCCCTCTTCTCTCCTCACAACAACCATATCCATCGCTCAAGTCATTGCTCCCGTTAAGTCACCGTCCATTGCATCCAATAGCACCCCACTAGAGGGGCAGCACATCTTCCTACGCCACAACCAGACCTCGAAATCGCCGACCCGAACGAGTCCCCCATGTTTCCCGCTGGAAGAAGACCTTCTCATACCGGCATCGACTGCAACACCTATGTCTTTCACCGCAACGTGACCCCTGCCTCACCGACGAGAGGATTGGTGCAGCAAGAAGACCTCCGCGATGCCGGAACTCGAACTGGCCACCCTGATCACAATGCCACTCACTTTTTTTCCAGATTGTGGACACGTCGGGTGCGGCGTATTACATCGTCCGCGCCAGTGCCGGGTCGACGAGGGGTCAAGATCATATCCGCACTCAGGCACTCGCCGCCGAATGAGCTAGGCCCAATTCCGAGGATCCTCGACTGCGAGCCCGACATCGAACCGAAGCCGGACGGTGCGGTTGCAGATAGCTCCGAGAGGCTCCCCTCAAGGTTTTACAAGCGGAAGAGAAGCCATCGCCTCACCAGGGGGTGGCGAAGGATCGGCCCACTGCTCAGTGCTGGTAGTGCCGCTGCCGGATGCAGACGCGGGATCACCTCTTAAAGTCGAGCCCCGAGTAGAAGGCCCAGCACAAGGTCCTGTGGGCTGATGTGTGGAAGGAAAGCGGGAGGCGGAAGAGCCGGGTCAAGATCTGGGGCCTCATCGCCGATGTGAGGTGCAGTCAGGCGGTCCTAGACTTCCTCTCCACTGCTGATGTGGGAAGGCTGATCCCGGCTGAGGAAGATGTGGGAAGTGAGGTGTCAGAGTGGAAGCTGCAGGAGCGCAAGGAGCGGGAAGAGGAGCGGAGGGTGGAGGCTAAGGAGCCTGGCGTCGGGGGGGAATCACCACTGTTCCTGCCCACGCCTGACTTCATGGTGTCTGTAGGAGAGGCATGGGCGATTTCATTTGTCTGTTTCCTTTTCCATTTCCTTTGTGATTTCCTTGGTGCGCACCACATATTCTTGGGACAGGCCTGGGCGCAGGGCGAAGGGGGAGCTTGCAAGCTACCGCGTGGACAGCGGACGGGAAAAAAGGACTGTACATAATCTCGCCATGATCTAGATACATACTTAGGTCCCATGCGAGTAATGATTAAACGCAAAAAAAAGAGTGCGCTTCGGCGTGGCAGCAAGTTTGTTGCGATCACGTGAAGTGTTACCCGCCGGCGCGGCATCGCGGACCCACAGCGGGCCAGTGGACTTCGCTGCCGCTGTGGCGATACGACACTCCCGGTACGCCCAAAACCGTCGCTCCAGATATCGCTGCCCAGCTCAGTGCGGCTCCGACGTCGGCGGAACGCGGCGGCCGGCCAGGAGCACCCGTCCCGTGGCCGCACTTAGCCCTCGCGGGCGCTCTTGCCGAAGTCAGCGTTGAGGCGGAATACACGTGTGCCGTCTCCTCCCGTCGGCCGCCAATCGGCCGTCCGGAGTGGAGAGGCAAGACTTCTTTCCGCCATGGACTGCACGAGGTTTCATTGATCCCCCCCTGCGGAGAAGACAAGTTGCTCGCAGACCGGCGCAGCCGATGTTCTTTTTTTTTTCGCCGAACACGCCATTCTGGATCCCGATTGTCCCCGTGCACGTCGGCCGCCGCCGCCGTCGCTGTCATCGCGCCGGTCGCGGTCTCGCCGGGGAGCATGACCGTCTTCGCAGGGAGCGTGGTGGTGACGATGACGGTCGCGCTGGGGAAGAGTGGTGGTCTCGGGGATGGACGCCACGGGCCGGCTGCGTCGTGGTCTCGATGGCGGCGGGGAGGGTAACCGTCTCCTGATCGAGCGTCGTCGTGACGGCTTTGGCGTTGTTCTCCTCTTTTCTGTCCGGTTGGTTTGCGCGGACATTTGTGTGTTCGTTTTCTTTTTCTGTCCGGACCGTCTCGGATGGTCTGGGTATTTGTGCCAGATGGTGTTTGCGCCATGTTCTGTACCCCACATCCATCCCTGTGGCTCGCTGAGCTTGCACGCCAGGAGGGCCGTCCCCCTTCCCCGAGAAACATAGCCAACATGAGGAGCGGGAATCGGGTTAAGACTGAGGGGCGGGGATGGGATTCCAGACTGGGGCGGAGATATACGCTGCATCTGGAATTTTAGGCTGCCTTGCCCCTGTGGCGCTGATCGAAAATGAGGATGATCTCGCGCCATGCGGCCCCCCACTCTGGCATCCACTTAACTATTTAGTAGCCCCAGCGAGCGTTGTATCGGGAATCAAGAGCTTTGTTAACTAGTTTAGATTTTGTAACAGGTTCTTCCTCCATCCGGAGGACAGTTCGTGACCCTAAGGAATGGGATCCGTACCCCAAGAGAACTTGCGGTGCTAGGGGAACTAGGGGGCGGTGGCTGGGTTTCTGATATCTATCAGGTTGGCGATTAGAAGTCTTGGGAACAATCGATTTTGGTGCTGATCGTCTATGTAGATATTAGCTAGTTATCGCTTATGTTAGCGGATAACTAACGTTAGCGACTTGGCACGGTTGTGACACACCCTCGCAGACCACGCCGCGCCAGTCGATCCACCATCCACCGTCAACACGTTGTTCAGCACCATGACAATATACGAGATCGTCTCGACAGCGATGTCTACCATCGCGGTGGCTGCCCTCCTCGCCATCCTCATGACCAAAGGACATCCGGCCAAATTCATCGCGCGGATGGTCGCGTGTTGCGACCGAGTCGCATCCGCCGCCTATCGTCAACGCACTACGCCAGCTCCATGGTTTTGCGACAACATGCAAACTGTCTACGCCGAGGGAACAAAGGCTACTCCTAACACCTCATCTACCCCCCCACCTACGCCAGTCAACCCACGAGAGCGACCGTACGTTCTTCCCCGCTCCGTACGCTTACGAGTTGGGAAGTTGGTGGATGATGCGTGGTATGGCAGGGGGGAAGAAGGAGCCTGGCGGACGGTCTTCGGTCACGAATCGTTCTATGAGGCCTGGCCTGCCGTCGCGCCCTTTTTCACCCGGTTGGTCAACTCGGTTTTTCGGGCACGATCGTCGATAACCATCATCTCACATCTGCACACGGGCAAACGACCATCGCAGTTATTCCTTGTCCGAATCAACTGCTCGCCGGACCTCACCGTCGCCAAAATATACGACCCCTACTTCTTCGACCCTGGCGAAGCAATAAGCACGCATTCGGTCAAATACACGCGCAACCTATACGAGACGGAAGTTTCCGTCTACCGCTTCCTTGAGCGGCAGCATCACCTCCAATTGCCGGTTCCGAAGTATTACGGATCCTTTGAGTCGTGGCTCTCTGGCCGGCCAGTCTATGTGTTGCTCATGCAGTACATCCCCGGAACTACACTGCGTGAGCCACCGAGAGATCAGGAGGAGAAGAGACGTATTCTGGCGTCCGTTATCAGGGTAGATTGGGAATTGTTACGCGCAGGAGTCCGGCAAGGTGACGACGCGGGGAGGAACTACATTTTGCGCGACGATGGGACAGTGGCGATGGTGGACTTTGGTGTCGCATATTTGCTGCATCAGGATAGAAGATTGCGGACGAAGGATGATATGGTAAAGAGGTGGTCTTACAATTATGACTTTCAGTCGGCGGGGTGGCTTGGATTTCAGGAGGACGGTGGCGAGGGTAATGTGGCCGGTCGCAATGAAGCGCATTCGTGTGCGGGTCGCGCCAAGCTCATTGTTCCAGATTCTCTGGTCGTATCAGTTTGATAGATAACCCGAATCACTACTAGTCTCGCGTGACCCTTAGCCAAGTGTGTTATTACTCATCACGCCCACACCCTGTAATTATTAGTTTCTTTACTCGGTGTCTAGAAGGAAAAGTCTGAGCCGCCGCCGCCCCGAACTCGGGACATTTCCTGACTCAAACCCTGGGAAACCGCGAACTAGAAAATGCCATATCACCTCGTGTAGAGCACGGCAGGTTGGTAGAACCTTTGAGGTGTGGAGAGGAAACCTCGGGTTCCTTATATTGGGATCCTGCCATTCGCAGGTGTGTCAGGACCTTGTTTTCTGGGCGACTTTGTATCTCTACAGTTCGCGGGTGGTGTGTGCTTGTCGGGTTTGCAATTCCACTTCGGCGTTTCTCGCGATCTAGATCCTACTGTTCGGAGGTAGCCTGTGCTGTTCCGTATCTTGTCGGGGTTACGTAAGTATTTTCTACTTCGGAGTTTCTGATAATTTGGATCACGGTCCGGAGTTACTCATGGTTTGGGTCGTACGGGGTTTTGCACTTCAGTACTTCGAGGTTTGTGACAATTTGAATCTGGTTTCTCATAATCTGGGTTTACGGTCCGACAGTCGCGAAGTAGAACCCCATCGCGTAGGAGACATGTAGCCGGCACACGGGTCTCCCCTCATCAGAGCCACCGAGAAAAACTACTTATGTGCATACAAATGTACATATGTAGTAGACATACACTGCCCTCTAGGATCCAATCCCGGCCGCTTGGGGGCGGCGACCTGTATCGTGTCCTGCAGGTCATATCGGCGACAACTGTGGTTTCCATGTAGTGGGTGAGTAGTGATATATATTCACCGAGGTACGGGGAATATATCACGTGCGAGTGAAGTGAGGTTCTGCTGCGAGACAACCCTCACGGACGGAGAATATTGAATTGAACGGTGGACGATGGATGAATATTAGGTAGAATGACAGCAGAAAAAATACAGAAAAGAAAATAGAATGACGCTCAGAAGACCAGAATATCCCTTTAGGCTTTTACCCCTTGTAGCTCTCCCTGCCCATCTACATCGCCGCCGCCCCGCCAACTCGGGCAACGGTATTTCCGTGGTGATGTCGTTGATCCCAGTCCCATCCGCCACCCGCCTATTCCAGTTCCACCCTCCATTAGACAAAAGCCAAACCCTTCCCTACGACCCAAAGCCTTCCGCATACGTACCTATGCGCCATGCCAACGTCAACGTGACCATCTGCCCCCGTAAGTCGTCAAGTCGTGGGCACAATATAAGCGCCGATCACATGTTCCTGGGTTTACCTCTTTTCCGCCTTTACCGTCCGCGAGCGATCAGTTATTGATCGCCGCCATGAGCAATTGTAGCAACTACAAGAGCGGTCTTGTCAGCCTCACACTCTCCCTCCTCTGCGGAAGGCAAAGCTTACCGATCGGTTCTTGAGCGTGCTCGAGTTGCCAGCAAGCTGTTCGTCGAGCTTGGTCTTGTTGCAGTATACCATGCCCCGGAGTTCCGGGTCGACTGAGAGGTGGTGCACGAACCGGCCGGCGTCGACGCTGTCTCCCAAACACGAGATCAGGAACACCACGGCTGTTGTTGGGGTCAGCACACGAGCTCGGCAGCGAGTTGGGATGGTGGGGGATGGGGAGTAAGTACAGGATTCCCCGTAGAGACAGCCGTTCTTGTTCGTTATCTCATTGAGCGCGCGCTTGCACTCGAGGATCGTGTTCTTGAGCGTGTTCAGCGGTTCGCGGGACGGCTGTCGTGGGTGTTAGTTATCTCGGTATTCCCCTCGGAAGACGTGTGGTTCAGGTAGCACCTCGCCATCGGTGATGATGACCACAAGCACCGGCGACTGCAGCGTGCCGGCTCTTGCCTTGGTCAGGATAGGCTTCACGATCTTTTGCTTGAGCACGGTTCCGATCCTGGTTGTTCCCGCGGGCTGGACCATCCTGAGAGCGCTCTGCACCTGTTTCGGCGTCGTTAGGTCGTCAAAGTTCTTGTCCATGTTGTAGTTGATGAAGCGCAGCGACACGCCGGCCTCGTTGAGTCGCGTCGCCACGGGAAGGATCCGATATATCGTCTCCGCTAGCAGGTCGTTGCGGTTGTCGAGGTTCATCGAGCCGCTGTCATCTGCGGGCGGTCAGTGGGGAGCGGTTCAGCAAGGAGGAGGGGGGGCACTGCGTACCGCAGAGGAAGATGACATCGTACAGCGCGACGTTCACCAGATCATCGGTGTCCTCGCGCTCGAGCTGCAGGTGCTCCAGCGCCGGATTGATGTTCTTGGCGAACTTGCGCGCCTCGGCCTCGTTCTTCTGGGTGTTGTCCGCGAAGGCAAGATTTTTGTGCTTCAGTTCCTGGATGACGTTCAGGAACTCTGCAGGCGTTTGTGGCTGCGAAGCGTACCCGTTAGCTGACTCTCCTCAGGGGAGGGGTGGGGAGGGAGAATTTACAAAGACGCCGATCGTGAAGTTCTGGATGGTGTGCCGATCGTATTCGCCGTGGCAATTGCTTGTCGGTCCTGATCCGGACCCACCACCGAAGCGAATGGCCAGCCGCTTCTTGTTCTGGAAGCATTCGAGAGGCACCTGCTCGTCTGCGGGATGCAGACACGACGTCCGGATCGCCTCGATGGCGTCGTCGTACAGGTTCTCGATGAACATGTCGATTACGATGCCGCGCTCATGCTCAGGAAGGAGGTTGGCCTTGATGCCGTACAGCTCGGCGAGCGTTACACGGACCGACTGGCCGTTGGAGTCCTCGTTCTCGGGCACGAAGATCTGGGGAGGGGGGAAGACCATCGATCAGCCAACACGATTCCAATCCGAACCGGCTACAGCCAGTCACTCGCAAAAGGACTCCGAAAATACTCACCCACTCCTGGACCAGATTCTCCTTGTTATTGGCCGTATCGAATTCGTAGACTTCGATCCGGCCGCCCATGATACCCCCCGGAAGCATGATCCAGACCATGAGGATGACCTTGTTGACGAGGCCGCGTCCCTTCCTGAACCAAGTGCGCATGTCGCTGATCATGTCCTTCTCGTCTGGCAAGGCGCCGCACTCGACGACCAGCGTGGGTGCACCGGCGCCCCTCGGGACGATGAAGGCATCGAGGATGGCTCGCTTGCTGTTTTTATTCTTCTTCCCCAATTTTGGAAACGCAGGCACTGGATAGCACGGCTCTTCGTCAGTACTATTGTCGGGGACGCGCGGAGTATCCGCGGTAACGAGAAAAGATTGCAACTGACAGAAGCCAACACCTATGTTCAGGAAGCGCTTGTGTTCCTGCGTGATCCAGCCCTCGTTCACCCACCGATCCATTTCCTTTCCAAGCCATGTCACGTGGAAGCTGCCCAGCAGCGGTGCTATCGAGACATCAAGGTCTCTGATGCGAGCCTCAGTGTAGTCTTCTCTTAGTTGGCCATCTTCGCTCAATCGCAGGGGGTTTGAGTCGGGCTCTGGGTCACGATTTTTCTTGCTGCTCGATATGCTGTCCGTATCGTCTTGGTGCGACTCCAGAACATTTCCTTCACTGGAATGCAAGGAGTTGGAGTTGAGCTCTGCGCGACTACCATCCCACGGGTCGCTAGTGCACTCGCTGCTTGATTTGCTGGCAATATCGTACTGGTGTGACCTCAGCCCATATAATGCAAGCCTTTGCATATGACGTGCCAAATGCCGTCGGAAGCGAATGCGGGTGAAGCTACAACAGCATAAAGGACATTCCTGTTTCCCTTGTATGGGCCTCTCACACTGTTCCAGTTCCAATTGCAGGTCCGAATGATTCTCTCGTAGGTGACTTTCGAAATCCGATTGAGAACTTGAAACCGTATCGCAGGCCTTGCAGTACCATTCTCGCCGATGAAAAGTCTCTTCGTGGTCATACCACTCGTGGCGGCTGGCGAAGAGATGATTCGTCTTGTGACAGTTCTGGAATGTGCAGACATAAGGTCTTAGGTCTTTGAACACATGACTCCTAGGTATCGTCAGCACAATGTTGTAATTCCCGGAGGGGCGCATGCGCTGATCTGAGATCGAATAGATGGGTGGACCGTTTCCACTCACGTCCAGGATGTTCGACCCGAAACCTTTATGAACCCTAAGCAGTACGGACATTGAATCGGGTCCTCTCCGTCACTATTTTTTTGCGTTGGAATCCTCGGTACCTGTATCCAGATGGCTTCACCTTTATTGCCTACAGCTGATTCTGTGGGAGCGTAGGAGGTATCTGTATAATCTGCTACCGAGCGCTCACCAACTGCATCTCTAAATGAGTCGTAGATGGTAGTGACTGCCGTAGCCGCTTCCGCTGTACGACGAGGTGAGTCTTCGTTGCCGGTATCATCCTCGGTGGGGACACGATGCTGCGTTACCGATGGTTGGTCTCTTTTAGTGTTCGCCTGTAGAAATTGAGGCCTTCTCTCAGCTGGTAATGGCTGAAAATCAGGAGCAGCGATTTTCTCATGGTGCCTCTTATAGTATTCCAGCAACTGCCGACGTGTGGTGTTCGCATCGCCCAAACGATTGATCAGGTAGGTAGGAATTTCGTTCTCGTTCCCCGACAATTGGCGTACGATAGCGATATCAAACGGGCGATAATTGGACTTATCTATTTTGGAGCATTTTTCGAGTTTATCGCGAGGCGCTGGGTTGCGGATGGCGGCAGAGAATCGGTACAGGCATGTAATGGTGTGTTGGACTTCCCATATGCACCCCTCCAGCTGATTTTTGAACCTAAGGGGCGCCGCTTGGCCCTCAGTTATCCACTCCTCGTCTGGTGGGTCTAAATATGGCTCCTCAAATTCGAGACTGGAGAGGCCGAGAAGTATGGAAATAGCTTTGAAAGGTTAGCTATTACACCAGCCATGCCCAGGATAGCTGACCTTCTTGTAGCGCCGAGTTCAAGTCCTCGAGCAGGTCAATCACCAGTTCCTTCAGGTTGGTTGATTCTCGAAGACGATGGTCCAGGGACATCGTATCCCGCCGGTGGGCACCCGAGTTGGCGGTCCACACTCGGAATCTTCCCAGATTGTCGCGAAGGATTTGGGGCATCTGATCCCCAAGTTGCGTAAATGACTGCACACAGGCGAAATGGACAGCGAAGATCGGTTTCTGGTTACCGTGATAGCTACCCGGCGGTTCGGCATCCGGGACGTCGGCGGTCGGCTTCTTAGTCTCCGGCATGGTCCCTATAGCTAATCCTTGCGATGGAGTTATAGATTGCGATCCAACGCACCTTGGGGTAATCGGTATTGTTTTGACGTCGACTGTTACGAATGGCAACAAATCAAAGGCGGAAGGTGGAAGTTCACACAATGTGTCGGATAGCCACCAGTCCAAGGTGTCGGCTGATAAATTAGGCACGCATCGACTAAATTGTTGGAGAATGGCCTCGGAAAGGGCGACCGGCGACGATACCACTGATAAGGCCGAGTCTCCGTCATGAGATTGTACATCGTCCATGGCTGGGGCTTCCACTGGTAGTTCGGTGCACTCGGTTGGTTTTCGGAGGAGTGGGAGCAGTTAGGGGGTCCAAGAGAGCACAGTCGGAGTCGTTGGGCTTGATAGAAAAAAAGAACCCAGGCTCACACGCAAAATCACCTATCGAGACCCCGCCCACATGCGGTATCCAACCCCGCTTTTCCATCCACAGACGGACGGGTTATTGAAAAACTATATCATGCATTAGCTCAGTGGGGGTGCTCAAGCCACCGCTACCGATTGTGGCGCAGCGACTACGCCCTAGCACTGGCGCGTACAGCTTCCTATTCCGATCTTAGGTGCGTCATATCGGGCAAACGGATTGGCCAGCAAAAAGTCTCGCCTACAGTGATTCCCCAAATGAAAAAGCGCGGCACTCTGACTATCTAGCAGCCTGTTGAAGAGGTGGGTGCAGTGGCGAATCACATAACCAATACTGCAATCGTAGCAGCACACCTGCACCAAGTAGTTTGTCAACACCCCTCACGGAAAGCGGGGTCATCTATGTGACACCCCAGTTTTCTATCTGTAGACATAGAATACCAAGAAAATACCCAATTCACTCGACATTCGCACTTTCTTGCCCCCGAATCTACGATCCATTTTTCCAGTCAAACGTCTTTGTCGAAATATTTCCGGTTTTCCAATTCACGATACCCACATCCTTTACGATTTCGGTTCAACGACTGGGATGGCTGAAGCAGCAGGACTGGCCCTAGCCGCATTTCCATTGGTCGTTAAGGGAATCGTGCGTTATATTGATGCAACTCGCACAGTCCAGGAGGTATTGTACTGGAGGAGAGGTATGAACTGCTTGCTCAGGGACATGAAGACGGAAAGGGTTTTGTTTGAGAACACTTGCACAAACGTGTTGAGGGGTACCTGTCATGTCGACCAAGTTGTACCGCTATTACGTGGTGAAGGTTGGGATGAAGTTTTCCAACAACACCTCCGGGGATGTTGGGGCGAGGGAAGCGCAGACATCTTCATAGACGGCGTGAAGCGAATGGGTGTGATCCTTGTGGAAGTGCAAAAGGAGCTCGGATTTGACGACGGCATACTGCTGGTTAGCCCCACGCGGGGGAGTAACTCCGAGTAGACTGACCGCTAACGAGACAACAGGATGAACCAGACAAGCACTCTCGAAGGAAGAAATGGAAGCAAATTCTGGCTATACTTCGACGGGATGACTGCCTTCAAGAGATCAAAAAGATCAACGGTCAACTCGAACGGCTTGCGGATCAGCTTCCGCCCAGCGTTCGGAAATTCTCTCGAACATCGGCAGCGATGACCAAACACTGTGAAGCACGAAAATATGCGATCGGCCTTCACGATATACTCCAGCAAAGGCTGCAGGATACAAGTCCATGTGGTTGCAAAACCCCCCACAAAGCAACCCTTCGTCTTCCAAGGGTGCGTGGACGAGATGAGAAGAAAGTATTGATGCCTGTCCGATTCGAAGTACTTTTCCCCTTCGATGGCGCACTACCAGAAGCCGGCATCACCTGGCGAGGATTGGAGTTCAAGCCATTTACCGCGCCAGTCGTTCCACAACCGACTCTCGAAGCCCACACGGTCGCCAAATCCAGAGCCTGCCCAGAAGGAACTGAACCCCTCACGAAGGCTCCCAGTACTACTAGCAAGATTAAAGGTAGTATGGTTGCCATGTTCGGGGCGAAATAAATTGTGAATAAAATGAAATAACTTTCGGCGTAGCTTTTTCTTCTGCATTATCTTCCATCAACCCAAAACGCACAAGGTAAGTGCTGTCTCTGATTTTACGACTCCCACTTACATTGTAGTGGACACAGGAAAAGTGTCCGAATCTACAACCCCGATAAACCGATGCCGGCGACAGAACCGACGCAGCCGACGGTCTCGCCTCGCGAAGAGAAACCAACAATCGATGATCTATGCTCTGTGATCCGAGCAAGGCCCGGCTCTATTTCGACGATGTCTTTGAGTTGTCTACACGGAGGAAGCGAGATTATATGGGATTGTCTACCGCCACGGATGGCATTCCCACTCGAAACAATACGAGCTCTGCCACTCGATGCTGTTCTCGGGAGCGGCGGGCTCTCGGAGACAGAAGCCCTGAAAATGGGTGTTCAGATTGCGCTCGCCGTGATGCAGCTGCATACCACACAGTGGTTGGGCGACGCTTGGAGCAAAAAAGACATATTCATCTTCCACCGCGCTGTTAACCGAGAAGACGTCGCCTCGGGCAACCGTGTTACCGTCTGGGAACCCATAATCGAGCATGATCCATTCGTTCACCGCATCTTTAGCCTCCATTCCGACACACAGCCACGTCCCGCCGCTGCCAAAAGCATTGCCGATCGCGACCAGAGTTTATTCTCGTTGGGCATCATCTTGATCGAATTGGCATTGAGAAAATCGATTGAAGACCTCCGTATCACCTACGGCCCCAAGGAACGGGCACAAGACGATCCGGACTTCGCAACCGCGAGGATGTGTCTCGGAGATGTGTATTTCACCCAGCAATCAACTTATGGAAACGCAGTAGAACGTTGCCTCCATGGCCTGAGACTTCCGGAGTCGATCACACAGGACTTGAACAATCCTCGCTTCAAAAACGAAGTCCAGACGCAGATTGTCGCCTTGCTCGAACAGAACTTGGAGGTAAATATATGACGCGGTTTCCCGAACATCGTTTTGCAGCTGACGAAGGGGGGTAGATGTATCTCGGGTACCCAATTGAGTGATAGCCTGTCGGTCCAACCTACATCTCGTCACCATTGCACTCGATTTATGCAGCGAGGGTGTTGTCAATGCGCCTAAGCACCGAGGTTAGTGATCGAAGAATTTTCTAGATACCGCTATTAGTTCTCTTCTTTCTCATTTTTTTCTCTGTCGGGCCGATTACGCCTGTGTCCGCCTTGAAGATTGGTAATTCGTTTTGTATCTATCCCTAATAATTTACGTCTTTTCCGCTTGTTTGATCGAAAATTTGACCGTATTCCCACGAACTCAGCCGTAATGTTGCCACGAGTTCCTCTTCGGTAGCCCCCATGAAAGTTTCAGGCACAAACCTGCTGGAGAACCGCCTGGCTTTCACTGTGAATCATTCGCCCCGAAGTCACTATCGGTAGGCGTCTAGTGCTTCGATCGAGGACACGTATCAATTAGGGGTACATACCGGCATCGCTGCATGTCGCCACAATCAGCGGCATTGCGGAGGCGGATATCCAGGGACAGAAATGTGGCAAGAAGGCTGCAATAACAGATCTTCGGATGATTACGAACGCCCGGGTTATCGATAGCGCTGCAGTGATGAAGACAAAGAGGAGAAAGCTAGACAGGCAGAGAGGGGAGGTACATCAGCCAGCGGCACGGGCAGAGGTGAAGGCACCGCGGGCGGTGTCGCGGGCAGAGGCTGCAAAGATCAAGGCTACCCGAAAACCCTGCAATCCATCCGCACCTCAACCCGATAAACGCAGTCCCGTACTGGGCGGCCTCCGGGATGGACTGAGTGGACGATCCACAGCCCCGGTTACTTCTCGTAATGCTTGGAAGTTTTCATTATTGCCATGAGGCAGAATGATCCCTTGGGACGATATTTCGTTCGGTCCTGGCGGCGAAGGACGAGCTCGTACCCCATAGCAGCCATGCCGCAAATCAGCAGTCCGGGTGGCCAAGGCGGTACTAACGACGACCGAGATAGGCTTTTGCAAATCTTGTCGAACATCACCTCAGATAGTGCGTCGGAGCCCTGATATACGTTACAAGTTGATGGCAGCTACATACTAGCACAGCCCCGCGCTACGAGAGCGACCTTCCCAGGTTGAAGCCAGAACCTCGCCATCATCGCAGATTGCAGTGAGGAGTGTATGAACGGGCTGTTGTAGGGGTTACTCCTAGGTTTCTCTCGTTCTCAGGGGGTGCGGTTTAGTGGTGTAACTCCTCCCTAGTATACGCGGAGAGGAGTGCGGGTTCACATGGGGAAGAGCCAAGAAGTCCGCGACGAACAACGCCAGGGGCAGCGATGCGCTCTCACGGATCCCACAATAGGCACACGCCCAATGAAGGTAACCGAGATTTCCTGACCGATTCCGGTGGGTTCGACGAGCGGGCAAAGATGGGAGCCAAGGGTCTCAACAGTCCGGCCGGGCCAGTCCTGACATCGGACTGGACTGATCTGCGAGAGGCAGTCTACACTAGTCCACGACCCGTGGGCTAACGAGCTTTTTGGGAGCTGGACTGGTCTGGACTGGGTCCGGTGTGTCAATGGGAGTGATGTGAAGATGTGAAGGTTCTCCATGTGACGGTGTGACGCCACTGCCTATATATAGCAGTGGTAGTCACGAGGACTGACCAAGCATACAGATGACATGCTACAACGACACGGTGGCGGGCCGAGTAAACGAGTGAGAGTTCATGGTCCCATAGAGTCATAACATCTGGTGGGCATTTCTTGCCCCCGGCTTTTGGTAAGCGGAATCGGGTGGCGCATAGGGGTCATAGCTAGTGTCGGGAATCACAGGTGCGTACATAGTTGACTGCTTTTTCTGTGTAAACGGGCTCGATGCTTGGCACTGTGCGGGCGGTTGACTTGTGGTTCCCCGCGATGGAACCCCACCCCACTAGCACCGGCTCTCGCCCACGGGCCGGCCAGAATATTGAGACCCTTGTTGGAAATGCTTCTTGCGCGTTGTTTAGATTTGGCGCTTGAGCCTTAGAGTTTGTTGGGGACACGATTGCGTAAGGCGCAAGCGGGAAAGGGTCAGCGGAGGATATTTGTTCTGCGGGTTCTTTCTCTTCTCCTTCTGCTCAATACTTATCGAATACTACGGCGAAGTTGTGAACCACTCGAACTCCAAGAATCGATACGCCTTGTGTTTCCTCATCTCATGCAGCATTAAGACTGATCGAACTCCTATCATTCATTTCTATCTTCATTGCTAATCGGTATTCTTTCAACAACCCTGGTGTCAGCATCTGTCATACACGAAGGGTGAGGGCCCGCCAAGACGGCTGATTAAGGTCACGGGGCACGCTAGTGGGAGGATGGTAGATCCGGTTCTGGAGAGGGGTTCAGAGAATAGACAGCATCATCTTTCTTCTGAGGACCGAGTTGAGGCGTTGACCGCTTAACAGCATCTGTCTTAGGGTTGTCTCAATGATTGATAAACTAGCTACTAGTATGGTAATGAGCGAAGGCGTTTGATACCCTAAAACTGCTAGCGGGGGAGCGTTACCGCGCCCGCCAGCCTTTGCTCGTTGCCAGTCACCAGTAAGTCAGTGTCCCTTTATTTACAACTCGGATTCGCCGTCCGGCTGATAAGCAGTGGTGATAGGTGTTGCGACGCCGCTGCGAGAGGATGCTACTGAGGGGATAGGTGCCGCTGCAATGTATGGGTGATGTCGCGAGCCAGCGGAGAGGAGAGAGGATAACGACGTAGGTGCCGCGGCACAACAGAGAGGAAAGGCGACTTGGTGCCACGCAAGGCGCAGCGATGAGTAGAATGAGCGTGCCGACAGCCTTGGTAATGTGTGGCTGCCGTTGCGGGGGGGTTTCGCGTGTGAGGACCAAAAGGGGCGATACCAAATAACAATCAATATTGTACATATTCGGAGTGTAGAGGTGTGTGTTTATAGGTAGAGGGACAGGTAGGTGACGTCTCGGGGGAGGTGACTAAGTACAGTAAACTCCTTCATCCCTGCTCAATCCTACTGGCTCATCAACTTCACTCTAGGCGTCTCCGGCCCTTTCACTCCATCCTTAGCTATCCGATCCCACACAGGACGGATAACTAAGAACGACCCGCAAGGTAAATATATTAAACACGCCCCTGGATCCCGATCCCCGGGATGTTATCGGCAACTTCCGTATTAGTATTAGTTATCTCCATTCCTTGGTGTGGATACCGAGTACGGGTACCAATTGCGCTCCGTTACACGTGAGGAGCGACCACCAACTGAGCGTAGTTGCAGGGAGAGACGGTGGACTGGTAGAGCTTGGGTGTGTCCTGGTTCATGTCCGGGCCCTACTAACGCCTTTTATGCCGGGCGCCGTCAGAACGGTTCGGGGTCAGGGAGATTTGGTTCCGCCGGAATCAGGCGTCCGGGGGTGATGGCCGGAGGTTAGGCTTGGTATCGGAGTACGTGCAATGCGCCGGAGGCCCGGAGCATCTCCGGCTGCTGCCTGGATAGGGTTCTTCACGAGATTAACGGAACACTGTATATAGAGACACTCGCAGCCTTGACGGTATTCCAATCACCCAACTTTCTCGTCTCTCATTTTCTCTATTATTCCAACAGTTTCCTCTGCTGTACCTGAGGTGGCCGGGATGGCTTGGGGAAGTGGGTCGCATTGCGAAGTGCGGTACTCTCCGAATTTTCCTCGATTGCGGCAACTGGGGGTGGGGATACTTAATCAATGAATGGCAAGCGCTGTGTTCCACACCATATATTCGACTTATCCGGCTACTCCGGTCCCTCCACGCTACACAGTTCCTGGTACCGGCAGTGGTGGTTTGTTCATGACCCATTCGGCAGAACTCAACCCAGGCCATTCAATGCGTCCGTTCCGCCCGACGGGGCCGTAATTTGGGCGTTCGGTTCTCCTGGATAGCTGGTCGATGCCAAACGACTCGAGACGGGCCTCCAGGTTGGAAACTAGAAGTAACCGGGCTTCATCATTAGATGAACAGCAGCCCAGAGAGATTACAACGCCAGACGAAAAAACGAAAGTATACAGTATGGCCGCCATTACCGCATGCAGTCACCAGAAGCACCAAGACTTTTGCTTTGGGACCCTTTGTAGAGGAGTTCTACTACACTACCAGATGAGACCGTGCATACTGTATACAAATATCCACTATCGACGCAGTCCGGTCACCTACAAAGCCGGCGCCCGCTGAGGCCACCTAACTTTAACGATTCTCATCCTTGATGAAAACATACCATACACATGCCATGACGCACGCGACGACCGTGGAGCTCACTCTTCCAATACACAGAGCCCAGTTAATCCACCACTTGCTCAGCGCAGAAAACCCCATGAGTTCAAACCAAAGGAGGAGCAGAAAAGCCACTGCCGCGTAGGCAACCCAGTAAAAGACGTAGCTTAGGAGAAGGTAACCCCAGTATTCCCCGCTCAGCAACGGGGATCGACGGCGTTTGTCTGAGGGAGGAGGCGATGGGGCTTCGACAGCAGCAGGTACGGGCGACGGTTCTGCCGATGTAGGGGAATATGGGCGTGCTGACGACACGGGATGAGCGGCCAGACCCGCTGGATTCGGCGTACTCGTTTCAGGATGCTCTTGCAGACGTTGGTCTGCAGCTGGCGTGCTAGGGTACCGCTGGGCTGAGCTGCTGTTAGCACCCCCCTGGGTTGAAGGAAGGAGCCAGGAACAAACCGCCACGGTATCCTGCCATCTCACGGTTGATGTTGGTGGGCTCGCTTTCCATGCCGACTGTCGCGAAGTCACTTGTTCGCGGGGTATCAGCAACGCAGCGACTGCGATACGGGACCAGCGGACTTGGCTCATTTTATGGGTACAACCTTCCAGTGTTCCGCCGCCTAAAGTTTGCGGAAGAGAACTGGCGGCGTGTTCATGTGTAGCCCCTAAATGCCATTGCCATGCCACACGAGTCGTCGACGATTGCGTGTGTGTACAAGAATCTGGTTGAATGACACGTTTTATGCTTTGCTCACGGCGATTGCGTGTACTGAGCTTTAACCTTACCGCCGAGGACTGAGCTCCCGATGAGTGAGCCTGGTCTAAACGGGGGGAGAATCATAGCAGACGCGTATATAGTTGAGCTGCATAGTTTTCTCCAAGCACGTTGCTTCGTTCAACGCCTACGTATCCTATCCGTGTCAAAATAGACGCCTTGCAGACCCGTAGTCTAGATGCCTGAAAGGCTTTCAAATCTGTGGCGGTTCGAAAGGAATGACGTGTCATGTTAGGAGAGCTTCGATATCCTGGCGAGGTGAAGGTTCGATTCTATATAGACTTCTCTGCGGGGCGGCGCATCATCTGTCTGCATCGAGCCTAAGGGCTGGCTTCTTTGGCGATGAGACCTTTTGTTCGTCGGCCCGAGCAGCGTCCCCCACCCAGCAGGACCGTAGCAGACATAAGCCAATAGTAACAAATCGCGGTCGGTAAGCGTATCCGATCGAAGACTCAACCGAGCACGTACACAGAGGCATATCAGGCCGACGAGATGTATGAATTGAAGCAACAGTAGCCTTTATCTATCTCTCCATTAGAATATTCATAACGCAAGGAGCACATGTACAGTGTATACCGAAGTTTGGGTACACTAGCAGAAAAGAGCGTACTCTGGATCCGACAGGTAGACTGCTTTCGCAGTGGCGACTTGTAGCTAGGGCTGCATGTAATAAAGACGGGTTGCTTGACATCGAAGATTCCAAGAAAAGTGCAAGGCGAACTCGACCGTAGGACTTCCGACTGATTCACAACACTGCTTTTCTATTTCCAAAACAGACAGCCTGCAGTCCGCTTGACTTGTAAATTAGCTGCAGTCGCAATGGTGCGTACATACAGACATAGAAGGGGGACGTACAGAAGCCGGCCGAGCGGATGACCTGTGGTCGGGCGGCACGTGGTCGTGTCGATCCTGCAGCGCTGGAAAACCGTGGGCCAAATAACCACCGGCTTATGTTCGGGACACGCACGCCCCCTGCAAGACATCAAGTATGTAAGTAAAGACGTTAGATGAACGCGAGCGCTCGGGAGCCTAGACGGTGCAGGGATAGTTGGGTTGTAAAGACACGCCTGAGGTATATAGCGATCAAAGGACATATATAGCGAAACCTTGATCTGCGACAAGTTGTTATGGCAAAAGCTGAGGGCTAGACCTGGGTCGAGGCGCGGCGCCGAGGCGAGGCAACCGCCCCAGCAACCCCCGGGAAGAAAGCGCCAGAGACTTGGTCTTTGAGCCAACAGACAGGGAAGTTGGGAACGAAACATAAAACGAAGAATGAAGAACAGAAAGCGAGGATAACTTATGAAGAGCCTCGGTTTCCCGGCATAGGGGGAAGAGAAGTCTTGTCAGAATGGGAGATGCGTGAGCGAGGATGAGGAGAGGAAACGGAGGGATGGGCGCGGGGGCGGAGCGCTTGAGTTCCACCCACTGCCGTTTCGCTCTTTTTTTCTCTCCACGATAGAGGTAAGGAGGAGCGGAAAGGGAAGGGTGTTTTCTTTTGTGTCTTTCCTTTGTCTTTTCCTTAGTCGCCGCCCTATTCATTTTCTCCTTTCCTATGATATCCTTGGGGCGTTCTATCTCTTCGGAACAGGCCAGGGCGGATGGCGGAGGGGCGCTGTGTTCGATTACATTTTCTATCACTCGGCAAAAAGTGGTACGGATGTTGCAACATCTCACTCGTTCTGCTTTGTCACGTTGCTTTGTCATGTGTAGGATCATGTCATATACGTGTATTCAGACTTTTCACTTTTCCAGCCTTTCTCTCTAAGACAATACACACATGACTTCATCGTTCCATCAAACCTCCATCATAATCAACGTTGACACACGTTTGACAACCGTCAATGTCGACGCCGAAGAGCACGCCGAAGAGCACGCCGAAGAGCACCTTTTGACTAATGTCGACACCGACGCCAATCAGTCGGAAGATGACAAGCCGAAGCTACACCACCTACGAAGGTTTGGATGTCTTGCATGCAGGCGGATCCCAAAGGAGCAAAGGATCGACACCAAGATGGGAGCTCGTTCCAAGCCATGCATGATGCTGGGCTACGTCCACAATACCACAAAGATTTGGAGAATATGGGATCCAGAGCAACGGAAAGTTGTCAACTTGCTCTTCGGTATATATCGGCTCCTGTTCTGGAAGCCCGAGAGCATCATTCTCATTATCAATGCTCGATATATGCGCTGTCTGATTCTCATCAAATTCGACATCTGAGCAGTTGACAACTTTCCGTTGCTCTGGATCCAATATTCTCCAATCTTTGTAGTATTGTAGACGTAGCCCAGCATCATGCATAGCTTAGAACGAGCTCTCATCTTGGTGTCGATCCTTTGCTCCTTTGGGATCCGCCTGTATGCAAGACATCCAAGCCTTCGCAGGGGGTGTAGCTTCGGCTTGTCATCTTCCGATTGATCGTCGTCGGCATTGATTTCGGTTATGCGTTTCTGTAATCGGCGATGCCGGTGTAGCATTTCGTAAGGTGACTTGCCATCGAGTGCGCCGCTAGGCGTTCATGCATGTAGGTAGCTTGCGGTTCGAATCGCTTCCGCCCAGAATTGCTTTGGTGCTTGCGAATCGAGCATCACTGCTCTAGCCTTCTCCGTGAGAGTACCGATCATCCGCTCAGCAACGCCATTTTTGTGCTGCGTATACGATGGCGAGGGTTCGAAACTGATACCGCTTCCCGCAAGAATTCTTCGGAACAGCGTATTGTCGTATTCTCCTCGACCGTTGTCGCATCGAAACCGTTTGATGGTATAGCCCCAACTCTCAATTTTTGCCTTGAAACTTTGAAATGCTGCAATACAGGACTCTGTACGCTTGTCTAGAAGGATGTAAACAGTTGTATGACGGGTATAGTCATCGATAAACACAATGAGATGTAGACCTCCGCCATGTGACTTGGTGTTAAAGGCCACAGGTGTCGGAATGGACGAGCTCGAACGGTATTGTTGTCCGTAGTACTGGAACTCGAATGATTTTCCGCTCGTGTTTTGCAAGTATGCAGACCTCGCAGTTGTCTGTCAGTACGTAGCCGTCGACTAGCGATTTCATCGATACGTGGTTTAGGTGCGCCAAACGCTTGTGCCACAGGTGGGACTCCGCAGTCGAGAGAAGTGCGTTTGTTTTTACAGAACCGAGCAGTGCGAATCGATCTGACCGAAATGCGAACGGATTCGACCGAGCGAACGAATTCGATCGATCGGAATGACGAGAATTGATCGGTTCGACTTGAAATAGCTGTCCGTTTCGGCTGCCGGTCATGACCGTGACGTGGGAATAAGGATCTTGAATGGAACACTTGCCGTTACCAAACTTTGTATGATATCCATGGGAATCCAGTTGTGCAACCGACAGTAGAGAATAACGAAAGGAAGGTGCGTGCAATGCATCGATTTGATGATTTTGTACTCGTATAGAGCCATGATGTGTTGCTAAAACGCAGGTTTTGTCGCCTAATTGAATTCGGATCGGATTGGGAAGACGCGTAGATATTGAAGTCGTTCCCATTATGCATGTGATGTGAGGCACCTGAGTCGATAATCAACGTCGAAGGTAATGCCTCGGCGGCGAGCGCATAATGCCCAATATTCAAGCTGCTGGCAACGAGAGCACGTGAGTCGGCTAGCCATTGCTGGTTTTTGTACATGTCCTCGACCTGGTTGGACGATGACGGTTTGTCCTCAACAGCTAGCAGTCCTTTTCCTTTTCCGTTGCCGTTGCGGTTTCTTCTAATTTGGTCGGCCCGTTTCTTCAATTAGCATTCATTTCGCATATGACCGGATTCACCACAATGATAGCAGATGACATCATTATCATCACCGCCGGCATCTCGCGCACGTTTGCGTGACTGTGTTTGCTGCTGTTGGTTCTGATCCTTTTGGCGCTTCCAGCAGTCTTCAGTGGTATGGTTGTCGTTGCTGCAGTATGTACAGTTGCGTACACGAGAACCGGATCGCACTTGTGCCTAGCGCTACGCGCTTTTTTAGTCGGTGATGGCTTGTCTACCGGTAACCGTATTGCTGGCCGGGGGTTCGGGTTCTTCGCAACGTACGATTTCGAGGGCGTTCATGATGTTGAGTATCGTAGTGATGTCGCCTTTCCATTCCACGTAGTTGGTGCCATCTAACTTCCTGATAGCTCCATACTTCGACGTGTAGTAGATCTTCGACGACTGGTCGCTGTTGGAAGACATTCTTTTTGGTGGTTGGTGGTGTTGCGAAATGCGGGGTAGACGTGCGCGGTTGGTAAATCGGCGAATCAGCGATACCGAGAATGAAATTTCGATAGATTAAATGGAGATGGATTCGAGAGTGATATTGCACTGGGCCAGGCTCATAACCTGTCAAGATTATGATGGAGGTTTTATGGAACGATGAAGTCTGTGTGTAATGTCTTGTCTTAGAGAGAAAGGCAGAAAAAGTGAAAAGTCGGAGTACACGTATATGACGTGATTCCACACGTGACAACGTGACAAAGCAGAACGAGTGAGATATTGCAACATCGCACCCGGAGCAATACAGCCGAGGTTGCAAGTCACACCCGGAGCGATACAGCCAAGTGCTGAGGCAGTTGATCAGATACCTGACGAGGTAGTCGGTCACGCGGATCATCTGACACCTGACGAGGTAGTCACCGATCCTATATCGAGTCGTACAAATGTCGTACGCAGTGTTCCGCATAGTCCGGTCCGGACGGGATTTTGGTAGTCTCGTCTGAGCTCTGGACGGACTGTACTGAGATAGTCCGTCCCGTCTGTGATGGGGGAGGCGGCGCCCGTCCCCGTCCTAGCTGCCGGACGGACGGCGCTAATATTGTTAGGTAATATATTATGTGCAGGGACTAAGTGCATGAAAATTTTCCTAAATCTTCCTCTGCCGAAGCATCGCACATCTACCACCACCAGTCTACCACGATCATGCCGAGACCTCGGGCGAGAAGAGCGACAGCACTGCATTCCAGCAGCGGAAAGGTCACCCAAAAAATATGCACTATTTTGGTGGCGCCTTGGCAGTCGACCGCCGTCGACTACAGTCCGTCCCATCTCGGACACTCCCGACGGCGTGTCGTCCAGTCCAGATATTGGACGCACAGCTTGGGTTTTATGTAGTCCCGTCTGAGGCCCAAGACGGACGGACTGGACTATGCGGAACACTGGTCGTACGCCGTACAAATGTACGTACTGGTCAAGAACCGTTAAGTCGTACTACAGATTTACGCACTGGTCAAGAACCATCAAGTTCAAGTCGTACTACAGATTTACGCACCGGTCGACGTACCAATCAAGAAAGACGTGTTACGAGGAGTCATCGTCTGCGTTTGACGGAGCATACTGCGTTGGCGGCAAATCCGCCCGGCTCCGATCCGAGGTCATATCGTGAGGCGCTTAACAGCCTCTATACAAGCATTGGAAGTCAGCCATGCAAGAAGATTATGCATCTCTTATGAAGAATAATGCATTCACACTCGTCAAGCATACCGAAAATAAGCCGATTGGCTGCAAATGGGTTTATATGACGAAGTATTACCCTGTCGGAACGCTCAGATACAAGGCCAGACTTGTTGTCAAAGGATACGAGCAGGTAAAAGACATTGACTTCGATGAAACCTATACGCCATTGGTGGGTTGACTCTCCCGTACTATCTGCTAAACTTTATTGCCCAGAGTGGATGTAGTTACTGCATCCATTAATCCTGTGATCGAGTCATACGAAATCAATACGCTTCGAAGATTCTGAAGATGCCGAAGATGCCGATGCGGATCAAACGATATACCATTGACTATACGAACTTGGACTGGGCAGGCGACAAGCATGACCGGAAGTCAAGATGGTTATATTTTCAAAATGGCCGGAGCACCAATCTCGTGGAAATCGAAGAAGCAGACCGTCGTTGCAAGATCGACAACCGAAGCCGAATACCTAGTTTGCTCGGAAGCAACGCGAGAAGCCCAAGGACTCATATATTTACACCGAGACGTTACTGGAAACCGTGGTCCCACTTATCCACTGCGACTCGAACGGCGCACTGAGCACCATACGCTCTACGATAACGAGCGACAAGGCCAAGCATATCGATGTGCCTTTCCACAACTCTCGACATCTTGACGCTGCTGGTGTTGTCAAATCCACTGAGATCGATACTCTCGAGAACCTTGCAGACGTTATGACGAAGGCACTACCGCCGGAGAAGCATCAATATCTTACTCACGGTATTGCTCTACGCCCACCTCGATAAACGGCTACTCCGCCCACGGCATCGGTTCCTCGCGCTCACGCTGTTAAGCGGTTCCGATATTTACGCGGAGACAAAAGTTTAAGTTTTCTTTATTGGATTATTGGATCTATGTCTTTATCGTTTTCCCGTTGTACGGCACTCTTTTTCCTACTGCGGGTTTCTCCCACAGGGTTTACCGCAGAGGTTTTAATGAGGCCATTGGGACTTTATGTTTTTATCTTTATTTTCATCCTTTATGGCGTTCCTTATGTCATTCGGTCTTGCTTGCATGCTTGCTGCCACGGAGCGCAGCAAGAGGGGAAGTGTTGCAATATCTCACTCGTTCTGCTTTTGTCACGTTGCTTTGTCATGTGTAGGATCACGTCATATACGTGTATTCAGACTTTTCACTTTTTCAGCCTTTCTCTCCAAGACAAGACAATACACACAAGACTTCATCGTTCCATCAAACCTCCATCATAATCTTGACAACGGAGACCTCCTAAATTTTGGGTCAATTCCACAAAAACGGGTGGTATGGGAGCCAATTGCCGATAATACATACATAGGCGAACACAAGTATGACCAAACAAAATCTCATCCATGGTCCCATAAACGCCAGTACTCGAGGCGCGATGGGCGCGCATTTGACCGTTTAGGGGTTAGCGCGCCGAGCCTTGTAGCAATGTCAGGTGATTAGCTCTAGGCGCATTATCTCAGCTCGGCTTAGATAGTGCGGTTATCCATCCTTGACGACAGAGCGTCAAGCTCGTCGCAGCCGGTAGAAGTCCTCACGACAATTCCCTTGCAAGTGCCCTTACCACCGACTGCCGATACGCCTCGAACATCCAAGGCCTCGCAGGCACCCAATTACTGTGCAGGAGTCTCAATAGTCCGGCCGGCTCGCGATTTCTTTTGGTTTAGTTAGGGCCTGTTCTTTTCGAGCGTATGTTCTGTAGCGTATGTGCCAAGTGTATTTCACAACATACGCTCCCTAGCACGTATATTTCCGCGCCCAGACCACTGAAATACGCCACACCCACTACTACTAGAAGTTCCAGCCGGTAAGAGTGGTTGAAGGGGAGCGAGTGCAGGTGACCCATTAACTACTGACGAAGACAGATCCATCATGTAGCGGGAGGTTTCCCTATCCACATATCCACAATTCTCAGCGGGCAGCCCCCCAGACGGACTTTCAATTGGGTGAGGAGAGTGTTGATTCGGAGTAGGGGGATGTCTACCCTTCCATCTTCTCTAGAAGATAGATGTTCCTTGACATGCTGGCTGCCGATCGAAACTGATGAATGGGATGGAATCCTATCATGCCAACGAGAAACTTCGTGTTGGGGCAACTAGTATAGCAATGTTGAGTAGTGTTTGTGGGGGTGAGCAACGGAACAGAATTGTCGGGCATTGTAATGATTGACTGCCAGAAAGTGTAGAAAAGGTTCGGGTCACAACTGATAGAGAGACTCACCCCCTTTTTTTTTGTGGCTCAGTGAATACTTGTATGTGGCTCAGCCTAGGTTTGCGTATTTTCATAATACGCGTTGAGCCGAACACTTAGGGCCTGTTTGGCAAAACCGACGGTCGCTCCTTCCGTTCCGTTAGGGTAACCGTTCGTGAGCCGCGAACGGTCAGGGGGGGGCAACGGTCGACGGTCACTATGGCGTACCTTTGTGTGTTTGTTAAAACCGACCAGTCACACCCCTGTCAAACCTAGTCTCCGGTGCACAAGCTACTATACTGCGCAAGTGGCTGGGCATAGTTATAGTGGTGAGAAATTCTTCC
>Ga0307508_10001496_pt1 | contig 26212 bp, 29 predicted proteins | sample 9_EM_MG_FD_203089 | JGI IMG/M metagenome (GOLD analysis project Ga0307508, IMG submission 203089) | Populus trichocarpa ectomycorrhiza microbial communities from riparian zone in the Pacific Northwest, United States - 9_EM | ecosystem: Host-associated > Plants > Roots > Unclassified | place... | reverse complement strand
CTGGAAGTGGCCGCCGGCGAGCAGGCTGAGGCTGAAGTTCTTGGCGTGTCCGTCGGTTGCGGCGAGCATCCAGAACAGGAGTTGCGCTTGGAGCAGCGTGGCCAAGTCGGCGTCACGACGATCGGATGCCTGGAGGATCTTAGCAATCTGGATCACGCCGGGGCCGCCGTCGGCCTCGTATTTGGAAGCGCTGGGGGTGCCGGTGGCTTGGCAGAAGTCTTCTTGGGGCAGGCGGAGCCAGTACTTGCGGGAGTCGTGCAGCTTTCGATCGAAGCGGGTCACGATCAGCGCCTTGGCGTCGCCAAACTCTGCCATCTCGCACTCGGCGACCGGAAGACCGAAGGCTGCCAAGATGCGGGAGCAGAGCCATTCGTTTTCTACCGAGGTGCTGAGATCGAGCTCCCGATTGCCGACGAGGCCCAAGGGCAGCTTGAAGATGTGCGTGGTGGGAGTAGAGCCGTGAGGCAGGCACCAGCGGCTACGATGCCGCGTCAGCGCGGTCTTTTCCTGCGCGCCGGCGAGTGAGATGCGTAAGTCGTCCTCGTCGTCGAGCGGGCTGGCTGCTCGTGGAACCGCGCGCAGGAGCCGCTCGACTCGTTCGTCGCTGAGCGCGGTGGCGCGAATCGTGAAGACTTCCTGCGGCTCTTCCTCCGCGGGCATGAGCTGCACGGCACCCACGCAGTCGCGCCCAATCGCAGCCAAGAGGTCGAACGGCTCACGACCTGAGAGCGAGTAGCGCGACTGAATGCGTCTGCGGATCGGCTCGCTGTCGGGCAGGAGGTTGTCGAAGTAACTGGCGACGCGCTCGCCCGTGACGGTTGGCTGATCGAGCGTGATCGGCAACGAGAGTGAGAGCGGGCGCCCCTCCTTCGATGCGACCCAGCCGGCGTCGTAGGTGAACGACATGGGACCCGCGCTCGGGATTGCCCAGCGTCCGACGCGAATGCCGTTGGCCCACACGTCGAGCGCACGGTTGCGTGAGGGGCGACCCACGACTCACCACTCCGCAGTTGTTTTGGGTGGTGTGTCGCGCAGCACGACGTCGAGCCCGAGCAAGGCCGCTACGGCGATCAGCCTTTCCAGAGAGAGATGCGCGCGCCCGCTCTCGATCTCGGACAAGCGCGCTTGGGTGACGCCGAGCTTGGAGGCTAGCTGCTGCTGTGAGAGGCCCTTGGCCTTGCGCCGTTGGCGTATCAGCTCGACGGCCTGGGTCTCGTTGGTGAGACGCTGTTCTTTCGAGGCGCGGGTCACAAAGCTCAGATTATTCGAAAATCGAATATACGTCAAATATCCGGATTACGGATATATTCCCAATTATTCGAAAAACAAATAGTCCGAGGCTAGTGTAGATGGCCGGTTGCCTGCCGCGCGCACGTTTGGCCCGTCATTTGCGTCGCCCCGGCACCGGCTGCATTGGCCCCGATCGAACGCGCGTCGCGTTGACGGCGGCACGGCGCGACAGCCGGAACGTTTTACGGGTAGGCGTTCCAGTCCTGAACCTTCTCGCGCATGAGCTCAGCGAAGAGGGGAAAGCCGCGAGTCCGCATGCTACGAGAGCAGCCGAGTCTTCGGACTGTGCCCGCGTTTGGTTGCCGCCTCGGCGGGCCCTCTGCGCCGCGCGCGAATACGATGTCACGGATCCGCGTAGTACACGTTGCATGGTCCAGTCTTTCCCTTTGGCGCTGGCTACGTGGCTGACTTGGATCGGGTGCGGCGCCGTGCTCGCCTGCTGCGGTCAGCAGGCTCAACCCGTGCCGAGGGCTAAAGTGGTCAAGCCTGCGCCGATTGCGCGCGGGTCGACCTCGGTGGAGGCGGCCGGCTCTGCGGCATCTGTCCCGGCAGCGCCGCCGAGCCCGCCAAGCCCGGTCGCGTCGATTTGGCCGATCGTGAGGACAGGCGCTGCGGTGCCCCAAACCCCGCGCGACAAGTGGCTGCCGGAGCGCGAGCCCGAGGCGATTGAGCGCTGCGCTGCGTTCGTGGCGGCTCCGTATGCCGTGAGCGATGCGCCGAGTCAGGCCGAGCTTGGTGGGCTCGCAGACTGCGACGCGGAGGCGCTGTACTACGGCATTGGGGCGCCGGTCGATTTCGAGCTCGCGCGCAAGTGTGCCTTCACGCGCGCGGAACCGAACCGTGGCGCTGTGATGGGCGGCGCGGAAATATTGATGATGATCTATGCCAACGGGCAGGGCGTGCCGAAGAACTTCGAGCTCGCGTCGCGCTTTGCGTGCACCGTCGGCGGTGCCCCGGCAGAGATCGACGGCAGGTTGTCGCGCCTGCTCGAGGCGCGCAGCAGCGGCAACCTGGGGCAGGCCATGGACCTGTGTGACGACATCACCAGCGGCTATATGTCCGGCTATTGCGCGGCTCACGCCGAACGCTTGGCGGCGGTACCGCGGAATGCTCGCAAGCGCGCCGCCACCGCCGCCATGCCCCAAGCCGAAGCGAAAGCACTCGAAAGCGCGGCGGAGCGCTTGTTCGACATTCGCTCCACTTGGGAGGTCGATCTCACGGGCACGATGCGCGCTCGGTTTAGCATCGAAGAGCAAGCGACCCTCGAAGACGAGCTCGTCGTAACCCTCGAGCACCTGCGCGACGCGACGTTCGTGCCGCCCCACGCCGATCCCAAGCCGCTCGAACGTGAGCTGTCCAAGTTGATGGCGAGCATCTCGCAGACCAAAGATTCTGCGGAGACGCCTATCGGCTTCGTCACTCCCAGCGGCATCCGCAAGACGCAGCGGCAGTGGCTCCGTTACCGCGACAGCCTCGTCGCCCTCGTGCGCAAGGTGCGACCCGCAGCTGAGCTCGACGACTGGCGCGCTGCTATTGTCCAAGCGCGCCTCGAGCAGCTGCGCGAGCTTTGGAGCCGTTAGGGCGCGCAAAACGCTGCGCGGCGAACCAACCTGCAGCCCGGGCAGCCTGCGGCGTAGAGGTGTTTCGCGATTTGGCCGAAGCCACACACCGACCACTCCGGGCTCCGCGTTGACGGCCGCGACGCGCGACGCGAGGCTCGAAGCTGTGTCGCGTGCCCTGAAGAAGATCGTGTTCTTCGTGATGGTGCTCTTGGGCACCGTGGTCCTCGTTTTCGTCTATGCGGTCAACGCCGACCAGCGCCGCCTGCGGGCGGCTACCAATCCTTGTGAACACGACTGTTTGCAGGATTCTGGCGGGGTCGACGATTGTCGCAAGGAATGTGCGAGCCATCCGCTGACGTACGGTCCCGCCACCCCAGCACCTAGTCGCTGACGAGTCTCGTGCGCCAGGCGTGGCGCATGGCGATTCGAGTGGTCCGACTCGGGAGTGCGCGGGTCAAGTATCTCACGATGGCTTAGAAGCCGAAGGACGAGAAGCCTGCCGGCGGCGGCGGCCACCAGCACGGCGGCGGCGACTTCTGAGATTTCTCTGACGTAGCTGAGGCCACGGCGAAACGCGGTTCTCAGCGATGGGAGCCGCCTTTCGGCTTCTTGTGGTCGTCGCGACGCGGCTCCGGAAGACCCTTTGCGCGTCGCAGAAATGACTTTGCGATGGTCGGCACGCCGCTCAGCATGAACGCCGCCGCCCCGGCCCGAGACGCCAGCGACAGCGCGCCCGTGAGCAGCGCCGGTCCCCGCCAGATGAGATTCATCACAGCGTCACTCTACCCCGGAAGCGCCGAACCAGCCGACCATGAGCAGGCTTACGCCGACGCTTTCGGCTTTGTTTTCGGTTCCGTATTGGTCGGTGTTGGAGATCTCGTGAAAGAAGTAGGGGCCAGCGCCTAACAGGAAATGCGAGGTGACGTTGACGAGCACGGGGGCGGAAAGTCGGAGCCACACGCGACTGCGCGAGTGCTGATTCGTGCCTTCGCGCGAGCTTAGTTTGGTGGACAGCCTGCCGTAGCCCAACTCGACTTGCGGCCAGAGGCTGCTCCACTTGACGATCGGCACGTTGCTTCCCACGCGAGGGCCGACACCGATGCTCGTGGATGCGGAATCGGTGGGCGTGTCGTTCGGGTCGAGCAAGTTGCCGCGTGAGCGACTGATGAATGCGTGGATGCCAATCGAGACATTGTCGAGCACGAAGTAGTCCGCGCTGGGACTGAGAACGGCGGCTGTTTCGGAGTACTTGGACGCCGAATCGCTGGCATGCGACAGCGCGGCGTCGGTCGCCAGACCCAGCGCGAGCTGCCCGCGTTTACCGAACGGTGCGTCGCCTGACTCCGCAGCGGTCGGAGGAGAATCAAGCTGTGCTCCGCGTTCGCCCCACTCTTTGAAAGCGTGCAGTCCGTTGGAAGTACCGAGCATGGCCCACTGCCCCGCGCCGCCAAATCGCGGCTGCGTAGCGCGCGCGGGCTTGTCCGATGCCGACCCAGTCGCCCGTTCCTGCTGAGCTCGAGCCGGCGACGTCAGCAATCCAATGCACATCGCCCAAACGAACCTGGCCCTCACCCTCGCCGCTGTTGCCGCCCGGGCTGACCTTGAACTTCAACGTCAAGATGAAGTCGGTGTAGTCCTTTTCGGTGAAGAGCCAGCTTTCGCCTTCGCGGCGACCGTTCGGATCTTGGCGCGCCAGCAGCACGCCATTTTCGACGACCCATTTCGAGTCGAGGATTTGGACGAAGCCGGTCAAGTCTTTGCCGTTGAAGAGGGCGAGTGGCTGCTTGGCGGCGGGCGGCGCGGCGGGCGCGGCGGCAGCGCTGTCCGCGGGGGTTGTTTGGGCTCCACAACCTGCAAGCGCGAGCACACACCACGCCCAATTCAACGGAGAACGATGCCGAGTCATTGCCATCTCCCTTGTTGCGACGCGCGAAGCTTGTCGCGTGGAGCGTGCGTGAGTCAACGCTGGGCATGCGCGACGGTTCGAAAAATCTTCAGCGCCGGTCAGCTGACAGCAATTGTAGAATCCAGAGGGCCTCGAGCGCGTGGTAACGTGACTGAGCATGAACCGCAGCGAGCCGTCGCGTTGGGGCCGTCGTGTTGTGCTTTTGCTCGCCGCCGCGCTGGCCCTTGGGTGTAGCAAACCAGGCGCCGCCGGTAACAACGAACCGGCGAAAACCAAGGTTCTGAAGCTGGCGCTGGTCACCAATAGCGCCTCGGATTTTTGGAAGATCGCCGCGGCTGGTTTGATGAAGTACGAGAAGGAGTCGAAGGTCCAGGTCGACTTGAAGATGCCGCCGAGCGGTACGACCGAAGAGCAGAACCAGCTGCTGCAGAGCCTGTCGGCGCAGGGCTACGACGCGATCACCGTCAGCGTGGCGGCGCCCAATGACCAGCTGCCGGTGCTGAACGCGGTCGCCGAGAAGACCAAGCTGATTACGACCGATTCAGACGCACCGAGGTCCAAGCGGCTACTTTACATTGGCACCAACAACTACGAAGCGGGCAAAACGCTCGGTGAGCAGATCGTCAAGCTCTTGCCGCACGGCGGGAAGATGGCCGCGTTCGTCGGCACGCTCGCCGCCGACAACGCTTCGCAGCGGCTGAAGGGTATCGTCGACGCGACTCAGAGCCACGGTATCGAGCTGATCGACCGTCGCGAAGACAACACCGATCGAGCCAAAGCTCGCTCGAACGTCGAAGACATGATCAACGCGCACCCCGATCTCAAGGTTTGCGTTGGCTTGTGGTCCTACAACGGCCCTGCCATCGCGCTGGCCATCGAGTCTTTAGGCAAGCAGGGCCAAGTGTTGGGTGCGGTGTTCGACGAAGAGACGGGCACGCTGCTGGGTATCGAGCGCGGCTCGATTCAGGTCACCGTCGTCCAAAAGCCATTTCAATTCGGCTACCTCTCCGCGCAATGGATGCATCAGCTCGCCCTCGGCACCGCTGCCAGCAAGCTGCCCCCGAGCGGCGTCATCGATACCGGCGTCGAGGTGGTAGACGCGAAGAACGTGGCCGAGTTCAAGAATCGACTCGAAGCTCTCAAGCGCTCGGGTTCCTGAGCATGATGTGCGCAGCAGCCGCTGAACGTACGGACGGTCAGCCCGAAACCCAGCCGCTGACGGCGTCCCGGCTCGTGCCCTACGCTGCGCGCATGGCGATGCGAGTGGTCCGGCTGGGTAGTGCGTGCCTCAAAGGCGAGGGCTTACGAATTGGGACGGTGCGGCGACCAGCGCGCGGCGTGCCCAAGAACGAGTTTGCGACGCGGAATTTTTATGACGTTTGGCTGCCGCGGCTGTCGCCCAGCTCGCAGCTGGTCAAGGTCGCGCTCGCGGCAAAGAGCGAGCGCGAGTGGAGCAGCGTCGTCAGAGCCTACCGCCGCGAGATGAGCGAGCCCGACACGGCGCGGCTGCTGGAGCTACTGGCGGCGCTGTCGCAGAGCTCGGCGTTTTTCCGTAGGCTGCTATTGCGAAGACGAGGCCCGTTGCCACCGGTCAGTGTTGCGCGCGCTGCTGCAAGAGCGGGGCGCCAAACTTCGTTGAGCGCGAACTTCGACGCCGCCGGAGGTCGGGCCCGCCAGCAGAAGCATTCGAAGTTCGACGAAATCAAGCGATCAGATAGCATCATCTGATGCTATCGCGCTTCGCGATCTTGCCTCGTCGATTTGGACCGCAAGAGAATCGTCGGTGTCCAACGCGAGCTCCGTGAGCCGTGTCCAACGCGAGCTCCGTGAGCCGTGTCCAACGCGAGCTCCGTGAGCCGTGTCCAACGCGAGCTCCGTGAGCCGTGTCCAACGCGAGCTCCGTCACCGCTGAGTCATGCTTCGCCGAGCTGTTGAGCTCGACGAGCTAGGGGCCTGAGCGTGTGCAGCCGAGGCAGATCAGGCGTTGCGCCGCGAGGGGGGCTTGTTGGGCGCGCGTGGCGGCTCTTCGACGATGTGACGCAGACGGTCGAGCGCGCGGTCCCAGGCGGCCGAGACGTTGTCGAGAAAGGCGCGAGCCTCTTCGAGGCGACGGGTTTCGAGGGCGTAGACGACCTCGCGGCCGCGCTTTTCGTGGCTGACGAGGCCAGCGCCTTCGAGCACCTGCAGGTGTTTGGCGATGGCTTGGCGAGTGACCTTGGCGCCGTCGGAGAGGGCGGTCGCGGACAGCGCGCCGCCGGCTCCCAGTTTTTTCACGACCGATAGGCGTGTGGCATCGCCCAGCGCGAAGAATAGCTCGGCGGCGGCTTGTTCACGGGGCATCGACGTACTTCTCGAGGTTCACCGCTTGCGCGGCCCAGCCGCCTTCGTTCATGCGGAAAGCGCGCTCGCGGCGATGCGCGGGGACGCGGTCGAACCCAGATTCTACGATGGTGACGCGCGTGCCTTCGGCGACCGCTTCGAGACGAAATTCGACGAGGGTCGTCGGCTCACCTTCGGGGGCCGCTTCGGCGTCGATGCCGTAGGGGATCCAGCGGAAGCTGAAGTAGCGCTCCGGCTCGATGCGGTCGACGGTGCAGAAGACGGCGTTCGGGCCCGGAAGCTTCACCTTCGACGGCTTGATGCCGAGCTTCTTTTGGTGCTCGATGATCGCTGCCTCGTCGAAGGCAGCGTTGAATGTTCCGCGAATCGTCTGACCCGCGACGAACTCGCCGTGCAGCTGAAAGCCGAACCAGCGCCCAAACTCCTGCGCATCAGCAATGGCCTTCCAAACGCGGGACACGGGCGCGCGCAACGTGACTTGTTTTTCGATCCGGTCGGTCGATGTCATGTGCAACCTCCTGATTGCAGATTAGCAGCGACGCACACGGAGTGCAACCATTTGGTTGCACTTTGCTTCCGCGGCCGAGCCGCGTGATATCGTGGCGCCGTGAGTCGCGAAGTCGTGCGCCTGACGGTGTTGGCCAAGCCGCGTGCGAGTCGGAGTCGGGTGGTGCGTTGCGAGGGGTTGAAGGTGGACGTGGCGCTCGCGGCGCCGCCGGCGGATGGGGCGGCCAATGCGGAGCTGATCGAGCTTTTGGCGCGCGCGCTCGCGGTGCCGAAGAGCGCGCTGCGGCTTATGCTCGGCAAGTCGTCGAAGCGCAAGGTCGTCGAGGTGACGGGCGTCAGTGCAGCAGACGCGAGTCGCTTGCTGGTCGAAGCCGCGACGGCTTCGACCTGAATGATCCCACGCGGGCGGCCTACGCCGAGTCAGCGCGCCGCACGTAGCGCGCTGCGGCGTGCTTGGTTTTCGGGGCTCCAGACGACGGCGAGGTCGTAGAAGGCGGGCACGGCGGCGGCGCCTTCGGCAAGGATGACCCGGGGCTGCTTGGATCGGTGCCGCAATTCAAGAACTTCGGCAAATGGCCGGCTATTCAAGAAATCTTCGAAGTCAGGCCCCCACTCCGGCCATTATCGGATCGATGTTGGCCCTGAAATGCTCCCGCTCGACCGTTCTTTTGGCGTTCGCCTCCGCACTGGCGGCCTGCGGTGGAGGCAATGACGCGCCGGGGGCAGCAACCGCTGGTAGCGCAGGTCAACCGACGGCCACGGCCGGTAACGCGGCAACAGGCGGCTCAGCTGCAGGAGTAGGCGGCGTCGCCGTAACGGCGGGCAGCAGCGGCACTTCGGCGACGACCGGCGGCAGCGGCGGCAACAGCGGCGCCGGCGGCACGACCACGACCACGGGCGGAGCCGCTGCGGGCTCGGCAGGCGCGGCGGTAGCCGGCGGCAGCGCAGGCACGGTTGGTGCCGGTGGCAGTGCGGGCGGTAGCGCAGGCGCCAGCGGCGCGGGCGGCAGCGGCGGTAGTGGCGGGGCTGCCACCTTTCCCGATCCGTCGACGTTCGTTTGCAACTCCATGCTCGGCGTGTCCGTGAACGATGATTGGTTCGAGGCGGGCTTCGAGACGGTGGTGCCCAACGCCAAGTGGCAGCTGCGTTGGCGTTCGCTGGCCTTCGTCGAGCTCTGGGCGGACCCGCAAAACGACATTTGGTCCGAGCCGTTTCTCAGCGCGTGCGCAAGCGGCTCCACCACTCCCGATCGCGTGCTCTACACGGCCGTGAATTGGACGTACACGACCACCGACCAATGGGTGCCGAAGCTCACCGCCGTGGTCGAGAACATCAAGGCCAAGTACCAAGGCGTCAAAGAGATTGACCTGATGACCATGCTGCGCGCGCCAAACAACATGGTGTGCGGCAACCCGGCTGTCGCGGCCACGAAAGAGCAGGTCACCACGCCGGTTCTGGACCAGTCCCTTACGATGGTCGCCGCGAAATACCCGACCTTGGTGCGCGTCGCGCCGCCCTTTTACGCGCCGAATTGCGACGTCTTCTTGCCCGACTCGCCGCACTACGCAGCTGGCAAAGCCGCCGTAGTTTCGAAGGTATTCAGCGACTACTACGCCACTCACTGAAGGCGACGGGCGGCCCACGGCATCCTGCAGCGCCCGATCGAGGACGTGTCGAGAGTGTGACGAGAATGCACTCTGAATGGAGATTGGCCAGCGTTGGACCAATCCCATCCTCGCTTGGTGGCGGTGTGGCCGTGCGAGGAGTACAAAAGGGTCAATGAACCAAAAGAAGGAGCCCCAAGGGCCCGCACACGGTTTCGATGGGGCGGGTCACATGGATCCCGCGCACGCCAAGCGGCTGCTTGAACTCGGCCGTGAAGGCAAAGAGGCGGAAACCGACGTCGCCTTCGTGAAGAAGACGCACACCCACGACGACTTAGCTGAAGAGCTGGCCGAGTCCGCCGTGGCGACCATGAACAGCGGCGAGGAGCAGCTCACGAGCGATCTCGCGGCCGAGGTTTCCGAGGAGCGCGGTGGTCCATTCGTGAAAACGACCGGCGGCACCGAGTTCGCGGATGGTACCGACGAGTCGAATATTCCCGAAGCAACGCGCGAGCCTTTCCCCACCACCTAAGCGAGCGGCGGAGCGCGACGGGTCGCGGGACACGGGCCGTCTCTTGCCAAGTTCGCGCGCGGGGCGCGTCTGAAGGACCCCGCGCTGACAATCTGGCCAGCAGCCGCTCACAGCGCGCGCCGGCACCGCGGATCTCGGCGAAATTTCGCTAGCTCGGGGCTTGGCATATTTCTCGCTGTGTGGGGAGGCATGCCGATCGAACAGATTCTGAAGCGTGGCTATCCCGCGTTGGCGTTGGTGCTGGTCGCCGTTGCCGCGTACTACCAGGCTCGTGGCATGGCGCAGCTGTTGGCGACGAAGCTGTTCGCTGGTCGCTCGCCATCGAACCGCGGCGAAGTGTCGCTGCGCCAAGCGCGCGCCGAAACGGCTGCGGCTCCGCCCCGCGCGCTGCCGGCTCCGCCCCGCGCGCTGCCGACGCCGCGCCTCGAGTCTTCGGATCCCGCTGTCGTGGCCGATCTGCCCAAGGTCGTGGGGCTACGACTATCTGGCATTCGCCCGGGTTCGCTGCTCAGTGTGCTCGGACTGCAAAACGGAGACAGGCTGGAATCGATCAACGGCTTTCGCGTAGCCAGCCCCGCGCAAGCGCTCGACGCGTATGTGCACCTGCGCACGGCTCCCCAGCTCCGCGTTCAGTTGCGACGGCTCGAGGCAGCGGTGGTGCTCAACCTGAACATCAACTGACTTGCTGGGGGCCGCGCTTTCCCCTAAAAAGGGTGGTCCATGTGGCGTCGTGCATCACCGCTCTTTCGTTTGGGTGGTGTGGTTTGCTTGCTCGCGCTGCACGCCGGTGCGCAACCAGCCGACAGCGTGACGCGCGACGCCGCGCGCGCGCTGGGTCTTTCCGGCGTCGAGGCGTACCAAGCTGGCAGCTACGACGCCGCGAGTGACAAGCTCGAAAAGGCCTACGCGCTGATGAACGTGCCCTCGATCGGGCTGTGGTCGGCGCGCGCGCTCGCCAAGCGCAGCTTGCTGGTCGAGGCGGCGAATCGCTACTTCGAAGTGGCAAGCCTGCAAGTGCCGCAGGGCGACGCCGCCGTGCAGCGTCAAGCCCAGCTTGACGCACAGACCGAGCTCGAACAGCTACGTCCGCAAATCCCACGCCTGATCGTGCGCATCGACGGCACCGACCCGTCCGAGGTCACGCTGTCGATCGACGGAAAACCGACGCCGTCATCGATCATTGGCAAGCCTCGGCTGATCAACCCCGGCTCGCACCAAGTCGAAGCGCGCGTCGCTTCGCTGCAAAAATCGGCTTCGGTCGACGCGCTGCTCGGCAAAGAGGTTGCGGTCGTGCTCGACTTGTCGCCGGCGGCGCACCGCCCCAGCGCCGGCACCCAGCCGGCGACCCCAGACGCGAGCACCTCAGCGGCGTCGACGCGGCGGACGCTCGGGTGGATCGGCGTGGGAACGGGCGGCGTCGGCATCGCGCTCGGCTCGGTGATGGGCGGCTTGGCGCTCAGCAAGCGCGCGTCGCTGAAAAGCAGCGGCTGCACCGACACGACTTGCCCTGTCAAAAAGCAATCCAACGTCGATCGTCTGAATACCGTTCGAGCCGTGTCGACCGTCGGCTTCATCGCCGGCGGCGTGCTCGCCTCGGCCGGTGTCGTGCTGCTGCTGACGGCACCGTTCAGTGAGCACGAAGTCACCGCCGTCATGACCGGCGAAACCGTCACCCTCACGGGGCGCTTCTGATGCGTCGGCGTTCGCTGGTCGCCCTGCTGCTCGGCTTTGCCAGCGCGTCGGCGTGCCTGGTGCCTACTTTCGACGTCGGGCCGATCCCGGGTGCTAGCGGTGGCTCAAGTCTCGGTGGCGGCGCGAGCGCCGGAAAGGCCGCGGCCGAAGCTGGCCGCGCCGCAGCCGGCGCGACGGCGAGCGCCGGAAAAGCGGGCGGCGGCACGGCGAGCGGCGGCACGGCGAGCGGCGGAACCACTCAGACCATGATGGGCAGCGCAGGTGCGGCCGGAGAAGACGGCGCAAGCGGCGCTGCGGGCGCAGGCAACGGCGCGCTCGGTCCGTTCCGGGTCGGCTTTTCCGAGTTTCACGACTCCGCCAGCGGCAACGACAACGCCAGCTCCAGTTTGCCAGACGCGACGTTCGCCAAGCCGAGCGGCACCGTACCCGGCGACTTCATGCTCGTCTTCTTCGGTGCCGATCACTCGCTGCAGAATCTGAGCGCATCGCACCTGGCGCTGACGGGCTGGACGCTGCACGAGCAACACAGTGCCTACGGCATGGACGGGCAGGCCACTTACCTGGCCTACAAGTTTGCTGGGGCGGCCGAACCAGACCCGATCGTCTTCGCGCACATCAATGACGCGGGCAGCGGCGACGGCGTCCAGGGCCTGCTGTCGGTGTATCGGGGCCTGAGCTCAACGGCACCGATCAACGCCTATCAAATCGTCCTGGAGAACTCCGGCGCCACCACGAGCGCTCACGTCGAAACCCCCACCCCGGCGATCACGACCACGGTCGACAATTGCCTGCTCATCGCGGGTTTTTCGCCCGACACCGCCATCGACGCCCCGAGCATTTCCGACTGGCCGGTGGGCTTTAACCAAAACCGCGTCAGCGTTACCAATCCCCCCAACCCCAGTCCTTACGGTTGGGCCAACATCTACTCGGCGGAGCGTCACCAGCCCAGCGCCGGCACCCTGCCCGCCTCCTTTTTCGGCTGGGACATGACCTACGGCGGCACGACGTACGACGGCGCGCTCACATTCGTGCTCGCGCTCGCGCCCGCGCCGTAACGTCGCGGCTACCGCGCGGCGATCCACTCCAGCACGCACGCGACGTCGCTGCTGCTGAGCGGGGGACGAGCCAGCGGCATTTGTGCGCCGCACTTGGGCAGCGGCAAGAGCTTTTGATACATCAAGCTGGCTTGAGCGTGGCGAAGGTCACTTTGTCTTGCAAGCCGTAGGTCGTAAGCTTGGTGATCAGGTTCTTGATGTTGTTCACCGACGCGTTGGTCTGCGTCGCCTCACCCGTGAAGTTGGCGTCGCTGTGGTTGTCGCCCGAGAACGGCAAGTGAATGGTGACCACGGGCGTCACGTTCATCTTGATCAGGAGCGCGGCGGCCGTGATCTGATTGCCCGCGTCGTCGCCGGAGATGGTGCTCAAATCGGTCGCCACCTGATCGATCATCTTGCGCAAATCGGTCTGGGACAGCGCCACGTTGTCGAGGTAGGCGCGCTCGGCCGTGGTCTGCGCGCGGTTCTGTTTCAGCGTGTCGTTCAGCTTGTTCAAGGTGTCGTCGCGCAGCGTCTGCAGCTTGGCTTGCAGGTCCTTCGGGGCCGACAGCACGGCCTTCAGGCCCGTGGGCGTCAGCTTCGGCAAATATTGGCCTTCGAACGAGACCTGCTCACCGCCGATGGTCACCGGCTGAACCTGCACCGTGTTGAAACAGGTCAGCAGGTTGCACCGTCCCTACTGATCGGTGAAGACCAGCTGCACGGTGAGCCCACCCACCGGTGCGGTGTCTCCAGCACCGGGGCTCGGGCCCGCACTCGGCGTGGCGTAAACGCCGTAGCTCGCGTCGAGCGCGACTGTCGTCTCTGCGGTCAGAATCTTACCGCCGATCAAACTGCCAGGCGTCGAACAACCGCCGTTGGCGTTAGACATACACTGGCTGCAGTTGTCGGCGCCCGTGGTCTGCGAGCAGTCGAGCGCGGTGCCAGCCTGGGCTGAAAATTTGAAAGAGCCGGGCTGGATGCGTTTGGCTTGATCGCAGCTCACCGTGTCTTCGCCCGCGTCGAAGGGCACGCAGGCGGCCGGCAACGTGGCTGGCACTTGATACAAGCCGTCCCAAGTCGTTTGGTCGATCTCTCCGGGTTGGAGCGCAACCGAGGTCGGAAACAGGCAGATTGCTGGGCAACCGGCGGCACCTTGCTTGCGCAGCGTCGAGCACGCGGTCCGACAGCTGCCAAGCGGTGAGAGCACGCCGCCCCGCGCGTCTGCAACTTGGAACAACGGCGCTAGGCCGCACGTCACCATCTGTTGCCCAATGTAGAGGGGCGCCGTCGTCTTGTTCAGGATCGCGACTTGAACCAGCGCTCCGGCGTCGTCATCTCGAGCCGAGCAGGCGCTCGCCGCGCCCGCGCTCGCCGTACCGGCCTGGCTCCCACCGCCCGCCGCAGCTCCGCCCGTCGCGGTGCCACCCGTTCCGGTTCCACCATTGCTGGTTGCGCCGCTGCCGCCCTCGGGATTGGGGCCGACGGATTTTCCACCACAGGCGGCAAGAGCAGAAATCAGAAGCGCAACGGCGACGCGGGCGACGGTTGACACGCGCTTGCCCGAAGCAAGAGCCGCGCCCGCCCGTGCCTGGGATTTCGCAGCCAAAAAACGGCCTGGCGCATGCTCCGAGCGTGGCACAGCTCGCGCCACACCGCGACCACCCCGTCAGCGACTGCGCGGCGCCACACCGAGGTCCAGAGCCTCGGGAGGCAAGCGAGCGAAAGCTTCGCTGGTGGCTTCGAGAAAGAGCGGCAGGCTCGTGTGCTGCAGCAGCACGCGCTTGACGACGAGCGTGTCGGGCACAGCGCGCAGCAAGTAGCCAAGCTGCTCTTTGAGCGGGCCGAGCGGCGAGTAAGCAGGGTCTTGGGCGCGGCGAACCAGCGCTTCGGCCAAGCGCTGCAGGTGAAGCGCAAGATCGTCACCGCTCGGCGCAAAAGCCGCGCGGCCGGCCAGTAGCTCGCTGAGCTGCCGGAAGATCCAGGGATTGCGCAGCGCGGGCCGGCCAATCATCACGGCGTCGCAGTTGGTCTGCTCGAACATGCGCAGCGCCGACTCGGCGTACCAAAGGTCGCCGTTGCCCACGACCGGGATGCTGAGCTCGCGCCGCACGCGCTCGACGATGCGCCAGTCCGCGGCGCCACGATAGTGATCGATACCGCGTCGCGGATGCACCGCCAAAAAATCGAGCCCGCACTCTTCCACGAGCCGCGCGTTGCCGAGCGCTTCGTCGGTGCTGTCGAAACCCGCCCGCAGCTTGGCCGACAGCCGCCCCGGCACCGAGCGACGCATGATCGCAAGCAGGCGCGCCAATAGTGCCGGCTGCTTCAGTAAGGCGGCGCCCACTCCCTTACGTGCGGCGTTCGTGGTCGGACAGCCCAGGTTGAGATCCACCACGTCTGCGCCAGCCTCGGCCACGACTGCGCCAGCCTCGGCCATCAGCTCCGGGTCGTTGCCCATCACCTGCACGCTGAGCGGAACATGCGGCAGCTTTTCGACTTGGCGGAACAAGTACGGGCGCGAAATCTTCTCGCCGGCGATGCGCACGAACTCGGTGCACACCAGACCGACCGGCCCGTAACTCGCCAGAACTTCGCGCACGGCGGCGTTCGTCACTCCTTCCATTGGAGCGAGCACGCAGGCTGGGGCGAAGGGAAATCGGCTCAAGACTCGCCGGGCAACCTAACGCGAGAGAGCAGCGACCGGGGCCGATTCCTGCTCTAGGTATTGCGCTCGAGCTGGTAGCCTAGCGCGCATGGACTCACGCGCCTGGCTCGAAGTAGCGAAGCCGCTGACGGATCGCATCGCGGCTGCGACGGGTTTGACGCACAGCACGGTCGTCGCCGCGCTGATTTTGCTGATCGGGGTGATTCTGGCGGCGGTGCTGGGCCGGCTGGCCCGGCGCTTGGTTGCTCGCAGCGCGCGCTGGATCGGCAGCTTGCAACCCGGCGCCGTCAGCGTTCCTCATTTCGATCAGGTCGAGAAGGGCGTGGGGCGAGCCGTGTACTGGCTGGTCGTCGTGTGCGCCGTGATGGCCGCGACCGAGACGCTGGGCTTGCCGGTGGTCACGGCCTGGCTTTCCGGCGTGGCGACGTTTCTGCCGCGCGTGGCCGTCGCGATCCTGATCGTCGCGCTCGGCACGGCGGCGGCGCGCGTGACGCGGCACGTGGTGACCAGCACCGCGAGCGGCGCGAACGTCACCTCCGCCGAGCGGCTCGGCCGCGTGACGGAGCTGGCGCTGCTGATCGGCACCGCTCTGGTCGCGATCGAGCAGCTCGGCATCGAAATCTCGTTTCTCAAGGCAACCCTACTGATTCTGCTCGGTGCGCTATTGATGGGCGCGGCGCTGGCCTTCGGCATCGGTGGTCGCGATCTGGTGGCCAACATTCTCTCGGCGCACTACGTGCACCGGCTGTACCAGGTAGGTCAGGTGATCCGCATCGACGGCGTGGAGGGGCGCATCGTGAAGATCGCCGAGACGTCGGTGATTCTGGAGTGCGCGGAGGGCGATGTGGCCATTCCGGCGCGCGTCTTTGCCGACATGCGTTCGACTTTGGTCGTGCGCCGGGGCGGTGGGCAATGAGCGTCGATCGACTCTTGTCACGCGCCTTTGCGGCCGCGCATCCCGACGAAGTGGCGCGCTTCATCGAGCGCATCCCGCCCGAAGGCGGCGCCGAAGTGCTGGGCGCGCTCGAGCCAGAGATCGCCGTGGAGGTACTTTCGCGCGCGGTTCCGCTGATCGCCGCTACCTCGCTGGCCCGGCTCAACAACGAAGCGGCCGCGCAAATCGTGGAAGCTTGCCATCCTAGCTTGGCATCGGGCCTGCTGTTTCGCATGGATCGCATGACGCGCGAGCGGCTGCTCGGAGCCGTCTCGCCCGCGCGAGCCGAAGACCTGAAGCGCATGACCGACTACGGCCCGCGCCGCGCCGGCGGCCGGCTCGATCCGCGGGCGCCCGCCATGCCCGAGACGCTCTCGGTGTCCGAGGTCTTCGAGCGCTTGCGCGAGTATCCGGCCGGTGTGATGCACTACGTCTACGCCATCGACGCCGAGCGGCGGCTGACGGGCGTCGTCAACATGCGCGAGCTGATGCTGGCGCCGCCCGACGCTCCGCTCGTCACCATCATCACGCGCGACCCCGAAGCGCTGTTCGCGCACGATCCCTTGGAAGTCATCGCCCGCCACGCCGGCTGGAAGCGCAACCACGCCTTGCCGGTGATCGACCGCGAGCGACGGCTGCTCGGAGCGCTACGCTATTCGACGTTCCGTGCCATCGAGACCGAGCTGGGCCAGGCTGCGGCCGGGCCGGACGCCGATCAAACGGCGTCGGCGCTGGCCGAGCTGTGCGCAGTCGGCGCTTCGGCCATGACGCGCTTCATCGGCGCCGCGCTGGCGCTCGAGCCACCAGACGTGGACCGCCGAAGTGAGCCGCCGCCACCACCCAGCATGCGGCGCAGCGTGATTCCGGGGGGCATGCCATGACGGCGCTGAGCGAGCTGGGCTTGCTTTTCTTGACCAACTACCCAGGACCGGCCGGCGTCGTGCTCGAGCAAATCGACGCCGACGAGGCGGCCCAGGCTCTGCTGCCACTCGACATTCGTCGCGCCTCCGAGGTCCTGATGCGCATGAACGTCGACGCAGCCGCGCGCACCCTGCGCTGCATGGATGAAACGTGGGCGCGCGACACGCTGATCGCCGCCGACTTCGTGCAGGCGGCGCGCTGGCTGGCCAACTTGGACGAAGAGACGAGCGCGCGCCTGCTAACGGCGCTGCCGCTACAGAGCCAGCGCAACATCCGCGAAGCGCTCGAGTTTCCGGTAGGCACCGCAGGTCGACTGATGGATCCGCGCGTGACGACCTTTCGCGAAGACACCACCGTCGACGAAGCGCTGATGCGCATTAGAAGGAGCAAGAACCGCAAGATCACGGACGTCGTGCTGATCGACGATGAAGGCAAGCTGACCGGCGTCGTCTCGCTGCAGAGCATGGTCGGCGCGCCCGACAACGCCGCCATGGGCAGCCTCGCAGATCGCGACCGCCCGGTCGTCAACCCCATGGCAACGCGCGACGAGGTCGTCGACCTGCTGAACCGCCACGCCTTGAGCAGCTTGCCGGTCGTCGATCTCGACGGCCAGGTGCTCGGCATTCTTCCCTACGACACGTTGGTGCGCGCCGCGCAGCACGCGGCCACCGACGACCTGCAGCAAATGGTGGGCGCCGGCAAAGACGAGCGCGCGCTCTCGAAACCGCTGTTCACCGTCAAAAATCGCTTGCCCTGGCTACTGATCAATCTTGGCACGGGCTTCATCGCGGCCGCCGTGGTCGGGCTGTTCGACGCCACCATCGCCAAGTTTACGGCGCTGGCCGTGCTGATGCCGGTAGTCGCCGGCCAAGCCGGAAATACCGGCGCTCAAGCGTTGGCCGTCACCAGCCGCGGACTTGCACTGCGCGAAATCCGGGTCGGGCATTGGTGGCGCGTCTGCCGCAAAGAAGCGGCGGCGTCGTTCGTCACCGGCGCGTCCGTCGCGCTCGTGACGGCCCTGTGCACGCTGCTCTGGAGCCACAACTTCGGCCTGGCGCTGGTGATTGGCGTCTCGATGGTCGGCTCGATGGTGATCGCCGCCTTGAGCGGCGCGCTCGTTCCGATTCTGCTGACAGCGCTCAAGCGCGACCCCGCGACCGCGTCCTCCATCATTCTCACGACCATCACCGACGTCAGCGGCTTCGCCAGCTTCCTCGGCCTAGCAACGCTGCTGTCGAATTTGCTCGTCGCCGGCACCAGCGGCCACCGCTGAAGTGCCAAGTTCTGGGCTGCCCCGGTGCCACGTGAGCTTCTGCAAGCGGGCCGCGATTGGGCAGCCGATAGAGGGAAGCCGAAGGACCTAGAGCGAGTCTTGGACGGTTTTCCACAGAGGAGGCGCGGCTTTTTGGGAGAGCTCCCAGGCCATGACGCCGCCGTATGCTTTGGACGCAATCGTGAGTTGCTTGACCATGTCGGCGTTGGTCTTGCCGGAGAAGTCGACGCCCCACGTGAGCTTGCTCTTCGGAACGTTGCGCTTGGTCGTCCACCAGTTAAGCTCGCTGGTGTAGTCGTTCATGTTGCTGGTGTAGATCATCAAATTGATGAAGTCGTAGGTGTTGAGCCAGGCGGCGGTAGTGGCGGCGTCGTCGCCCGAGTCTTCGATGATGTATTGCGCCAGGGCGCAGCTCACGACTTTGCCTTGGGGCCGGAGCCTGGCGATGATCTTGCTCAGGAACATCGGAAAGTTGGTGTTCGCCTTCAAGTTCTTGCCGCGCTCGAGATCGACATCGACGCCGTCCAGGTCGAGGCGCGTGATGAACGCGTCCAAGTTGGTCACCATCGGGTCGATGTTGGCGGCGGTGCCGTAGGCGTTGATGATGCCGATGTCGTCGTCGGCGCCGCCGATGGACACCAGAACCTTGACCTTCTTGGCGTGCGCCGCAGCAGCGATCGCCTTCACGTCCGCGTCGCTGGCGCCGAGACTCCAGTCGTTGGTTCCCTTCATGGTGCCGAAGGCCAAGTCGAGATGGGTCATCTTGTTGAAATCGATTTTGGTGGCCCAGCTACTGAAGCTGCCGGCCCAGTTCGGCAGGTACATGACGACCTTGATCGCCGGATCGCTCGTGCTGCCGCCGCCAGCGCTGCCGCCCGAACCGCCGCCGCTGCCGCCCGAGCCGCCGCTGCCGCCCGAGCCGCCGCTGCCGCCCGAGCCGCCGACGGCTCCTCCAGCTGAGCCGCCGGTGCTGCTACTGCCGGAAGCTCCGGCCGTGCTCCCGCCAGACCCCGCCGTGACCGCGCCGCCCGAGCCGGCGGCGCTCACTGTGCTGCCACCGCTGCTCACTCCGCCGGGTGACGGCCCCGTGCCGCCGCCGGGCGCCCCAGCGCCGGACGCGCCGCCGCTCGTCGTCCCCGCGGTCGCGTAACTGCCGGCCGCGCCCGGCGAATCGGTGGCAGCGCCACTGCAGGCAGCTACGAGCAAGGCGAAAAGAGCAGGAGCGCAATGCAAAATGCGTGTGTGGGTCATGGTTGATGCCGGTGGCTATCTGCCCATGGCGCATGGTCGGCGAATTCTTCACCAATCGCTGACGCAGGCTCGAGCCACTGGAAAAGTGAAGGCTCGGCGGGAGCCCATGCAAGTTCGCTTCAGGCGCAACGACGCAGCGCTCAGTTTTCGAAGCAGTAGAGAGAAGTCTGCTCGCCGTCGCAATCCGTCGTCCATTCGCTCGTCCACTTGCCCGTGATGAAGCGCGGGTCGCCGGAGAGTGAGTAAAAGCCGCCGCTGCTCCAGTCGCCGCAGTTCCAGGACGTAGCGCCGCTCAGCTCAGTGCCGGTGCGTGGACGTTCTTCGCCCAGGATGGTCAAGTCGGCGGCGAGCGCGAGCGCCGAATCGAGCTTGCCCGCGGCCAGCTGCGCAGCGGTGCCGATCGGGTAGTTGTCGGGACGTCGCCACGGATCGGTGTCCGGCAGCGCGGCTAGGCCGCAGTGGTCGGCCAGCTTGCCCGTGCGCCCGAGGATGTAGCAGAGCGCGTCCGTGTCGGCGGTGCCCAGGTAGGCGCGGAACTTGTCCGCGTTTTCGAAGGCAGCCGAGGCCGCTTCGCTTTGACAGAGCGCATCGCCGGCCGCGACCGCAAACTTCCCACCGAATGACATGGTCCCGTACAGGTGACCCTTAGTCACGAAGGCGCGCTTGCCACTCACCTCGTGCAGCTTGCTCGGACCGAAGAACGTCGCGCCCGTTTGGAGGCACAACAGATCGCCCAGCACGTCACAAGAGCGGCCGGCTTCGTAGCGCACCAGGCGTTCACCCACTTGGGTCGATGCCATGCCGTTGCCCGTGCTCGCGGTCCAGCCGCTGCAATCGTTGTTGGTGTACGACCTCGCACCGAAGATCGACCCCGTCCAGGTGTAAAACGGCGTGGCCACCCTGCCGTCCGCCTGCAGCGGGATGGCCGTGGCCCAGCGGTCGGCGGCGATGTCGGTCGCGCCCGCCACGATGGGCCAGCCGTCCACGCGCAAGATGGGCGTGTGATCGACCGGCATTTCGGCTTGGCCGCAGTTGTTGGCGAGCTTGCCGTCGAGACCGAAGGCGCGACAGCCTGCGTCCAAGTTGTCGTTCACCGAGAGGAAGGCCTGAAAGGTACCGCGCAGGCCGGCCGCTTCCGCCTCCTTCTGGCAGACGCTGTCGGCTGCCTCGAGCGGCGTGGCTGATTGAGGCACGCCCGCCCACGTCGCGAGCGCGCCCGGACCGGTCTCTTTCGTGATGAAGCCGACGCGCGCGCCGTTGTTCAGCCCCGAAATATCTGCCGTTGCCTTGAAGCGCGTCGCATCGGGCAGGTTGCCGGTCACTCTGATTTGGTAGTCGCGCGGCAGGTGATACCAAGCAAGCGTCGCATCGACGGTCGTCGCATCGACCTGGCTCACGCTGCTGACGAACAGCTTGGCGGGCAGCTGCGGCACGAGCGCAATCGTCAACGTGGCCGCGTCGACGGCTTGCGCGAAGACGATGCGCAGCTTGCCGTAATCGGTGAAGCGAGTCGTGTCCAGGGCGATGCCAACGTCGATCTCCGGTGGCCCGGGGTCAGCTCCCGCTTGCTCGGCGCCGCCGCCGCTCGTCTCTGCTCCCGCGGCCGCACCGGCAGCACCGCCCGTGCCGGCCAGCGCAGGAGCGCCGCCCGCGGTCGCGCTGCCCGCGGCTGCGTTGTCGCTCTGGCCGGACTCTCCGCCAGCGCCGCCGGACGCGGGCGAGTCGTGAGCGCCCGCCTCGCCGCCATCGCTCGCCGGCGGCGCGCTCGGGCCGTCACTGCCGCCGCAGCCGTACACGCAAGCGAGCGCCACGCTCAATACGACCCATGCGCGCATAGCCGTCCAAGATAACGCGAGCGACGCCATCCGAGCAAGCCACCGAGCTACGCAAAACGCGATGCTAGACGCAAGCTGGCGGCCGCCGCTTGACATGGCCGTGTATCTTGACTGGGCTCCGGGGCGAGGAAATCCCATGGCCTACTCCCGAGCGCTTCTCGCATCGTCCGTTTTGTTGACCGGTTGCTTCAGCAACGTGGTGGCGCTCGAGCCCAGGGCGCAAAGCGTCAAGCTCGTGCACGAAACGGACCGGCCGCTGCACTGCGACATCAAAGGCAAGATCACCGGTATGTCGCGCAGCGCCAACGAGAAAGAGGGCCGTACGGGCGCCGAGAACGACTTTCGCAATCACGCGGCAGAGCTGAGAGGCAACTTTGCGTACGTAGACGCAGAGCGCAACGGCCCGGTCGGCACCAGCTCACAGAAGGACTACTTCCTCGGCGGTCAAGCGCTGTACTGCCAAACCGAAGAGATGGAAGAAGCCGACGAAAAAGCGGCGGCCGCTGCCCGAGATCAAAAGGACAAAGAAGACGCCGAGCGCGAGCAAAAGGCTGCCGACGAAAAGAAGCAGCAAGCAAAAGACAAGAAGAAGGGCAAGAAATAGCGCAGCGCGGCGACCCTACGCGCCGTGCCGATTCGATATTTGTCTATTCTTCGGCCTTGTCGGGGCTCTCCTCGGAGCGCTCGAGCCGCGCTCCGTCGACTTGCGCCTCGAGCTTGCGCTTTTGGAGCAAGTCGCGCGCGCGTTCCACTTTGGTGCGGCCATGCAAGCGCCGATTCGTCTCGGCTTGCCGCTCTTTGGCGACTTTGGCCTGCTGCTTCCGAAACTTGTTCAGATTGACGACTTTGCCCATCTCGTAGATTCCGTAGGCTATCTCCCAACATAGCGCGATTTCGGCCCAGGTACGAAATCGCGATCCCAAACCGCGGCGGCCTGCATAACGCAGCACTGGCATGAAGTCCCCACTTCGCTCGCGCTGGCTTCCGGGTCTGTTGCTGCTGGCCTGTGCGCTGACCACGGCGCGAGCGTTCGGCGCCGCGACCTTCACGCCCATCAGCGCCGACAGCGGCATCAAGGCGCTTCGCGACGGCAAACCTACGGATTGGTGGATGAGCGGGCTCACGTTCGTCGACTTGGATCACGACGGCGACCTCGACTTGTTCATATCCGACCACCACGACGCGGGCCTGGCGGCGCTGAACGACGGCACGGGGCACTTCACGGCGGCAGCCGGTACTTATCCGACGAGCGAAGTTCACAACTGCCTCGACGTCGACGAAGACGGCAAGGTGGACATGGACATGACTTACGCCGACGGCGGCGCGAAGTGGTGGCTTAACCACACCGACAAAGGTAGCTCGACGCTGAAGCTGATGGACGTGGGCAGCGCCGACACGCGCGAAGGTAACGAGTCACGCGAAGAAGCGCTGGTCGATCTCAACGGTGACGGCATGCTCGATTGGGTCAGGAGCTGCCAGGGCCAAGATTTCAAAGTCGACTTCGGCAACGGCAAGGGCAGCTTCAAGGCTGACAGCCTGCTGATTGCGCAGCCGATGGGCAACGCGCTCGACGCCGGTGTGCTGTTCGCCGACCTCGACGCCGACGGCGACGAAGATATGGTCGTGAATTGGGGTGGCTACGGCGTGCCCGACGACTACGGCCACCTGCGCGTGCTGATCAACGACGGCAAGGCGAGCTTCGTCGAAAAAACCACGGAGCTTGGTCTCAAGACCGAGCACCTGGCCATCTTGGGCGCGGCCGACGTCGACCAAGACGGCGACACTGATCTGATCGGTTTCGAGGACAAGAAATTTCCGGAGGTCATCTACGTGAACGACGGCCACGGTTCTTTCAGCCCGCTGGCAAACGCCGTCACGGGCTCGCCGGGCTCCGCCGAGTACTCGCTGTGGGGTATCGCAACCATGACCGATCTCGACAACGACGGCATCGCCGACATTCTGATCGACGGCCGCGTCTTCTTTCACGTGTTGCGCGGCACCGGCGGTGGACATTTCGTTTATCAAAACGACGCTTGGGGCAAGATCACGCACACAGCGGAAGCCAGCGTCGACGGCGGCTTCGCTTTCGGCGACGTCGACGCCGACGGTGACCTCGACTTGATGGGCTTTACGGCGGGCGATCCGAATCGCCAAGTCGAGCTTTACCGCAATGACTTACCGGCGCAGCACTGGCTCAATGTTCGACCCGTCGGACTGCCCGGCAACAAGCCTGGGGTAAATTCGCAGATCCGTATCTTCGAGGCCGGCACCGACAAGCTGCTTTGGTACGAAGAAGTCTTGGCGTTCTCGAAACAGGCGCAGCAAAACTATTACGCCTTCGATCAGCTCGAGCGGCACTACGGTCTGGGCGATAAAACGAGCGTCGATGTCACGATCACGTTTTATCCGTCGGGCACGACGGTGCGCAAAGACGGCGCCCTAGCCGACAGCACCATCGTGGTCGGCGAAGACGGCACGAATGGCGTCGTCGAGCCGCCCAAGCCGAAGCCCGTCGATCCGGCTGGTGGAACGGCTCAAGGTGGCAGCCAGGGCGGAACGGGCCAAGCTGGCGCGGCGCAAGTCGGTGGCGCCCAGGCCGGCGCCGCACAAGGCGGAACGGCTCAAGTTGGCTCGCCGCAGAGCGGCTCGACGTCAGGCGGCATGGCGGTAGCTTCAGGCGGCGCGGCCGCGAGCAACTCGGTGCCGAGCAGCGATGCCGGCTGTGGCTGCCATATCGGCGCGCGCGCCACGCTCGCGTTACCGATTAGGACCTGGGGCTTTGCAGCGTTACTGCTACTCGGCTCCAGCAGCTGGCGCCGAGCTTCGAGACGACGCGCGCGCCGCCTGATGGCGAGCGTCGCCGCGCTAGCATGAGCCTGGCGCGCTTGTGACACAGTTGCACCCGTGAGCACCACATGAGCTTCTACAAGCAAGCGGCGGCTCATCATTGCTCTCCTCCTCGCGAAAGCCTCGCCAGAAACCCAGCGGGCGGGCGGCTGAGACATCGGACCAATGGTCAGAAGCGGCGGCGCGGCAGCACTTCTGTGGGTTGATATGCGAGAGCGCGCATGCGATTGAGTCGCGGTCCCAAGAAGGAGGGAAGAACCGTGAAGGTGGGCGGCCCCGGCTTCGTGTCGTTCACCGAGCACGTGACGGTACCGACGGCTGGCAGCAACTTCCACCTCGCGCTCGACATCCCGCGCGACAGCGGCTCGCTCGCGATCGTGGTCGCCGGCGCCACGCTCGGCGGCGTCCAAGGCCGCAACTTCTCGCCCATGCCGTCGACGGAACGCCTCAGTAACCCTGCCGGCGCGCTGGACGGCACTGGCAAAATCGAGGCCGACTTCGCCACAAGCTTGAGCGCCGGGCAGAATGTCGACCTCACGGTGAGGTTTGCAATTCTGGGCGCGGGCGTTCCGAATACGAATTGCGGCGTCCGGCTGCAAAGCTACACGCTCGGCGGCGCCACGCTCACGCGCACGAACTGAGGCGGCCCCGAGAGCCGTGCCGGCAGGCGTTCACCACGCACGCTGGCACGGCCGCGCCTTGCACGCTTTTTCCCGCAACCGCGCCGCCAATGGCCGACTGGTTCGGGTAGCATGGGGGGCGTACAGTATGGCGATGTCCGATGGTCGACAGCTTCGGTACGTGCGGGCGCCGGTGCCGCTCGTCTTTCCGTCGGAGGAGCAAGTGCCTGAGACCAAGCAGCACCTCAAGCTGCGCACCCTGCTCTACCAGCTACTCGACCTGGCTTTCGCAAAGCAAGCCGCGATTGGCTCTGACCAGTTCGTGTATTGGGATCCAACCGATCCGAAAGCTTGCCTGGCGCCCGACGCCTTCGTGCGGCTCGGTCAACCCGATTTCCCGTTTCGCAGCTGGAAGGCCTGGGAGCATGGCGCACCTCACGTCGCGGTCGAGGTCATCAGTGCCTCGGACGAGCGAGATCGTGACTGGGAGACGAAGCTGAGCCGCTACCGCCGACTCGGCGTGACGGAGCTGGTTCGCTTCGACCCCGACGCGGGGGAGCGAGCGCTCCGTATCTGGGACCTAGTCGAGCACGATTTGGTCGAACGCGAGCTGACCGACGGCGTGGCTGCCAGTCGCTGCTTGCCGGGATTTTGGCTCGTCCGCGAAGATGAGGAGCTCGGACCCACCCTACGGCTCAGTCGCGATGAGCGCGGGGCCGACCTGTATCCGACCGCCGCCGAAGCCAGCGCGCAGCGCGTGCGCGAGCTGGAAGCTGAGCTGGCGCGTCGGAAGCCATGAGCAATCAGACGAGCCAAAGGGCTAGCAAAAGCCAGCCTCTTCATTCTGCCAAGCACGCCCTAGATTTTCGAGGCGAGATCGCGTCGTCGCATAGAATCAAATGATTCTATGCGGTCACGGAATTTCGCTCGGATTTTTCGATAGCGGTCCGGCAGGCCGATCACGAGCAGACGAGCAGAGCCGCTAGGTTCTAGCGTTAGCCAGCGCTGGTGCGCCCAGCGCTGCCTAACGACGCCACGGAAGTTTCTGCGATTTGGGCTGCGGCGTGGCAGCCCTCGCTTAGGGCAAGCCGAGGAAGAAGTCGGCGATGGCGTTGCTGGCGAAGCAGGGCCAGCCGTGCATGTGGCCGTCGGTAAGGTTGTAGCCGCTGTCGTTGTGGGAGCACCAAACCGTGCTACAGCCCAGAACTAGCATCGCGACCAAAGCGAAAGAGTTAGAGTGGCGCACAGCGAGGCCTCCTTCTGCAAGCTATGGCAAAAGCCCCGGCCTCGAAAGCTCCGGAGCTTCGCGTTCACGTGAAGCGCGCCGAGCTTGAAGCGCTGCAGCAGATTTGTTGGCTGCAGGCGCAATGCCGAGCATGAAGACCGACACGATTCC
>Ga0307508_10001495_pt1 | contig 26223 bp, 24 predicted proteins | sample 9_EM_MG_FD_203089 | JGI IMG/M metagenome (GOLD analysis project Ga0307508, IMG submission 203089) | Populus trichocarpa ectomycorrhiza microbial communities from riparian zone in the Pacific Northwest, United States - 9_EM | ecosystem: Host-associated > Plants > Roots > Unclassified | place... | reverse complement strand
TGACGACCTCGCTGCCGTGCTGGAGGCGCTCGATCTCCACGGTGTGACGTTGGTCTCGCATTCGGGGGCGGCGGGCGAGGCGATCCGCTACGTCACACGCCACGGCTCCCACCGGCTGAAGCGCATCATCCTGGTTGGCGCGACCGGCCCGCGGATGATGGCCGGCCCCGGCAATGAGGTGGGGGTGACGCCGGCGATGCTGGAGGCGGGGCTGTCCCAGCTCGCCACCGACCTGCCAGGCTGGATAGACGAGAATGCGAAGCCCTTCGCCCCTGGAGCCTCCGACCGCGTCATCCAGTGGCTCAGCGACATGGTGATGAGTACGTCACTCCGCAGCATCCTCGATTTCCAGCGCATCATCGTCGAGGCCGATCTGACGGCGGAGGCCTCCGCCCTCGACCTGCCGGTCACGATTATCCACGGTGATCTGGACGTCTCGGCGCCGATCGATCTGACCGCTCGCTGTTACGCCGAAATCGTGCCGGATGCCGAGTTGCTCGTCTATGAGGGCGTAGCGCATGGCGTGATGGTGACTCATGCCGCGCGCCTGGCCGACGACATTGGGCGGCGGGTGAAGGGACCAGCCCCTTCCGGCGGATCATAGCCCTCGGAGCCGATCGGCCCGCGCGGTAAGGTGCAAGCGTAGCGGCATCGCTTCGATCTGCGGCATGACCGAAGCCGCCGCTGATGCGAAAAGCTGCGCGCCATCGCGCTCGAAGGTCATCATGTCGGCGTTCAGAACACCCCCGGCGCGAACCTCTTCACGCGGGCGGCATAGGCGTCATAATCGGCGCCGAACTGCTCGCGCAGGATGCGCTCCTCATGCCGCACGCGAAACCAGGTCGCGAGCACATAGACCGGCACTGCGAGGAGCAGATTGCGGGTATGGCCATCGGCGATCGCCATTGCGATCATGAAGAAGAACAGGGCGACATAGATCGGGTGGCGCACCACCGCGAAGGGCCCCGACTGGACGAGCTGGTGATCCTCGCGCGTGCGCGCCACCAGGCTCCAATTCTTGCCCATCGTGCGCGACGAGGCGTGGAACAGCCAGACGGCTCCCAGCATCAGCAACAGCACCGCCATGCCCTCGGCGATTGCCTTGGGCGAGGTGGGATCGAGCAGTACGCGGACAGGGCCGTAGCCGGCGATGCCGATGCCAAACCCCTGGACGATGATCCAGATAATCGAGGCATTGTTGCGCCTTGCCACCGCAACCTTGGCCCCGCGCCCGGCCCGCAGCCGTGCCGCGAGCAAGGCAAGCAGGAAGACGAGGAAGCCGAGCGCAATGGCGGCGAGGCCCGGCAGGCCCACGGGATCGCTGTGGAAAACCATGTTCATGCCCCCTGATACGCCGTGTGTATTGCATTAACAACACACGATCATTTCGCCTTGGCCTGCGCCGCCCGCCACGCCTGAAACTCTTCGACTGCGCGGGAGCGCTTGAGGATGCGGCTGTCCGGATCGACCACGACATGCGCATCGGGCGACGCCGCGATGCTGCCCTTGCCGTCCGTCATCGCCAGCCGCTGGACCTTGCCATCGACCTGCACCTCGACCGGCATCGGGAAGGGCAGGTCGGCAGGCGCCTTCCAGGCCAGCCTCAGCGTGCCGCCCTCGCGCGTCTCAATCAGTTCGGGGAGTGCCGCCTGGCGAAGATAGACGTCGAAGAACCAGCCATATTCCTTGCCCGTCACCTGTTTGACGAAGCCCTCATATTCAGCGGTCGAGCCATAACGGGGCCGAAAATTGCCCGGCTTCGGGTCGGTCCGGCCATAGACGGCGAGCCGGGTCACATCGAGAAAATCCTTGTCGCCGATCAGGTTGCGCAGGGTGTGGAGCATCCACGAACCCTTGTAATAAATGTCCTGCGCGGGCCCGCCCTTGTCGAGCTCATAGACCTCCTCCTCGGTACGGACCTTGCCCGAGACGATCGGGCGGAGATTGGCGATCAGGTTGCGCTGCTGGTCGAGCATCGTCGCATAGCGCGCCTCGCCCTCGCGCCAGCGCCCATAGAAGGGCTGCATGTACGAGCCATAGCCCTCATGCAGCCAATAATCGTCCCAGTTCGCCGCGGTCAGCTGATTGCCGAAATATTCGTGGGAAAATTCATGGTGGAACAGCCAGTCGAACCCCTCGGGCGCCTTGGCATAGCCATTGCCGTACGCGTTGATGGTCTGGTGCTCCATGCCCTTGTGGGGCGTCTCAACCACGCCGAGCTTCTCGTCGCCCCAGGGATAGGGGCCGATCTGGCTTTCGAAGAAATCGAGCGTCGGGGCGAACTCTGCGAACAGCGCTTTGGCTTTCGCCCCCTCGCCGGGAAGGTACCAGTAATACATCGGAATCTCGTTGCCGAAGCGGCTCTTGTAGATGCCCGATATCTCCTCATAGGGCGCGACGGTCAGCGCGATGCCATAGGTGTTGGGCTGGCGGACGCTCCAGCTCCAGGTCGTTCGGCCATCGGGCAGCGTATCGACGCCGAGCAGCTTGCCGTTGGAGGGCGCCTTCAGGCCTTTGGGCACGGTGATATGCAGCGTTACGCGCGCCGGCTCGCCGCTCGGAAAATCGAGGCACGGCCAGAACAGGTCGCAGCCATAGCCCTCCGCCGTGGTCGCGAACCAGGTGCGGCCATCGGGCGTTTTCGACCAGACCATGCCATCGTCCCACGGCGCATTCACCGCGATATGCGGGGTGCCGCCATAGGTGATCTCGGTGGTGACGCTTTTGCCGGTGGCGATCGTCTGAGGCAGCGTGATCGTCAGCCGCCCGTCGGGATCGGCAAAGGCGGAGCGGGGCAGGAGCTTGCCGTCGATCGCGACCGCGCTTGGCGCGATATTATGATCGAGGTCGATCACCAGCCTGGTCAGCGGCGCCTTTGCGGTGAACACCAGCGTCGCCACGCCCTTCAACTGCTCGGTCTCGGGCAGCATTTCGAACTTCAAATCCGCCGAGTCGAAAGCAAGCTTGGCCTGTTCGGGGTCGATCGGGCCCCCCGATCGCTGAGTCTGGACGCTGATCGAGGGTTCGCCTTTTTTGGGCAGACTGGCGGCGATGAGCGGGAAAGCGGCAAGTATGAAAAGGGGTGCGAACAGGGGGCGGAGGGTCATACGGGCACCTTGCTTCAACGAAAGACAGATCCGGAACCCGTCGATCGACGGGGCGAAAAGCGGACCGATCATATTGCGGGGTCGCGATTTTTTTGAACAAGGACCATTTTGGTCCGGGGTGATGGCGGGAAAATCAAGGCGCTTGCGAACTGCCACGCGCCCCGTCGTTCGCCGACATACGCGGCCGCGCCTCGCATCGCACGGGCGCTCCTGGGGAGCAAAAAAATGTGCTTCTGCCGGCAATCATCACGCGGCGATTGATGGATCGGTTACCAACACCATATAAGGTGCATCTTGTGCCCTGTTCAGGCACCCCCGGAGTATCCATGACCCAATCCTACCCCGTCCTGCCGCTTCGCGATATCGTCGTCTTCCCGCATATGATCGTGCCGCTGTTCGTCGGCCGCGACAAGTCGGTAGCGGCGCTCGAAGCCGCGATGGCCGCAGACAAGGAAATTTTCCTCGTCGCTCAGCTCGATCCCGCCGAAGATGATCCCGAGCGCGAGGATCTCTACGATATCGGCGTCACCGCGACCGTGCTGCAATTGCTCAAGCTTCCCGACGGCACCGTCCGCGTGCTGGTCGAAGGCAAGCTGCGCGCCGCGCTCGATGTGCTGACGGCGAATGAAACCCATCTCACCGCAACTGTGTTGCCGGTCGAGGAGAAGGTCGCTGAGGGCACCGAGGTGTCCGCGCTGATGCGCTCGGTCGTCGATCAGTTCGAGAATTACGCCAAGCTCAACCGCAAGCTGCCCGCCGAGACCGCGGTCCAACTCGGCGAGATCGAGGAGCCGTCGCGGCTCGCCGATGCGGTCGCCTCCAACATTTCGGTCAAGGTCTCCGACAAGCAGGCGCTGCTGGTCGAGGCCGATCCGGCGCGCCGGCTCGAAATGGCCTTCGCCTTCATGGAAGGCGAGCTCGGCGTCCTGCAGGTCGAGAAGAAGATCAAGAGCCGCGTCAAGCGCCAGATGGAGAAGACGCAGCGCGAATATTACCTCAATGAGCAGTTGAAGGCGATCCAGCGCGAGCTCGGCAACGAGGGTGAGGAGGGTGAAGGCGACGAGATCGCCGAGATCACCCAGAAGATCGCGAACCTGAAGCTCTCCAAGGAAGCCCGTACCAAGGCGACCGGTGAGCTCAAGAAGCTGAAGACGATGGCGCCGATGTCAGCCGAGGCAACCGTCGTGCGCAATTATCTCGACGTACTGCTCGGCCTGCCCTGGGGCAAGAAGTCGAAGATCAAGAAGGACATCAGCGCGGCGCAGGCGATCCTCGACGAGGATCATTATGCGCTTGAGAAGGTGAAGGACCGGATCGTCGAATATCTCGCGGTCCAGGCGCGCACCAACAAGCTGAAGGGGCCGATCCTGTGCCTCGTCGGCCCTCCCGGCGTCGGCAAGACCTCGCTCGGCAAATCGATCGCCAAGGCGACCGGCCGCGAGTTCGTGCGCCAGTCATTGGGCGGCGTGCGCGACGAAGCCGAGATCCGTGGCCATCGCCGCACGTACATTGGCTCGTTGCCCGGCAAGATCGTCACCAATCTCAAGAAGGCAGGCAGCTCGAACCCGCTGTTCCTGCTCGACGAGATCGACAAGCTCGGCCAGGATTTCCGCGGCGACCCAGCTTCGGCCCTGCTCGAAGTGCTCGATCCTGAGCAGAATTCGAAGTTCCAGGACCATTATCTCGAGATCGATCTCGACCTCAGCGACATCATGTTCGTGACGACCGCGAACACGCTGAACCTGCCTCAGCCGCTGCTTGACCGCATGGAGATCATCCGGCTCGAAGGCTATACCGAAGACGAGAAGGTCGAGATCGCCGAGCGGCACCTGATCGCAAAGCAGATCGAGGCGCACGGGTTGAAGAAGGGCGAGTTCAAGCTCACCACCGAGGGCCTGCGCGCGCTGATCCAATACTACACTCGTGAGGCCGGCGTCCGCACGCTCGAACGTGAGATCGCCAAGCTCGCGCGCAAGGCGCTGCGCCGCATCCTTGAGGGCAAGACCAAGAGCGTCACGATCACGCCCGACAATCTCGCTGAATTCGCCGGCGTGAAGAAATATCGCCACGGCCTTGGCGAGGAGGAGAACCAGGTCGGCGCGGTGACCGGCCTTGCCTGGACCGAGGTCGGCGGCGAGCTGCTGACGATCGAAAGCGTCACCGTGCCCGGCAAGGGCAGCGCCAAGGTCACGGGCAAGCTCGGCGATGTGATGAAGGAATCGATTGAGACCGCGCTCAGCTTCATCAAGGCGCGGTCGCCAAGCTATGGCATCAAGCCGAGCATCTTCGCGCGCAAGGATATCCATATCCATCTGCCCGAAGGTGCGGTTCCCAAGGACGGTCCGTCGGCGGGTATCGGCATCGTGACGGCCATCGTCTCGACGCTCACCGGCGTGCCGGTGCGGCGCGATATCGCGATGACCGGCGAGGTGACCTTGCGCGGTCGCGTGCTGCCGATCGGCGGCCTGAAGGAGAAGCTGCTCGCGGCACTGCGCGGCGGCATCACCACCGTGCTGATCCCGGCCGAGAATGAAAAGGACCTGGAGGAAATCCCCGCCAATGTCCGCGAGGGGCTGACGATCATCCCCGTCGCGCATGTCGACGAGGTGCTCCGCCTGGCATTGACCGGGCCCCTCACCGCAATTGACTGGACTGAGGCGGATGACCTCGCCGCCCAGCCGCCCGCGGGTGTCGCGCCGATCGGTGGTGAACTTCACCACTGATCGACAGCGTATTAAGCACTGAACGACGCGTTATCGCCGTTTTGGACGGGTTTTCGCGTCGTTTTGCTTTGACAGCCCGGTTTCGACCCGCCTTACTGTACCACCGGCTTTTGTGCCGCGACTCATTTCATACGTATCAATTCAAGACGGGGGTTCTCCAGGCATGAACAAGCAGGAACTGATCGGATCGGTCGCCGATGCGTCCGGACTCGGCAAGGGCGATGCCAGCAAGGCCGTCGAGGCGGTGTTCGATGCGATTTCGGGCGCGCTCAAAAAGGGTGATGAGGTCCGGTTGGTCGGCTTCGGCACGTTCTCGGTCAGCAAGCGCAAGGCTTCGACCGGCCGCAACCCGCGCACCGGCGAGCCGATGACGATCAAGGCGTCGTCACAGCCCAAGTTCAAGGCCGGCAAGGGCCTGAAGGACTCAGTCAACTAAAACCGAAAGACGGGCAGGGCTGGACAAGCCGCGCCCGCCTGCCTTAAGGCGAAAAATATTGGGGCGGCGGCGACGCCGCCCTATTCCGTTGGCGCCCCGGTGATGGATCATTCGATCGGGCAGTCGCTGGCGGGCGCGTAGCTCAGTGGTAGAGCACACCCTTCACACGGGTGGGGTCGCAGGTTCAATCCCTGCCGCGCCCACCATTTCCGGGCGAGGCGCTATGGCCGAAGGCTCAGCCAAAAAGCATCTTCTGTAAGCCCGGGCAGCTTTACGCGTTCTCGCAACCTTCTACTTGCTTCCCCGGCGAAGGCCGGGGCCCAGTTGGGGGACGATCGTGTCGAGTGCTGCGCTCTATTACTGCAACCTTTCCAACTGGACCCCGGCCTCCGCCGGGGAAGCGAAAGGTTTTCGCTGGCTTGGCCGATCAGTCAGATTTGCCGATCGACCCTAGGCCGCTTTCCCGGCCGCCATAATCCGCGCCAGCGGATTCGGTTCAGGCTCCGCCACCTTGTACAAGGTATTCACATCGCGGTGGTTGAACGGCTCAGCCCGACCGCGCACCGTCAGCGTGGTATCGATGGCATAGCTCCAGGAACCATCAGCGTTGAAATCGATCTCGATCCGATACGCGTCAGTGCGAAAGGCGTGTTCGAGGAACGCAGTCGAGCAGATGCCATATTCGGTCTGGCCGCGCGTGGCGGTCAGCACAAGCTTCACATCGTCGGAAGATGCCTGCCCCGAAGCGATCGCGACCTGTCCGCGAGGGATGGCGATCGTCTGGAGGACGAGGCCGGTGGCCGGCTCCCAGAGCCAATAGCCGACCTGATCGTGGAAGGTGATATCCTCCTCGGGCGTGTTGATATGGATATGATAGCGCAGGCCGTAAAAGAGCTGCGGGCCATTGGCCTGCGGGTCGATCGGCTCGAAGGTGATTCGCTCGCGAAAGGCGCGCCGCTCCGGGCCGTCGGCCTTCGGGTTGAGATCGACACCTTCCTTGCCTTCCCAAATGCCCGCCAGCCGCCGCAACGGTCCGAGATTGCCAAGCGTGTCGGGATCGACATCGCTCGGTTCGGTGTAGATGTCCGCCGGAAAAATGCTCATGCGCCAGCCCCCAGTGCCGAACCCTGTTGTCGAAAGCTTTGTCGAAAATTGTCGTTATGTCACCAGCCCCAGGGGCGTTCCCGAAACCATTTCGTGATGACGTATTTCGTGCCGCTTCGCACTTTCATGCCGTGATGGAGCGTGGCGGCATTGAGCGATCCGTCGGGCCGGCGATTGTCCCATGCCAGCAGCTTGCCGGTTTCGGGCTGGACGATCTTGTCGATCGCCTTGAAGCGGGTCGCGCCGCCCGCTTCGGGCTCGTTGAGATAGATCATCACTGTCCAGGTGCGGTTCCCCGCCACCCCGCAATAGCGCTCATAATCGACGCCGGCCGGCTCGAAATAATCGGTATGCTGCTTGAATTCCTGCCCGACCGCATAGCGCTGCCCCTGCATTGGCTCGCCATAAATGCCGTCAAGCCCGGTCAGATCGAGGATGGCGCTCTCGACTGCCGCGACAACCGGATCACTGCTGTCGAGATCGCACGTCTCGCTGGTGCGAAAGGTCGGGTCGCCATTGTGGTCGGACAGGGTCGAGGGCCGCCGGATCGCATCGATCCGGTCCCGCACCGCCTGGCAGGTCTCGGCAGTGAGAAAATTGCGGCGGAGGAACAGGGTCAGCTTGGGGCTCGGCACCCGCTGGATGCCCGGCGCTCCCGCGAGACGCGCGACCACGTCATGGGAGGGCTGGCCAGAGCCAAAATTCGGACGGAGGGCGGCTGTGTCGGCAGAGTCGGTCATCGGCGCGGTTTCTGCCAAAGCCCGGGGCGATTGGCCAGCCCGCCGGCTGGCTTAGCGCGCGGGTTCGCCCGAAACGTCTCGCAAGCTTCACAGCATTGACGTACGACTGTAACAATCGGCCCCTAGCACCGCGGCGATCGGGGATTTTTTGCGAATGCGTTTGGTATTGGATGCGCGGGCACGAGCGCTGTTGCGGCGGCTGCCTCGCACCAACGTCTATTCGGCGCTCGAGCTGGTGTTGCTGGCTGGGCTCGCGGTGCAATGCGCACGGCTGTTCTGGGTGCTGGCGACGCCAGTCGGGCCGCTCGGCGCCTGGCAGCCGGTCCAGCCCGGTTTCAACGGCTCGCCAACAGCGATGCTGCAGGGCTTCGATCCTTTTTTTCGGCTGAGCGGCGGCGATGGTAAAACAGCGGTCGTCACCTCGCTCCAGCTCACCTTATTCGGCACGCGGACCAATGAGGCGACGGGCGGCGGATCGGCGATCATCGCCGGTCCTGACGGCGTGCAGACGAGCTATGCGGTCGGCGAGGAGATCAGCCCCGGCATAAAGCTCAAATCGGTCGCGTTCGATCATGTCATCATCGATCGCGGCGGCGCCGAGGAAAACCTGTTCATCGATCAGAGCGGTGCTGTCGTCCCCGTCTCACCACCCTCCGTTGCCGGGCCTTCCTTGCTCTCGAATCCACCGCCGCCTCCCGCCGGCGGCAAAGGCGCAACCCCCGCGCAGCTTCGCACCGATATCGGCTTCATCCCCCGCGTCGATGGCGGCCGGGTGAGCGGCCTCACTGTCCGCCCCCTTGGCTCGGGCGCTATGTTCCGTCAGGCTGGCTTGCGCGAAGGCGATGTCATAACGGCGATCGGCGGGCGCGCCGTCACCGGCCAGAATGATTTCGAGCAACTCGCGGGCTCGGTCGGCAAGGGCGGCAGCGTGCCCGTCACCGTCGAACGCGGCAACCAGACCCTATCCCTCACGATCACGATTGCGGGCCAATGAAGAAACTGATCCTCGCCTCGGCACTCGCCCTGGCGCTTGCCGGCCCGCTCGCGGCGCAGACCACGATGAACGTCCGCGACGCCGATATCCGCGCCTTCATCGCGGACGCCGCGAAGGTGACGGGGCGCACCTTCATCATCGACGCGCGCGTTCAGGGCAAGGTGACTGTCGTCACTGACCGGCCGCTCTCGCGATTCGAATATTTCGAGGTGTTCCTCTCGACCCTGCGCGCCAACGGCCTGATTGCGGTGCCGACAGCGAACGGCGCCTTCCGCATCCAGCCGACCGACAATGCAGCGTCGCAGCCCGGCCATATCGGGTCGCGGGGTGCCGCACGCAACAGCTTCGTCACCGAGATCGTCCGGCTGCGCGCGATCGATGCCGCCTCGGCGCTCGATACGGTTCGGCCGCTGGTGAGCGCGCAAGGATCGGTCACCGCCAATCGCGGCGGCAATTCGATCGTGATCGTCGATTTCGCCGACAATATCCGTCGCGTGCGCGAAGTGCTGCGCCGGATCGACACCGACAATGCCTCGACGCGTGTGATCGCGCTGAAGAATGCCGGTGCGCGCGAGATCGCGACTGCGCTGACGGCGCTGGCCGGACAGGGCGGAACCGGAGCCGGGCAGGGGGCAGCCGCCAGCAGCCAGGGCGTCAGCGTGGTGGCGATCACCAGCTCCAACTCAGTAGCGCTGCGCGGCGATCCTTCCTCGGTCGCCCGCCTCGCCGCGGTCGCCGAAGACCTTGATCGCCGTGCGAAGAACGGCACCGAAATCAAGGTGATCTTTCTCGAAAACGCCGATGCTGAGCAATTGCTGCCAGTCCTCCAGCAGCTTGTCGGCCAGACCCCGACTCAGCCTGCCCCGACTCAAGCGCTGTCGAAGTCCAATTTCGGCGGCACCGGCAACGACACACAGGCCAACACCATGGCCCAGGCCACGCCACAGCCGGTGGCGACGTCGTCCTCCAGCGCCACGACCGGCCAGCCGGCGGTCACCGCCGAGGGCGGCCGCACCGCGTCCGTCGTGACACGTTTTGCCGGTGCCAATGCGATCGTCATCGCGGCGCCCGCCGAGGTGCAGCGCCAGCTTGCCGAAGTCGTCCGCCAGCTCGACACGCGGCGCGAACAGGTGCTGGTGGAGGCGATCGTCGCCGAGGTCTCGGACGCGACCGCGAGCAAGCTCGGGGTCCAGTTCCTGCTCGCCGGCCTCCCCGGCAGCGGGGTGCCGACCTTCGCGACGAGCTACAGCAACTCGGCGCCCAATCTGCTGACGATCGCAGGCGCGATCGGCGCGCGGCAACTCGCCACGACGACCACCACCGTCAACGGCACCACGACGGTCACCACCACCAACAACACAGTCAGCGATACGCTGGCGCAGTCGGCGATCAGCTCGATCCTCGGTGCCTCGGGTGGCTTTGGCGGCGGCGCGTTCAATATCGGCAAGGATGCGATCTTCGGGACGATCATCAACGCGGTGAAATCCGACACGACCTCGAACCTGCTTCAGGCGCCATCGCTCACCACGCTGGACAATCAGGCGGCGCGAATCCTGGTCGGTCAGGAAGTGCCGGTCACCACCGGCCAGGCGCTGAGCAGCAATTTCGACAATGCCTTCCGCACCACCCAGCGAGAGAATGTCGGCATCCAGCTCGAGGTGAAGCCGCAGATCAACTCAAGCGGCACCATCAAGCTGTTCCTGCACCAGCAGGTCAGCTCCATCGCCGGGCCGGTGTCGAGCGACAATAGCGACCTGATCCTCAACAAGCGCGAGGTTGAGACGACGCTCACCGTCGATGACGGCCAGATCGCGGTGATCGGCGGCCTGCTGAGCGACGACGAGCGGCGGACGATCGAGAAAGTCCCGCTGCTCGGCGACTTGCCGGGGGTCGGCGCATTGTTCCGCTCCAAGGCCAAGCAGCGCACCAAGACCAATCTGATGATCTTCATCCGCCCCACTATCCTGCGCACCGCCGAGGACGCCCGCAAGGTGACCGAGCAGCGCTATGGCTATCTCCGTCTCCAGCAGGCCGGCCAGCGCCCCGACCAGGAACCGAGCATCGACGAACTGGTGCGCGACTATTTCGGCGCCGCCGCGCCCCTGCCGGCCGCGGGCACGCCAGGCGGGATCGATGATCCGCGCGTGGCGGTGCCAGTGCAGCGCAATTCGACGCGTGTGATTCATTCGAAGAGGGACCAATGATCCCGGGCGATTCTTCTTCAAGCCCCTCCCCTTCAGGGGAGGGGTTAGGGTGGGGCAGTGCCTCAAGCAACGTCGTGGCGGTGGAAGAGTCCCCCACCCCCAACCCCTCCCCTGAAGGGGAGGGGCTTAAGAGCCTGGCTGATCAAACAATCGCCATCCCCTACGCCTTCGCGCGCAAATTCGGCGTTGCGCTCGAGGTCGGCGACAGCACCCACTTCTCGATAGCAATGCGCGAAGGCTCCGACCCCAAGGTCCTGCTCGAACTGCGCCGCCACCTCGCCCGGCCGTTCGACGTAACCTTTGTCACGCCCGAGGATTTCGACCGCCTGCTCTCCGATCGCTACGCAATGGACGGCCAGGCCGCCGCGGTCGCAGCCGGCACGCTCGGCCTTGGCGACGAGCTCGATCTGCTCGCGGGCGATCTGCCCACCGCCGACGACCTGCTCGACACCGCCGATGATGCCCCCGCGATCCGCCTGATCAACGGCATCATCGCCGATGCAGCCCGCCACGGCGTGTCCGACATCCATATCGAGCCCTATGAGACCGGCCTCGTCGTCCGCATGCGCATCGATGGCGTACTCCGCGAGACGCTGCGCATGCCCCCGCATGTCGCGCCGGTAGTGGTCAGCCGCATCAAGGTGATGGCACGGCTCGACATTGCCGAGCGCCGGGTGCCGCAGGACGGTCGCATAGGCCTGACGCTCGGCGGCAAGCTGCTCGATGTCCGCGTCTCGACCCTGCCGAGCCGGGCTGGGGAACGCGTGGTACTGCGCATCCTCGACAAGGAAAATGCCGGGATCACGCTCGACGTGCTCGGCATGACGCCGGCGATCAACACCATGTTGAAGGGCGCATTGTCCGAGCCCAACGGCATCATCCTGGTCACCGGCCCGACCGGCTCGGGCAAGACGACGACGCTTTACGCAGCGCTCCGCCTGCTCAACGACGGTAGCCGCAATATCCTGACGGTCGAGGATCCGGTCGAATATGCCATGGAAGGCGTCGGTCAGACCCAGGTGAACCCCAAGGTCGGCCTGACCTTCGCGGCCGGCCTGCGCGCGATCCTGCGCCAGGATCCCGATGTCGTGATGGTCGGCGAAATCCGCGACCGCGAGACCGCCGAGATCGCCGTCCAGGCCTCGCTGACCGGCCATCTCGTTCTCTCGACCGTCCACACCAACGACGCGGTCGGCGCGATCACCCGGATGCGAGACATGAAGGTCGAGCCCTTCCTGCTCGCCTCGACGCTGCGCGCGGTGATCGCGCAAAGGCTGGTGCGGCGGCTCTGCCCCGAATGCCGGCGGCCAGTACAGGCGCAGGGTTCGGTCTCAGCGCTGCTCGGCTTCGATCAGGGCGCGATCGTTTTCGAGCCGGTCGGCTGCTCCGAATGCAACGGCACCGGCTTCAAGGGCCGGATCGGCGTGTTCGAGGCGATCCGGATCGATGAGACGATCCGCAGACTGATCAACGACGGCGGCGACGAGGCGATCATCGCCCGCCATGCCTTTCTCCACTCGCCCAATCTCGGCTCGGCGGCGCGCCAGCTCGTGCGCGACGGCCTGACCACGCCCGAGGAAGCGGTCCGCGTGTCGCGCCGCGACATGGCGGATATCGAGGCGCCTTTGGTGACAGAGCCGAGCGTTGATGGCTGATTTCGACTATCTCGCCATCGACACCAAGGGCCGCGAGACGCGCGGCCACATTGCCGCGCCCTCGATCGACGACGCCCGCGTCTTGCTGGATCGCCGCCGCCTCTATGTCGTGAAGGTCGAGCCAGGCTCCGGTCCGGCAGCGCGCGGCCGGCCGCTGCTGTCCGATCTTCGCTTCGGCCGCCGCAAGATGAATGCGAAGCAGCTCGCGTTGTTCACGCGCCAGCTCGCAACCCTCAACCGGGTTTCGCCGCTCGAGGAATCGCTCCGCACCATCACCCGCCAGACCGAACAGGAGAGCGTCCGTACGATCGTCGCCTCGGTCCATGCCGGCGTAGTCGAGGGCCGCCGGCTCGCCGAAGCGATGGGCCGTGAGCCGAAAAGCTTCCCGCCGCTCTACCGCGCGATGGTCTCGGCGGGCGAACGTTCGGGCTCGCTGCCGATCATCCTCGAGCGCCTCTCGGTGCTGCTCGAACGCCAGGCCGAGATCAGCGGCAAGATCGTCACCACGCTCGCTTATCCGGCGGTGCTCGCGGTCGTGGCGCTGGGCGTCGTCACCGCGCTGATGATGTTCGTCGTGCCCCAGGTGGTCCAGCAGTTCGACACGGTCGGTCAGCAACTCCCGCTGCTCACGCGCATGGTGATGGGCCTGTCGGCCTTTCTCGTCGGCTATTGGTGGGCGATCCTGCTCGGTGCCGCGCTGATCGGCCTCGGCATCTGGCGCGCGCTCAAGGATCCGGGGATCCGGCTCGCCTTCGATAGCTGGGTGCTGAAGCTCCCCTTGCTCGGCCGACTGATCCGCGACCTCCACGCCGCGCGCATCGCCCGCACCCTCGCAACCATGGTCGCGAGTCGCCTGCCTTTACTCGAAGGCCTGAGCCTGACCGCAGGCACCATCCACAATCGCCGCCTCCGCCTCGCCTCGGACGAAATCGCCGAATCGATCCGCGGCGGCGGCAGCCTGTCGGCGGCGATGCGCCGCACCGGCGTGTTCCCGCCCTTGCTCACCTATCTCGCCGCCTCCGGCGAAAGCGCGGGGCAGCTCGACGAGATGCTCGAACGCGCCGCCGACTATCTCGAGCGCGAGTTCGATCGCTTCACCGCGACCGCCTTGTCGCTGCTCGAACCCGCGATCATCGTGCTGATGGGCGGCATCGTCGCCACGATCGTGCTATCGATCCTGCTTCCCATCCTCCAGCTTACCACGCTTGCCGGCCAATGAGGTTCAAGATGCGTACCCGTTCCCAATCTCGCGATCACAAACGCCGCAACGATGAGGGATTTACCCTCATCGAATTGATGGTCGTGATCGTCATCCTCGCTATCCTGACGACGATCGTCGCGATCAACGTCATGCCGAGCGGCCAGAAGGCGAAGACCACCGCGGCAAAGGTCGACATCTCGCAGCTCGAAGGTGCCCTCAACCTCTACAAGCTCAACTATGACAGCTACCCGACGACCTCCCAGGGCCTGCAGGCCCTGATCACGGCCCCCGCCGGTGTCGATGCCAGCAAATATCAGAAGGGCGGCTATATCCAGAAGCTGCCGCCCGATCCCTGGGGGCGCCCCTATCTCTATGCCTCGCCCGGCCAGCATGGCGAGGCTGACGTCTGGACGCTCGGCGCAGACGGCAAGGAAGGCGGTGAGGGGGCGGATGCCGATATCGGCAGCTGGCAATAGCCCCCGCGCCGGCGCGCGCGGCTTTACCCTTATAGAGCTGATGATCGTCATCGTCGTGATCGGGCTGGCGTCGGCCGTTGTCGTCTGGTCGATCCCCGATCCGCGCGGGCGTTTGCGCGACGAGGCGACCCGCTTTGCCGTGCGCGCCCGGGCGGCGCAGCAATCGGCGGTGGTCGATGGCCGGCCGGTGAGTGTCTGGGTGTCCGATGGCGGCTATGGCTTCGATCAGCGGAGCCACGGCGCCTGGGCCTCGATCATCGAGAAGCCGTTCGAGGTCACCAGCTGGGGAAAAGGCACCCACGCGATCGTCGCGAACACCGGCGGCCGCGACCGGATCATGTTCGATTCGACCGGTTTCGCCGACCGGCCGCTCGAGGTGCGCCTTACCCGTGAAACGGAAGCAGTCACGGTACGGGTCGGCGCCGATGGCGGCGTGAAGGTCGGCGCATGATGCGTGAGCGGCACCTCCTCCCGCGATCGTCACCCCGGACTTGTTCCGGGGTCCATGGTTCCGCATACGCAACCTCCATGGCGCTCGCGGCGCGATGGACCCCGGAACAAGTCCGGGGTGACGGAGGGTTTGGGAACTGCAGCTCCGAACCTCGCCACGCGAGCCGCGGCTTCACCCTCATCGAAATGATGGTCGCGCTGGCCGTCTTCAGCCTCGCCGCCCTCGCGCTGATCCGGTTGGAAGGCGCCACGATCCGCGGCGCCTCGATCCTCGATTCGACGCTGACCGCGCAGATGGTGGCGCGCAACGTCGCGATCGAGGCGATGACCGATGCGCGCGCGCCCACGATCGGCACCGCCAAGGGTGTCGAACAAAATGGCGGCCGCGCCTGGAGCTGGACCCGCGAAACGCGCCCGACCGGCGATTCACGCATCATCCGAATCGATGTCGAGGTGATGGACACGGCCGGTAGCCGCAAGGGCCATCTCACCGTCGTCCGTACAGGAACAGTCGGAGGCGCAGCGTCATGAAGCGCCACGAGGCCGGCTTCACCCTCATCGAGGTGATGATCTCGCTGATGATCTTCGGCATGCTCGCCGCAGCGGGCGTAGCCCTGCTCAGCTTCAGCGTTCGCGCGCAGACCGCAACGGCGGCGAAGCTCGACGACGTCCAGGCGCTCAACCGCCTGTCTTCAGCACTCTCGGCCGATCTCGCCCAGGCCGTGACGCGTCAGACCCGCAACGAAGCCGGCGATCTGCTGCCTGCCTTTGTCGGTGAAACCGGATCATCGATGACGCCGATGCTCCGCTTCGTGCGCGGCGGCTGGAGCAATCTCGATTCGGCACCCCGTCCAGGCGAGCAAAAGGTCGAATATCGCCTCACCGGCGGCGTGCTCCAGCGAATTGCCTATCCGATGCTCGACGGCGCCCAGTCACTGCCGCCCGCCGCGATGCTCGATCATGTCCGTCAGGTCACTCTGCGCTACCGCCTGAGCGGCGCCTGGAGCGACACATGGCAGGGCACGCCGGTCGCCGCACTCCCCCAGGCGATGGAAATGCGCCTTGTTCGTGATGACGGCGTCGAATTCCGCCAGCTGTTCCTGGTGGGGGCCAGCTACGCAAAGCCGGTGGTCAATGCGCCGCACTGATCGCTCCTCCGAACCCCATTCCGAACGGGGCGCCGCGCTGCTCACGGTGCTGCTGCTCGTCGCGGTGATCGCCGTGCTGGCCGGCACCGCGCTCGAAAAGCTGCGGCTGTCGACCCGGCTCGGCGGCAATGCCGTCGCGCTGGACCAGGCGCGCGCTTATTCGTTCGCCGCCGAAACATTGGCGCTGACCAAGGTGAGCGACCTGCTCAAGACCAACAGCACCCGCGTCACGCTGGCGGGCGGCTGGAGCAACCGGCCGATCCCGTTGCCGGTTCCGGGTGGCGTCGCCACCGCGAGGCTCACCGACGGCGGAAACTGTTTCAATCTCAACAGCCTGGTGGTCGAAACTGCGCCCGCGACTTATGCATCCTACACCCCGGCGCGCCTCCAGTTCGCGCGGCTGATCAGGCTGGTCGGCGGCCCCGCCGCGTCCGGCGATTCAATCGCGGCGGCGACCTCGGACTGGATCGACAGCGACACCAGCCCGCTCGATCTCGGCGCTGAGGACGGTGCCTATGGCGGGCAGGGGACGCCTTATCGCACTGGCAACACGCTGATGGGCGATGCAAGCGAGCTCCGCGCGGTTGCCGGGGTGACGCCAGCCATCTACGCAAAGCTTCGTCCCTGGATCTGTGCCTTGCCCATCGCCAAACCTTCCAAGATCAACGTCAACACGCTCCTGCCCGAACAGGCGCCGCTGCTGGCCATGCTGATGCCGGACACGCTGACGGTCGAAGGCGCGCGCCAGGCGCTGCTGCGGCGCCAGCCACAGGGCTATGCGGACGCCGGCGCCTTCTGGAAGGCGGCCGGGCTCACGCCCTCATCCGACGCTGCGGCTGATACCGCCGCGACGACCACATGGTTCGCGCTCCAGGTCGATGTGACGGTCGGCGGCGCCGAGCTCGAACAACATGGCCTGATCGACGCCTCGACCCTCCCGGCGCGGCTCGCCTCGCGGCAATGGGGCGAACCGTCATGACGCTCGTCCTGTTCCTGCCCACCGGCACCGCCTCCTGGCGCTGGCTGCGCATCGCTGACGGCGCCATCGCCAGACGAGGCGAGGGCCTGCCCGATCTCGATGGCGAAGATGCCGAGCCGCCGGTCGTCATCACCCCAGCCGATGCCGTGACCCTGCATTGGGCCGAACTGCCCGATCGCTCGACCGCCCAAGCGGTTGCCGCGGCACGATTGCTCGTCGCCGAGGCAAGCGCCGCGCCGATCGCCGAGCTGCACGTCGCGGTCGGCCGCGAGGACGGGCATGAAGAACGCCCGATCGGCGTCGTCTCGGCGGCGCAGATGCAGGCCTGGCTTGCCCTGCTCGCCGCCAACGGCGTGGACGCCGCCGCGCTGGTCCCATCGCCGATGCTCCTGCCACGCCCCGAATCAGGCTATGTCCGCGCCGATATCGGCGGCGAAGCGGTGGTGCGCGGCGCGACCAGCGGCCTTGCCGACGAGGCGCGCCTGACCGAGTTGGTCACCGGCGGCGTCGCCCCCCTGACGCTTGGCCGCGACGAGATCGAGGCAGCGATCGTCGCCGCTATCGCCGCACCTGCGCTCGACCTCCGCCAAGGGCTCTTCGCCCGCAGGCAACGCCGCGCCATCGACTGGGGGCTGATCCGTCGCCTCGGTTGGCTGGTCGCCGCGATTCTCGCGCTGTCGCTGCTGATCAGCCTCGTCCAGATCCTCAAATATAATCTCGCCGCCGATTCGGTCGAGCGCCAGGCGGATATGCTGGCCCGCCAGGGCCTGCCGCATGGCGAGACGGTCAATGATGCTGATCGCCAGCTCGATGCGCGGCTTGCCGGCCTGCGCGGTGGCGGCGCCGGTTTCGGCCAGACCACGGCTGCCGTGTTCGCGGCGGTGAAATCGGTGCCCGGCGCCGAAGTCCGGGCGATTGCCTTTGATTCCAACGGCGCGCTCCGCGTCACTGCCTCGACCGAGAATGAGGGACAGATCACTGATCTGCTGAACCGAATCCATGGCTATGGCTTTGTCGTCCAGCTCAGCCCGATCGCGGCGAGCGCCGGCCGCTTCACGGTTGTGCTCACGGTGACCCCGCGATGACTGGCCTCCGCCTCTGGTTCGCCGCACGCTCCCTGCGCGAGAAGCGCCTGCTGATCGTGATGGTGGCGCTCGCCGCCGTCACGCTGGTCTGGGCGCTGATCATCCGCCCGGTGAATGACGGCCTCTCCAATGCCCGTGAACGCCATCAGAATGCGGTGATTCGCCTCGCCGAGACCCAGGCGCGGGTGAAGGCGGTCGCGGCCATCGAGCAACAGCATCCCGCGGCGATCGGAGCCCCGCTCGACGCGGTCATCCGGGATCGCGCCAACGAAGCCGGGTTCGCGCTGACCAGCGTCAATGCGGACGGCCCGAACCGGGTGCAGATCGCGATCGCAACCGCACGTCCCGGCGCCTTGTTCGGCTGGATAGCGCAGCTCGAATCGGCCGGCATCATCGTCGAGTCGCTCGCCACTGCCGACAATGGCGACAAGACGGTGTCGGCGCAGATCAGCTTCAAGGTGCGGGGCCAATGAACCGCATCCGCCTCAAGACCGGGCCGCTCGCCTTTTGCGGTGCCGCCTTCGTCGTTGCGCTGATTGCCCTGTTGCCGCTCAGGCTCGCCATGGGCTGGTTCGATCTGGGCAATAGCGGCCTGAGCGCGCGCGAGGTCAGCGGCAGCGTCTGGTACGGCAGCCTGCGCGAGGCGAGCTTCGGCGGCGTGCCTCTCGGCGATCTCCATGCGGGCCTGTCGCCCTTCCAGCTGCTGGTCGGCCGCGCGCGAATCAACCTGTCAGGGCAGGGCGATGCAGCACGCCCATTCCACGGCGCGATCGGTGTCACCCGCCACAGCTTCGGCGTCGATGATCTGACCGCCTCGCTGCCGGCGGGCAATGTCTTCGCGCCGGTGCCGGTCTCGGCGCTCGATTTCGACGATGTCAGCGTCCGCTTCCAGGACGGCAATTGCGAAAAAGCCGAAGGGCGGGTGAAGGCGACCCTGTCGGGCGACCTCGCCGGCATCAGCCTCGGCCAGGGCATGAGCGGCACCGCGCGCTGCGACGCGGGCGCGCTGTTGCTGCCGCTGGTCAGCCAGGCCGGCACCGAGACGATCGCGCTCCGCCTCTGGAGCACAGGCCGCTTCCGCGCTGAACTGACCGTCCAGCCGGGGGATCCGACCGAAATCCAGAAACTGGTGCTCAGCGGCTTCCAGGCCACCCCGAAGGGCTACACGCTGGCGATCGAGGGGCGGTTTTAAAGGACTGTGCGGCGCGCACTTCTTATCCCCCTCCCGCTTGCGGGAGGGGTTAGGGGAGGGCCTGTCAGATTGCAGAGCGGCCGCCCGAACAAGCCCTCCCCCAGCCCCTCCCGCGAGCGGGAGGGGAGCAGAAGGGCGACCTTTCTCCCAACCTCCACCCAATTGCCGTATCCCCAACCCGACACGAATCTTGACGTTGGCACCCGCACCCCGCTAGGGGCACCCGCTCTGCGGCGATCGTAGTTCAATTGGTTAGAGCGTCGGCTTGTGATGCCGGATGTTGCGGGTTCAAGTCCCGTCGGTCGCCCCATTTTCTTCAGCAGCCTATTTCTTCAACGTCAGGAACATTTTTTCCGTGACCACCGGCTGGGGCTTCCCCGATTTCGACGCGCATGAGGGCGTTCACCTCTTCACGGATCCCGCGTCGGGGCTGCAGGCGGTGATTGCGGTGCACTCGACTGCGCTCGGGCCGGCGGCGGGGGGCGTGCGCTTCTGGCATTATGCAGACAGCGACGGCGCGATCACCGATGCGCTGCGCCTCTCGCGCGGGATGAGCTTCAAGAACGCGATGGCCGGCCTCCCCATGGGCGGGGGCAAGGGCGTGGTGCTTGCGGCGAACCCAGGCGACGCGATCACCGTGCCGCAACTCGAGGCGTTCGGCCGCGCGGTCGAATCGCTCGGCGGCCGCTATGTGACGGCCGAGGACGTCGGCATGTCCGAGGCGAGCATGAAGACCATCGCCACCATGACGCGCCACGTCTCCGGCCTGCCGGTCGCGGCGGGCAGCGCGGGCGGCGATCCCGGGCCCTTCACCGCGATGGGCGTCTATCTCGGCGTCAAGGCAGCCGCGAAGCGTGGCCTGTCAGCCGATTCGATGAAGGGCGTGCACGTCGCCATCCAGGGCGTCGGCAGCGTCGGCGGCGGGCTCGCGCGCCTGCTGGCCAGGGACGGCGCACGGCTGACGCTCGCCGATGTCCACGCCGACAAGGCAGCTGCGCTGGCGGCGGAGCTCGGCGCGGAAACGGCGGCGGCCGATGCGATCCTCGGCATCCAGGCCGATATCGTCAGCCCCAATGCCCTCGGCGCGATCCTGACCGAGGAATCGATCGCGGCGCTGCGCACCACGGTAATCGCCGGCGGTGCGAACAACCAGCTCGCCACCCAGGCTGACGGCGCGAAGCTGGCGGCGCGCGGCATCCTCTACGCGCCCGATTATGTCATCAACGCGGGCGGCATCATCAATGTCGGTCTCGAATATCTCGGGCACGGCGACCGCGCCGAAGTCGAAGCCCGCATCGCCCGCATCCCCGAGCGGCTGATCGAAGTATGGGACGAAAGCGACCGCACCGGCGCGCCTGCGTCCGATGTAGCGGACATGATCGCGAAAAGGCTGATCGGGCGAGGCTGAGCGCTCAGCCCGGCCTCGGGTTCTGCAGAAACACCACATACCCCCTGAAATGCGGGTTCGTCGCCAGCCCCGCAGGCGCCCGCCACTCACCCCCCTGCAACAGCCCGATCCGGAACGGGATCTTCATCCGGTCGAGCCGGGCGAGATAGCCCGCATAGCCCGGGATGACATGCCGCCCCTGATAGATCTGCAGCACCACCTCATCGACCACGCTCGCCAACGCATCCAGCCCCTTGGGATCGCCATTGCTGCTCCAGTCGAGCAGCCCGGTGATGCCCAGTTTGCAATCGGCCGGCAGACGTCGCCGCAAATCCTTCAGAAAACCGGCATACTCTTCGAGATGCCGCGTCCGCGCGTCGAAATCGATCTGGATGCCGACGACATTATTTCCGGCCGATCGCCACCGCGCCATTTGTGCCAGGACCTGCCGGTAAACCGGAGGCGGCCACCGCAGGGTCTCGACCCGCACGACCATCCAGATCTCCGGCCCCCGCACATGTGGGATTGCGGGCCGCTGCGAGACGAAGCGGACCGGTTCGCGCGCCTCGACCTGGCCCTGCAGCAGGTAGATCCGCGTCGCCCGCGCGAGCACGGGCTGAGGCCTGACCCCCGCCCATAGCCAGAACGCGTCATAATGATTGGCGTCGACACGGTTTTCCGCCGCCGGCTTTTCGGGCACCGAACCGCCTGACGCGGCGGCGAACGCAAGCAGGATAGCGATGGCCAGGCCGCGGATCACGGCTTACCAGTAATAGCGCTGGTCCTGGGCCCAGTGCGATGTCGGATAGTCCTTTTTGAGCCGCAGGAACCAGGCCTTGCGCTGCGAGGTCGGCACCTCGACGCCGCCGCATGTATTGTTGCCCGACGGCCCATAGCAATTGACCGCACGGTACAGCGCATAGGCCTTGTCCGGTGCCGCAGCCGCCGCATCGGCGATGATCGCCTTGTAGAGCTCGAGACGCGAAAACACCGGGCCGGGAAACAGCGAGGCCGTCCCGCCCAGCTCGTCCTTCGGCGGGTGGCCATCCAGCATGAAGTCGTCAAAGCCGTTCGTCCGCATGAACTCGGCCAGGCACAGCCGCGCCTTGCTGGCGTTTGGATTGGCGGCCAGCTGCCCCGCTATATCCTTCAGCGACGGGCAGCCATAGTCGGCGGTGCCGGCTGCCTGCCTGAAAATTCCCACCGACGGGTGCTCCGCCCCAAGCAGGTCCAGAAACCCGCCATCCACCGGCGCGCCTGCCGGCACCAGCGCCTGATCAACGAGGAAATCGCGATAGGCGCCGCGACTCACCTCCTTGTAGAGCAGGGTGAACAGCGCCACGTCGCGCTCGTGTCGGGGAGCGCTTGCATCTTTCGCCTGGCGTCGCAGCAGCTGCGCGCCGGCGACGTTCACCAGCAAGGTCTCGCGGATCTGGGGATCGTGAACCGGTGAGCCGGCTTCGAAGACCCGGTCGAGCGCACCGCTCCGCTCGTCATGCATCGCGAGCGCCAGCTCGACCGCCGAGCGCTGAAAAGCCTGCCTCGCACCCGGCATCACCTCGAGCCAGAAGCCACGCGCATTGCGATCCTTCACCGCGTCCAGCGCCATGCCGCGCAGCATCTGCCGGCTGAACTGCAGGTGGCTGAAACTGCCTTGCCGCGCAGCGTCGGGAAGGAGGCGCAGCACCGCGGCAGGCTGCTTCGCGACATAATAGCTATGCGCCGCCAGCAGATATTCGAACAGGGCCGGATTGCCCGCAAAATAGGGGCGCTGCGCTTCGAGCTCAGTGATGGCGATCCGCGTGTCAGATCCACCGTCTTCCGAGCCGCGCATTCGGCTCAGATCCAGCATGGCGAGCAGGATCGGATCATAGGTGTCCGCTGTCTTGAGATCGGGGAGCAGCTTGCTGTCGATTTCGTCGGCCAGCGTACCATCGTCGAGGCCGCGCTCGCCGGGCGGCAGCGCGAACAGCGCGCTATATTCGGCCGCGAGCTTGCTGACGTTCCCGCTCAGCCAATAGACACGCCGCAAAAGCCCTCGCGCGGATACGGTATAGAGGCCCCTGGGATAATCCCGGACATAGTCGCGCAGACCGGCTTCGGCGCGCGCAATGACCCCGGCGTCGATCTTGCCGGCCTCCTTGCGAGAGCCATATTCGTCAAAAGCATCGATCTGGGCGCGGTTCACCTCGACACGGCCGAGCATGTAGCGCGCGGTTTCCCCCAGCCAGGGCTGGTCGGCGGTGCGGAGCGCCGAAAATTGCGCCGCAGCCACATCATAATTGCCGTCGTAAAAGGCCTGCGCGCCTTGCAGGTAACGGGCAAATGCCTTGCCGGCAGGTGATTTCACCCGAGCGATCACATCGCCGATCGCGGCCGCGCCTGCGCTCGCGCCCGTACAATTCGGCTGCAGGGCGCGCCGCGCAGCGATCAGGTCGGCGCGCTCGCCACTCGGCACTTTCGCCGCGGCATTGAGTGCCGCCTCGAAGGCCTGTGCCCCGGTCGTGTTGCTCAGGCACCGCGATCCCTCGCCATCCGCATAGCTGGTATCGCCGCTGTCGGACTGTCCCGGTTTCGGGAACATCGTCTCCTTGAAAAGGCCCCACTCGAAAAATGCCGTCGGGGGAGAAGGCTGATCTCCGGGCGTACGAGCTGGCGTGCCGCGGGCTTCCCGGTCAAGCAGCAGAAGCGTCAGATTGACCCGCGTGTCGTTGCCGGGCTGGAGTATGACCATATTGTCACAGCCGGTCATCGCGGTATGGTTCAATTTCAGGCTAGGCGAACATTCGAAATCACCGCTCGCCCGCGCCGGACTATACCACGCCAGCGCCATGATCGCGGCAATCAACAACGCGCAATTTCGAAACATGGCGAACTTTCAGACGATGGTTGCGAGTGCCTTGTGCACTGAAATCCTCGCGCTGGTCGAGACGTGCTCGGCTATGACTTGAGCGGGCCGAGCGTCAGGCCTCATCACCGACGAGTGGCACGCCGGCGGCGCGTGCAGCGCTGGCCAGCGCTTCATCCAATGTCGCCAGTGCAATATTTTCACGTTGCGCCAGTTCCAGATAGGCAGCGTCATAGGCAGTCAGTTTATGCTGGCGCGCCAGCGCGAGAAGGGCCGTTTCATTCGCGCCGTGATCGAGCTGGATTGGCAAAGCCGCGAGCAGTGCCAGCGCTCGGTTGGTCTGGCTGTTGTCGAGACGGCCCCGGCGCTCGTTCATCAAAAAGATGTTTCGGATTTCGTACCACCACAAGCCGGGCGCAATCGCGCTATCGTCGGGGAACAGCGCGTAAGCCGCGTCCGCCAGACTATTGGCCTCATCCGGCATCAACCAGGTCGCTGCCACTGATGCATCCAGGACGAACGGCATCAGTGACGGTGTCCCTCGTGCCGGCTCGAAAGAATTTCCGCCAAGGGGATGCGCGGCATGGTTTCCCGGAAGGCGGCGATCTGCTCCATCACCTTTTCGATTTCGGCTCTGCGCCGATCAACGACGGGGATGAGCTGGGCGATAGGCTGACCGTGGCGCGTAATCGTAAAGCTTTGACCGCGCGCAACGTCACTCAACAATTGCGTCAGATGGGCTTTGGCTTCGGAAGATTGCACGGTACGCATCACTCGGCTTTCAATTGGTCAATATGACCAGTCAAAACTATCAGAAGCGGCCTGTAGCCGCAAGCGCAGTCGCGGCTCTGACGCCCGCGATTCAACTTTATGCTCGATCATGTCAGCGTCCTCCTCATGAAGATCCGCATCATAAAAGCCGATTTCGGGTTGCTGTTAAATCAGGTTTCCCTGTTATGCGCACTGCCTTTCCCTGTTATCGCCGCAGCGCTTCCCTGTTCCGCGTTTTCGCTTCCCTGTTATCGAATAACAGCGAAAAGCGCATATAAACTACTGATCATAAAGCATAATAAATCCAACAAATTGACCGATAACAGGGAAGAAAAATTTTCTTTCCCTGTTCTTTCCCTGTTCCGGCCCATTAACAGGGAAAGCGCGGCCGTGCCCGCAGCGCGTAGCACCTCGCAAGCTGGCACGTCCTGTCGGTCAGGCTGGCAGCGCGTGGGACAGCACCAGACTCGATCCTTCTCGCGGAACAACCGCGCAACAGCCGGTTGAGTACCGACCCAACACCCTCTAGACGTTCGAGCCAGTGCCCAGCCTTCATGCCCTTGCCAATCCAGCGCGCTTCCTGAAGCTCGCGCGTCCGCTCACACCGGTCCTGTTCTGGGCGGGGGTGGTGCTGATCGCGATTGGCACCTGGGCCGGGCTGATGCAGACCCCGCCTGACTATCTCCAGGGCGAGACGGTGCGGATCCTCTATATCCACGTTCCCACGGCCTGGCTCGGCATGGCGGGCTGGAGTGGTATCGCGGTCTCCAGCCTAACTTTCCTGGTCTGGCGCCATCCGCTGGCGATGATCGCCGCGCGCGCCATTGCGCTGCCCGGCGCCATGTTCGCCGCACTCTGCCTGATCACCGGATCGATCTGGGGCCGTCCGACCTGGGGCACCTGGTGGGAATGGGACGGTCGCCTGACCTCGATGCTGCTGCTCTTCTTCGTCTATCTCGGCTTCATGGCGCTCACCCGCGCCGACGCCGAACGCGGCGGTGACGGGCGGATCCCGGCGATCTACGGCGTGGCCGGCTCGGTATTGTTGCCGATCATCCGCTATTCGGTGGTGTGGTGGAACACACTCCATCAGGGCGAGAGTATTGGCATCACCAAGTCGACCATTGCCGGCTCAATGCTGTGGCCGCTGCCGTTCACGCTCCTCGGCTTCACGCTGTTCTTTGCGGGCATCGTACTGATGCGGATGCGCGCGATCCTCGCGACTTCCAAGGCCGAAGCGCGTATGCGCAGGATGGCGGCATGAACCCCTGGCCGTTCGTGATCGCAGCTTATTGTGTAACCTTCCTCGCTGCTGCCGGGCTGGCGCTGTGGAGCTGGCTCGAGATGCGCCGGGCGGAGCGCAAATGAAGGCCCTGTTCCTGTGAAGGCAAAACATCAGCGATTGACGCTTGCCTTGGTCGCTCTGGTAGCGATCGTGGGGGCGGCGGTCCTCGCGCTCTCCGCGCTCAAGGATCAGGCGGCGTTCTTCTACAAGCCGGGCGATGTCAAAAAGGACGGCCTGCCGCTCGGCCGCGCGGTTCGGCTCGGCGGGATGGTCGAGGGCGGATCGATCAAGCGCAAGCCTGACGGCGTCACCATCACCTTCGTCGTCACCGACGGTCTGGCGACGGTGCCGGTGGCCTTTCGTGGCATCACGCCTGATCTGTTCCGCGAGAAATCGGGCGTCGTTGCCGAGGGCAGTTTCAACTCCGATGGCAGCTTA
>Ga0307508_10001494_pt1 | contig 26240 bp, 28 predicted proteins | sample 9_EM_MG_FD_203089 | JGI IMG/M metagenome (GOLD analysis project Ga0307508, IMG submission 203089) | Populus trichocarpa ectomycorrhiza microbial communities from riparian zone in the Pacific Northwest, United States - 9_EM | ecosystem: Host-associated > Plants > Roots > Unclassified | place... | reverse complement strand
GTCGTTCGGCTCGTTGTGGCTGCTGCCGCGCATCGAGGCGTTCCAGCGCCAGCACCCGGACATCGACATCCGCGTCTCGGCGACCGACACGATCGCCGACCTCGACGACCCCGAGCTCGACCTGTCGCTGCGCTACTGCAGCCCGGAGCAGGCGCCCGAGGGTGCGGTGCGGATGTTCGGCGAGGTGCTGACGCCGGTCGTGAGCCGTTCGCTGATGGAGCAGATCCGGCGCGGCCAGGCGCCGCCGCTGGCGCAGGCCACCGATCTGGCGCAGCACACGCTGGCCGAAGAAGACGACACCAAGATCAGCACCGAGTTCCTGAGCTGGCGCCGCTGGCTGACGCTGCACGGTCAGCCCTCGCTCGAGCCGAAGCGCTGGCTGTACTTGAACTTCACCTACCAGCAGGTGCAGGCGGCGCTCGCCGGCCATGGTGTGGCGTTGGCGCGCATCGCACTGGTGTTCGAGGCCTTGCAGCGCGGCGAACTGATCGAGCCGTTCGGCGACACCGGGCGCATGAGCAGCCCGTACCTGTACTGGCTGATCGTGTCGCCGATCGGCCAGGGGCGGCCCGAGGTGGAGCAGTTCCGCGACTGGGTGCTGGAACAGGCGCGCATCACGCGCCAGGCGGTCGGGGAAGAAAACGTGCCGGTGGTCGCCGCCGCTAGACCACGCCGCGTTCGGTGAGGATCAGCGTCAGCGGCTGGTCGTGCGGCTGCCGGTCGAGCGCACGCGCATCGATTTCGCTGCCCGACCAGGCGACGCCGATCGCCGTGACGTCCGGGTGCTGCACCAGCCAGCGGTCGAAATAGCCACCGCCGTAGCCGAGCCGGTAGCCTTCCGGCGTGAATGCCACGCACGGCACCAGCACCACATCGGGCTGCACCGGCGCACCGCTGCTGGCCGGGATGCCGCACTCGTCGACGAGCGTCGGCGGCGCGCCGTCCCACGCGCGGTAGTGCATATGCACCGGGTTGCGTTGCGCAAACGGCAGAGCCATTGACAACTTTGCCGACGTGGCGTCGGCGGTCACGAGCCGCGCTGCGTTAAATTCGGACCGATGCGGCCAGTACAGGCCGAGCAACTCCGGCTCCAAATCCACCAACACCGCGGCCAGATGGCGCGCCAGCAGGGCCGTCGCCTCGGGCGCCGATGCGCCGGCCATGAATTGTTCGCGTTGCAGCAGCAGGCTCGTGCGCAAGGCCTGGCGCGGGGTCGGTGCCGATTTCAAGATGATGACCACGTGATGACGTTGAACTTCAAGAACCTTTTCAAAAAACCAGTATATGAGCGGCGCCTCCCGGCACGCGCCGCGATCGTGTGCGTGCTGGCGCTGGCCGTGGGCGGCCCGTCGGTGCAGGCGCAGGGCGGCGACAGCACGATCCTCGACGCGCGCGAAGCCTTCCGCAAGAAGGACAGCAGCCGTCTGGCCGGCCTGCGCGCGATCGCGATCAGCGCGAATCACCCGCTTGCGATGTGGGCCGACTACTGGGAGCTGAACGCCCGCATCGGCGAGGTCCAGCAGCCCGAGGTCGACCAGTTCAGTGCGCGCTGGAGTGGCACTTATGTGGACGACCGCTTCCGCAACGACTGGCTGCTCGAGCTCGGCAAGCGCCGCGACTGGGCCAACTTCGCGATCGAGTACCCGCGCTTTCGTCTCAACGACGACCGCGAGGTCGTCTGCTATGCGCTGCTCACCGATCACCTCGTCGGCAAGGATGTGACCGATGCGGCACGCGGCGCGTGGCTGGCCCAGCGCGATGCCGACGAGGGCTGCGCGCTGCTCGCGACCACCTTGACCGAGGCCCAGTTGTTCACCCCGGCCGATGCCTGGCGCAAGGCGCGTTTCGCGATCGACGCGGGGCGCCCGCGTGCGGCGCGCCAGGCGGTCGCACTGGTCGGCCCGGCGGCGAGCGTGAGCGTCGGCGAGCTGATCGACAGCCCGGCACGCTACCTCGCGCGCAGCGCCTCGACCGCGAGCCGCAGCGCGGCCGAGCTGACGACGCTGGCGTTGATGCGCATGGCCTCGAACGACCCCGAGGCCGCGGCCGGCCTGCTCGCCGAGCGCTGGGATCGGGCGCTGCCGTCCGACCTGGCGGCGTCGGCTTGGGCCTCGGTCGGCAAGCAGGCCGCGATGAAGCTGCAGCCTGAGGCGGCCGATCACTTCCAGCGTGTCGCGCAGCGCACCCCGAAGGCCGGCCGCGACATCGAGTGGCCCGACGACACGCTCGCGTGGAAGGTGCGCGCCGCGCTGCGCGCCGACAACGGCAAGGCGCGCTGGCAGCAGGTGACGCAGGCCATCAATGCGATGGGCGCCACCGAACAGCGCGATCCCGCGTGGGTCTACTGGAAAGCGCGTGCGCTGCTTGCGCTGGCGCCCGATTCACAGGAGTCCGAGTCGATGCGCGCGCTCGGCCGCGAGCAGATGGCGAGCATCGCCGGGCAGCTGAACTTCTATGCCACGCTGGCGGCCGAACAGCTCGGCCAACCGATCTACCTGCCGCCGCGCCCACTGCCGCTGACAGCCGAGGAGCGCGACGAGGCCGCGCGCACGCCGGGCTTCGTGCGTGCGCTGCAGCTGATCGGCCTCGGGCTGCGCAGCGAGGGCGTGCGCGAGTGGAACTACACGCTGCGCGGCATGAGCGACCGCGAGCTGCTCGCTGCCGCCCAGCTCGCCTGCGACCGCGAGGTCTGGGACCGCTGCATCAACACCAGCGAGCGCACCCGCACCGAGATCGACATGGAGCAGCGCTTCCCGATGCCGTTCCGCAAGGACGTGATCGCACGCGCCACCGAAATCGGCCTCGACCCGGCGTACGTCTACGGCCTGATCCGCCAGGAATCGCGCTTCATCATGGACGCGCGCTCCAGCGTCGGCGCCTCCGGCCTGATGCAGCTGATGCCGGCGACCGCGCGCTGGACCGCGAAGAAGATCGGCATGCCGTACAGCGCCGACGCGATCACCGACCGCGACACCAACCTGCGCCTGGGCATGAGCTACCTGAAGCTCGTGCTCGAGGACTTCGGCAGCTCGCAGGCGCTGGCCGCGGCCGCGTACAACGCCGGCCCGGGCCGGCCGCGCAAATGGCGCGACGGGCCGGCGCTCGAGCCCGCGGTCTGGGCTGAGAACGTGCCGTTCCCCGAAACGCGCGACTACGTCAAGAAGGTGCTGAGCAACGCGACCTACTACGCCACTCGGCTCGGCGTGCCGGCGCCGTCGCTGACGGCCCGGCTTGGGCGTCCGATCGCGCCGGCCGCGCCGAATGCGCTCGACAAGGAGCTGCCGTAGCGCACGCACGCATCAATCGCATTCGAATTGCTCACCCCATGCGGCGCCGGCGGCCGCTAGCATGCCGCACAACTTCAACGCAAAAGGGTGACCCGCCATGCAGCTCGTGATCGGCAACAAGAACTATTCGTCGTGGTCGATGCGGCCATGGGTGCTGCTGAAGCAGGCCGGCATCGCGTTCGACGAGGTCAAGATCCGCTTCGACGCGTTCACACCCGACTCGCGCTTCAAGACCGAGCTCGCGCGCGTCAGCCCGGCCGGCCGGGTGCCGGTGCTGATCGACGGCGACCTGACCGTGTGGGACACGCTCGCGATCGCCGAGTACGTGGCCGAGAAGTTCCCTTCCAAGCAGCTCTGGCCGCAGGACGCGAAGGCGCGCGCCCGCGCGCGCAGCGTCTGCGCCGAGATGCATTCGGGTTTCGGTGCGCTGCGCAGTCATTTCCCGATGAACATCGAGGCCTCGTTGCCCGAGGTCGGTGCGCGCGTGCTGGCCGAACAGGCGGCGGTGCGGAGCGATGTCGAACGCCTCGTCGGCATGTGGTCGGCGCTGCTCGACACCTACCGTGGGCCGCTGCTGTTCGGCGAGTTCAGCATCGCCGACGCGTACTTCGCGCCGGTCGTGATGCGGCTGAAGACCTATGGCGTGCCGGTGCCGCCGTACATCGCGGCGTACCTGACGCGTGTCAGCGCGTTGCCGGGTGTCGCCGCGTGGACAGCCGACGCGCTGGCCGAGCGCGATTTCCTGGACTTCGAAGAGCCGTATCGCTCACGCGCCTGAGTCCTTCGCGACGACGACCGAGAGCAAGGTCTCGCCGGTCGCCACCAGCGTCTCTTCACTGCGGGTCTGCGCATAGAGTTCGCAGCTCGTGAACACCTGCGTCTTGCCCGCTTTCACGACACGCGCACGTGCAATGAAGCGCTCGCCCACAGCGGGCCGCAGGCAGTTGACCGCGTAGTGCGATGCCAGCACGCGTCCGACCACGGTCGCGGCGGCGAAGCCGCAGGCCGTGTCGATCAAGGCGCCGACCAGCCCTGCATGCAGAAAGCCCGCGTACTGGCCGACCTCCTCGCGCCACGGCATCGCGATCTCGGCCCGGCCGGGCTCGGCGCTCAGCACCTCGATGCCGCACCACCGGTTGAAGGCGGCCGTCTCGTTGATGGCGCGCAAGGTGGCGAGTGCGTTCATCATCATCGATGGCTCCTGCGGATGAATCAGAGTGATGCACTCTACGAACGCGGCGCGCTTTCGGCTGTCGCTGCTGCGACATAAACTGCCCGCATGAAACGTTATCTCGTCGGCGGCGCGGTGCGCGATGCCTTGCTCGGCCGGCCCGGCAGCGACCGCGACTGGGTCATCGTCGGTGCGCGCGCACAAGAGATGATCGATGCCGGCTACCTGCCGGTGGGCCGCGACTTTCCGGTCTTCCTGCACCCGCAGACCAAGGAAGAGCATGCGCTCGCGCGCACCGAACGCAAGACCGGCCCGGGCTACCACGGCTTCGAGATGCACGCCGATCCCGGCGTCACGCTCGAGGACGACCTGCTGCGCCGCGACCTGACGATCAACGCGATCGCGCAGGACGAGGCCGGGGCGCTGATCGATCCGCACGGCGGCCAGCGCGACCTCGCGGCGAAGGTCTTGCGCCACGTCTCGCCCGCATTCGCCGAAGACCCGGTGCGCATCCTGCGGCTGGCGCGTTTCGCGGCGCGCTTCGACGGCTTCACGGTCGCGCCCGAGACGCTCGCGCTGATGCGGGCCATGGTCGAGGCCGGCGAGGTCGATGCGCTGGTGCCCGAGCGCGTCTGGCAGGAGCTGGCGCGCGGCTTGATGGAGGCGCGTCCGTCGCGCCTGTTCGAGGTCTTGCGCGAATGCGGTGCGCTGGCGCGGCTGCTGCCCGAAGTCGACCGCCTGTGGGGCGTGCCGCAGCCGGAGGCGCACCACCCCGAGATCGACACCGGCGTGCACCTGATGATGGTGCTCGACATGGCGGCGCGGCTGGCCACCGGCCTCGCGGTGCGCTTCGCCTGCCTGTGCCACGACCTCGGCAAGGGCACGACGCCGGCCGACGTGCTGCCGCGCCACCTCGGCCACGAAGGCCGCAGCGTCGAGCTGCTGCGCGAGGTCTGCACGCGGCTGCGCGTGCCGGTCGATTGCCGCGAGCTCGCCGAGCTCGTCGCACGCGAGCACGGCAACGTGCACCGCAGCGGCGAGCTGAACGCCGCGGCGATCGTGCGCCTGTTCGAACGCTGCGACGCGCTGCGCCGGCCGGATCGCTTCCGCGAGGCACTGCTGGCCTGCGAGTGCGACGCGCGCGGCCGGCTCGGGCTGAGCGAGTCGGCGTATCCACAGCGCGCGCGCCTGAGCGACGCGCTGACCCGGGCGATGAGCGCCGACGCCGCCGGCGTCGTCGCCGCGGCCCAGGCGCGCGGCGTCAACGGCCCGGCGCTGGCCGATGCAGTGCGCGCCGCGCGTGTGCAGGCGGTTGCGGCGGGATTGACCGACACGACGCGCGGGTGACAGCGCGGCGCGGTATCGCCGCGCCAGAATCGGTGCGTTCGTTCATCGTTCACAACATGCCTCGACGGAGATCCCACCATGACCGACCTCTTCACGCTTCAGGGCCGCACCGCCCTCGTCACCGGCGGTTCGCGCGGCATCGGCCGCATGATCGCGGCGGGCTTTCTGGCGCAGGGCGCCAAGGTCTACATCTCGTCGCGCAAGGCGGCCGACTGCGACGCCACCGCGAAGGAGTTGTCGGCGCAGGGCGGCGAGTGCATCTCGCTGCCGGCCAATGTGGCCACGCTCGAGGGCGTGAATGCGCTGGTCGCGGCCTTCACCGCGCGCGAGAGCACGCTCGACATCCTCGTCAACAACGCCGGCGCGGCCTGGGGTGAGTCCTTCGATACCTTCCCCGAGAGCGGCTGGGACAAGGTGGTCGACCTGAACCTGAAGACGCCGTTCTTCCTGACCCAAGCCCTGATCGCGCCGCTGCGTGCGGCGGCCGCGAAGCAGCCGGCCAAGGTCATCAACATCGCGTCGATCGACGGCATCTCGGTGAATCCGCAAGAGACGTATTCGTATGCCGCGAGCAAGGCCGGCCTGATCCAGCTCACGCGCCGCATGGCGCTGCGCCTGGCGCAGGACAACATCGTCGTCAGCGCGATCGCACCGGGCGCATTCGCGTCCGAGATGAACCGCGTCGCGCGCGACCACGCCGAAGAGACCGCCAAGCGCATCCCGGCCGGCCGCATCGGCCGCGACGACGACATGGCCGGCGCGGCGATCTACCTGGCCTCGCGCGCCGGCGACTACGTGATGGGCTCGACGCTGGTCGTCGACGGCGGCGTGACCCACGCGCGTTGAACGACCCTTGTCCGAATGCGGACGAATTCTTGATATTCGTCCGCTTATGGATTAGGCTTCGGGCATGAACGCTGCTGTCCTGCAACCCGCCCTCCACCCCAGCGCGCCGGCCGTCGACCTCGGCTCGGCGGCCGCGGCCCAGGCCGCCTTGCGCACCTTCTGGCGCCTCGCCGAGGCCTGGAAGCTCGATGTGAACGAGCAGACCACGCTGCTCGGCGTCGGCCGCACCACGCTGTACCAGTGGAAGAACGGCAAGGTCGGCCCGCTCGACCGGCACGTGCTGGAGCGGCTGTCCTACCTGTTCGGCATCTACGCGGCCTTGCAGATCCTGCTGCCGCTGAAGGAGCGCGCCGACGCCTGGGTGCGCGAGCCGAACACCGCTCCGCTGTTCGGCGGCCGCTCCGCGCTGGATCGCATGATGGGCGGCCAGGTCGCCGACCTGTACGTGGTGCGCCACTACCTCGACGCCCAGCGCGGCGGCAAGGCTTAGCTAGGTGGCGACCCCGAAGATCGCGCTGACGGCCATTCCGCTCACGCCGACCAGCTGGCGCCCCTGCCATCGCCTGATCCCGTCGCGCTACCCGACCGTCGGGCTGTACGACACGGTCGCCGAGCCGGCCGACCTCGACGTGGTCTTCGCGATCGAGTCGCTCACGAACCCGCGCATCCGCGACGAGCTCGGCGAACTGCAGCTGGTGCCGCCCGACGAGCGGGTCAGCGGTGCCGGCAGCACGATGATCATGGCGGCGTTCACGCACCTGAACGTCGACGGCTCGCGCTTCTCGGACGGCAGCTACGGCGTGTACTACGCGGCGCACGCGCTCGACACCGCGATCGCCGAGGTCAGTCACCACCGCGCGCTGTTCCTGTCGCGCACCCGCGAGCCGCCGATGGACCTGGACATGCGTGCGATCAACGCCAACCTCGACGCCGAGCTGCACGATCTGCGCGGCCTCGGCAAGCGTGGCAACGCGCTGCTCGACCCCGACGACTACGGCGCGCCGCAGGCACTGGCGCGGCGCCTGCGCGAGGCCGGGAGCTGGGGCGTGCAGTTTCCCAGCGTGCGCCACGAGGGCGGGCTGTGCGTCGGCGTGTTTCGCCCGAAGGCCTTGCGCAACGCCAGGTCCGGCGCGCACATCGCGCTGCACTGGGACGGCGCGCGCATCACGCACTGGTTCGAAAAGCGCGGTCTGCATCCGATCGTTTAACCCGGGCTTCTTGACGCGGTCTTTGCAGACCGTCTCATAATCGATCAGCCTCGAGGAGAACCACCGATGACGACTCTGAACGTGAACGGCGCGACGCGCAATTTCCAGGCGGAGGACGACACGCCGCTGCTGTGGGTGCTGCGCGAACAGCTCGGCCTGACCGGCACGAAGTACGGCTGTGGCATCGCGCAGTGCGGCGCCTGCACCGTGCACATCGACGGCGTGCCGACACGAAGCTGCGTGCGGCCGCTCAGCAGCGTCTCGGCCAGCAACAAGATCGTCACGATCGAAGGCCTCTCGAAAAACGCGTCGCACCCGGTGCAGAAGGCCTGGGCCGCGCTCGACGTGCCGCAGTGCGGCTTCTGCCAGACCGGCATGATCATGGCCGCGGCCGCGCTGCTGAAAGACAAGCCCCGGCCGACCGATGCCGACATCGACGCCGCGATGACCAACATCTGCCGCTGCGGCACCTACAACCGCGTGCGCGCGGCGATCAAGCAGGCCGCCGGCGCGGCCGCCTGAGCCGGGAGTCGACGACATGAACACTTCCACCCTGTCACGCCGCCACTTCCTCGGTGCCTCGGCCGCGACCGCCGGCAGCCTGGTGATCGGCTTTCATGTGCCGCTGGGCGCGCAGACGCAGCCGGCGACGAGCGGCCTGGCCGAAGTCAACGCCTGGGTCGTCGTCAAACCCGACGACACCGTGGTGATCCGGATCGCGCGTTCCGAGATGGGGCAGGGCTCGCTGACCGGTCTCGCGCAGCTCGTTGCCGAAGAGCTCGAATGCGACTGGGCCAAGGTCACGACCGAGTACCCGACGCCGGCGACGAACCTCGCGCGCAACCGTGTCTGGGGCAATTTCTCGACCGGCGGCAGCCGCGGGGTGCGCGAGTCGAACGACTATGTGCGCAAGGGCGGCGCGATGGCGCGCGTGATGCTCGTGCAGGCGGCGGCCGATGCCTGGAAGGTCAGCGCCGCCGAGTGCAGCGCGGCCAACAGCGTGATCACGCACGCGCCGTCGGGGCGCACGACCACGTTCGGAAAGGTCGCGGGCGCTGCGGCCAAACTCGCGCCGCCGACCGAGGTCGTGCTGAAAGACCCGAAGACCTGGAAGATCGCCGGCAAGCCCGTCAAGCGCCTGGACACCGCGGCCAAGCTCGATGGCTCGCAGGTCTTCGGCATGGACCTGAAGCTGCCCGGCATGCTGAACGCCGCGATCAAGGACTGCCCGGTGTTCGGCGGCAAGGTCAAGAGCTTCAACGCCGCGGCGATCACGAACCGGCCCGGCGTGAAGAAGGTCGTGCCGGTCGGCGACAGCGCCGTCGCGGTGATCGCCGACACCTGGTGGCATGCGAAGACCGCGCTCGACGCGCTGGCGATCGAGTGGGACGAAGGCCCGAACGCGAAGGTCTCGAGCGCGACGATTGCCGCGCTGCTGAAGGAAGGGCTGGACGCGCCGCAGGCAATCGTCGGCAATGAGTCGGGCGATGCGCGCAAGGCCATTGCCGAGTCGCCGCGCAAGCTCGAGGCGGTCTACTCGTACCCGTACCAGAACCACGCGACGATGGAGGTGATGAACGCGACGGTGCGCTGGACGCCCGAGCGCTGCGAGGTCTGGTGCCCGACGCAGAACGGCGAGGCCGCGCTTGCCGCTGCCGCCGAAGCGGCCGGCCTGCCGCCCGCGAAGTGCGAGGTCTACAAGCTCAACCTCGGCGGCGGCTTCGGCCGGCGCGGCGCGCACGACTGGCTCACGCAGGCGGTGGTGGTCGCCAAGCAGATGCCGGGCACGCCGATCAAGCTGCTGTGGTCGCGCGAAGAAGACATGGCGCATGGCAAGTACCACCCGATCACGCAGTGCAGGATGACGGCCGGTCTCGACGCGCAAGGCAACGTGACGGCACTGCACATGCGCATCTCGGGGCAGTCGATCATCGCCGGGCTGATGCCGCAGAACCTGCAGAACGGCCGCGACCCGGTGGTGTTCCAGGGTCTGAACCCGAGCGGCGCAGAGGGCACCTTCGGCTACAAGGTCCCGGCGCTGCTGATCGACCACGCGATGCGCAACCCGCACGTGCCGCCGGGTTTCTGGCGCGGCGTGAACCTGAACCACAACGCGATCTATGTCGAGAGCTTCATCGACGAGATTGCTCATCTGACCCAGCAGGATCCGCTCGCGCTGCGCCGCAAGCTGCTGAGCGCGTCGCCGAAGCACCTCGCGGTGCTGAACGCCGTCGCCGAGCGTGCCGGCTGGGGCCAACCGGCGCCCGACGTCGGCGGCCAGAAGGTCTACCGCGGCCTGGCGCAGATCATGGGCTTCGGCAGCTATGTGGCGGCCTGCGCCGAGGTCTCGGTCAGCGACGACGGTGCGCTGAAGGTGCACCGCATCGTCGCCGCTACCGACCCGGGCCATGCGGTGAACCCGCAGCAGATCGAGGCGCAGGTCGAGGGCTCGTTCGCTTACGGCCTGTCGGCGGCGCTGTTCGGCGGCTGCACCGTGAAGGACGGCCGCATCGAGCAGGACAACTTCAGCAGCTATCCGGTCATGCAGATGGAGCACATGCCCAAGGTCGAGGCGATCCTGATGCCGTCGGGCGGTTTCTGGGGCGGCGTCGGCGAGCCGACGATCGCGGTCGCCGCGCCCGCGGTGCTGAACGCGATCTTCGCCGCCACCGGCAAGCGCATCCGCGACCTGCCGCTGAAGAATCACAGCCTGAAGAAGGCGTAGCAGTGATGCGCGCGCGGCTGGCGGCGGCCCTGCTCTGCACGAGCCTGGCCGCGCACGCCGCCGCTAACGAAACGATCGATGTGCCGCTGACCGACGTGCCCGGCGATGCCGCGCGCGGCCGCACGATCGTCGTCAACCGTCAGCTCGGGCTGTGCCTGCTGTGCCACACCGGGCCGTTCCCCGAAGAGCGCTTCCAGGGGAACATGGCGCCCGACCTGGGCGGCGCCGGCGCACGCTGGTCCGAAGGCCAGCTGCGGCTGCGCCTGGTCGACGGCCGGCGCGTGAACCCGCAGACGCTGATGCCCTCGTACCGGCGCACCGACGGCCTGGAGCGCGTCGGCGCCGCGTGGCAGGGCAAGGCGGTGCTGAGCGCACAGCAGGTCGAAGACGTGGTGGCCTTTTTGCGCACGCTGAAATGATGATGAAACGACGCGAGCTGATCGGTGCTGCGGTGGGCCTGGCCGGCGCGGTGTGGGTGCGCCCCGCGGCCGCCAACGCCGACGAACTCGCGGCCGCGATCGCTGCGTTCGCCGGCGGTGTGCCGGTGCGTGCCGGGCGCGTCGAGTTCGAGATCGCGCCGCTGGTCGAGAACGGCAACACCGTGCCGATCACGGTGCGCGTGCAGAGCCCGATGAACGAGGCAGACCATGTGAAGGTGATCGCGATCTTCAACCAGAGCAACCCGCAGCGCGACGTCGCGAACTTCTTCCTCGGCCCGCGCGCCGGCCGCGCGACGGTCTCGACGCGCATTCGCCTGGCGACCTCGCAGCAGCTCGTCGCGGTCGCGAAGATGAACGACGGCTCGTGCTGGTCGCACAGCGTCGATGTGCTGGTCACGCTCGCCGCGTGCGTGGAGCCCTGAGCGATGGCGCGCGCCCTGATCACGATGCCGCCCACCGCGAAGCGTGGCGACGTGGTCGAGATCCGCACGCTGATCGCGCACCCGATGGAGACCGGCTACCGCCCCGGCGAAGACGGCGCGATCGTGCCGCGCAACCTGATCCGACGCTTCAGCTGCCACTACCACGACGGCCGCGACGAGGTGCTGGTGTTCAGCGCCGAGCTGTTCCCGGCGGTCGCGGCGAACCCGTTCATCGCGTTCTCGACCGTCGCCACCGCGAGCGGCACGCTGCGCTTCTCGTGGAGCGGCGACCAGGGCTTCACGCAGACCGAGACGGTGTCGCTCGTCGTCACATGAAGCGGCTCGTGTCGCTGCTGTTGGCGCTGCTGGTGGTGCACGCGCTGGCGGCCGACGCGCGCCGCTCCGGCTTCGACGACATGTCGCCGCAGGTCCAGGCGATGCAGCGCGACGACGCGGCGAACCCGGCGATGCTGTGGGTCAAGGAGGGTGAGGCGATGTGGGGGCGCGACTGCGTGCGCTGTCACGGCGACGCCGCGACCAGCATGCGCGGCGTGGCCGCACGCTATCCCGATTTCGACACGGCCTCGCAACGCCCGATCACGCTGAGCCAGCGCATCAACCAGTGCCGCGCGACGCGCCAGCACAGCATGCCGCTCGCGGCCGAGAGCGACGCGCTGCTGAGCCTCGAGAGTTATGTCGCGATGCAGTCGCGCGGACAGCCGATCGCGCCGTCCGCCGACCCGCGCCTGCAGCCGTTCCGCGAACGCGGCGAGCAGCTGTTTCGGCGCCGCATCGGCCAGCTCGACTTCTCGTGTGCGCAATGCCACGACGAGCACGCCGGCCAGCACCTGGGTGGCAGCACGATCCCGCAGGCGCACCCGACCGGCTACCCGCAGTACCGGCTCGAGTGGCAGGCGCTGGCCTCGCTGCAGCGCCGACTGCGCAACTGCATGAACGGCGTGCGCGCCGAGCCGTTCGCGTACGGGGCGCCGGAACTCACCGAGCTGGAGCTCTACCTGGCGGCGCGTGCCGCCGGCATGCGCCTCGAGACGCCGGCCGTGCGGCCCTGATGCGCTATCGTGCGACGCGATGAGCAGCAGCAGCCACCACCCCCGCGTCCTTGCCGACCGACCGCACCTGTGGGCCTTCATCGCCGGCTGCATCGCCGTGACCATCGGCGTGCTGATGCACTTGCCGATGTTCTGGATGGGCCGCGACAACGGTTTTCACCTCGCCGACATGGCGATGGACGCCGAGATGATCTGGGGCATGGGCCTGATCCTCGTCGGCATCGCGGTGGCGGGTTACGGGCTGCTGCCGCGTGCGCCGTCGGCGGGTGCCGCGGCGGCGCAGCAGCTCACCGTGTCGGCGCCCGAAGACGCGCCGCTGACGCGCGCGCACTGGCGTCTGATGCTGGTGCTGACGGTCGCGCTCGTGATCGACGTGATGAAGCCGGCCAGCCTGGGCTTCGTCGTGCCCGGCATGAAGGCCGAGTACGGGGTCTCGAAGGCGATGGTGGCGTGGCTACCGTTCGCGGCCTTGTGCGGCACCGTCGTCGGCTCGATGCTGTGGGGGCTGCTCGCCGATGTCTACGGGCGGCGTGCGTCGATCCTGCTGTCGGCGGTGATGTTCGTCGGCACCGCAATCTGCGGCGCGATGCCGTCGTTCTGGTGGAACGTCGGCATGTGCTTCATGATGGGCGCGGCCGCCGGCGGCATGTTGCCGGTCACGTACGCGCTGCTGGCCGAGACGATGCCGTCCAAGCACCGCGGCTGGGTGCTGGTGCTGGTCGGCGGGCTCGGCGCGGTCGGCGGCTACCTCGCGGCGAGCGGCTTCGCGGCCTGGCTGGCGCCGATCCTGAGCTGGCGCGTGCTGTGGTTCCTGAACCTGCCGACCGGCCTGCTGCTGATCTTCCTGAACGTGTTCATTCCCGAGTCGCCGAAGTTCCTGATGGCGATGGGCCGGCACGACGAGGCGCACGACACCTTGCGCGACTTCGGCTGCGTCGTCCACGAACGCGGCACGGCGGCGCCGGCGGCGAACACGTTCGAGCGCAGCGACGATTTCGACATCGCTCACGGCATGGCCGCGCGCACCTGGGCGCTGAGCATCACCGCGCTGTCGTGGGGCTTGATCAATTTCGGGCTGCTGCTGTGGATGCCGGCGCACCTGATCGAGAAGGGCTACAGCATGCTGCTGTCGAGCGAGCTGCTCGCGGCCTCGGCGTTGATCGCGATCCCGACCGTGTTCGTCGCCGCGCTGCTGTACAGCCGCTGGAGCAGCAAGGGCGCGCTGCTCGCGGCGATCGCGGTCACGGCCGCGGGCCTGCTCGGGCTGATCCAGCTCGAGCTCGCGACAGTCGGGACGATCAGCCCGGTGTGGGCGATCGCGCTGCTGATCATCGGCATCAACGGCATCATCGCGATGCTCTTGCCCTACGCGGCCGAGAGCTACCCGCTGGGCATCCGTGGCCGCGCCACCGGCTGGGTCGCGGCCTGCACCAAGGGCGGCGGCCTGATCGCGCAGCTGCTGAGCCTGCTCGGGCTGGTGCCGGCGCTGTTCATCGCGGCGCTGCTGATCCTGATCCCGGTGCTGGTGTCGCTGCTGCTGGTCTGGCGCTATTGCATCGAGACCCGCGGGCGCGATCTGCGCGACCTCGAGGGCGCACCGGTCCTAGGCCAACCGTACTAGGTTTCGAACGCTTCTAGCTTTCGTTGCCTAGGGGTTGCGGCGGATGATCGCTCCATCCCCCCAAGCCCTACCCGGAGAATCCCATGACCACCACCCAATCCCTCAGCTCGGTTGCCAGCCACATCGTCGGCCAGTACTCGCAGGCCAGCAAGCACATCGTCGGTGCCTACCGCAGCGGCGCGCAGCGCCTCGTCAACGGCGCGAACACCGGCTACGTGTCGCTGCTGAACAGCGGCATGCTGCCGCTCGTCACCGCCGACGTGAAGGCCACGCTGTTCAAGGTCCAGACGCAGCTGACCGGTCTGGTCGAAGGCGGCATCGACACCGGTTCGAACCGTGCCGTCCAGGCGATCGACTTCGTCGCCGGCGGTTTCAACGGTGGCATCGAGCGCGTCGCCGCAGCGGCCGGCCGCGTCGAGGAAGCCCTAGCCACGCAAGCCCTGACCAAGGTCGGCCAGGTCGCGATCCTCCCGGTCGCGCAAATCTCGCTGACGATCGCCACCCGCACCGCGGAAGGCACGAAGCGCCTGTCGGCGCGCGTCGCGGGTGTCGAATCGACCGTCGCGCCGGTGGTCGCCAAGGCCAAGCGCGTCGTCAAGAAGACGGTGCGCCGCGCCAAGGCGGCCCACGCGTAATTCGCCGCTGGGCACTCGACGAAAGGCCCTCGCGAAATCGAGGGCCTTTGCTCATGCGCGGCGAGCGCGTTGTCGGGCATCATGTTCGTGAAGGAAGCGATGATGGTCACGAAAACGAAAGCCCCAGCCGCCAAGCGCAGCGCGCCACGCAAGCGTGTGGTGCCCGTCGAGGCGGCACCGACGCCGACGACGAAGCCGAACCTGCTGCGTGCAGGACTGCAGGCGCTCGACAAGGCGCGCAACGACGTGGCCGAACGCCAGAGCCGCGTGTTCGAAGCGATCCTCGGGTTCGAGCCGGCGCAGGGCCTGTCGGGCCTGGTCGGGCGTGAAGGCGCGGCCGCCAAGGTGGCGGCCGAGGCGCTCGGGCTGCGCAAGTTCGAGGCCGTGTTCGACCAGCGCGTCGCGCACGCGCTCGAGCGCATGGGCGTGCCGTCGGCCGAGGCGCTGACGGCCTTGATCGATGAAGTCGCCGCGCTGAAGGAAGAAGTGCGCAGCCTCAAAGCGGCGGCGCGCCGCCGTTGACCCGCCTTGATGCATGACGATCGCCATCGCCACGCGAACCCGTGACCGCATCCTCGAGGCCAGCCTGGCGCTGTTCAACGAGGAAGGCTTGGCCAAGGTGTCGACGCACCGCATCGCCGCCGAGCTCGGCATCAGCCCGGGCAATCTGCACTACCACTTCAAGGCCAAGCAGCTGATCGTCGGCACGCTGTTTCGCCACTTCGAAGAGCGCCTGTCGGCGTGCATGGAGGCGGCCGCCGAGGTCGACGCGCTCGACGACGTGTGGTTGTCATTGCACCTCGCGTTCGAGGCGGTCAACGCGTACCGCTTCGTGTACCGCGATGTCGACTACCTGCTCAACGAGTACCCCGACCTTGAGGCCCGCGCCCAGGCGCTGACCGCGCGCAGCCTGCTCGCGGCGCGCAGCCTGTGCAGCGGGCTGCAGGGCGCGGGCGTGATCGACGCCGGGGTCGAGGAGATCGAGATGCTCGCGCTTCAGATCGTCTTCTCGACCACCTGCTGGTTCACGTTCAAGCGACTCACGCCCAAGCGCAGCACCGCCGCCGTGCACGCCGAACCGGCGCTGGCGGCGTACTACACGCTGACGTTTCTGTCGCCGTATGTGGTGGGCGAGGCGCGCGACTACCTGAACTATCTGCGTTCCAAATACCTGCGCTAGACCTGCATCACGACGAGGAACCCTGTCTCATGACCCGAGCCCACACCCCTGCGCATGCCGCGCCGTCGCGCCTGCTGCAATTGCTGGAGCTGCGCGCCGCCTGGGAGCTCGCCGCCGGCATCGCCGCGCTGCCCTGGCTGCGATTGGCGCCGCGCGGCGACGGCCATCCAGTGCTGGTGCTGCCCGGGCTGGTTGCCAGCGATGGATCGACCAGGCTGCTGCGCGATTTCCTGAGCGGCCGCGGCTACGACGTGCATGGCTGGGGTCTGGGCCGCAACTATGGACCGCGCGCCGGCGTCGAAGAAGCGATGCTCGCGACCGTCGACCGCCTGCATGCGCAAAGCGGCCGCAAGCTCAGCCTGATCGGCCAGAGCCTCGGCGGCGCCTACGCGCGCCTGCTCGCGGCGAAGCGGCCCGACGCGGTGCGCAGCGTGATCACGCTCGGCAGCCCGGTGGGCGGGCATCCGCGTGCCAGCAATGCCTGGCGCGTCTACGAGTTCACGAGCGGCCGCAGCACGCACGATCCGCAGCACTGGCAGCAGGTGACGCAGGCGCCGCAAGTGCCGACGACCTCGATCTACAGCCGCAGCGACGGCGTCGTCGCGTGGCAGAACAGCATCGAGGCGTCGGAGCAGGCGCACACCGAGAACATCGAGGTCGTCAGCAGCCACATCGGCATGGCGGTGCACCCGCTGGTGCTGTTCGCGGTCGCCGATCGCCTCGCGCAGTCCGAGGGCCGCTGGCAACCGTTCGAGCGCCGCGGCTGGCGCGCCGCGGTGTTCGCGAAGCCCGCCGTCTGACGCCAGGCGACCACGGGCTGAACCGGATGGCGGGGTCACCCGCTGCTCCTATCATCGACGGTTCAGATCCGTGGAGACCTCGATGACCCTGACCCGCCGAACCCTGATCCAGGCCGCCACCGCGAGCGCGTTGCCGCCGCTGCTGAGCACGCGCGCGCTGGCGGCTACCGAGCTGAAGATCTCGCATCAGTTTCCGGGCGGCACGCCGACCGAGGGTGATTTCCGCGACCGGCTGTGCCGCAAGTTCGCGGCCGAGGTCGACAAGCGCAGCAGCGGCGCGCTCAAGGCCTCGGTCTACCCCGGCTCGTCGCTGATGAAGACCAACGCGCAGTTCTCCGCGCTGCGCAAGGGCGCGCTCGACATGAGCCTGGTGCCGCTGTCGTACGCCGGTGGCGAAGTCGCCGAGACCAACATCGGCCTGATGCCGGCGCTGGTGCCGAGCTACGAGCAGGGCGCGCTGTGGAAGACCGCCGAGGTCGGCAAGCTGCTGTCGAAACTGCTCGACGACAAGGGCGTGATGATCGTCAGCTGGATCTGGCAGGCTGGTGGTGTCGCGAGCCGGGCGCGACCGCTGGTGGTGCCCGACGATGCGAAGGGCCTGAAGGTGCGCGGCGGCAGCCGTGAGATGGACATGATGCTGAAGCAGGCCGGCGCCTCCGTCATCACGCTGCCGTCGAACGAGATCTACGCGGCGATGCAGACCGGCGCGATGGACGCGGCGATGACCTCGAGCACCAGCTTCATCTCGTTCAAGCTCGAAGAGATCGCCAAGCACCTGACGACCGGGCGGCAGAAGACCTACTGGTTCATGCTCGAGCCGCTGATGATCTCGAAGTCGATCTTCGCGGCGCTGCCCAAGGCCCAGCAAGACCTGGTGATGACGGTGGGCGCCGAGCTCGAGGCCTTCGGCCGCGAGGCCGCACGCGCCGACGACAAGAACGCCGCGGACATCTACGCGAAGGCCGGCGCCAAGCTCTACGACATCGACGAGCCGACGCTGAAGAAGTGGCAGGCGATCGCGGTCGACACTGCGTGGAAGGACTTCGGCGAGAAGAGCGAGTCCTGCGCCACATTGCTCAAGGCCGCGCAAAAGCTGCTGTGAGCGGCGCACCCGGGGCGCCCACGCCAGCTGCCAGCATCGATCCCGACACGCCCGCGTGGCTGCGCCCGCTGGCGCGCGTGATCCAGCGCATCAACGAGGCGATGGTCGTGCTGGGCATGCTGGCGCTGCTCGCCGCGTCGGCGGTGCTGACCTACAGCGTCGTCTCGCGTTATGTGATGAAGGCCTCGACCGACTGGCAGGACGAGGCCGCGGTGTTCTGCCTGGTTGGCGCGACCTTTCTGTGCGGCGCGTTCGTGCAGTCGCTGCGCGGGCACGTCGGCATCGAGGCGATCGCGGGCTGGCTGCCGCGCTCGGTCGATCGGCTGCGGCTGATGTTGGTCGATCTGATGTGCGCGTTGTTCTGCGCCTTCTTCGCGTGGAAGTCGTGGACCTTGTTCCACGAGGCCTGGGTCGACAAGCAGACGACCTCGTCGTCGTGGGCGCCGCCGCTGTGGATTCCGTACGGGCTGATGGCCGCTGGCATGACCTTGCTCAGCGTGCAACTGCTGATCCAGCTCAGCGCGCGGCTCAATGCGCTGACGAAGCAGAAGGCGGCTGGGTGAGCCGCCGCGCCGGGCCGCCCCAAGCAAGGCTCATCCCCTCGGGGGATCGGTCGATGTACCCAGTGGACGAGGGGCTGTCGTGAGCATGCTCGCGCTGGGCTTGCTGTTCGGAGCCGTCACCTTGTTGTTCATGTTCTCCGGCGCGCCGATCTCGTTCGCGCTGGGCAGCGTCGCGGTGCTGTTCATGGTGCTGTTCATGCCGGCGTCCTCGCTCGACACGATCACGCAGAACGTCTACGAGGAGATGGCCAGCATCACGCTGCTGTCGATCCCGCTGTTCATCCTGAAGGGCGCGGCGATCGGCAAGTCGCGCGCGGGCCAGGACCTGTACGCGGCGATGCACGTGTGGATGGGGCGCATCCCCGGCGGCCTGGGCATCGCGAACGTGTTCGCGTGCGCGCTGTTCGCCGCGATGGCCGGCTCCAGCCCGGCGACCTGCTCGGCGATCGGCAGCGCCGGCATCCCCGAGATGCGCAAGCGCGGCTACTCGCCCGGTTTCGCGGCCGGCATCATCGCGGCCGGCGGCACGCTGGGCATCCTGTTGCCGCCGTCGATCACGATGATCCTGTACGCGGTTGCGGCCGAGCAGTCGCTGGGCCGGCTGTTCCTCGCCGGCATCGGCCCGGGCGTGCTGCTGGTCGCGCTGTTCGCCGGCTATGCGGCGTGGCGCTATCGCAGGGAATACCAGCGCGCGCGCCACGTGTTCGAACAAGGTGGCGTGAAATCGCCGCTGCTCGCCGACGAAAGTTTCACGACACGCCAGAAGTTCGAGATGCTGCCGCGCGTCGTGCCCTTCGTGCTGCTGCTGATCGGCGTGATGGTGGCGCTGTACGGCGGTTTCGCGACGCCGTCCGAGACCGCCGGGCTCGGTGCGGTGCTCGCGTTGCTGCTGATCGCGGTGATCTACGGCGTCTGGCGTCCGAAGGACGTCGCACCCATCCTTTCGTCGACGCTGAAGGAGTCGACGATGCTGATGTTCATCATCGGCATGTCGCTGCTGTTCTCGTATGTGATGAGCTATTTGCACATCAGCCAGGCGGCGGCCCAGGCCATCGTCGGCATGCAGCTCTCGAAATGGGTGCTGCTGGCGGCGGTGCTGCTGATGGTGATCGTGCTGGGCTTCTTCCTGCCGCCGGTCAGCATCATCCTGATGACCGCGCCGATCATCCTGCCACCGCTGAAGGCCGCCGGCTTCGACCTGATCTGGTTCGGCGTGCTGATGACGATCGTGATGGAGACCGGGCTGATCCACCCGCCGGTCGGCCTGAACATCTTCGTCATCAAGAACATCGCGCCCGACATCGCGCTCGCCGACATCATCTGGGGCGTGCTGCCCTTCGTCGTGCTGATGCTGCTGGCGGTGCTGCTGATCTGCCTCGCGCCGGGCATCGCGACGGCGCTGCCCGATGCGGTGATGGGCGTGGCGGCGGTGCGTTAGCGGGGCGACGACGAATCGATCAACCGGCGCGTGCGACCCGGCCGACGACCGGATACTGCGGATCGTTGTAGCCCGGCGTCGAGGCGTGGCCAGTCGTCACGAGTGCGCTGACGAAGGCCTCGTCCTGCGCATCGAATGGTGTGTCCAGCGCGCCCAGGTAGTCCTGCCACTGGCCGAGCGTCTTCGGCCCGCCGATCACGCCGTTCACCAGCGTGTTGTTCCAGACCCAGCCGAGCGCGAGCTGCGTCGGCGTGAGGCCGCGGCTGCGCGCATGCTCGGCCATGCGTGCGGCGAGTGCGAGCGACTCGGCGCGAAACTCGGTCTGCATGATGCGCGGGTCGTTGCGCGCGGCGCGCGAGCCTTCGGGCGGCGCCGCACCGGGTTGGTACTTGCCGCTCAGCACGCCGCGCGCGAGCGGGCTGTAGACGACGGCGCCGAGGCCGTAGTGCGCGCAGCACGGCAGCAGCTCGGTCTCGATCTGGCGCGACATCGCGTTGTACGGCGGCTGGCAGACGATGGGCGCGGCGATCCCCATCGCGCGGCACATCTCGGCGACGCGCGCGATGCGCCAGGCGCGGAAGTTCGACAGGCCGAAGTGATGCACCTTGCCGCGCTCGATCAGCTGCGCGACCGCGGCGAGTGTTTCTTCGAGCGGCGTCGTGGCGTCCTCGCGGTGCAGGTACAGCACGTCGACCCAGTCGGTGTCCAGGCGCTGCAGGCTCGCATCGACGGCACTCAGGATGTGCCCGCGCGACAGGCCGCGCTCGTTCGGCCCCGGCCCCATCGGGTTCGCGACCTTGGTGGCGAGCACCCAGCGCGCGCGCTCGGCCTTGATCAGCCGGCCGGTGATGCGTTCGGATTCGCCGCCGGCATAGGCATTCGCGGTGTCGATCGCGTTGATGCCGGCGTCGCGCGTCGCGGCGACGATGTTCGCTGCTTCCAGCTCGTTGGTCTGGTCGCCGAACATCATCGTGCCGAGCCAGAGCTTGCTGACCTTCAGGCCGCTCGCGCCGAGGGAGTGGTAGGTGATGGCTGTCATGGGCGGTACTCCGGATTCAAAGAGGCATTCTGCCGGCCGCGACGAAACGCTCGCGCAGCTCGCGCTTGAGGACCTTGCCGATCGCGCTGCGCGGCAGTTCGGCGATGAACTGCAGCGCGGCGAGCCGCTGCGTCTTGCCGACGCGCGCGTTGAGCCACAGCCGCAGCTCGTCCGCGCTCGCCGCCGCGCCGGCGCGCGCCACGACGAATGCGACCGGCGTCTCGCCCCATTGCACTGACGGCACGCCGACGACCGCGACATCGGCGACTGCCGCATGCTCCCGCAGCACGGCCTCGAGGTCGCTCGGGTAGATGTTGAAGCCGCCGCTGATGACCATGTCCTTCTTGCGGTCCATCAGGGTCAGGAAGCCGTCGGCGTCGAAGCGCCCGACATCGCCGGTGCGGATGAAGCGCTTGCCGCTCGCATCGAACCACTCGGCCTCGCGCGTCTTCGCGGGCTGGCCGTGGTAACCGGTCATCATGCCGGGCGAGTGGCCGACGACCTCGCCGGTGGCACCGGCCGCGACCGCTTGCGCCGAGAGCTCGACGCCCGCCTCGTCGATCAGCCGGATGTCGTGCCCGGGCGCCGGCTGGCCGACGGTGTGCAGCTTGTTCGGGTGCTCGTGCGCGAGCAGGATGCAGGTGCCGCCGCCTTCGGTCATGCCGTAGAACTCGATCAGCGCACCGGGCCAGCGCTTCACGACGTCGGCCTTCAGCGCCGCGCCGAACGGCGCGCTGGTGCAGAACTTGGCCTGCGTCGACGACAGATCGTGCGCATCGAACTGCGGCAGCGCCATGATGCGCTGGTACTGCACCGGCACCAGCATCGTGTGCGTCATGCGCTGCGCCTGCGCGAGCGCGAGGTATTGCGCGGCATCGAACTTGGCCATCAGCACGACCGTGCCGCCGAACGCGAGCGTCGGGAAGAACACGACCAGGGTCGTGTTCGAGTACAGCGGCGTGGCCAGCAGCGTCACGCTGGTCGGTGAGTAGCCGTAGCTCGCGCCGCGCACGACGTGCGACCAGCGCATGCCATGCGACTGCACGATGCCCTTGGGTGCACCGGTCGTGCCGGACGAATAGATGATGTTGAACGGCGCGTCGGGCGGCACGTCGGCGGGCTGCGGCACGGCCCCGTCGGGCAGCAGCCAGCGCTCGAGCGGCGTGCCCGGCGCGACCGCGTCGAGCGCGATGCAGCGGGCCGGCGGCGTCGCGCCCAGTGCGTCGAGCGCGGCCGTATCGACGAACAGCCAGCGCGCGCCGGCGTCGCTCAGCATGCCGGCGAAGCTGTCGGGTGTCACCGACGGCGCGAGCGGCGCGACCGTCACGCCGGCGCGCAGCGCGCCGAGGAACACCGCCGCATAGATCGGCGTGGCGTGCGCGCAGATCGCGATCGTGTCGCCGGCGCGCAGGCCGTCGCGCTGCAGCGAGGCGGCGATGCGGTCCATCAGCGCATCGAGCGCGGCATAACTCAGCGTCGTCGTGCCTTGCACCAGCGCGGGGTGTGCGGGCCGCGCGTGCGCGTGGTCGCGGATCAGGTCGGGGAGGCGCCGGAAGGGCGGGGCGGGGTCATCGTTTGAATTCATCGTGAGCGTGGGGTCGGGGAAAACGCGGGGCAAGCGTCTTCGAATGATGCATCACCCTCACTTCGCCGCCAGCCCGAGGCGGTCGATCAGCAGCTTGTCGCGTGCGAAGGTTTCGCGCGCCCATTTGGCGTAGTCGTCGCCGCTGCGGTACCAGGCGTCCTGGTTCAGCTGCGTGAGCAGCTCGATGTGCTTCGGGTCGTCCATCGCCTTCTTGAAGGCGTCGTGCAGCGTCTTCACGATCGCCGGGTCCATGCCCTTCGGGCCGACCAGGCCATAGGGCGAATTGCCGACCACGTTGTAGCCGAGCTCCTGCGCCGTCGGCACGTTCGGCCAGCGCTTGGTGCGCTTGTCGCCGAAGGTCACGAGCAGGCGCATCTGGCCGCCGTCGACGAACTTGTCCCAGCCCGTGGCGTCGCTCATCGCCATCACGTGGCCGCCGAGCAGCGCCTGGGTCAGGTCGGCGTTGCCCTTGAACGGTACGTGGTTCAGCGTGATCTTCGCGTTGCCGGCCAGGTCTTCGAGCAGCAGGTGCGGCGAGGTGCCGATGCCGGTCGAGCCGTAGTCGATCGTGCCGGGGCTCTTGCGTGCGGCCTCGATGTACTCGTTGAAGCTCTTGTAAGGCGAGTCGGCGCGCACCGTGAAGCCGAAGGTGTAGCCCGAGATGCCGAGGATGAAGCTGAAGTCCTTCAGCGGGTCCCAGGGCACCTTCTGCATGTGCGGCACGCGCAGCATGCCCATCGGGAACTGCGCGATCGTGTAGCCGTCGGGCTTGGCCGTCAGCGCCATCGTGCCGGGGCCGGTCGTGCCGCCGCCACCGGGCTTGTTCTCGACGATCACGTTCTGCCCCAGATGCTTGGCGGCGATCTCGGCGAGCGCGCGCAGGTGCCGGTCGGTCGAGCCGCCCGCGGGCCAGGGCACGATCAGCGTGATGGGCTTGTTCGGAAAGGACTGTGCCTGGGTGCCCGTCGGCACGGCGAATGCGCCCACTGCCAACAGCAGCATCAGGCGGCGGCGGGATGGTTGACGAGGTGGGCGTTGCATCGGCTTGTCTCCGGACCATGGTTGTGCATGCCACTCTAGTGGCGAGATCGTGGCGGCGCCATCGTGGAAAGCAGCAGACGCGGCCCGATAGAATCCGCCGCTCCGCCAACGTGCCTGCATCCCGTGTCCGACCGACTCAAAGTCCTGCCGCAATACCTCCTGCCGAAGCAGGCGCTGACGGTCTATGCCGGTTGGCGCGCGTCGCGCCGCTGGGGTGCGCGCACGACCAAGCTGATCCGCTGGTTCGTCGACAAGTACGGCGTCGACATGAGCGAGGCGGCCGACCCCGACATCGCGCACTACGCGAGTTTCAACGAGTTCTTCACGCGCGCGCTGAAGCCCGGTGTGCGCCCGCTCGCCGCGGCCGATCTGGTGTGCCCGGTCGACGGCGCGATCAGCCAGGTCGGCGCGATCGAACGCGACCAGATCTTCCAGGCCAAGGGCCACCGCTACTCGACCACCGCGCTGGTCGGGGGCGACGCCGCGCTCGCGCAGGAGTTCGAGGACGGCCACTTCGCGACGCTCTACCTGAGCCCGAAGGACTACCACCGCATCCACATGCCGTGCGACGGCCGGCTGCGCCGCATGATCCATGTGCCGGGCGACCTGTTCTCGGTCAATCCGCTGACGGCGCGCGGCGTGCCCGGGCTGTTCGCGCGCAACGAGCGTGTCGTGTGCGTGTTCGACTCGGCGCGCGGCCCGTTCGTGCTGACACTCGTGGGCGCGACCATCGTCGGCAGCATGGCGACGGTCTGGCACGGCGTCGTGAACCCGCCGCGCAGCGCGCTGCTGCGCGAGTGGCACTACAGCGATCAGAACGTGACGCTGAAGAAGGGCGACGAGATGGGGCGCTTCCTGCTCGGTTCGACCGTGGTGCTGCTGTTCCCGCGCGGGCCGCTGAGCTTCAATCCGCAATGGGCGCCGGGGCGTCAGGTGCGGCTCGGTGAGGCGATGGCTGTTCTCGAATCCTCACCATCCGCTGCATGAGGTGTTCGAGCTGCGCCTCGGGCGAGTCGCATTGCCCGGTGTGCACCGGCGAGGTCTGGATGCTCGTGCTGCGCGGCGCCACCAGCCAGTGAAAGCGTTCGCGCGTGGACAGCGCGCCGAGCGCGCCGGCGCCCGGCCCGCCCGCGCAGATGACCGGGATCGCGGCGAGCCCGGCGCGTATCCCGGCCACGTCGGCGCCCGGATCGAGCGCGAGCAGCTTCGCCTCGTCGAGCTCGATGCGCGCCTGCAGATAGCCCGAGGCGGCACATGACACGATCACGCCGGCATTGATGAACTCGCCGCGCTCGACGCGCGGCACGACGCGCACGATCGCGTAGTCATACGTCGTCGACAGTGCCCCCCGGCCACCGCTTTGCGGCGACCGCCCCCCGAGGGGGTCAAGCAAACTTGGGGCGGCCCGGCGTTTACTTGAGAGACTGGGCACGAATGGCCTCCATGGCGAATGCGCGCGGTGCGCTGAGGCGCTGCGTCAGGTAGTTCAGGTAGGCGGCGCGGTGCTCGGCCTTGCTGGCGAACGAGGGTTCGTCGTGCAGCCAGGCATCCGGGATCAGCTGCACGATCTCGGCCAGCCGCTCGGGCGTCAGCAGCGCGGCCATCGGTGCATCGACCGCCGCCAGCTCGCTCGCGAACGGCAGCAGCACGTGATCCATGATCAGTGCGAACGGGCTTGCGGCGCGCGCGAGGTGATCGCGCCAGTCGTGCTGGAAGTACAGCGCCGCGCCATGGTCGATCAGCCACAGCTTGCCGTGCCACACCAGCAGGTTGGTGTTGCGCGGCGTGCGGTCGAGGTTGGTGACGAAGGCGTCGAACCAGACGATGCGCGAGGCGAGTTCGGGGGCGATCTGAAGCATCAGCGGATCGAAGGTCACCGAGCCGGGCAGGTAGTCGAGCGCGAGGTTCAGCCCGGCGCTGTTGTGCAGCAGGTCGGTGCTGGCACGGATCAGGTCCTGGATCTCCGGGTCGGGCTCGGTGCGCGCGAGCTCGGCATCGACGTGCGCGAACACGATCTCGGGCACGGCCAGGCCGAGCGCACGCCCGATCTCGCCGGCCACCAGTTCGGCGATCAGGGCCGGCGGGCCCTGTCCGGCGCCGACGAACTTCAGCACATACAGGCCGTCGTCATCGGCCTCGACGATGGCCGGCAGCGAGCCACCTTCGCGAAGCGGCGTGATGTAGCGGGTGGCGTTGACGCTGCGGATCGGCATGCTCGCATTCTGCTGTAGGACGCGACGAGCGCAACATTGCGGTGCCATCCGACGAGACAAGCGCCCCCATGCTGCGGATACTGATTCACCGGCACACCGTCACATCGAAAGGAACCACCATGATCGAGAAAACCGCCAGCGTGCACTGGGAAGGACAGGGCAAACAGGGCGTGGGCCAGATCAGCACCGAGACCGGCGCGCTGAAGAGCTACCCGTACGGCTTCGCGAGCCGTTTCGAGGGCGATCGCAAGGGCACGAACCCAGAGGAAATCCTCGGCGCCGCGCACGCGGCGTGCTTCACGATGGCGTTCTCGTTCGCCTGCGACAAAGCCGGCATCGCCACCGCGTCGGTCGACACGACCGCCAAGGTGCGGCTGGCGAAGCAGGGCGAGGGCTTCGCGATCGACCGCATCGCGCTGACGATGGAGGCCACCGTGCCCGGCATCGACAACGCGAAGTTCCAGGAGCTCGCCGCCGCGGCGAAGCGCGATTGCCCGTTGTCGAAGG
>Ga0307508_10001493_pt1 | contig 26251 bp, 32 predicted proteins | sample 9_EM_MG_FD_203089 | JGI IMG/M metagenome (GOLD analysis project Ga0307508, IMG submission 203089) | Populus trichocarpa ectomycorrhiza microbial communities from riparian zone in the Pacific Northwest, United States - 9_EM | ecosystem: Host-associated > Plants > Roots > Unclassified | place... | reverse complement strand
TTGTTTAGGATAAATTTAGCCATGTTATTATTCCTCTTTCGGAAGACTAAGTCTCTCTCACAGAGTCAAATACATTTTCTGATGATGTTGTAGAATATTTATTGTAAACTTATTGTTTTTCTGAGGCAGAATTTGTTTATGACTATGTATTGACTAAGTTGTTGGAACTTATTCAATCTTGCCCGAGGTGTGAGTTCTCATGATAGCTCGTGACATAAGCAACCAGTCGCGGCGAACTCGTCTCACGTGCTGTGAGGGAAACTCAGCCATATCAGGGAATCTCACGATTTCGCAATTTTTGTGATTCGGAAGCTTACGACATATAGACACCATGCTCGCCTCGCTGCGAGCTCGGTCTCCGGAGAGGGGTATGGCAGGTCGATGGGACGGATGCTGGAATCGGCGCAAGCCGCGCAGGGCGGGTGCGAGGGCAGCTCGAAGCGGGCAAGAGGGGGCACTCATGACACTGTACAATGGACTCGTCGAACTTGCGCCGCGCCGGATTCCCATTCAAGTCAGTGGACGCCAGTAAATAAGTGTCAGAAATTAGTATGGATAACCCTACTGCATACCACTGTCTACTAGTATATGCACAGAATATGGCGAGACAATAAGAAAAAGACGAGTGCAATAGCGCACCTGATGAGACAGTGAAAGTGCACGCAAGGGACCTACTACATAGTACATAGGCCAAACACTAATAGCTATCTACGGTAGTTATACAGGTGGGGTAGCAAAAAGCATGGTGTAAGATTATGCAAGGTCTTAGACATGTCATTGGATCAGCAAGTCACGAAAGTGTTCTTGTAAATGTCTTTCGAGATCCTACATGCCGTCATAAGCGACCTAGTGAAGCAATTCACAACGTTTGGCAGGACGCACCTCTTTGGCATCGAAGATCTGCTGGCATTGGTCCCTCCACTGTGGACGCCACATGCACGGAAACAATGCAGGCTCATCAAAAGTAGCGTCCAACGACTGAGGCGTCGGATCCGGCAAAATCTCCATATCATTTGGGTCCATACTTTCAGGACCTTCGAGAACGGGTGGAGCGGGCGCAGAGTTTGAAGTTTCCTGGGTACTACTGTCCGTCAGCTTCCCCAGTTTTGACAATTTGGACCTAAAGGACGCCCTCTCTTTCTTGAGCAGAAGGATCTCATAAAATAACTTGTTGCGCTGAAGAACACTACGTTGTTGGGCTCGGCCGAGCTTTCGGGCGTCAGCTTCAAGGGATTTGTTTTCTGCGATGAGGCTGTCACATAGCTCTCCGAGCTCGGGCACTTGTGCAGCTCGCAGGCGAAGTTCATCGTTTGTTCGTCTGTCCTTTTCTTGCAGGAGCTGCGTCAGCCCTTTCCAACGGTCGACGTCAGCTCGCAAAGCTTTGACGCGGCCCTTGAAGATGCAGATGAGTATACATTAATCCAAGCTACCCAGTCAAGAGAAAATACCTCGAAGAGTGCCTTGATCGCTGCAACACCTTCTCGCGCCTGTCCCTCGGCTATCTCCACCCTTTTCTCAAGTTCCACGTTCTCTTCCCGAACGGAACCAACGAATCCAGATGCTTGCACGTATTGTTCACGGAAAAAGTCTCTATCCTTCTCAGCAGAAACCTTGGCAGCGCTCATTAACTCGACTGAGGCTGTTAGTTCGTCGACAGAACGTAACAGGGCTTGTTGTTTTTCCTGCAGCGCCGCACGCTCGGTCTCCCATCTGGCCTTATCCTCGACCCACAAAGTCCTTTCTATCTCCCACTTTAACCGGTCCTGGGCATACTCCCCACGGACTTTGGTGAGTACGGCCAGTTCTTCGGATCGCTGCGCTATGTCGGTTACCATACCATTACGCTCTTCTGTCCAAGCGACACGTTCGACCTCCAATTCCGACAACTTGACCCTGGTTTCTTCAGCTCGTACTGCTGCGTCCGATAACTCGGCCACACGCGCCGAGAGATCCGCGTTTTTCTCGGACATCTCCTTCCGCTGCGTCTCCCACATAGAGAAATCGTTCTCCCACTTGGATCGTTCTTGAGTCCATTGAGCGCGTTCCGCTTCCCAAGCTGCGCGGACAGGGCCAGTTGGTTCTGAAGATTGTTGGAGTCCAGCGAATTCTACCCTCAATCCTTGTAGGCTCTTACGCTCGTCGGCCAACTCGCGCTCGAGGCGCTGAATCTCTTCCGACTTGACGTTGAGCAAGGACAGAGCTTCACCAAGTCTCCGCCTCGGCGAGTCAGTCTAAACCAGTATAGCGGCGTGAATGTTGACCGAAATAGGGTAAAAGCTAACGCACCAAATTTTCGGGGATTGGACGAGGGGGGGAGCTAGCTGGTTGATTGGCTGGCAAAGGCTCGATGTCTGTGTCTTCGTATCGTTGTTCTTGGCTGGCCTGAACAATAACACTAACTCGTTGGAGATCTGTAGAGGGCTGTTCAATGTCCTCATTTTGTCCACTAAACGGAGAGTTCTGAAGAACACGTCAATCACACTGAACGATGGTCTCACTGGACGTGAATCACCTTGGGGGGCCTGGGGGGTGACATTTGTGCATCCTTGCCACTTATGGCTTCAGATTCCTTCGCGGGCAGCGGTGGGTAAATGCCCATCGCTTCTTGCGTGCTCTCCTCTACTTCCTGGCGGAGCTCAATCCGTAGGCGTTCTCTCTCTTCTGCGCTCAGTGGCTTCTCGCTGTGCTCTAGCGTGTCCAAGGTCGTACTATTCGCGCCTCCACTCAAATCCACTACATCCTCCAATGGCACCTCCAGAGAGCTCTCCGCTACACTGGTGAATGGGAGGGGCGATCCATTTGACGGCGTAGTAATCTTCCCGTTGACAATATCGTTGACAGTTTTCAGTCGTGTTGCTTTCTTGTTCTTCTGCCGCTCTGCTTCCCGCGCAAGCTGAGCTTGATCGAAAAGTTCCTTCCCCCTCTTCTTCAGTCCTGAATCGGTTGTCTTCTTCTGCATCCGTCTTTTCTGGCGTTCGCTACTTCCCTCCCCTTCGGACAGACTGCTTTGCAGTCGGTCGTCTTCAACCACTCTCTGTTTCCCCTTGTCTACACGCTTCGGAGACGTGAAGCTTTCAATCGAGCTCGGAGGTGCTTCATAATCAGCAACACGCGAATGTGCGCTGGTCGTCGGACGGGATGTGCTGGAGGGCATCTTGAATATCGGCCCTTTTGATAAACGATTTGTAGAGGGCGGGAGTTTCTTGGGTGGGAAGAGATCCTGGGGCGATACAGAAGAAGATGGGGCAGAGGCGGCGATGACAGCGATGGTAGGGAGGTCAATTGCCTTACGCGGGGATTGGTCGCGTGCTGGCTGGGGCGAAGGAGGCTTGAGCAACGACTGTGATTGACTTTGGGAATTTCCTGAAGATTCAGTCTCGGGGACGATGAGTCCGTTAGGCGTGCCCAGTTTTGATTGTTTCGGTTTAGGCTTTGAAGAGGGTGGACGAGGCAGGTCAAAGGTGTCAAAGGTGTCAAAGGTGTCATGGGTGTCGTCAAAGTTGAAGTGAGTATCATCCGGCACACCTTCGGGTGCATCAGGAGGAAGAGGAGCCGCGTTGTCTTGCGATAGAGTCGCCACTATTCGATCAGGATGTTCGGATGCATCAGGATGTGAAGCTGCTGCATCAGGCTGCGATAAATTGGCCATCATTCGATCAAACAACTCAAGTCGCGCTCTAGCTCCAGGAGAAAGGTCAGGACTGCGTGGAGGTGTACCCAGCGGGACCCGGGGTATGGATATATGGGGGGGAGGGGAAGTGGGGTCACCAACCGTATCCTGCTGTTGTAACAGAGGACTGCCAAAGGATATGTCCTCGTGGTCAAGGTGTTCTGTGAATTCTTGCTCGGGAACGCGTTCATTAGGAGGGTCATCCTCCCGGAGTTTGGTACGTGAAGGCCCAGGCTTGCTGAGTGGCCCGGACTCACCTGACCTCTCCCGGTGCTTTACACCTCGCGGAGGTCCGATTTTAATAGGGGCGGCTGTTGATTTCACCTCTTTCTCGGGTAGGCCATCGTCTTGCTCTGGGGGTGGTTTCCGCTTGGATGTCAACTTTTTCTTAGGCGGTCGAGGTTGCTCGTCCTGAGATCCAGCCGATACGGCGTCGGCATTGGTGACACGCTCCTCATGTTGAGGAACGACCGCGATGCTTGTCTTGGAGTGAGGCAATCTTGATTCCTCACGCACGCCAGACACTCTCGCACGGACACCGGTGTCTTTTGAACGTACATCCGAGCGACGCTCGGGCTTGCTCTTGGCTTTGGGTGGCGAGCTCTCCTCTCCGTCGGAGCCATCCAACGAAGCCCCACTACTTTTCGGAGGCACCTTTTTCTGCAGAACGACTTTCGCCCGCGCTTTGGGTACAAGCAGAACGTCTTGGTCGTCGTCCGAAGAAATTGGCGGCAACAATATCTCCATCACCGTTCTCTGCTTCTTGCGTGGTCTAGACGACTCGCTCCGCTCATCCGCCTGCACTGCGCCGCTCGACACCGTCGCAGGGGTCTCGGACTCTCGTTTGCGTTTGACAGTGGCCGGCTTCGGTGGTGGAGAGAGATCTCGTTCGACCGCGTCCAAACGCGAAGAGGTTGCTTCGGACGTCGGGGGACGCGTCTTCACCGCCGACGTAGAAGAACCCGCCCGCTTGGACACGCGAGAAGTTCGCGACGCCGTGCTCGTCTGCCTACCTACATCCCCCCCGCACGTGTGAGAGGCACGCGTCAGCACTCTGTGCTCGATGGCAATTCCAAACCGCGCTAAACGGTCCAGAATGACGCCACTCACCGCGTTTCTTTCCCGCTGCGCGTCTCTTCTTTTTCGCCTTCCACTCGACCACCAAGTCATTCGTGCAGTCATGTTTCGCGACCCAAGACTGTGCCCATGGCTTTCCAGTGGCCGGGTCAACCCCTGCCCATTTGACTTTGTATTTGTTGCGCTGCTCGGCAGTAATTTCCTTGACCTCCCATAGCACGTCTTCATCGCCCGACCGGTCCACGAATTGAGTTTCGTCGATGTCGTTGGCGAATTCGTCGCCGGAGGTCATATTTCCGTGGTCGCCCCACAATAATCAGGAAGATCGTGGATAGTGGGATTGCTCCGCTATGTGCTGCTCCTTGGAGTCGGTGGCAGTGAGAACTGTGTTCTTACATAATCCACGAGGCGTAACCGGGAAATCCTGTTCACTAGGAAGAGGCTAGGTGGAGTAACATCACGATATGATGGGGAACTGCGAATGTAGGTAGTCGACTAAGAATCTGAATGAATGTAGAGTAGTAAATGAGTGAATGTGAGTTCAATATTACGTGTACTCTAGTGGCTGGGAGAATGTGAATCCAATTGCAGAGGTGCAAGAGTCCTTGTGGTAAATACTGCCTCGTGCGAAGGCATGGATCTTGGATTAGAATGGAACCCCCGTGTTTTCCGATGAGGCGAAGCTATCGAGCCCATGAGAACCTCAGCTTATGCACCGAGGTCATCCGTGGAGTCAACCCCCTCTTCGTCCTCGGCGCCTCCCGATCGAAGGGATTTCTCTTTCTGGTACTCATGGCCGACGAATTTCATGACGCTACAATGTCATCGTAAATCAGTGTCTTGCTCCAAGTTCACCCCACCATGGTGCGCTTACTAGATAGTGCCGTCCGCACAGCCCACGACCACTTCTTCATGGCTCAATTGCATCGACATTGGGTTCTTCTCAGGTGTCGCGAGACCCGTGAACTTGCTGGGTAGCGCACCCAACAGTCCCTTCATCGAGGCTGTGTCCACAGAATTTCCACTGACGTTAGCGAGTGCTGCCCATGTTCCGGAAAGGGGTATGATGTTCGTATCCAGGTCCACGCCTGCGTCAGGGCTCGAAAGCACACGATTGAGGGGATCATCGACCTCTTCGGGAAGTTCGAACTCGGGAATATTTTCCTTGTTTTTATGGGTTGACATCAGAACCTATTCAAAAGTTGGAAATTCAATCGATCCCCCCAATAAAACTCCACCACTTACCCTTCGATCAGCTCCTGATCTTGAACTGAACCTGGTTGCAGTGACTACTCTTCTCTTCCTTGGGTCGACTGCGCCGACAGCAACATCCGGTGTCTCCACCACCGCGACCAGTTTCGGCGGAGCTGTCAAGATAGCAGCACGTCCAAATCTAATAGCGAATCCCTCTGCACCGATAGCTCCATTACCCATCGGGGATAATGGAGTCCCTGAGCGGGGTGAGGGAGAGAGCAGTGAAGCTAGTGGCGTGCTAGGCGTGGCAAGAGAAAGACGAGCCCTCGGAGCACTCGTGGAATTGATAGAAATTCCAAGACTCGACTGTCGACGCTGAGGAGTGAGTGACGAAGTCGACCTCGAAAGAGACGGAAGTGCACGAGGGCGAGGGTCAGTGGTACTACGTGCGAGATTGGATGACGGTGTTGGGGAAACCAGACGCGCACAACTGCTGGTAGGGGATGCTATGCTAAATTCAGCTGGAGAATGCTTCTCCTCGTCTTCGGTCCACTGCAAGTGGAGAATAACCGATTTCGTGGCGCACTGGGCAAAATATCTGTGAGAGAAAAGGTAAAGAGCCAAATGATACCTACCGTCATTTGTGTACCTTTAGCTGCGAACCATTGAAGCATATTGTTCGGCGCTGCGCCGACGTTATGCAACCGAGCATTCAGAACGGGATCGCCCCCTCCCAACTCAGAGAGTTTGAACTGCGAGATCATCTCTCTTCGTTCTACAACATACAGATCAGCTACCTTCAGTGAGGGATGCCAAAAGAAAGCTCAACTGATCGAGAACACCCTAACAATACCATCAATAGTCACGCTGACTACTCTCTCGCCTTCGTCCGTGGCACCAGCAGATCCAACGATCTGTACACCGATGTTGACAGTCGTCTGTTGTCCAAACCGCACGATCTTTGTTCCTGCCCGCCAATCCCAGCAAACCAAGGCCTTATCCGCTCCAGCACTGACAAGGTTACGAGAAGAGAGCGCGACAGCACGGATACCGTTCAGATGACCTGCCAGCTGTTGTAGAGGCGTGAAGGTGACCGAGGAGAACAAATGTACGCGTCTTTGATGGCGCTCTCAGCGCCTGCTCATCATAGAAGCATATACAACTTACCCAACGTCATGGAATCCAACAACGAACACCTCTGGGTGCAAAGATAAGCAAAGGCATTGAGAACACTACAGGTGTAAACCGCACCTTCCTCTGCCAAGAAATCTACACAACTAACTGGTTTCTTCACTGGTAGGCATCTCTTCATCTCGCCGGTTTCTATGTCCCAGAAGCGGATGGTCTCATCATAAGATCCCGAGATGAGTCGCTTGCCTGAAAACATGACACTGCGATGAAACGAATATTATAATCTTGACAAGAACGGTACACACCTCTTAAGAGCAATGTCGTGCAAAAGTTGGTATGACCATTCAAAAACCTGATGCTCTGCGGTAATGCATTCGCGAAATTGGATTCGCGATGGTGCAAGGAACGATACAAAGGGAACCTAATGATGTAGTTAGAGAGGTTTACAAGTTGACCTCGCTTTCAACAGGAGCCAAGAGAATGAAGGATAGAATATACATACCATCCTTCAGGTGTATCAGGTACTCTGATGGGTACTGGATCGTTTGCCGTCAACCGTAAACAATGCCAACGCCACAACGCTGGATGTCTAGTCATTACAAACCATTTCTTCGACACCTAGGCACGGCATTCATGTCAGCCCCGAAAGGTCTCCACCGAAGAACAGTTCGGCCGAAGTTGGATTCGTCCGCCAAAATAGAACGTCCAAAATTACCACTCACCAAGCCGACCTTGACGACCTCCTTGACGCTCAATTCCCTAAGAATCCGTAGTGCCAACCCCGGCGCCAGCGTACCCACGATGTCAAATGTTGACTTGAGGTATTTCTGCAAGAGGAGGATTTGCAGAGGGATATCTCCCGGTAATAGGGCTACATGAAGTAAGGATAGTTTGTCAGTATGACATACTGGGAGATCTGCTTGAACGGAATCCACTCACAATCTAAAATTAAACCAATTCTGTTGGTGCGCCGAGTGCACTAGTCAGCACGTTGATAAACAAAGAGGAAGAGGAATAAAACGTCCACAGAGTAGTTGGTTCATAACATAGCCCAGGGATGGACATATATGCCAATGCGGGACGCAAGACATATGATGAGGTACTCACAGCTTCATCCTCGCCTCCCTCTTCAACCCCCTAATAGCCCTTTTCACTTCCTTCTCATGAAACCCACCTCTCCCATCACCCCTCAAGACGCTCGCCAGCCCCACTCCTTCGTCGTCCTCATCCAGATGTTCTGCGTACCCACTCCAGTATCCCTTTGCTTTCCGACCTCCGCATACGCAAATCTCACCGCCACCGACTGGCGCCTGAGATGGATTGTTCAGTTGCATTTGTCCCTTTAGGATAGATAATTCGGCTTGAAGTGCGTATGCCTGGGCTGCACTGCTCGCTTGTGCACGCTCGAGAAGGCGTTTGTAGGATGTGAGACGGGCGAGATGGATCTTCCGAAGATTGTCCAAGGTCCCTTCGAACTGTTTTGGGTGTTATGAGTGAATTACAAAATAGTGCATGTTACACATAGGTGGAAGAAATAAACAAAAGTCGAAGGAATGCTGGAAGTATGGAGGACGATGACCCCACCTTCACGGTCAAGCGAAGGGAACGGCAAAACGAAGAACAACTATCTCCATCGAAACCATCGAAACGTCACATGACACAGAGAATGGTGCCGATGGAGGTGAACGAACTCGAACTTACCTCTTCATCCCCAATGTCCTCGCCAACATCGGTTATCATTTCAAGCGTAACATCATCCACGTCCTGGTCATCCCATGGATAGCCTCCATCCGCATTTACCAAAGTCGAAGCGCCATTCACTTGACTGAGTGGACCGGATCCATTAGCGACACTGGCAGAACCGTTCAGACTCATGGTCCGCGCTAGCAACGATTCAGACAGAAGAGCCACAGTTTCATGTCTACCTCCACCGACGACAGAAGCGACGGAGCCTTTACGTCGTCCTTTCTCCACAGAAAGCAAATGGGGCTTTGAAGGTGTCAGCTGCGTTTGAGGCGACCTCTCCGGGGTTTTGGTGATTTTCGGCGACTTGGCAGGGGTGCTAATGGCTTGCCCTGGCGATTTTCCTGGCGTTCCACGAGCAGGAGACTTCCCTGGTGTTGTCTGTGCAGGGGACTTGGCTGGTGTCCCTTGAGGGTTATTCCGCGCGGGCGTAGCCTGCTTGACATTGAAGGGAACACCGCTGGCAACGCCCGTGCTCATGGCGCGGCTGCGGGTAGGAGTACTCTCCCCGCCCATCGAGATGGACTTGTACATTGTTTTAGCAGAACCTGAAGGAGCGAGGTTGCTGGGAGGAGAGTGCGCGGAAGGACCGGTTGAAAGAGAATTTGAGTAGGAATGAGAATTCGAGTGCACGTGCGCTGGTGCATTCCGTGAGGGAGTGGGGGCTTCCGACATGACTCGCGCACGCGAAGGCGTGGCCTGCACGCCCCCCGGTCTTTGGCTCGTTAACACAGAGGTCAAGGAGCGCGGGAACGCGCTTGGGGGTCCGATCAAGGAGGTGCGGCGACCTTTGACAGGCGAAGGTGAAGTGGGGTCAACCCGCTTTGTCACAGGGACTGGAAGCCGGTGGCTTGACTGTGAAACCGCGCTTGACACGGACACGCTCGTCCGCTTCGAAGCGGCGGTGGGCGGTGGGACGGGCGTCGCGTTGGGAGAGCGACCATTGCCCGTGGCAGAGGTGGTGAGTGTCGTCGAGGTGGGCGACGACGACGGCTTCACGGTCGTGCATGCGCTGATGTTACTCGCGTTGGACATTGCCCGCGGTTTTGCAACGCTCAGCGAAGAGCGCGTGGACGTCGATCGCGGGATTGAGAACCGCGACCGCGCGGAAGCTTCAGAGGGCACAGGCATGGACGGCGCCGGTCAACAGCAGGTTCAAGGATGGGTGTGGACGGGTATCTTGGGGGTATCTGGTGATGCGGTTCGTCGCTATCACGAACGGCGGCGAGTCAGGCACTGCGTTCCCACACCGCGCGCTACCACTCCATTCTGGCAATCCACTCAGTTGGCAAACTACATATCTTTTCTACATTACTCGGAAGAAAGAGCAACCTCCGTCAGCCTCTTTGAGTTGCTTCATTTCGCGTGGTGAATCCATGACAACAGCCTCATGCCTACAATCAAGTCGCAACTTGAAGTCCTCGGGTTCCTTCAGGAACTCAGGCGCTGGGGTAATCTTGTTAAGACATTAACCGCATCGGTGGCCCGACTCGCGAGCAAGCACCGGTCATCCGAGGCTCAAACGTTCATCCCCCTGACGCCTCCTAGTCGCGGCGGTGCGAACTAGTCGGATTTATCGTAGCACGTCATTCAAGGTACCAGTTTCATCGTTCGACTCGCGTACTCGAGAGAAAAATCGATCACAAAAATTTAGTGATCAAGTGTTACACTGTCGCAAACGAGGGTCAGAGGGTATTCAGACTACGTCCAAAGTTAACGTGCTGTCTATCCGTTTAAGGGAGTCCCCCCAGCTTGGGCCACAGGTGGGTCAAGCATATCCAAAACACTTTACGTGCAACGTCACACTAGGGCCACCGTTCAGCGGGCTAGATGGACTCGACCAAGGAAGTCGAAGTGCCTCGCGAACAACCTTTGCCATGGCGCCGGGCCCGCAAACTTAAAATGATAATCAGCCCGCAAAACAGACCAAACTACAGAGCACCCACCGCTGACAGATACCCTGCCACTAGCCGCGTTTATTTCCTCACCGAGTATATGTTCCAAGTTAGGTCGACCGCTGGTGAGCTTCAGCCAAGGCTGTGCGAGGATAGCTTCCTCCGGCTTATCGAGTGAATTTGGCGGATCCACGAAAGGGTTTGGATCTTCAAATGGGTTCGAATGCATTGCCTCGAAGTCGGTTTGGTGCTTCGGGGCGGTAGACGATAAATAAGGGCGGCTCCTCGTTAAGAAAACCCGAATGTCCACCTTTAGCCATGCAGGTGCGAACTTGATTGCTTTGGTGAGTGATTCCGAAACACCGTTCAAGAACTCTGTCTAAATAGTAAACCAGTATTCGTCGTTCCACATAATCGAAAGCAGTCACCATTATCACGAATCGACCAGATGAGTACAACTCGGCGGCAGCAACTTGTACCATTTCTCACAGATCTGATTGTTCCCTTTTAATTTACGACACATTCAACGCATCATGCAAACCACATACTCGATAATACTCAGTAACGCTGGCAATGCAAACGTGATTCCTGTCCCTGCTGAAATGATGATCAAGCAGTGAAAGCGAGGACCAAGTCGAGAACATACCCGCAATAAGCAACGAGGTATTGTAACAATCCAGGTTCACACCCTCTCCGTAGGGCCCATCGATATATACTTTCACACTCTCCCCTTGTGCTGCGACATTCTTCAGGCGCCGTGTAAACCCATTCTTCACTCTGATAAAAAAGACAAGTTCCTTTCCATAGGAGCCTTCCGCTACTTTTGTATCCGGAGCAAAGAGGGCAGAATCAACACTCGCGATACTGAACGGGTGTGCCTCGAAAGGGAGTCGTGAAACAGATGGAATAATAAGGTAGGCGAACTGTCCCGGCGACCAGTGGAAATTATTCGGACGACGCAATTTCACCCGAACGAGGCTATCGGACAGCAACTCTGTGGTCGCATCCAGTATACCTAGTCTTTGACTAGAACCAAAACACGCGAGGTTGAAATACACCAACCGGCTGGTACGTATTATACGGTCGGCGGCCCAGATGATGAAGGAGGGCCAGATATAATATGTGAAACTCGCTCCGCTAGATTAATCAGGTTAGCGAAGTGCGGTAGTAGATCGAGTTATGTAGGAAACGCAACATACCTGTAAGAATTGATGTGCATGATAGTGGCGAGCATGATGACTCTATACAAGATGAGTTGTTTGTTTTTTCGATGCAATTAAGTGTCCCACTTACATGACGGCAACAAAATGAAGATAAAAGAACAACTCGTAGGCCCTCTCTCGCACAGGACGGAAGGAGACGGCCGCAAGACCTACAAATACCAATGCGGCAACAATACCAAACAATTCGGATTCACTTGAACCACGCTCATAGCTTGGGCGGTTATAAGCAACATCCATGCCAGCCACGAAATGGAAATGTCACCCACAAAGAGAAATTGTCGTCTCTTCCTAGTGCGTGGATTCCGATAAATATTAAACAAGCTCTAGCCGCGAGTCTATGTACAAAGTTTAGCTATGTTGACGTCAGTTTGAGTAAAATGAAGGGCGTGATCTAGATTACCTTGTCAGCGCTTATGCGAGTGACCACTGGAACGTCGTTAGGTCAGGATGGGGCTCCGAAGGGTAATGGGTTCAGATGACTCACAGGATATAATGTTGTTCTTAGTGCCAAGGACCGTAATAAAGGGAAATTGACTGGCAGCCAGCAAGGCCGCACGACTGCACCAGTTTAGCGGCTCGCCATCTGGGTCAGAATCTACAAAAGTGTCATCAGCATTCGCTCAAACGAACCAAGCGACTAGTGAAATTACGAATTATAAAAGTCCAAACGGTTAGCAGGGCAACATATGACACCGTAGCGAATAGCTCGGCCAGATTGAACACATACGAGCGAAAGCCAACCGTTGTCCGAAACGCGAGTATGCGATAAAAATTAACGATGGCAAGTGGTAGGCTGAAAACAGAAGTTCCTCGTGGGGGGAACTGTATCGGTTCTTGGTCCCGGACAGAACGTTGGCGGCTGTTGAATTTGGTATGGAAAAAAGCGCCCCATTGGAAACACCCCACGATAAGCAAGACGAGGACGATGAAGAGGTATGGCTCGATAGGGTAGCGGACAATTCCCTGGATGCTGGTGCCGGTTCCTGCCGCGCTGGTATCGTTGTGGGCCATGTTTGAGTTGGGATCGCGTCGCGCAGCCCCCTCCGAGACGGTCTTATGCCAGGATGGATTCCTGTTACACGGTGCACTGCATACAGTCTCTGGTGTGGTTATCAAAACGCAACGCGACGACCGTAACCACTGGGAATTGATGTGCGACTATTTGGCCTTGCTACCAATGTTAGGACACCGCCAAGTTGAATGGCGTGACTGCCAGAGCCTTCTTCACTGCGCACGACGCCCTCAGCGCTCAGCAGCCGACGCCGTGCAGCATTGCTCCAACTACAACATCGAGTAGCGCGCGTGGCGGGGAATCGTGTCATGGATGCTGATCAGTATACGTATGTAAGTACCTCGGACTCATGCGGGAAGCCACACTACAGAGCTTCTGCCGAGCTAGATCCGTCACCGTTAATGTTGTCAGTACTAGTGAGCGTGCTTCCATATCCTGATAGAAGCCCCCGCCTGAGGTCTTCGCTTGCAAATGCACCACCTGACGCAGCTTCTAGATTTTTTTTTTTGCTCTATATACCGAATCGGTCCGATTGACCGCTTCTCAATTGGACCCCAAATTCATCCGATCAGAACTAGGTTGTTTCAAGCTTTCTCTCATCCGCCGCATCTTGGTGGTGTTGATGGCTGACGGTACACGAGCCCACATGCGCCTATGATACTTGGCCCAGAACAACTGCCAAGCGTCCGACGTAATCGCCTCGAAGAGTAGGCATAGATAAGATTGCATAGCCCAATTTCTGAGCACTGGAATATTTCTGTTTGGAGAAACGTGGCTCTTGCATCACTTTGGTAAGATCCCTCGTAACGACCACTCACGAACGTTCACTTACTACTACTGGTCGCTTTGTTCCGCCGGGGCGGTCATTCATCCGTCTAACGGCTGAAGAACGCTCAAGTTGGCAGGAGTTTCAGGGTCGGGAAAGATCACATGTGGTGAGTTATACAATCTCATTGGTGGAGGAGACACAAATAACTTCACAGCATCACTACCTAAGTTACACCCACAGACAGCATGGGGAGGACCTCCAAGCATATCAGCCGAAACGCCACTGAAGAGTCACTGAGAAATCATTCGACGACCGAAGATAGTACATAGTAGTCCAAGCTCCCCGGTTATAATCGCTTGCCCCACGCTGCACGAAATGATCTCCTCCACATGGTCTACGAAATATGTACAATTGGGGCAATTCGCATCACAAATGTGGGGATTACCGGCTCTAGCCATAAAAGTGACACTTTTTTTCGTCTGGCGGTATGTACTAGCCTATCTGCAAACGAGTGTATTTACGTTGTATTTACGTTGTAGTTTCTATACACTTTGGAAGTTGTAGTAGTAGCGACTTGTTCTTCCTACGGGAAAGGAACGGCCCATCGATAAGAAACCCTGGTAAACAATGTAAGTGATTATAGCAAAAGTAGCCCACTCAACTCCCACCATACGTCATAGACGGCCATACGTTCGACCGAAAGACGAGTATGTACCTAACCCCAATCATTCATGAACGTTAACGTCTGAAACAGCTGTCTCATTTTTCAGCATGTTATCATGGTGGGTCTTTAGGAGAATCAATGGGCCAGAGTCTCTCGAACGTTTTGAGTTTAATAGTAAGGCACTCCATGCGGTCTCTTGATCCAATGATAGTATGTTCTGACCTGCGCAGGCACCGAAATCCGCGATGCACATGCCGCCATCGTATGTACCCTTTTTTTTGTATCGCGACAGCGGATCAAACGGACGGTCACCTCAGGCTGAGCCCAGCAGCCTTGGTAACGTTCTTTGGTCATTGCACCAATACCTCAGGGATGGTCCTTATCACGAGGGCTGTGGCTCATTGAACCATTTGGAGGTTTTTCTCTTTGGCGTGCATGCTCGCAGATCCCTCCGAGACCCGCATTGGTACGGCGACCTCTAACAGCTCCCGCGTATCGTCTTCCAGGATGAAAGAACCCCAAGTATGCAGCCGATCAGTGAAAAAAAATTGCTTCATGCATGATTTCATATAGCATGACCACTGACGCTTGATGTCGATGGACTGAAATGACAGAACCACTCCTAGTCCTTTCTCCTTCAGAAGAATCAGAACGACGAACCGGTTGCCGTCAGTTGTCATGTAATTCACTTTGACAAATGACAACCCGTTGAGACTGAGGTTACGAGAAAACCCACACGGCAGCCTTATAGACTAGGTGGCAGGTCTCGTCCAAGCGGTGACATTAGGCTCTGCTGGGAGTTCGCTTGTGAAACCCCGCATGTAATACATACAATCTCCATGTCGTTCCTGCCACAGCTAACATGCATGCATGGATGAACGGCAGGATCGCTGGTGTCAGCTGAGGTGGTCGAGCAGTCTGCAAATCAAATGACTAATAGCACGTACTAGCAATCGCAATCCTGATGGGCCTTTGACTTCCGCTGACCGTACCAAGACCATAAATTCAAACCAGGAGCAGTTACAATCGACTTCGTGGTGATGACTGGTCGTGACTACTTCGATACACCATCCAAAACCCCAGAACTATTAGTACAACACAGGAGGATCAAGTTTCGCATAGATGACTGTTGGAATGTGCCTGTCCTGCAAGCCCGAGCTAATAGTACAACATTCCTGAAAACTAAAAGGGAGCCAAACAAGTTCCAGTGCCATGGAAGAACCGCCAATATCCTGGCAACAGATGAGCAAAAGAGAACCACAGCTGTGAACCATATAAGCAAGCATGTACGAAGAACGGTCTGGGCCCAGAAGACTTACGCTGTAGAGCTGACACGATTTCCGGTCCGCCTGCGTGCCTTGGAGCATTACAAATCTCATGCCCACCAAACTAGCATATGCGACAAACGCCGCACTGCATATCACATCGATCTTCCATAAACACGCCAAACAAATAGACCAAAGGGGCAACCCAACCATAACCGAGATTCGGGCCAGAGAGGGAAATAAGATGGGGAGCGTTTTCCTCCCTATCATCCGATCCCCCTCTGCATCTTTGAAGTCCTGGCAATGCAGAGTTGTAGCAAATATCACCGTACTCATAAGCACGGCAATCAGCGCAACTGGCTCTATAGTAGATCTGTCACAACCTGTGGACCAATGGTGAATGATGGGTAAACGAGCAGCGAGTAGCCATACCGGCGGCGAGAGTTCCACCTAGTTCGAACAATGATAAGCCTATCGCAGTCAAAACGTTCTTGGAGAGCCAGTATTCATGACCGTGCAATTCGTTGTACCAAATGAACAACGATGCGAGTATCACGCTGATGGTGAACAAGTAGGTGCTGTATGAAGCAGAAAGCCACAAGCAGGCCGGAGTCAGGAGCCAGCGAAAGACAGTAGCATCCCGGATGCTAATGAGACCAGCGGGAATTGGACGGTAAGACTTGTTCTTGCCGTCCTCTTCTGGGTCAACCAACTGATTCGCGACATTGAACTGTAAGAGATGCAGCCAAATCCAAAATATTACACCGGGGAGAAGCCTGACGTCGCAAAGTGGGGCGGCGGCGGCGGCGAAGATCGTCTAAAGCATTGTCAAAATGAACGAACACGAGCATGGCGAGCAGGTTGATGCTTACCGTAGGAATGATGGTCGTGATGATATCGGACTTGATATACCGGTAAAGAACACGAACGCAGTGCTTGATGCTTTGCCAGCAAGCGAGTCCGGTCATAGCAGGGTCGTGAAATTCGTGTCGGGGGTTTCTTGTGGAACCATGAGTTTGAAACCAAGGGTGATTAAATAGATGGTGCGGCCACTTGACTGCTAATTATGCCCAAGCGATCGGAACGCTTGGAAACAAATGGTGAAAACATGGTGGGCGTGAGTATGTAATTCACAACCGAAGGCCGCTGCGTCGTCCGGGAAAGAACGGATGAGTCGGAAACATATTCGATACACCTCCGCGACATATCTGGGTCACGATACTGCCGTGCCGATATTTCGCACCCACCATGCGGGAAGCTTCGTCCATGTTTGTCTAAATTAGTTGCGGCATGTCACATTCTGACAGTGTCTATCTGTTCGGCGTCTTGCAGAAGCGAGAAGGATGAACGATAAAGGGACATTGAGCGATGCAGATCCGATGGACGAGTAAAGTTGGCACCTATTACATGTCTTGATGTTGTTCCTCGTTGAGATGCACGGATCCGCAACATTTTCCCGGGAATGTGGACCCGATGGAACAGCAGGATTACAAACAATGTCCATACGATTTGGTTATCGGCAGGGTTGAACCGCATCATGTTTTTAGCAAGTCTCACCGTCGGCTGGAACCTGCTTCTCGGGCTCAGATCAGCAGCGAGGTTATCGTATGCTTCTCTTACTCACGTGTGGGCGTGGTCCTGAAAAGAATACATTGGGTGTTGATTGGGTGGGCGGAAAAGCTGCGCAAAGCCACGTTCCTGTTTCACTCAGACTGCGACACTCGCTCATCCACGAAAAAGTGCAGCCCCTATGGCTCAATAAGTTCCCTAAGACGATCTATCTGGGCTTCCATGCTGTACAACTGTGAAACCAATGCTGCGTGTCTGTCTTCCAGTCGAGATAAGGCCTCATCATCCCAACCCCGATATTCCCGATCCCGAAATACCCCAGATGGCGAAGGTAATGGCAAACCTAGAAAGCGGGTAGAGTGAGAGGCAGTAATTGTGGGTGTGGTGCTTCTACGACTCAGCATCGACATTGCTGAACCGGGACGCGGGCTTGGGCTCGGGCTCGGGGGCCCCTCCGATCCTGACTCTGTGGCCTCGGACTCCGGCGCGACAGGAACAGGTGGGAACTCGCCAGACGTTCTATCGGTGTTGGTTATAATAGGCGGCGGCTCAAATCTGAGCTCTTTCTTGACAGTGGTCGTTCGGTTGTGGTTGATCGAATCAAGGATTCGCGGCTTTCGGCCACTGGCAAGGACTTTTTTTCGCGCACTCATGCCGATACAGTCCACAAGCTGCCTCATTGCCTCGCGATCGGAAACTGCGCGACGCATTGGTGTGCGACTGGTTGTGGTTGTCCGTGGGAGTGTGTGATACAGAGTCCTGTTATGTGGACGAACGGGTGTTGTAAAAGCGTTCAGGTGGTCAGACGGCATCTCACGTCGTCCATGTGACGGAGAGGGGTTCGGCTGAACAGGAAGCAGCAGCCGAGGAGTTTTCAGGATCTCTGGCCCTCTCTGACTCGTGTTTCTGTCTGATGGCAGAAATGCGTCTCTTGGTGGTCCCCAAGAAAACCCAATGAATGAAGCCTCCGATTTGGGAGATCCAGACCCAGGTGTGATGCGAGGGGTTGAACGTAGAATAGACCAGCCTGGAGACGTGCTCACGGATGACTGGAACAGTTCAGAAAAATGGAATGGGTGTGAAACAGTTTCATCTTGGGGCCCGGGCGGTGAACAAGAAGATCCATCGATAGCAGATGTTGTATAAGTGAAGTGTGGCACATGAAGTGCCGATGGGGCATCATCTAGAAACTCGTTGTTAATAAATCAAATTAAATATTGAACGACCCTATATATTACCCGTTCCGACGCTTGCCCAGTTTGTAGAATTGAAGAACGAATGCTCGATGATTTCTAGTATATTACGACGACCGAGCCTGCGTTCACGGGAAGTCAAAAATCTTCGACACGTCAGATACGTCACTGAGATATCCACAAGAGAGGCTTACCGTTGTAACAGATTTCGACAGGGTCCCGATATAGGGATGGACTTGTCGAACCGCAAGCTGGTCTAGTTGCGAATGAGATCACAGCAATAGTAATGAATGGCGATGAGCGGACCTCGTGGTTCATAATCCTGAGGTATGTTGTTCTGATATCGTTAGCAAAGAACGGTGTCACACCATATACTAGCTCGTAAAGCATGACTCCAAGGCTCCACCAATCTGTCTCCAAACCACATGTGCTAGCCGACTGACCAGAGCCAGGAGATGCTGGAGACTGATCGGAGAGTTCGAGCGCAAGTAGAGCATCCTCGTGTGCTTGCAGAATTTCGGGGGAAATATAGTCACACGTGCCACAAGGAACCAATGAATGACGTTGCGGGATGTTCTGACTTCCGTCAGGTTCTGGGGGGAACAGGGGTGCCGCAGAACCAAAATCGATCAAACGTAAATGAAATCTTGAAGTCAGAACAAAGTTATGAGGTTTGATGTCGCTGTGTGGTATGTGGTTCAAGACGTATCCAGCGCATTCAAAGAGAAGCCTACCGGTGTGCAAATCCTTGAGAGTGACACCAATGAATCGCGCACACAGCTTGGGGAACCCACCATTCCAGATCAGCTTCCAACACTCTGCCACCATGAGGACTCGACTCGAGCACGTCCCATAGCGTGCCCCCCTCCGCATAGTCCATGACAAGGTTGAGGTGTGTAGAAGTCTGGAACGAACACAAAAGATGAGGCGCCCATACGGTGTTACTGCGCCTGGCATGTAATAAAGCATCACGTTCAATCTGCGGCGAACATTGCTGTCCAGCCTTGAATCAACCGCAGTAAAAGTGTTTATTGATGGCTTACCTCACGGGATCTGAGAGCAGAGGCCCTTTCGATCGACTTGCGAACATAAACGCGTCCATCAAGAACACAGCTGACCACGTCAATCTGGAGTCGGAACTCAGTGGGAAGCCACGAGCGTAAGTAATGGGACAGACGACACCGAACTGGCCGCGATCTAAGGTGCCGAGTGCGACGAGATCTTTGTCGGTGAATCGCAGTGAATCGATCTTGATGGTTTTTGCTGCGACTGATTAAGAACGCACGCTAGATTTCCACAGCTGGGGAAAAGAACTTACAAGTTTTCCCAATTGTATTCTGACCATGCAGAACACCGTCGAGGGCAATACCCTCGTCATCATCACCGCGGGCCTGTAGCAGTGAGCCGAGAAGATCCTTCCGCTCCACCCACGACAAAGACATGCATCGGTTCGGTGACTTTGGTGTGAGTACTTCCCATTTGGAGTTGTTTGGTTGCCATGCCAATTCAGTCACATAGTGCTTCCACTACGATCATAGCAACGACACGGTCACACCTCGGGCAAGATCGAATAAGTTCCAACAACTTAGTCAATACATAGTCATAAACAAATTCCGCCTCAGAAAAACAATAAGTTTACAATAAATATTCTACAACATCATCAGAAAATGTATTTGACTCTGTGAGAGAGACTTAGTCTTCCGAAAGAGGAATAATAACATGGCTAAATTTATCCTAAACAATAACTGAGAGTCTGTTGTGCTAACATATTTCACAACATATTCAAAAAATGTTATAAAATTTGTTGCTGTCGCAGAGTTCGGATTTGTTTGCCAAATATGTCTAAAGAACATATTAGGGGTCAGACTCTAACTCGGACTTGTTACCAGAGTTGAAGTGTGAAGGTGATACATATTCTGACTATTATTACATGAATAATTTTGCAGATCTTATTTATCTACAAATTTTGCTTCTGTTATGGAATATGTATGAGTGGGCCACTAGGGGGCCGGTCAGAGGGCCGGTCAGGGGGCCGGTCAAGAGGAGGACGAAGGGGGCCATGATCACCTGTAGCTCCCAATTGGCCAAGTGACAGGCAACACCAAACAGAGCTACCACAAAAAGGATGCTTGTCATTTCCTTCAATATATGGAGCTTCCAGCCACCACGAGCTGTTTTGTGCTCCTTGTCAGGCGCGGTCAGAGAAAAGTGGGAAATAAAGGTTGACATACCATTTTTTCCCGTGACGGACGATACTTGAGCTTTGATGTTCGTGTGTGCACCTGTCAGATGCAGTCAGAAAGGGAAGTAGGAAATAAAGGTCGACATACCATTTTCTTCCACGATGGATGATGCTTTCGTGCATTGGCGGGAACAAGGCGGGTATGGCGCTGTTGGCGCTGATTAGTCCTGGAAGAAAGAAAGATTTCTGCCACTCACAACAATGACCATCTTGAAGGGCAGTAGTGTGATCATGAGTAGAGCGCAGCAGGGCTAATAAGGCAATTAGTCTATTGTGTTGGAAAACGACTAAAGGGGGAACAACTACTTTGTATTGAAAATAGAGCGGGGTTGCCAAGGGCATGACTGCCGTAAGTCATTGTCGTTGTAAATGTTGCCAACACCGTTTCCCTAGTCATTGTCACTTCATACGGCGTTGTAAATCTTTTTGGAAGTCATTGTAAGTTGCCAGGAATCCAAGTACATAGAAATATGCAGAGGTACATCCCTTGGCTGGCATTTTCTCTCTGCAATGGTCCTTTATGTCTGCAGCATCTGTGGGGAGGTGGGAAGGGAAGTCAGTAAGGAAGAAAAGCGGAATCATGACCGCAACAACTGCAACGACTGCAATTGTTCGTGACGGGCATCTACCGAGGTAGATATATTCATATTTACGATCTGGTGGCTGAACAACTGGTCTAGGCAAGCCATTGCAATGTGATGGCTAAGTTATCAGTCAAAGAGGTAAATTCAAGATATTGTGCACGGTCAGGATACCTATGCTGATGATACTACAGAGTATGTCAATTGAGGACATCACACGGGACATTTTCAAGATGACCTTGCAAGATGAAACAATAGGTCCCGAACATCGTGAAGTGGCCACCACCACATCGAATCCTGAACCGAGTCCAGCACCGAGTCCAGCTCCACTACTACTGCTCAACAATACCATGGATGAGACTTTTGCAGCGCTTGTGATCATAGATCACGAGCTACATGAACAGACAAAGAGAATTTCAGCTGTGGTAGAGGGCCTGGATGCACAGGGAATGCAGGGAAGTGTTTTGAAAACAGTGGGGGATGAGTTGCTTTGGTTGACGGAGAAGAGGGAGAGGATCGCGCACCTAGACACCACAGGGGACGAGGCAAGCAGGTTACTCTGTGGTGAATTGACTGGAAACATAGATTGTGTTCATGAGGCGATCACAACCATCAAGATAACCTTGGAGGCTTGGACTCCAGAAAGTGCCGATCAAAAGAGTCAGGCAGTGGAAATAGTTCATACTGGTGAGATACCCTTCAGGGGTTATTATCTTTGATTACTCATGAGTTGGTAGAGCGTAAATCTCACCAAGGTTTCCATAACGCCAACCCATCTATCCTTCTGCCCATGCTCATCGCACTCGTTCTAAACATTTTTGGTCATATCACGCACCCTTGGTGTAATGCTCTCTTAGGCCTGCTGAGCCTCCTGCTCACCACAATTCTTGGTGATCCGACTATGGAAACAGGGAAGAGTGGTCAGTCTGGAGGTGGGTATCTCCCTAGCAACATATGCACGGTTCGCAAAAAGTTCGACCTCGATCTTTCCACCCACACATATGCTACATGCCCCCGTTGCTGCTGCATGTACCCTCTGTCAGGGGGGGAGGGCGGAGTGTTTACCCTGAGCATTGCGCGTTCAAGAAGTACTGAGGCAGCAAGCCCTGTGGACACTTGTTGGTCAGAGTGGCAAAGCATGACGGTACCAAAGTTACCCCTATCAAGCCTTTCGTGGTCCAAGATTATGGGGACTTTGTGGCGGGACTGTTGAGTCGTCCAGGCATGGAGGAAGCCCTGGAATGGGGAACGCTGCTTAACGACAAACATCAGCTCTGGGATATCAAGGATGGAACAGCAATCACCGAAATTCAAGGTCCCGATGGCAAAATCTTCATGGACGGATTGAAGAGGAGTGACCTTCGGCTAGCCTGGAGTCTCTCCATCGACTGGTTCAATCCTCAGGGAAATAGGACTGCTGGGAAGAAGAAATCAGTGGGTTCAATTGTGATGACTATCCTCAACCTTCCCCCAAGTCTATCGACCCATCATCAAGTTTCCATGGACGTAGATGATGAAGTGGGGAATCACGAGATCCTATTGGGGCATGATGTTGTGGAGGAGTGCAGTGAACAGCAGTGTCAGAAGGAAAAGATGAGATTGCAGGAGCCACTAACCAGAAACGAAATCAATGATATTCAGAAATGTTTAGGAATGATAACAAGGCCAACCTGGCATCGAGGTCCACCAATCAACCTCGGCAATGCAGCTCACAGCAAGCTAAAAGCAGAACAGTGGAGATCAAGCATTGAATTTGATTTGCCTGTGATGCTCTTCAAAAAGTGGGGGTTACACTATGATGACGACATACAGAAGGCCCAACAGAAGAAACTCGCCCACAGCACCATGCTCTTGGCTATGGCGGTTAGGTGGAGCATGTCTCATGTCACATCTGAAAACCATGCGAGGCAGTATATCAACTATATGCGGGCTTACCTTGAATGCGTGAAGGACATCTTCCCGGACATCACTTTGAGGCCAAATCACCATGCAGCTTTGCATATCCACAAATTCCTTCTCAGATATGGTCCAATGCATGGGTGGTGGATGTTTCCTTTCGAGCGGATCATCGGGACATTGCAAAAAACTGAGACGAACCACAAAATTGGTGAGTGGCTATAGGGCTCCAAAGTTCAGAAAAAACTCACTAAATGAAAGGTGAACTGGAGGAAACTATGCTTCTCAACTTCTGTGCGGGTGCCAAGGTAAAAGCCATCCTCCAACATCTGGGAGCCACGGCTATCGTCCAGCGTGCTAGCGCCATTTTGCAAAAGTGCGGCAATACACAAGGCGACACCTCTTTTGATGCAGATATGAGGCTTCTCCACGACATTTCAGTCAAGAACGACAGATCAAATATGGATGCTCACGCTACTGAAGAGATTCCGATACCTGTACACATGATGAATATGTTGATGGCCACTGAAATAAATGGTCAGAAAGGCAAGATCATGGCATACAGGCGCTGCCATTTATCAGGTATACAGTTTGCGACACACCAGGCATCACGAAGAGACTGCTACATGTTCTTCAAGGATGGAGAGATTCTTCACCTGGGAAAGATTGATCTAATATTTGGAGTAACGTCAGTGGATAGAAGGAAGGGGCACTTCACAGCAGTTTGAAGCAACTTACCAATACCAGAAGGGATGGAGGACCCGTTCCGGTCATACACTGACTTTGGAGCCAGTCTGTGGAAGGAAGATTATGCAAAAGACTTGCGTGTTGTCCCCCTTCTCCAGGGAGAGATTTGCCATGTGATAAGCATGCCGTGGGTTGATGGAATACTGGTGATTAAACCTTTGAATAGGGTAAGCAACCGCACAATCACATTCCGATCTTACTTACAGATTGGGAATATATGTAGACACTGAATTGATTTTTCTCTTAACAATGTATAAGACACAGGGATATGCAGTATGTACACTAAGCTTACAGTGGGCTACTCATACGTATATAACTGCATATTGACTAAGTAAAGTAGTGGTGTGTGATGTGGAAAGCAGAAAGGGGAGTGTGAGAAAATCCTGATCCTAAGTAGGGACAGCTGATTTCAGACTCAGCATACCACAGATTCAACCTCAGCACTATCTGAGTTTTAAAACTATGTGAGCGTAGCGGCTAGCAGTGGCATTAGATCATTTGCTTGAGTGGGAAGAGTGGGGAGTACATTCAAATCAAAATATTGTCTAGAAACACGACACTTTAAGGAACATAGGCTGACAGGGATGAGCATGTCTTAGAAACTCTTCGCGTAGTTGCTGTTCGCTTTCCAAACTGTTTGAAATCAACTTGATATTCCTTGCGGCCGGGAAAGCAGGCAACCACATCCCACAAAGTGGCTGGAGAGATATTAGCTTTGATGTGATGGATATATGTGATAACTCACAACAGGGCTGGCAACTACGGTTCTGATGTCCCAATCACGGGCTATTTCGAGGTCCATGACACAGCTGACACATCTTTCACATTGAGAGAACCAGAAACTTTCCTCGGTGATGCTTTCAGCGCTCTGAAAAGTGATCTCGAGGCGAGTCAGATTTTCAAAGTGATGAGTGGTACTCAGTACTTGAGAAATGAACGGTGATGTTGTGTGTGCGACTGCAAGGGTTACTGCGAGCAACTGCACTGCTTCAGTATCCTGGAGGTGCTTCGTGAGTGCGGAGATGTACGCTGGAGGTCCCGCGAGATGGCTTAGGGATGGGAGATAGATGGGAGAATGGCGTGGAACATGCTTCTGTGTCAACTTTCCAGAGCCATGGAAAGTGAGTCTATGTAGTGTGGGATGACGCCTCAGGAAGTCCAAGGTAGTCTTGAGAGGGCACGCACAGTCCAACTTGAGATTGGCCAGCTGGGAAAAGGTTAATGATGATAATAATTTGCTCTACATGGTGTGACCAAGGCCTGTACTTCGGAGTGAGAGGTCTCTGAGTGGTGAGTAGTGGAGGACGCCAACAGTAAAAGAGACGAGAGAGTGAGAAAAAGCCAGGTGGCTGTCAACCCAAAAAGTTTCCAGATTGCTGGACAAAGAAAAAGGGGTCTTTGGGAACCAGATGTGCACGCAATCGGGGGAAGTCAGGGAGGAGTGAGCGAATGATATGTGGCAACATCTGGAATCTATCATAGTCTTCATGACCATTGCAATCAAAGGTGGTGAAACGGAGTTATTGCAAATGAGAAAAACGCAAAGATCATTGGCTGCCCATGGAGTTCGCAAAAAAATGTCGAGGGCACGTAGGTGCACGTCATTGCTGGCGTTGAAAAGGATATTTTTCGGAGGGACAAGTGATTTCAAGCATCTCCAAATCAGAAGCCCTTCCATGTCCTTCCCCTCGACTGAGAACCAGTACTTGGAAGGCTTAAATACAACAGCAGTGAGAAAGTGGGGGCCTGAGATTTCTCTGAAAAGTATGGATACTTTGCTGCAAGCCTTCAAACAATCAATATCTAAATGGGTGACAATCTCATTGAGAAGTTCGTTTGGGAGTATAAATATTGATGTTCGAACCTGTTTTCGGGATGAGTGAAAGGATTGGAATTTGCTGTACTGCTCACCACCGGAGGGGATGGTGCCAAGGATTTACTTGGTAAGAAAACGATCTACGGAAGAAGTCAATATAACCTGGGAAAGCGAGTGAGCGAGAAAATGGCATTTGGATGTAGGAGTTTCGGAAGAGTCGTCCTCACGCTTCCACTTGTATTGAGTTGAGGGTGGCTGGGCACTGGATTCTGGAAGGGATGGTGCAATGAGATTACAAGGTAAGAAATGAGAAGATGTCGAGCCAAGGTTGGGGCGTTTTGAGGGAGAACTTTCGACAGCATCATCTTCCCGCTTCCGCTTGAGCTCAGAGGGGAATGAGGTGGTCGAACGGCGTGAGGCGATGGCCTGGGAGAGTGAGGGAGTGAGAAAGCAGCGTTTGGATGAAGGTGATTTGGTGAAGTCGTCCTCATGCTTGCATTTGTGTTGAAATGAAGATGGCTGAGGGGTGGCAAAGGGATGCTCCGATGGGAGGGTGTCGAAGCG
>Ga0307508_10001492_pt1 | contig 26252 bp, 24 predicted proteins | sample 9_EM_MG_FD_203089 | JGI IMG/M metagenome (GOLD analysis project Ga0307508, IMG submission 203089) | Populus trichocarpa ectomycorrhiza microbial communities from riparian zone in the Pacific Northwest, United States - 9_EM | ecosystem: Host-associated > Plants > Roots > Unclassified | place... | reverse complement strand
CACCCGGCGGCCGCCCCCCCCGCCCTTTATTTTTTTTTTTTTTTTTTTTCCGGGCCCCCCCCCCCCCCCCCCCAAAAAAAAAAAGAAAAAAAAAAAGAAAAAAAAGAGCTCGTACATAGGTTGTACATAGATATCTACGGCCTCCCTCACAGGGCTTCACAGTTCCGCGAGTTTGTGGATCGACGAAAAAGACATCCCGGCACGTCGAGAATCCCGGTTGGCTGGCTGCTGCAACTCCAGCTGAATTCTCTCTTTATGTATCTATCTACTGAGATACATAGAGTATATGTGAAATCTCAGGACATGCATTAGCGCGAAAGTTTATTACTAACAAAGCCGAGTGATATCAAAAGTATTTCCCCCCGCGCGCATACAAAGTTTGCCAGACAAGGGTTCCTGGCAGATACAGCTCTTGGTAACGCTGTTGTAGATGTGAGGACTGTGGCTCAGGCATCTCCCCACCAGTCTTTCTTCGCCAGTGGGGGTCGTTAATGGTGAGGATATATGAAAGCACCGTTTGATCTGCCCGGTATCGATCCCGAGACAGCGAGCCCTTAGGCAACGACTCCCCATAACGACCGCAAGCCGGCTTTCAGAAGATGCTCCGTGCCGGTCTTCGATCGTATCCAATTTGGATAGTTGTACCAAGAAACCGCCGAAACTTGCCAATCAATACAGGCTTCCACTTGCGGTACCGCACAGGGTAGACTGGTATGTAACAACTTCCGCTTGATGCCCGCGTACCGATTAGTGGACTCGGCTATTTCTCGAGGATTTCGTCACCCCAGTACAGCGGGAATATGCTAATGGGTGACAATGGAGTGTCCCCAGGAAGCCTTGCCTCAGCCATATGCTCTGGCTTACGATGAGCGAATGAGGGCGAAAATGGGATCGGAGGGGGGGGGAAGCCATCGGAAGTGGTGCCATCTGGCATCTTCGGTCTTTTGCCTGGGACATCAGCTCCTGTTGGTTTCCGAGCCCGTTTGGCTGACATCGTCGCATGGTGGCTTGGTTGAAATCAATTCGCCCGCCGCGGGAAGAACTTGATGTCGAGGAGTAGGAGAGTTGGTGGCGTCCGGGTTCTCTGCTCACTCCACTACTCTATTCTACCCACTTCGGCTGGACCTCTCTTCTCCACGCAATCCGTGACGTTGCGCCGTCGTGGAACCCTACTACCTACTCTCAGTCTCTCACTCGACTTTGACGTTGGGCCACTAAATACTCTAACCCCTTTAGGTGGCGCTAATGCATGTTATGAGATTTCACATAAGGTTCAACTAGCAAAGGAGCACATAAGGTTATGTAGAGCACTTAGAGTAGCTGATGCTGACCCGGGGGTGAGATTTTTTTCACTTCCCCCCCCCCCCCCCCAATTCGTATGTGCTTCGGAAATCTGTCCCTTCAGCGGCTCAGTGCTCGGGGAGGAAGGACGGCGGAGACGGGTGGAGACGGTATGCAATCTCCGTTGCTTTTTCCCGTGAGTGATGGAGCGTGAGGCGCCGCTAACCACCAGATATCGAAGTAAGTAACTTTTGTTGCTCCAGAGTGCTGAACTGTACTGTGCGCTCTGCATGACTACTTCCCGCACCCGACCGGCCGCCGTCTCGCTAGCGGAGAAAAGCTTTTCTTTCTTTCTTTCTTCGAGCAAGTTCGACTTGGAGCGTTTCAGCCTGCGCATGTCCACAAGATAAGTGCTTAGCTCTCCCGCTGCTTCCGGCTGCAGGAAGGAAGGCGAGTTTGGGGGGGTTTTTTTCATTTTTATTTTTTTCAGCGCTCGTTGCGTTGGAGCGGATAGCTATATAGATACATCCTAACGTATCGCTGTCGCGGTAAACCGTGGCGTCAGTCAACCGGCGATATCTGCCTCGATGGCTCCTTCTCCTCCGCCCCGAGTCGGGGAAGCTCGGGCATTGGCACATATCCACGTTCCAGAGCGGCAAGTTTCTTCTCGACCAACGACGTGCCAGCACAGAGTCCCCATGTTGCACTGCACGGAAGAGATCGACGGGACGGGACAGGACCTACCGCTTGCAGGCAGCGAGGAGGTAAGGTCCGTCCGGCGGGGACGGTGCACATACCATACACACATTTCAGGTGGGTGGATACCATACACATTTCAGGTGGGTGGATAGCTTTAGACGCTAGCCCGCGATGCGCTGGAGAACTGGGGGTTGGCCCTCCCGCCGTTTGCGGGCACGGTGGCACAGATATCGAGCGAGGAGTGAGCACCGGCGCGTTCGGCTGATGTTTTTTTTTTTTTGTTTAATCATGCTCGCATTCGACCTATATAGATAGATCATGGCGGCGTACATTTTGCCCAGTTTTCCTGTCCGCAGTCCGCGCGGGCGTTCGGCTGATGTGGGCGTTGAGGTCGCTGCATAGATTGGATATCCAGATAGATATCACGAACTCTGACAGTTGGAAACCGGCCGACCCGCAACCCCGGCATTCCCACGCCCAATTTCAACGATGTGACTGACTAGCGGATGCGCGGCGGCCGGGTGCCCCACTCGCTTGTGGCTCTTTCCGTCAGGTACAGCCGCGAGGGTGGCTTGCGGCCGTCGCCGTCGCCGCCGCTGTCACCATCGCCATCGCACCAGCACCAGCGCTGGGTGCTGTCGGTCGCGGTGATGGGCGAAGCGCGAGAGTGCGGAGTGAGGAGGAGGTCGCCGGTTGCGCTGCCGGCAAGGGCGCACGGAGAGAAGATGCAGCGCGTGATTGGAGGATAGGATGCCAGCGTGCTTTTCCCCGGAGATGGGGGTATTTTTCTTCTTTTTTTCCTTCTTTTTTCTTCTTCTCAGATGCATGGCCGGGGGGAAGGCGGGATGGATGTGGGGCAGCGAAGAGGGAGCAGCAGCAGCAGCAGCAGCAGGAGGAGGAGGAGAAGCAAAAGAGCATGTTGTTTGAATATTTTACGCGGTGGGAACAGCTCGAGATAGGATGGGCGCGGCGGCAATTCCCAGTCCGAGATAAGCCGGGACTGGCCTGCACATCGACAGACGTTGCGTCTTTCCCCACCATCTCGACCAACAGCGCCGACAAATTTGGGGGGGGGGGGAAGCACCGAAGTGCAGCCACCCCCGCGGGAGAGCAGTGCTTCTGACAGTGCAAGGTTGGCACATCGGTTGTTGGGTACATCGTGACATCGCCAGCTCCAGAGGACAACGGGGACAGGAGACGCTGGCGGCGTTGGACGGTGTCCGCCGACAGGAATCGATTGCACACTGCGGGACCAAGCACGAACACGAGCGCACCATTCTGCTGTTTTTGCCGTTTCCCAGTCGGTCTCGTCGAAGTGAGGCCCGCGCGGGATTTCGCAGTGGGGCTGCAGTTAGCGGGAGACGCACGGTCTGTGCAGCGGGAAGGCAAGTGCCAGCGCCCTCCTCTCCCGTCACAGGTGTGCACAGCCTTGGCGAGTCCGCTGTGGGGGATTTTGCGTCCGGATGCGCGAGCGATAAAGGACATTCCTGTTGGATGGCGGGGTCGCGGAGCACCGGACGGAAGACGAGGGGATGTCGCGGCGCCAGCAGGACTTGGCGTGCCATCGAGCGGGCGTGGCGACAGACGGCGACGGGACGAAGACAGGTGCAGACCAGGCGCACCGGCGGCGGCGTCGATCGAATAGTGATCGGAGTGATTGGAGATGGCTTGCCAGGAGAACCAGCCTGCTGTCGCCCACGGAACCGACACATCCATCCGCACCAGTCCGATGCATCGTCGATGCCGTGCGCACTGCTCGTCGGTGGTGCTGCGTGCGGATTTGGCGGGCTGGTGGGATATGCGCCGCGCTGGGCTGCAAGCGGGTAAACTGGCCCAGACTGCCCGGAGCAGACGCATGCACAGGTTGCCCGCACAGGTTGCTGTTGTGGAGCATGAGCACGATGGGCCGATCTGGTGGCCGCAGCGATCGGTCTCGCGGCTACATGGTCGTCTCGCGACTCGGAGTTGCCACGGCCGGGCGGATTGCGTCTTGGCGAACGGCGCAGCAGCAGCTGCTGGTTCGGTCGTGGCCCGCGCTCTTCTCGCACAGTGGTCGCTTGTGCGGCCGTTAGCGGGCGTCCGCGTGGACCTGCTTCTCTGCGTCGGTCGCCAAACCGATGCATCACGTGCGGCCCGTGCTAGATGTTCCAGTAAGTCGGAAGACGCATCCGGGAGCACTTCTCCAGAGCGCCAGCACACGCTATCTCCTTCGCCGCCAGCAGCCGAGGGCCATCTATTCCCTTCATCGATCTCGCCTTCCCGCTGGAGGGGGGAGGGGGGGAGGGGGCTGCAGGAACGCAAGGAAATCCAACCTCCGATCTTGCCCCACGCGCACGATCAGCTGAACGGTGAGTGGCAGTTCACATGATCTGCTGACCCAGCTCGGCAAATGAGAGTGGCGCGCTGGCGAACCCGGCGGATCCGGACAGTGTACACTGCATACATACATGCTATGATGTGCTGGAGGTCATCAGGACTCGGAGAGTTGAGCTGGATGGAACTTGCTCTCCGCTGCGACGATCCTTGGGCTTACTGCAATACAATATATGTATAGATATGCCGTGGTTGGAAAACCCCCGGTTGGGACAGCCATGGGGGCTGTCGGGGATCGGGGATGCAAGTTCGCTGTGGGGGGTTTCGTGTCGTTTGCTGTTGTTTTCGTCGCCGATTCAACCTACATACATACATACATACATACATACACAGACTACGCTCAGGGATCGAGGCCTCCGTCGCGATCTGTGCCGGACGACGCGCGCGTCTGGAATCGCGATCACGGGATCCTCTGCCGCGCGGCGTCTCGGGGACTCCAATCGCCATCTCGTCCCAATTGATACGCGTCGTGACATTGAAAAAAAAAACGTGCCATGACATTGGGGGTGCTTGGCACGAGGGTTTGGTCGGTTAGGTTGGTCGCAATGGAGCCTCCTCCACCCGCGTCGCGCATTCGCGGGAGTCCAGCCCCATTCACGCGCCCCCGTCTGGGAGGAAACGCAAGCGCCCCCGTACAGTTCGGTTCACATGACGTGATCGTGACGACGCCGGGCTCGGTCTTGTGGACGTTGCGGATGGATGGAATGGCAGTTGTGGGCACCGATTCTGGCTTCCCCCACCCGAGAGCTGACTCGAATACATGTGGCACCTCTCGGGCTTCCGTGTCTGCCGGTCGCTGCATCTTCTGGATATTGTTGGGCTGGTTCAACGGCAACTTCCACAGGCATCGTTCTATGTATGTTCTCGGTCCACGGTGGTCCAGTCCGGTCCTTCCTCAAAGACGGACCGGACGGACCAGGGCGAGCATTGGTTCTCCTCCAGATCGTCCCCGCGAAACGATCCCCGCCAGATGGCCGTCCGCCCGGCCGCCGTTGGAGCCGTGCGGATAGATATGGGCCGCACCTATCCGTCGGCGTGGACAGCTATCTGTAGCTCGGTGGCGCAGTAGACGTTGCCATTCGCGCCTTTCCAATCGGACTGGCCTGTTCCACTCGCCACTTTCCCACGTAACTCTGTAAATAGTCACCCTCTAGGCGTACACACATAGTTACTCTACTTACATACACATGTACTTGCGCAGCCCCCACCAGCCCCGCAGTCGCCGGTCCGCATCGCGTATCGGGGTCGGTTCTCGGCTGCGCAAACGAGGCAGCAGTGAGAATCGACATCCGCTCTGCATCCGTTCTCCACGTGCATTACATTTCGTTTCGGTCCCTTCAGCCCGTTTGTCGGCTATCTTGTATCTGCCCATCCGTGTAGGTTCCGCAATAACTACGTGCCGTACCTCTGGCTGTGTACGAGGCACAGCTCTCTCTTTTCTGTTTCCTGTCCTTTCCTGCAAGGAATCGAACTTACGTACATACCCCCCCCCGAAGCGTTCGTTCCTAGTTGCTGCTGGTTCTTTTCTTTTCCTTCCTTCCGCGTCTCCCCGGGGACGCACCTCACACGGCGGCGAGCAGGAGTGGCCGCTCCGAGAACGGCGAGACGGGTGAGACGACGAGTGGGGGGTTTCGCGATGTCTTTGCTCCGTCTCTCCTTCTGTGCTTCTGCACACACACTCTGGATGGACACATGGACGGGGGGGGGTTTCTCGACGTATTGCCCTCGTTGGGGACGTGGGGGCGGGTTCGATACATGGGTACTTGTGTGTGTGTGCGGTTCAATGTTCTGGAGAGGGGATTATTGTGTGTGGCTGAGCACATACCTTGCGAACTTGGCTGGGCACATCTACTGTACATACCATAGATATCTAGCAGTCTTGATGCAGGCATGAGCCCCACAACGTGTCGACGGAAGGACGCCGATTTGCGAGTTCCTTGCTCTTCGATTGTCGACGTCCGCGCCACGCGTCTTCGTCCGTTACCCGCAGCTATTTCCAATCCGCTGCAACACTGACGGCGCAGTTTGGTTCGACGAGCAGGCCGAATGGCCGCCACATCCTGTGCTTCTGTTTTTTTTTTTGACGCCGCCCTTCCCCGGATCTCGAGCCAGGTCCAACAGATGGACGCGCACCGTGTGCATAGATATGTATCTTGTCCTGCTGGCGTGTTCGCCACAAACAACGGGTCCCACGAAGAAGGACAGGGAAGAAACGATGTCCATCCACCGCCAGCCGTGCGCCGCGCGGGGGCTAAACCAAGGAAGGTTACCATCGTCGCCCGTTGTGGCCAGGGGGAGATGTTTCCGCAAGCCATGCGTCCTGAGTGATTTGAAGGGACCGGAGTCTCTCCGGATTTTCTGGAGAAGGATCGATGCGATTGGGGGAGTCTGCCACCAGGGGGGCCGTACGAGCCGGGGCTGCTGCGTTACGGCAATGGGAATTAAAACCAACTAGATCTCTTGGCGGGCAAGAACAGTATGTAGTTGGTGGAGAACACCCATGCCGACACCAATAACCGCGGCACCACACAGAGAAGAATTACCAGCCTGTGATCACTGCCACCATGTCCATCACAATGACAAGCAGCATATGTGGATTCCCGTTCCTGAGAATGCTACCTTGTGGTCGAATGTCGTGTTTCGGCTCGACAAGCATGTAGCAATGGTGGCGGATGGACTGGCTCTTGGTCAGTACTGTTTATACCAAGATTGGAGGCGCGTTACCACAGCAAAAGCACAAAAGTATGACGGTCGTTTACGAGACAGCAAGAAGGGGGGGAAGCGAGGGAGGGAGCCAAGAGGAACCGCAGTGCAACAGTTCGACCGGCTCCGGCTCCGTCACGTCCGGATGAAGTTCACGCGTGCACTCTCGATCCCTGGCGGCGAAGAACATCAACACGACGGGAAGACTTCTGGCCGGGGCATTGATGGTCGGCCGTGGGAAGGGCGGTTTCGTAGATGCCGTGTGCTGTGCATAGAACACAGAACTGAGCGACGCACAGCCGTTCTCCTGGTGCAGTTTGCTGCGGTTACTCCAGCCTGCACGTGACTGGGCTCGCTTTTTAGTTTTTAATTTTGTCTCGACATGTGAGCATGCACAATAGATAGCGATTTTCACTGCTGTGTGGCTGTGGCACAGCCAGAGTACATAATGTCCGAGTTGCCGCCGCGGGCCCCGACGGTGGCGGCGACCAGCAGACGGGGCCCGGGCGCAGTTGAGCCCAGGCGGACAAGGAGGCGCTGCTGCTGCAGACGACGCCGCAGCGCCGTCGCTTCTGGAAGGCTGCTCGATCCGGACACCCGAGACACAAGGGAAGGGTGGCCGAGCCGTTGGAATTGGAGCGCGGCGAGGCGGACAGCCATTGGGGGGGGCAGCGGGAAGCGAGCGGTGAGTGGTGGAGCCCAACCCGCCGCGCCTGTCCGCTGAAGCATTGCATGTCCGTCTCGCCTTCGCTCCGTTCTCGCTGCTGCAACAATGCTGCCCTCGCCCTCGCCCTCGCCCTCGCCGACCGCCTGCCCGTGCGAACGACCCGGAGACACGGCTGCCCGCTACACGTCTCGCTCGACACGCCGACTCGCGCTCGCCGATCGCTCCCTCCCCACCGCGCCGTCGACCGGAAGACGGAAGGCGCGAGAGAAAGACGCCCCCTCCCCCCCGAATCGACGTCCCCCAGCCAGCGGCCAGCAGCAGCAGCAGCAGCAGCAGCAGCCGCGGACGGCGGAGAGTCGGCTGCGAGTGTTGCTTACCTCCCGGCACTATACTAAAAACCAGCTCCCTTTGTACCGCCGCTTGCTCTGGCGAACTAACCCCGTCAAACTAAAATCTGCCTGCTACCTCTCGATCGAGCCCTCCGCCGGCCCCGACTCGCCTCGCCTCCTCCCCCCCTCCCTCCTTCTCTTTCTCCTCCTCCCGCCATCTGCTTCTTCTTCCTCCCTCCCCCGCCTCTCCTTCCGCTCCTCTCCTCTCCTGCACTCCCCACCCCCCCCACGAATACGTTCCACTGTCCCGCTTCGGGCCCTTCCGCTCGTTCCCCCCCCCCACCACCACAAACAGCTCCGCCAACCTCTTATTACTACTGCGATTCCCACTCCAGCAATCCGCCGCTTTCTTTCCTTGCTTCTGCCTGTTCCAAGCTGTCGCTCAGAGCTCTCCCTCCCTCCGTCCGTCCGTCTATCTCTCGCCGCGGGGGAAAAAAAATATACAAAAAAAATATAATCCTCGCTCTGTACGTCGCCGCATCCAGCAAGGGAGAAAAGAAGAAAAAAAACCCATACTTCGCGGCTAAAACCTGCGCGCAAACTCCCTTCCTTCAACCTGTTACTCGATGAAGCCAATCGGCGGTATCGTGACCAACAAAGCCTCCGTCCCTGATAGCTTTCGGCAACTCGATGTATTTACCTCCGATGTTTTGAGCCAAATGTGGAAGGGTATGTGTACCCGAGGACGGGACCCGCGACCTCCAGTGCTCCCTTCTTTTCTCCTTTCTTTCTTTCTTCTTCTTTGCTCCTTGTTCTCCTTTACTCTCCTCTCCCTTCGTTGCTCTCCCTACCTGCGCTGCTCTCCCTACTTGCAAACAGAAAAGAAAAGAAAAAAAAAGTCCTTCTCTTTTTCTGGTGGCCCGTGGTTGCTACCTGCAGGCCTGAGATATTAAACGCGAATCAACCCGGGGGTGCTTCTCACGTTCCGCTCCCTATCTGGCCTCCGGATATCAAACCGATTGATTCGCTACTCCACACACTATACTCCCGTACACTCACACTTACACTTACGCACTCTTACACTCTTACACCCGTACGCCCGTGCACCCGTACACTCGTACACAAGCTCACATCCCTTCCATTGCCGCGTCTTATCTCGCCAGCAGGCCCGACATAGCTGACATCTGCCGTCCGTACAGTCTACCATGTAAACAGAGATGTTGTCGAGAACGGCCACCGATTGGAGAATCTGTTCTGGCGGATATGGAGCTGCCAGAGCGCCGACCGGCCGTTCTCCGGGAAAGCCGTGTCGGCCCTGTTCATGCGGATACACCAGGAAGACGACCTTGTTCCCCGCCAACAGAAACCGAGGACGACGCCGCCAGTAGACATCCGGTCCATGTCCGAGCGGGGCCAACCTGCGCCTCCAGAATCCGCAGCTGCGGATGTATTCGCGCTGACGCCCCGCATCTCCCTCGACATCGAGTGTCCCCCTACCCCGCCACCGAGTCCAGTTCCAAACTCGGTACAGCGCGGATTCGCAAGCCATTCATTTCTGTCGAAGCAACCCCAGCTCACCGAGATTACTCTGTCCCTACAGAAGTCTTTACACAATCCGCCACCCTCGCCACCCGCGCCGGCCCCACGGATGCAGGCTTCACCAGTACGGTTGCGTGCAGCAGCAGCAGCAGCGGTTGGACAACAACAAGGAGACGACCAACACCACCAACAACAGCAGCAACAACAACAACAACAACAACAACAACAACAACAACAACAACAACAACAATCACCCCCGCAGAAGAGACTGCGGCCGCTGCCCTCTCCGCGACAACCCAATCCCATGATGGCCTTGGACACTGTGCAGGAATCGAAGGCCAGCGAATGGATCTCGACCAGTTTCAAGTCCGAGGGCTCCCGGTCGTCACGCTCGTCGAAAACCAGCACTACGAAGCCGGCCACAAGAGCGGAACAACCCCGCGCGAAAGCCCGCCGTGGCGGCAAGAAGCCAACCGCAGCCGGCAGAGTCAACCGTCCGAGAGGAATCGCACCACCGATGCGTCGCAGCAAGAGCAGCAATGCGGCCGAGTCCCCGGTCGAGGATGTAGTGGAAGTGGAGCCGCCGCGGTCGCTGCCAGCCGTTACGGAGAAGCCGATGGAACAGGAGCAGTCCAAGTCGCCCAAGCGCAAGGAATCCGCAGCATCCTCTGGCGGCGGCTGGATCGTCGACCCAGACTTTCGAACGAAATACATCGACAAGAAGGCCAAACAGAAGGACATCCTATCGCGCGTGGTTAGAGCCCAAGCGACAACGGCGTTGTCGGGAAACGTGGTGGCCACAGCGACGTCATCTCGGGCCGGCGTGAAGGGGAAGGGAAAGAACGTCCTGGTGGTCGACGAGGTCGTACCGTTGAAGGCAGATGCTGGCCTCCCGGTGGAGCCGGCGACTGCGCTCGTCCGTCCTGTGCTACCCAGGCAGAAGAGCCAGCTCACCATGCTGATCGAGAACGCACGGAAGCAGGATGCTGGGGGAAGTCCTGGGCGAGAGGAGTCCGCGGGGGGTGGAACAGGGAGCAAGGGGAAGGGAAAAGGAAAGGGAAAGGAGAAGGGGAGAGTGCGGTAGTAGGGGGCGTGGGGGCTTGGCCACGGCTGGGGGAGGGGGGGGGACTAGGGCGCACTGGGGGCGCGGCCGTGGGCGGGAGGTTTTGAAGAGGGAGGAATGGCCGGTGGAGAATTTTAACGAGTCGCGTGTTGGGTTGAAAAGGTGACGGCAACTCGGCGGCAGCAACCTCTATCGGCCACTATGGGAGCACTGACACGGCGGCGGCGCAATCGTCCACATGCGGTGGAGGGGCCAGATTCGACAACACACCCTGGTTCCAGTGTTCTACGCCCTGCACTACGGGGAGCAAAAGTTCTTTTGGATAGCTTTTATCTGTTTTCTTTCTTTCTTTCTCTTCCGACAATTACCACTCATGCATCATTTAGTCGTCTCCTTGCGTACTTGGGGGTTTCGAAACGCTCGTTTGCGTCTTTCTCGCACGCTTCTTTGTCGGCTTCCGCGCATACTGTTTAGGGGTTTTTTTTCTGTTCTGAAGTTCTTGCAACCGAGTATCGTTGGGGTCGTGTTTGTCTTTGTCGTTCGTTCGTCCACAGGAGTCGGGTTCGTTTCCGGGAGCTCGTTCACCCATTGCTGCGGCTGTTTCTTTTGCCGTCTGGGTTTCTTTGTCATCGATACTTACTTAGTTGATCTCGATACCTAATAATGAGAACTGGTGTGTGTGTCCGAGGAAGGGAAAGGGCTGGGTCGGTAAACAGGCCGATGCTAGCCACCACGCCATAACGTGTCAGCGCGAGAACATGCCGCTCTGTTGCACTTGCCGCACGAGATGGCACTCGCTTGAGGATGAGCGACAACGAGTACCCAACGTGTGCGGTGCGGTGAGTATGCCTCTGCCGGCATCGCTCGCTCGCCTCAAGCGGCGCATCTCGGAGAAGAAATGGCTGGAGTCTATGGCCTGGTCCCACCAGAGGATCAGCCCGGCAGTCTACAAGCCTTGTGACAAGCAGCGGGTTGACCCGCCCTAGCGATCACTGCTGGCGGGCGCGGCCCCGACGGAAGGAGAGGTGTCCGCCAGACAAGGAACACACCTCTTCGAGAAACTGCAGCCGGCGGAGGACGAAGTGTCGGCGCAGACGGGCGAAGGAAGCGTCCCACGGCTAATCGTCGCGTCGGGTGTCCGCGGACCGCGGCGATCCTGGCATTCCCGAGGAGCACGGATGTTGAGAGGCGGACTGGGAGCAGTTGGGTTCAGAGCGGTCGGAATCGTGGTTATCGGGCCGGTCTTCTGCTTTCGCTTTTCCTGCCGTCGGTCCGGCGATACGGTACAGAGAGAGAAGAGAGAGCAGCAATGGCAACCACAACCACTGCCGCCGCGCTGGCAGCTGGGGTCCCGTATGTACGCAGCACCCCCCCCGGTTCAGTTCGCGACATTCGGCCCGCGGGCGAGGATGGCGGAGATGGCTCGGGCGGGTGCGCCGTCGGTGCGGAGTGATGGAGTGTGACAAGGAGACCTTCCGCATATTGTACCGGTTTCCACGGCAAGGCGGAAGGGCCTAGGCGTCGCGGCACGGGTCCGCGCGGGCCACGGCCGCCGCCGGAGGGGCCGCGTCGCGATATTCGCACCGACTGGACCAAGTTGTACCCCCCCGGTGCGTGCTTTCGGTAGTGTTGGCGACATTCGGGCCGACCGGCGGCCGACTGCTGTCTGCACCCATCGTCTTGAGTGCGCCCCTCCGTCCGATCCGGCCAGCTATGCAACCGGTCCGCCTTTTCGATCGATGCGTGCAGCGCACGTATATCCTGTCCTCGCGTGTCGAGTACGCGTGCGGCCGATAGATGCCTTCCGGGGCTTCCATGCAGACATCCCCCATGCCGCGAGCCCCGTGGCTGCACAGAGAAGTATGCATGCGTATGTACGTACCTGGCCACGCACAGAATGTCACTCGCACGGTCCTGTGTTGGTGGCCAGCTGTTAACTTTAGTTTTTTTTTTGGGTCGTCGGTGGGAGCTACGCACGCGATCAGCGGATAAATAAGAGAAAGAGAGAAAAAATAGATCATCGGTTGATTCAGTTAGTGTACAATCCGCAGAGTCCGTGCTGCCAGAGGCGGGCGGGCGAGCAGTACAGGATATCTATCCACGCGGAGAATTTTATTTTTTTCCGGAGATATCTAAACGGCTCCAGACACGCGCCAGCCGCGCCAAAGAGACGCCCGGCGGCTTACGGATACATAGTGCGAGAAGGGGCTGCAATTCGCGTTGCGCATGCTCCCCCGGATGTGGACGAGCCGTCGCTCCATGCGGATTGACCGATTCGGCGAGGGGCATCCGGAGCACAACCCCCCCAGAGCCTGCTCTCCGCTGCCACTCCGCAATGGCACCGGCCGCCGCAGCGGGCTCGCCATATCGTTCGTACATATGTATGTATCTACAGGCGATCGATCGCGGACACCGTCCCCGGTCGTCGGCCGAGAAGCGCCTGCGATGGGGTCCCCTCCCCCCCCGGCGGACGGTTTGCCCTCCACCATCCACGCCAGGTATGTTCCCATCTATCCGCCGGTCCCACCTGCCTCGGGCGGCGGGCGAGTATTTGCACCCCCCAACCCCACCCGCCGGAGGACACATACATTGTACCCGTGCCAAGGAAGGTGTGAAGGGAACTACACAGACATCGCGAACGCTTATGTAAACCCCCCATCTCCGCCCTCTGCTTGGTTCTCCAGCCCGTCCGATCTCCGCGGCCGCATCTCCGCTGCACATACATATATAGCCTTGGCCTGGCGTCCTTGCAGCCAGCCAACCAGATCAAACCGTTCCGTCCGCGTCCGCCGATCCTTGCGATCGGCTAAATCAAGGCGTTCGGGGGTCGGACGTCTCCGCTCCGGTGCACCGATTGCGTGCTCTCGTTTGGATGCGTGTGTGCAGTCTGTACAGCCAGCAGAGGAGAAAAAAAACAAAACGGGGTTTTATCGCTGCGGCAATGAGCCGGCCATTCGGAGGTGGCAGTAGCATGACCGCCGCGAAAAGAACCGTGTACCTATATAATTGACATATATATATATACCTGAAATTTTTTTAATCTCTTGAAAACGCAGTCTGGAAAAATGTCCGCTGTGATAGATAACTATCTACTGCATTCGCTTCGAGCTGCTGGATACTGCTTGTTCTCTACAATCGCTGCATTCACGCGGCATTCTTGATGATGACCGTACTTTCCTTAAGTTTACCGTACTTGCGTAGCATGCTTAACACTTCTGCCGGTATTATTATTATTGATATGTATAAAGAAATTCAGGCCACACTGTCTGCTTGTCGATGCCCTTTGGCCGCCAACGCTGGTCGCCGTATTTGCTCCGTTCTTACGCTCGCCCGCCGCGCGACTCGCCAGATCGCTCGCCAGACGACTCGCCAGATCGCTCGCCAGACGACTCGCGTATCGGATCACTCCTTAGTTCCGCTGGCCGTCGGCTTTTCCGACGACTCGTTCACCGGATCCGCTCATCGGATCGCCCATCAGTTCCGCTCGTCTGCGGCTCTCCCGACGGCTTGCTTGCCCGTCGGCTCGCTTCACTGGCAACTTGCATGGTGGGGTAATTCGACGCGTGAGCAAGAGAAGACCATCAGACCTAACTATTGGAAGAGCTACCCCCGTCGTTACTGTGTACTTGAGGCGTTGTTCGGTTTTGGATTATTGAGGGCACGATTTTGCATCAGGCGTGGCGTATGTAGGAGCATCTTTTCCTTCCCCTTGTAGCAGTGCTGGTATGTATCGACAACATTTTCCTCCAATTGCGGTCATGCAGGAAACTGGTTGTCGACGGAGTTTTTTTTTTTTTTTTTTTTTTTTTTTTTTTAATTAATCGTGTGCGACCTATCTAGATCATGACGAGGGTACAGTCCGTTTCCTGGCCGCAGACCGCGCAAGGCGGCACAGTGCAAGCTCCCCTGGTTGTCGACGGAGTGCGGCATGGTCAAAGCTGCCGTTATGTACCGGAAATTAAATACGGTTTTGTTGTAAATGCCTAATCATCATGGCATGGAATTCTCGCTCGCCCCTCGGATTCCTATTTGTCCAGTAGCATTCCCGTAGCGCTGCCATAGCGATAACCAACCCCCCCCCCCCTTTTTTTTTGGTATTGTATGCACATGTGTGACGGGTGGCAGGCAAAAGACGCGATTATCTACTATCTAATGGGAACTCATGTGACTGGCTGGAGTGGCAGAGGCTGTTTGTGGCTGATCGGTTGTCAACATATGGTAGATATACGATAGAATACATGCGTAGAAAACACAAAAGAAACCGCTGGGTCAAAACCCATCCAACACCAAAACCAACATCGATGGGCAAAACCACATCGTCCCAATACCGAAAACTCCACTCCAGCACAGTGAGCCCAATCAAACCAAATCCCGCTATGGCATCTTACAGTAAAGAAGAAAACAGAAAAAACCCCTCTAAGCTCCCCTTCCCGCAGAACCAGGAGCGGCGGAAATCCTCACTTTCCCGGCCCCAACTCTCTCGAGATACACATCTTCACGACCACCGAAAAGCGAAGAGTAATAGCACTCCCTCCTCTGTTGACCGAGCACTACTACTCCCTTCCGTCCGCTTGTGGCAACAGGCTGCCACATCCTGACGACGGGGATGTACTCCTCTTCGTCCTCTTCGCTGCTGCAGGATATCGTAGACGTCCGAGACAGCGGCGGGACAGGGATGTCATCCTCGCCTTCGCCCCAGAGGCTGCCGGTGGCTTTGCGGAGGTTGATGCTTCGCTTGCGGGAGATGGAGAGGCTGCGGCCCGGTTTAGCGGTGGTGGTGCGGGAGGCCGTGGCGGCGTGCCAGAGCTGCGTCTCGGCGGGAGTGGGCATGGGCGGCGTCGTCCGGGGAGACCAGAGTCTGCTTGGCGGTGGGGAGGAGGGCACGGCGTGGTGAACGGCCCAGAGCCGGCCTCCGACGTTGATTGCGTAGTTGTCTTCGGGAATCTTTTCGGGACTCCACAAGCTGCCGGCAACGGTAGTGGTACGCGTGACAGTAGGATTTCGCTTGGCGGTCTCGCGAGGCGGAAGCGACGCTGCGTACTTGTCGAATTCGTCCTGATCGGGCTCTTCCATGATCGGACCCTGTGCAGGAGCGGTCCAGAGTACCTCCATCGGCGGTGGCGGTGGCAATGGGGGGGCGCTTGTTGCGGTCCATAGCCTGCTTCTGGCTTCCATTGGCGGCTGGCTGCGCTCCGCAATGGGTGATCCCTCTCCCTGCCACAGTCCGGCATTGACGGTAGCCTTCCTCTGGTTGACCTCGACGTCCCGAATGCTCCAAAGCGAGCCTGAGGCTTTGGCCAGATCCAGACTCATCTTCCTGACCACGGGAGCCCCTCGTTCAGGGATAGCGGAGGTTGTTCTGGCGGCGGTTGCGGGGATCCATAATGGTGCTGATTGCACAACGGCCGACTTCGGTACCGGGACAGCCCACAACCGGCTTGCAATGGCGACCTCGACTGCTCCCGACGATTTCTCTTCGGCCCGCTGATAGTATTCCGGGCTTCCCCAGAGACGACTGGTAGACACGGCAACCTTCTCCTTCGTGGCTTCGGTGTGCCGCAAGCTCCACAACGATCCAATAGCCTTCGTCAACTCGATCCCCATATTCCTCGGCGCAGTCGCGACCCTCTCCGGCACAGCAGCTGTAGTTCGCTCAGTGGTCTCCTTACTCCACAAAGGCGCCTTCACGGGGGTAGGAGCTGCCGCGGGGGTGGTCTCCATAGTCCATAGCTTGCCATCCACCATCAACTTCCATCTGTTATCCACCTGTTTCATCGGCGCAACCGTGAGGGTTCTGCTCGAGGTCGCATTTCGCAGTACGGGCCGAGAATCGGAGGCATCAGCTTGCCAGAGAGCTCCGGGAATAAGGACTTCGTTCTTCTTTGACTCGGCGTTCTGTACGCTCCAAAGCGACCCGGTAGCCTTGGGGAGATGGTCGCTCTTTTTCCTCGGCGCGGTCTCAACTCTCTCGGGCACGGCAGTGGTGGTCCGCGACGCAGTTGCAATGGTCCAGAGTGGTGCGGGTGCATGCGCTACAACGGGAGCAGCGGTGGGTAACGTGGCGGCCCACAATCTCCCTCCAACCTTCACCTTCACCCCCGCCGTCTCCTCTTTTTCTACCCTCTCCACACCCTGAATAACCACAGAGGACGCTGACCTCTTCACTGCCGGTTGCTGGAGCCGTTCGGGCCGCTGATCCCAAAGACTGCCGGAAATGACAACCCTGCCCTTCTTGACAGTGATGTCCTTGTTGGCCCACAGCGATCCGGTAGCCTTGGGGAGGGAATCGCTCTTCTTCCTGGGGGCGGTCTCAACTCTCTCCGGCACAGCATCGGTGGTGCGCGACGCAGTCGCGGCGGTCCAAAGCGGCGCAACGGCAGCGACGGGCAGCGGATTGGCAGGTAGGATGGCGGTCCAGAGCCTCCCTCCGATCCTCACCTCCACCTCCGTCCTCTTTTCCTCTTCTTCCATCCTCTCGACAGCGTCAACAACCAGACGGGACACAGACCTTTTGATGACCGGGCGTGATGGCGCTGGGCTAGATGCCTCACTCCAGAGGCCGGAAACGACAACCCTGCCCTTCTTGACAACGATCTCTCTCTTGGCCCACATAGCGCCTGAGGCCTTAGGGAGATAGTCGCTCTTTTTCCTCGGCGCGGTCTCGACCCTCTCCGGCACCGCAGTAGTAGTCCGGGCTGCAGCCTCAGGAGTCCACAGTTGCGTTTTTGGGGCATGAACGACCGTGGCGGGGAGATTGCTGTCCGCAATCCAGAGCCTTCCCGCGACCTTGACTTCAATCGATTTTGAAGGCTCTTCTGCTTGCTCAACGGCAAGAACCGTCCGACTCGACCTTGACGTTCTCAAAACCGGGCGCAGGACGGGCTCAGGATTATCCCACAAGCTGGAGGAGACGACTATTTTACCCTTCTTGACGATAGGCACATCGCGGAGAGTCCACAGCGACCCGGTGGCCTTCGGAAGCTCCATAGTCATCGTTCTGGCAGCAGTGATAACGCGCTCGGGAACAGCCTCGGTGTTGCGCTTCGCAGTCTCCTTGGACCAAAGAGGCGACTTTGGAGCTTCGACAACAGGGGCGGCCGCGGCGACGGGCAAAGAGGCAGCCCACAGTCTTCCGGCAACCTTTACGTCCACCTCCGGGACCGCTACGGCATCCTCGCACCTCTCCCGAGGGATCACGACACGGCTAGAGGCGGATTTCCGCAGGACTGGAGGTTGCGTACGCTCGGCCTGGTTCCAGAGGTTGTTGGGGGACACGACTACCTTGCCTTTCTTGACGACGACGTTGCGACTGTTCCAGAGAGAACCGGTGGGTTTGGGAAGCTCGACAGCCGCCTTCCGCCGGGCTGGCACAACGCGTTCAGGCATGACCGGTGTCGCCCGGGAGGCTGTTTCCTTTTTCCAGAGGGGTGCTGACGGTGCAGTGGCAACAGCGGGCGGGGAAGCAGACTGACTCCTGGATGCACTCCACAATCGGCCCCCAACCTTTACTTCGAACTTTTCTGCCTTCGCCTCCTCTTCCTTCTCGACGTTGAAAACAGTCATATTCGACCTCGATCGGCGTGGAATCGGTCGGCGAAACTGCTCCGGTTGGTCATTCCACAGGCTGCTGGAAACAACGACCCTACCCTTCCTGACGACGATATCCTCCTTCTTCCACAACGATCCAACGGCCTTTGGCAAATCAGTGCTCATCGTTCTTGGGGCAGTGACAACTCGCTCGGGAACAGCTTCGGTGCTGCGTTTTGCGGTTTCTTTGCTCCAGAGGGGAGACTTTGGTGTCTCGTTGGCATATGCGAAAGGCGCAGGTGGTGCTGCGGCAGTCCATAGACGCCCGCCGACCTTAACCGTGACGATTGCCTCATTTCGTGGCTTCTCCTCGCGCTGTGGCACTGCAATCAATTTTCGGCTACTTGTCGAATGAGGCAGCGTCGCCAGACGGGAAATGTGCTGTTGACGGGAATTCCAGAGCCCATCTCCTACCACGACTTTTCCCTTCTTGACAGCCATCGCGCGCGGCAGATACCACAACGGTCCCGACATCTTGGGTAAATCAAGCTCCGTCGTTCTCGGCGCCGTGACTACTCGCTCGGGAATGGCATCGGTAGTCCGCATGGCGGTTTCCTTGCTCCACAGTGGCGACGCGGGGGCAATGACAACGGGTTGTTCCGGGACCGGCGCGGTCCAGAGTCGTCCGGCTACCTTCACTTCCACTTCCTTTACTTCGCCGACATCCTCCACCTTCTCCACAGCAAGAACGGTGACACTCGATTTCGATCTTCGCACGGTCGGGGGTTTCGGGGCGGTCCATAGGCTACTGTTGCTGCTCGAACCAACCACGACCTTTCCGCGCCTGACGACGATGTCCTTCGGCCGCTGCTGATCCCACAGCGAGCCGGTCGCCTTCGGCAACTCCACGGCAGCGACCTGCTTCTTAGGCGCGTTTTGGGCGGCGATACGTTCGGGGACAGCGTCGGTGGTCCGCGCAGCAGTTTCCGGAATCCACAGTGGCGTCTTATCGACGACGGCCCGGACAGGCGGGGGAGAAGGAGTACTCGCAGCCCACAGTCTGCCTGCAACCTTGACTTCGACCGTACTCTCCACATCGGCGACGGGAACGGTCTCCCCCAGGGTCAACGCGCGGCTCGAGAACTTCGGCCGGGCGATTACCGGTCGTGGGTCCTCCCGTTTCGAGCTTCCTGCACTGATGAAAACCTTCCCTCTCCGCACAAAGATATTCTGTCGCGACGCTTTCTGCTCCTTCTCTTTTCTGCCTCCGCTTACCGTCGCATTCCCCTTGCGTTTCACGATTCTCATACACTTCGCCAGCCAGTTTACAGAATTGTCCTCCGCGCGTGTTGTCTCCTGCCGCTGCCGCCACAGCTCTCCGGACGCAACGGGCAGGGGCACGTTCTCCACAAGGTTCACCGAAGGCGAAGACGAAGATTTAGGGTGTTCTGGCTGTTGCTCCGTTGTTCTCTTCGCGGACCGCTTGCTCCACAGCATTTTCTGCTTCGGTTCGTCGTTGTCACCGTCGCCTAGCCAGGGTGTGATCGATGACGCGGGCGGGCTCCAGAGGCGGGGCTTCGAGGGTGTGGCGGTGGCGGTGGCGGTGGTGACGGTGATGGGCGGACTATTAGGTTCTCGGGGGTCAATGGGATTTGGCTTTCGGGATGGAGAGTTTGCTTGCGGGGGAGAAGATAGGCTTAGGTGGGGACAGAGGATATTATGCGACTGCATCGTGGAGGAGACGCGAGATGATATTGCACTCGAACGACGAGCCGTGCTGCTTTCGAGGGATGCGGAGGAGTTGCTTATGTGGTCTAGAGCACGATGGGCGGCGGTTACAGATGCGGACGCAGATGCAGTGGTTGTATGTACGGGTTGGGATTGGGTTGGGGAAGAGGCAGGTGCAGTTGTTGGAGAGGAAGGTGCGTTTGGCTGAACGAGCAGAAGCTGCTTTTTCTGCTGCTGCTGCTGCTGCTGGCGATGACGATCATGTTCGGTACCCTGCGTCGTCGCACCTGCTGGTACGCGCTCGTAGTCTTCGGGGACAACTGGTGGGGTCAGGCGTTAGCACATTCCGGGGGGAACAACGAACACTTGTTTTGCGCTTTGGGGAGTTTTTTTTTCTGTTTTTTTTTTTGTTTTTTTTTGTTCTTTTTTGTTCTTTGGGTTAGGAATTATTTGCATCGCGCCGGCGGCTGGACCGTGCAAGGGCTGGGGAGAACTTGGGTGGATCCTTTTGGGGTGGGGCGGCACTTTGGAAAGGGCAAGGAAGTGAGACACCGGCACACGAAAGGTGGGGCGGGCATATTGGTGTGTGGTGGAAGGGGCAGGGAAGAGCAACCAGCGGATCGGAGCGGGGATAGCGGAAACGAGACAAGGAGAAAGAGAGCGCGGAGAAGGGCAGTCAGACCACCCGAGTGGCGATTGACGTCGGCGCTGGAAAGAAGAAGGAAGAAACGCAACACGTACCATCTGCATTGGCCAGCCGCAACGCCAACTTGCTCTCGTCCGCAGATTCTGTCGCGATCGTGACCACCGCGCCGTCCGCCCGTGCCATCGTCGTGTTCGTGCTCGGCACCGATCCCACCGACGCTGCGAACACTCGCCCGCCGATCTTGACTCTGACCAGGCTGGCTGTCTCAGTGGTGGTCGGCGACACCCGCAACGAGCGTCGCCCCAGCACTGCATGAAGCCGGACACCGCTTGGCAGCCCTCCCACACCTTCGTCCTCGCCTGCACCCCGCACGGCGGGGGCGCTTGCGCACCCCTTGCCCTTGGTGGGGGCCGGGCTCTCGGTGTTGGTTGGTGCGGCCCCGGTGGCTCGCAATTGTGATCGAGTGTGCTGCTCCATCGTCTCGATCTGATCCCATGGCTGTGGTGACGCGCTCGCGGAGGTGGAGGCGGGGTTGGTGTTGGTGCCGGCGTTGGTGCTGGCGTTGTCGTTGGTGTTGGCGGGGCTGCCTCTGGACGGGATCCACAGGCGAGGATGGCGTTTGTTGGCATCGCCAGCCCGCGCTGCGGAAACATCCTTCTCCTCCTTCGTCCACAGTGCTGTCGAAGTGATCGCGCCCGCACCGAGTTGTCTATGCCGAGCCCTGCGCCCCGCGAAGGCAGCATCAGCAGCAATGGCCGTAGCAGTCGCGGCGTGCAGAGGAGGGAGCGGCTCCGCCGACGGCCACAACCGTGTCCGCCTGACTCGCAGTGAACTCCTCTTTGGCTGCTCCCTCCACAGCCGTGCGATCGGCTTGTGGCCCGATACCATCACTGGCAGCGACGGCAGCGCTTTGCGAGAGTACTTGCGGGCGATCCCATCGTCCACCGCTTTCTTTGCAGGTGTCGGTGGCGGTGGCGGCACTGGGCGTGCGACTTCGATCTTCGCTGGCACTGGCTGCCCCCACCAGAGTTTCTTGAGTTTCCCGAGAAGACCAGTCGTCTCCACTGCTGGTCGTCAGTCATTGCCGAGAGCTCGGGTTGCACGGAAGGATAGCAAACCGGTAACGACCTCCTCCACCCACGTAACCCGCTGCTTCTTCACCGCGCTGTCCCGCTTCCGCAGCGAGCTCTTTGGTCGCCACGCTTTCTGGTCCTTCCACAGACCCGTCCCTTCCTCGATCCGGCTGGGAGGAGTCTTGGCTTTGGTCCACAGTCGCAAACTCTGCACCGACGACGGCGGCGCGAGATCGTACCGCTTCCGTGGTCGTAGTGTCAGTGCTGCAGGCAGTGCTACGGCATCGCCCTTGCGTCCGCTGTGCTTCGTGCTCCAGAGATTTGGCGCTGATGGGATATGGGGAAGGACCACCGCAGCGGCCCATAGGCTCGGCGGCGCCGCGCGAGGTGCGGCGGAGACCATCTCCCATTCCATCGCATCGATATCGTGCCCGTCGTCTTCGTCGTCCTCACCGTCTTCGTCGTCCTCGTAATCGTCGTCTCCATCGCTCGCGTCGTCGAGCTCGAGGGTCGGGTTGAAATACACCGTCGGCTGCAATGGCGTCGCATCCACCTCTTCACCGAATTCCTCGACGAGGTCCAACGGTGCAGTCTCCTCACGCTCCACGTCCTGTACGAGTTGCGCCAAAATCGGCGCTTCGGATAGATACGCCATTTGGGCCTCCGCCAGCTGCTTTTGCCAGCCGCCAGCGGACGTAATAGCAGTAGTGTCGGTTGTGGCACTCGACGGAGCCCTCGATACCCTGACCGAGCTCCCGCCCACGAATGAATCACGCACGGTCAGTGTCTGTCGCATGCCCCTCCACTGGTTCTCCTGTGCGGAGGCTTCCTGCTCCAGTTCCCTTATGATGGCTGAGTCGCGGTTGTTGGGCGCGGGCGGCTGGAGGTATGTCGGGGGCCGCGGGATGCGTGCTCGCGGTGGGACTACGCCGAGTGGTGCTGGTGGTTCCTTCCGGCGCTGGCCGCGGAACGTGGAAGAGAACGTCGGGATCGGATCGCCGAATCGAAAGTGCTTGGCCTGCTGCTCCAGGAAGTCTTGCGTCTGCTGCTGCCTGGGTCGGTGCATCATGTCCGATGGCTCGATGCCGTCTTCCATGTCCGAGAAGATTATGGAACCGGAATCGTCGGCCGAGCACGGCGAAGTGGCGCCGGCGGATGCGGAAAAGGCGAAATCGTAATCGCCTAGGGTGACTGGTGGCGGTGACGGGGGCGGGGTTCGCTGATGGAGGCCCTGCGGGGATGAACGCGAAGAGTCCGCGGTTGTGAGCGATGGGGCCGACCCTTCGCCTTCCGCATCGGAGTCGAATGGCATCTCGTTCCGCAGCTCTATGGTGATGCTTTCCGCTTGGCGGCGCTCTATCCCCTGCGAGGTGCCTTTGTCTCCAACTTCGATGTCGGGCCCAGCGAGTGTGGCCGAAGACCTGCGTCGGGTCGATGGACGCCGAGGGGACATGGCCGGAATGGGCTCGGGTTCCTCCTTCTCTTGTGGTTTCTCCAATGAACCTCGCATCGAGGCGCTTTTCCCGCCCGCGTTGATATCCACCAGCACCGGTGCGGAGTTCTTGATCACGGGCGCCATACTCTCGACCCATGCTTTGGCTGTCTCGTACGGTGTTGGCAGAGCTGGCGTGAATGACGGCGGCATCGGAATAGCACCGTTAACCGCGCTTCTAGGTGGCCCACGGGTACTCTTCTCGAGTTTGGCGATGATGATCGGCGGCGGCGCCTGCTTCTGCTTTCTCGCTGCCGGTGGTGGTACGGGCACAAGCGGTGCCTCCTCCGGGGACCTAGTGCTCCTTCTTGATGACACCGACCGGCTCCGATCATGTCTCCTGGGACTCTCCTCACTCGGGAAAATGGCGCGGGGATTGCTCTCACGGCCCGGGATCTCGGGGCGTTTCCGCGCGATGACAGGTGTCATCTCCGCCGGAAGAGTCGGACTTTCGTCTTCGGAAGCTTCGTACAGCGGGGAGCGACGCAGGATCCCGGCGGTCGCGGTGACGGTGTACCGGCCCGTCGTGTGGGCCTTTTCGGGGTTGGTAGGCGTGCGGGAGACTAGAGATTGCACGAGCGAAGGATTGTCGTACTCGATGCTGTTGACGAAGAGGACGCGCTGGTCGGCCGGCGCGAGACCGCCCTGCGAGTACGCGTACTGTGTGGTCACGTCGTCGTCTTCGGTAGAGTAGGTGAAAGCCGACGTTCTCGGGTCAACGTATTGCTGCTCCTGCTCCCGCTCTCGTTCGCGCTCGCTCGGCCCCGCGGATACGGGCTTCCGGCGGACCTCGCTGTGCGGACCTCCCCTCTCTCCATGGAAGGACCCGTGCGACTTCCTGGATGGCTGGCCGAGCTGCATGGAAACCCGCTCTCGTCCCCTCTCCTCTCTCTGACGCTCCTGGTCCGCGGCCGCGGCACGAAGCGATACAGTCCGCAGGCTAACATCCCTCCGCCCTTCGTTCGAAGAGGAAAACAACCTTCCCCCGTCCAGCATTGGTCCCGAAATCTTCGAGATCCCGCCAGCGTGTGGTGGGAGGAGGGTCTCTACCAGGGCCGGCTGCGCAGGCACGGGCGGGAGTGACGGCTCCGATGCTCCAGTCCACGATGCCATCGTCCCTGGGTGCACTATTGGCTGTCCCATAACGCTGCGAAATAGGGTGGAATCCGTCTGCTGTTGACGTTCAACGTCTAGGCTACGTCTGCGGAAGGGTGTTGAGGCGCTGGATGCGAGACGATGGTGCATTGGGCGACGTGTGCCCATGGGTGGGAACCCGCCATTGCCACTGCTGCCGCCCCGACTGTGGCCACCGCTCGCACTTTCGTGTTCGAGGAGGAAGAATGCATCGGGGAATGCCCGGAGGAGCCCTGAATCCGTCAGCCTTCCAGCACTTTTCTCTACCGGACACCACGCCACTACTCACCGAGCAAAACACCCAGCGCCATGACACTGGGGCCCAGTCTAACCAGTACACTCCCCACCTTGACCAACCCGGGCGCAGCGGCAACCATCCACGCCATGGCGGCAGCAACGATCGCCACCAGTCCGCCCATGCCCGTTCCACGCCCGCGTCCCCTCCACGCAATCCACGCCTTCACCAACGAGATCGCCATCAGGATCCCATCGAAGCACACCTGCGTGATCCCCGGCGCCCGTCCATGCTCGACACCCTGACCCGCAACGGGGAAGCAGACGGGAATGAACCCGCTCCTTGTGAACCCGACCACGACGGCAGCAAGCACCGCCCTCAGCACCACGAAAAGCACCAGCACCCCGCGCTCACCGGTATTGTGGATTGGCGGGCGCACGGCGAACAATATCAGCACCGTCAACGCAACACGCGCGACCTGGTCCGTCAGCGATACCAATACGGAAAGCACGGAGCAGGGGAGCGCCGCCAGTAGCAGGAACGAAGAGAACTGCAGGACGTTCCACAGCACCAGCGGCAGAAGGAACAGGGTGTACGTCAGCTGCAGCGCCTGGCAAAGGCGATGGTAGTTCCGGCTGACGTGCGCAGACAGCAGGTACACGGCCGTCGACAGCGTGAAGCCCAGCCCGAAGGTTATGGAGAGAACGCCGGCGGCTTCCATGGCTTGATCGTGAGCGGCCGTGATAAGGGATGTATGTATGTGTGGACCGGCCAACTATCGGGGGGCGTCAACGATCGTTCACGGATGTATCCACCGTGGAGCACTTGCGGGTAGTAACCCGACGAGATGGCGTGGATCAGCGCAGCTGACGCTACTTACCTACTTATGTACGTACTTGATATATAAGTAATAAATATACGAATATTAAGGGAGAAAAAAAAAAGGATTTTTCCCCAAAGAAAGGAGGGGGGAAAAAAAAAGAGAACTGATCCGGCAGCCAGTGAGAATGTAAGAACAAAGAAACAAAAACCTCTAAAGTAAAAGGCGAAGAAGAGTTGGAGAAAGTTGAGGGAAAGAGGGGGAGTAGGATGGTTTTCTTCGACAGCATCGTGCGCATTCTCACACTCACCCTGTAGCGCCGAGGCGCGCGAGAACCCCTTGGGGACAGGGTGGAGGAGGCTTATTCGCCATCGCGAAACAGGTCTATGTAACCAGCAAGTGCACGCGATGGGAGGCCGTACTCCAATCGATGACAACTTGGGGGAGGGGGGGAGCTTTTTCATTCGATGCAGAGAGTTACCGTACGGTATGTAGAGCACGGCTGTCCGGTCGACGTCTCGGCTCCAGCAAAAAGAAAAAGACAACGTGGACGAGGGATGTGAAACGCGACGTGAGACGCACAGCGCCGCGGATGCGGGGTTGGCTGCTGCGGTGGTGAAACGTCGGCGCTTGCGCTAGTTAGCCAGTTAGCTGGCTGCTGGCCCATCCTCACGATAGATATCTTGTCTCCGCATGTATGCATGTACATACCGTGTGAGTGCGAGTGCATAGGCTGACAGCGGAGGAAAGGGAGGCGAGACCGCCACGGGACCGGACCGGAATACGCGCAGCGGTGGTGGCGGCGGCGGGTCGCTGTGCTTCCGTTGCTCGGGGTTAACAAAGTAAGTAAGTACGTATGGTGCACATATCTAGCGGATCCACGACGGCGGGGGGGGGGGGGGGGGGGCGATTTTTGGGGATATAGGGGGGGGGGTAGTTAAAA
>Ga0307508_10001491_pt1 | contig 26258 bp, 17 predicted proteins | sample 9_EM_MG_FD_203089 | JGI IMG/M metagenome (GOLD analysis project Ga0307508, IMG submission 203089) | Populus trichocarpa ectomycorrhiza microbial communities from riparian zone in the Pacific Northwest, United States - 9_EM | ecosystem: Host-associated > Plants > Roots > Unclassified | place... | reverse complement strand
GATGGCAATGCGAAGGACGACGACGAGTATCTAGGACGAGGTGAAAGGAGAAGAAAAAAGGGGTCTAGGAGCGATGAGGACGCCGAACCTTGCGCAAGCGCAAGTGTTGGTAATGGCTTGGCGCTTTACATTGACATCATACACGCCGCGTCCTACTCGCTATCTATCGTTCTCACTGCCAGCAATCTCATTGACATCGTACTCCTCACCTCGTATTGTACCACTCCCCGCCGCTGTTCCTGTCACTCGGAGAGCTGTACTAACCATGCCACAAAGCTCGCCATCGTGGTCGCCGCCTCCTACTAGCTATCGTCCTCGCCGCCGGCACCCTCATTTACATCAACTCGTCACTGTGTATTCTACAACTTCCCGGTGTCTCTGTCACTCTGAGAGCTGTGCTAACCATGCCATGAAGCTCGCCATCATACTCGCCACGTCGTACACGCTATCGTCCTCACCGCGTCTTACTCGCTATCGTCCTCGCTGCATCCTACTCGCTCTCATACTCGTCGCGTCCTACTCGCTCCCATACTCGTCACGTCTTACTCGCTCTCATACTCGCCGTGTCCTACTCGCTATCATCCTCGCCGCGTCCTACTCGCTCTCATACTCGTCGCGTCCTACTCGCTCCCATACTCGTCGCATCTTACTCGCTCTCATACTCGCCGTGTCCTACTCGCTATCATCCTCGCCGCGTCCTACTCGCTCTCATACTCGTCGCGTCCTACTCGCGCCCATACTCGTCACGTCTTACTCGCTCTCATACTGTGACACCTGGGTACGCGAGTACGGAGGTGGAGGTAAAGATATTGTAGAGTCAGGTTCGATTTCTTTATTCACAACGGAATAATCTTAGGTTCGTCGTGTCGGGGTGTATCGTGAGTGTCGTATCCGAGGATGGGAAATCGAGAAGAGTTTTCGTGCGGTATATATGCCTCTTTCTTTTTGGTCACGTGGTTCCTCTTTCCCGTTGTCATGCCGGGGATCCCAGTTCCAAGACGCGCGGTCTCAAGGAGTTCCGCTCATGGGTGCGGTTGGTCCTGACCGGTCCTAGCGATAAGGGTGGAGGCTAACAGTCGGCGACCTCGTATTCCCCCCTGCGCTAGTCTTTCGGACTATGCGGGCTTCGTATCGAGGTCCTAGTCAGGATCGGTCGTAACTCTTTCGCAGTTCGCCGTACCTCCTAGTTTTGCCGCTGGCCCCTCTCCGGAGTTATTCTTCCGTACGCTCGTCTCGGCCGTAAGGTCCTAACTCCGGGTCTTATCTCCCGTCTAGACTCTCCCAGACCTGTCTTACGACATGGGCCCCGCTTATGGCGTGCGACTCGCAGGAAGCTAGTTCTCCCCTTATCTCGTTCTCTTATGCAGCGGCTACAAGAGTCGGCAGTGCGTCGGGTCTACCCAGCGGGCTGGCCTAAGATCCATCACCCACCGAGGTTACCCTCAGCTCTGCTTTTCTTGGCGAACTGCTTTCCGAGGCCTCGAGATTTCTTATCAGGGATTCTAGTCACGTGACTTACCGTTTGGCTACCTTCCTCCTTGTATCTCTTTCCCTTTGTTACCCTCGGGTGTAACACTACTCCCCCTCCTTCTTAGCTTCGGCCCGAAGCTGATTTCCTGACTCCTCCTCTTTCTTTGTGTGAATCGGTGGAATGCAGTCCTCCATCCCCTACATCCCTCCGGCCGCCTGGCTCCGAAGAAAACCCTTCAGCGGGAATAACTTCAGAACCAATTCGATTGGCGGTCGGCCCTCGGATCTGGGTGGTGCAAAAGGAAACCAGGAAACAGCATCGTTCCCCCGAAGAGGTGATCAGAAGACGGGTTGGCCTGGCACGCTGGTGTAGCAGGGGATCAGACCGGCCGTACGGTAGTCTCGCCGCCAGAGCCGGTCAAAACCAGTGGCTCTTAACCGGCCACCCACGCCTCGCCACAGTTAAAGGACGGATGCTGTTTTTTCTGGGATTACAATACCTTTTGCTCTTCTGCTCGTCGAAAGATCTTTGTTTGGATGAAGTCCTCCGCCCCTTCATCCTACTACCCCCCGACCGTGCTTCAACCCCCTCGGCTTCGATATGCGCCAGGGGCGGGTCGGAGTCTAGCCCACGGTGAGCCGGTAGTCCCTCGGCGCGTCTGGGTTCCGTCGGTGAAACTCTCGAAGTTTCTCTAGGCCGCCTATCGAAAAGTTATCGTATGGTTCTTCCGTCCAGTCCTTCCGGTCCGGGTAGTCGAGCCATTTGACGAGGTACAGGACACGGCGCCCCTTCCTGGTGCTCCCAAGGACCTCGTCAACATCGTATTCCTCGCTTTGTTCGATATCGTCAGCCTCTCGGAGGATTTTCGAGGGGTCCGGCAGTGCCCAGTGTTCGCTGGTTCGGTAGGGTTCAAGTAGCGATACATGGAAAATGTTGTGGATCTTCCATTTCCGGGGCAGTGTGAGTCGGACTGCGAGGGGCGAGACGATTTTTTCCACCTGGAAGGGGCCATGATTCTTGTGGTCCAGCTTCCGGGAGGGCCGGCGTGTCTTGATGTTGCGCCCGTTGAGCATCACCAAGTCCCCGATTTGGTATTCCCGGGGTTTGGTGCGCAGGGGGTCTGTGTAGTGGCGCATTCGTTTGTGTGCCGCTTCCAGTCGTTCAGCGGATGCCTTGTGTACCGCGTGCATCCAGTGGGCATAGAGCTTGCTGGCGGGGTTCAAGGGTCCTGCGGCGGCTGGGTCGGAGGACACGGGATGGAATCCGTAGTTGGCGTAAAACGGGGACATCCCATTGCCCATGGTGATCGAGTTGTTGTAGGCGAACTCTGCCATTGGGAGTAGGCCTACCCAGTTGTCTTGTTCGTGGCCGACGAACGTTCGGAGGTATGCCTCGATTGTCTGGTTCAGACGTTCCGTTTGCCCGTCGGTTTGGGGGTGGAAGGCCGTCGACATCCTTGGGCGAATGCCAGATAGCCGCAGAAATTCTTGCCATGTTTTGGAGGTGAATCGGGAGTCGCGGTCCGAGACAATATCCGTGGGGAGTCTGTGGTATTTCCAGACTTCCCGAGCGTAGGTGACTGCTAAGTCGGCTGCTGTTTTCTTTTCCTTTTCAAGGGGGAGAAAGTGCGCCATTTTTGTGAATCGGTCTATAACCACCCACAATTGGTCGCATCCTTCCGAGAGTGGCAGTTCCGTGATGAAGTCCATTGCGATGGACTGCCAAGGGGTGTACGGTAATTCCAAGGGGGAGGAGAGTCCGTATGGTTGGTGTCGGGCCGTCTTGTTCTTCTGGCATTCGGGGCAGCTTTGGACGAAGTCGATAATTCTTTCGTTCATCTTCGGCCACCAGAAGTTTCGTCGGATAAGTTCGATCGTTTTATCCTGGACCATGTGCCCTGCGATTCTCGTGTTATGTTCTGTCTCGAGAATCAATTTTTTGAGGTTTCCATCCTCCGGGATCCAGAGCATACCCCTTCGGTAGAGTAGCCCATCCTTGATCTCGAGGACCTCTTCCATCCTGACCTTTCGGTCCCTCTGCCGCGCCTCATGAGGGCGGGCAGCTTCCTCCTCGCCCTTCCGGTCCTTCAGTGCTGCGTTCCCCAGCACTGCTTCCAGTTTTTTCCATGCGCCTTGGTATTCGTTGTCCTTTTTCCCAGCTTCCTTGACTGCTTCCGCAAACTCTTTTAACCATTGTCGTGGTTGGAGTGATGCCAATCTTGCCGAAGAGCAGATGAACGTTCTTTCTCGTCTATCTAGTTCCGCAAGGTTGGTTTTTCGCAAAACTGTCGTGATCGGCTGGTTTTCACTCCCCCCTTTTTCGGGGCGGTACTCCGAACGCCTTGAAAGAGCATCTGGTTTCCCGTTTCGATTCCCTGGTCGGTAGTAAATGCGGAAGTCGATGCCGGCCAATTCTTGTGCCCACCGTGCCTGGCGTCGGTTGAGTATCTTCGTGGTTGTAAAGTACTCGAGGTTCTGGTGGTCACTGAACACCTGGACCTGATTTGTTGCTCCTTTGCAGTACCGGCGCTAGTGTTTGAAGGCATCGACAATCGCCAGAAGTTCCTTGTCGTGGATCTCGTAGTTGATTTCCGCCGGCTGGAACTTCCGGGAGTGGAAGACGACCGGGTGCAGTCTCCCTTCCTCATCTCTTTGTGACAGGACGGCACCGATGGCGAAGTCGGAGGCATCGGTTTCGATGATCACCGTTTTGGTGGCGTCGAAGTGGGCGAGTATCGGGGCTGTCGTGAATCGTTGCTTCAGTGCCTGGAAGGCTTCTTCTGCCTGCGGGTTCCATTCCCATTCCTTTTTCCCTCCCTTCGTCAGTTCGGTTAGGGGCCTGGCAACTCGGGAGTAGTCCTTGATGAAGCGCCGGTAAAAATTGGCAAACCCCAAGAAGGACTGCACCTCTGTTAGCGATGCCGGGGTCTTCCACTCCAGCACCGCCTCCACCTTTCCTTTTGCCATTTTGATTCCGTCTCGACCAATGACATATCCCAGGAATTCCACTTGCTGAGTTTTCCAGACGCACTTGTCGGGTGAGACTGCCAGTCGGTTCTCCCTCAGCCTTCTCAATACTTCCTTAACCCGTTGATCGTGCTCCTCCTCGGTTTTTGCATAGATCAGGAAGTCGTCCATGTAAACCAGGAGGCCTAGGTCGATCATGTCGGAGAAGACGTGGTTCATCATGTCTTGGAAGGTTGACGGAGCGTTGGTTAAACCGAATGGCATGACCTGGAATTCGTAGAGCCCATAACAGGTTCGGAAGGCTGTTTTCCATTCATCACCTTCCCGGATGCGAATTAAATTGAACCCGTTTTTCAGATCTAGTTTAGTGAACCATTTGGCTCCCTGGACTCGATCCTGTAGTTCCTGCATGAGGGGAAGGGGGTATTGGTTGGGAATTGTTATCCGGTTGAGGGCTCAGTAGTCGACGCACAACCGGAGTCCCTTCCCGTTTGGCTTTGGTACAAACAAAATCGGGGATCCTGCCGGCGAGGTGGACCTCCGAATTTTGCCTGTCCTTAACATTTCCTTGAGCCATTCCCTGAGAGTCTGGAGCTCGTACTCCGAGAGGGGATAGATTGGTCCCCAGGGGGCGGTTCCCCCTTCCTTGAGGTCTATCTTGCAATCGTATGGTCGGTGTGCTGGTAGTGCTTCTGCCGCTTCCTGGCTCATGATGTCGAGGTAGTTCCTGAACTCCCTAGGGATTCGATCCTGAGGGTCCTCCTCGTTTATCGCTGAGACATACCCAATGACTTTGGCTTCCAGGTCAAGGGTAACCGCTTCGTCTAGGGACAGAGAGAATTCCACCGTTTCGAATCTGGTGCACCTTTCGAGGCAGTTGTGGCTGCTGAAGCGTAGTTCTTCTGAGTCCCATGCACCCTGGGGGGGGTGCTTCGCAATCCACCAGAACGGGAGGAAGAGGTCGACTTCTGGTTCCAAAGGAGCAACCTCAAACACTTCTCAGGAATAGTGCTTCCGATGCTGGAGCAGGAGCGGCTCAGTGTACTCCCTTCCTGCTCCTTTGACTTCTTCCCCTGAGCAGTTTAATAGTGGGGCTGCTTCTTCTCTGCGGATTCGGGGTATGTCGAGTTGCTCTGTGATCCTCGTGCTGATCAAAGGTACCGAGCAACCAGTGTCGAGTAGGACTCGTACCACATGCTGGGTCGGGCCCCACAAGATGATCATGGTAGTGATCGGTCTTTTGCCGCACTGTGGTTTATTCGTAGTCTTTTCGGGTGAGGCTCTGCTAGGGTTTAGCCTTCTTCGTTGTCTATCCTGCGAGGTTCCAGCACTTGGTTCCTCCGGGCCCTTTTGTTTTCGACTTGTCCCACAAATTACTGGGAAGGACCTGGGGTGCGGCGGGCCCCGTCCTTCTAAAAATCCGAATCGTCTTGCCAGGCTGACTGCAGCGTTATGGCCGCAGCTTCTCGCATGTCTTCGTCCTCGGTTTTGATGTGGCTAGCTTTGGTTTGTTTAGGGGCCGGAGCCTCCTCGGCATCCTCCCCCCTCTTACTTTTTCCTTGGATCGAGCTTGCCTGTTTCGGGGCTTCCGGTAGCTCCGTGCCTTTGACCGTTGTCAGGGCATAGCAGTCATGGGTGGCGTGGCTGTCCCGGCCACATCTCCAGCAATTGGCCTTGCTGTTTCGGTGGGAGTTGATTTCGTTTTGGGGAACTCCCTTATAGGCATTGCTACCGCTTCCCCAGTGGCTCTGTTCCCATGTTTTCCTTGGCTTTTCAGCCTTGCCCCCCGAGTCAGACTTCCCAGCCTGCTTGGGGCCACCGCTCTCCTTGCCCTTTCGGGCATTGCCCGGATTCTTCCCCTCTGGGCCGTCCTTTCGTCCTGCGCTGCTTCCTGGCTGCGCTTCTCGGGCCGCCTTCAGGGCCTTTCTTTGTTCCACGTGAAGACCGGCGTTGTAGGTGGCCATAAGGAAGTGCTCATCATCCATGAACTCCTCCATGTAGTGGGCGAAGCGCATGTCTAGGATGCTGTCGGGCATTGCCTGGTCGATTTTCTCCCTCAACCCTTCTCCGGTGGCCTGGGCGTATATGTTCAAGGCGCGGAACTTGGTGAAGTATGCCTTGATGTCGCCCTTGTACCGTAGCTGGCTGAGCTTTAACTGGGCGTTCGCGGCCTCTCAGGTGTCTCGGAATTCGGCCCGGATGGCCGCAGTGTACCGGGCCCAGGTGTCCCGGTCCGCCATCGTTCTTCGTCGGTGCTGGTGCCAGGCCTTTGCGGTGTCTGACAGCAGTGTTCCTACCCAAGCGATTTTCTGAGCGTCGAGGGTTTCGGGATAGAACCCGATATACTCAAGAACCGACACCCACCAGACATTGAACGCCGAGGTGGGTTTCCTGTCAAAGGGTTCTGGGTTCTTTAGCTTGAGTCGGGACGTATTGAGTCTTACCTCAGGGGCCCTTTGGTCGGTCCGGGCTGCCGCAATGCCTTCCCCCACTAGTCGAGCGATTTCTTCCAGGGTGAGCATAGTGGCGATGCGCCCTTCCTGAAGTGGGGTGGCTCCCGGTGGAGGCCTTCCGGTTACTGGGTTTCGCCGCCTATCCGGGGCCGTGTACATGTCGTCGTCCGGGCCCATGTCTCTGGTGGGGCTTTCTGGTTCCGGGGAAGGGGACCGGAGTACCAACCTTGTTCGGGGTCGTCTGGGGGGTTCTCCTCCGGCCCCGCCCGCTGCTGCCTCAGGGGTTCCTTCCCTTGAAACCGGAAGGGGGACGTCCTTTGGGAGGGCCGACTGTAGGTAAGTGGGCGTGGTGGTTGCCCGTTTGATGGCACTTACCTCCGTGCGCAGCCGTTGCTGTTCTCTAGCTAGTCGCTCGGTCTCCTCCTGCTGGTTCATAGCCCACTTTTCGCAGTTGGCGTTCCAGGTTTGTTGTTCCTCCGCCCGTTTCCGGTCCGCGACTTGGAGGAACTGGACAGCGTCGTTTAGCCGCGTGACTCGGGTGATCTGGTGGCCCTCCTTTTCGGCCTGGTCCTTGTCGCGGGTGGTGATGGCCGTCCAGACATCGGTGGTGAATTTTTGAGCGGCACTTGCGGTGCGCATCAGCTCGGTTTGCATCCACTCGTGGGATACGGTTGTGTTGGCCTCGCCTGTCTTGTAGACGTATTCGAGGGCTTGCGTGAGCAGGTGGTAGTTCCATTCAATTGCGACGATTCGTCGGTCGGCCCGATCATAGGCGTCGCCGCACATCCCATGTAGCTGTTCCAGGTCCCATTGGGCCTGTTGGTGCTGCGTAACCAACAGTCGGACCCAGGCAGTGGGGTTTGAGAGGTCGATCGTCGGTTGATCGGTTTCGGTGTCGTTGTATACCTCCAGGGCGGTTCGTGGATACTCCAGGCAGAGCATGTCGACGATGGATTCGGTCATTTTTCAGTATAGGTCCAGGAAGTGCCCGGTATAGATTGTTTCGTCGTCCGTGAACTCGTAGTCACAGATGTCCCGAAAGTCCAATCCTGTAAGGTTCGTGCACTGATGGGCGAATACGCAGTCGAACCAGTATTGGGTATACCAATGCTGGGGTGTGCAATCGATGGCTACTGAGGGGATTGGCCCGTCGATGCGTTCGTCCCAGGGAGCTTCGTAGAGCAAAGCCTCGATTGATTGGTAGCTTTGATCGAAGTGCTGGGTGGAGAGTAGTTCGAAGATGTTCGCTAGTTCGCGAAGGAAGAAGTGGTCTTGCTCGAACGAGGGTATGTGTGAATCGAAGGTGACTTGTGAACCAAGATTATAGTGTGACACCTGGGTACCCGAGTACGGAGGTGGAGGTAAAGATATTGTAGAGTCAGGTTCGATTTCTTTATTCACAACAGAATAATCTTAGGTTCGTCGTGTCGGGGTGTTTCGTGAGTGTCGTATCCGAGGATGGGGAATCGAGAAGAGTTTTCGTGCGGTATATATGCCTTTTTCTTTTTGGTCACGTGGTTCCTCTTTCCCGTTGTCACGCCGGGGATCCCAGTTCCAAGACGCGCGGTCTCAAGGAGTTCCGCTCATGGGTGAGGTTGGTCCTGACCGGTCCTAGCAATAAGGGTGGAGGCTAACAGTTGGCGACCTCGTATTCCCCCCGGCGCTAGTCTTTCGGACTATGTGGGCTTCGTATCGAGGTCCTAGTCAGGATCGGTCGTAACTCTTTCGGAGTTCGCCGTCCCTCCTAGTTTTGCCGCTGGCCCCTCTCCGGAGTTATTCTTCCGTCCGCTCGTCTCGGCCGTAAGGTTCCTAACTCCGGGTCTTATCTCCCGTCTAGACTCTCCCGGGCCTGTCTTACGACATGGGCCCCGCTTATGGCGTGCGACTCGCAGGAAGCTAGTTCTCCCCTTATCTCGTTCTCTTATGCAGCGGCTACAAGAGTCGGCAGTGCATCGGGTCTACCCGGCGGGCTGGCCTAAGATCCATCACCCGCCGAGGTTACCCTCAGCTCTGCTTTTCTTGCCGAACTGCTTTCTGAGGCCTCGAGATTTCTTATCAGGGATTCTAGTCACGTGACTTACCGTTTGGCTACCTTCCTCCTTGTATCTCTTTACCTTTGTTACCCTCGGGTGTAACACATACTCACCGTGTCCTACTCGCTATCGTCCTCGCCACGTCCCGCTCGCTCTCATACTCGTCGCGTCCTACTCGCTCCCATACTCGTCACGTCTTACTCGCTCTCATACTCGCCGTGCCCTACTCGCTATCGTCCTCACCGCGTCCTACTCGCTCTCATGCTCGCCGTGTCCTACTCGCTATCGTCCACGCCGCGGGCGTCCTCATTGCCATCCTCCTCATTGTCGTCGTGCTCATCGCGTCGTGCTTATCGCGTCGTGTTCATCACGTCGTGCTCATCGCGTCGTGCTGATCGCGTCGGGCTCATCGCGTCGTGTCGTATTTGCCAACTTTCCTTTGTTTCCGACACTCAGCAATGCTACGCGCATCAAAAACAGCGGCGATGGATGTGACGCTGGGTGCTTGTGCCGGAAACGCGAAGAGTGGTAGTAGCATATATAGATGTACATTAGATATAGAGAATAGAACTGGACTGAGTCACTAGGCCTGGAACCCGCTGCGTGTTTGTGAATGCGACGCGAGTATTTGCTGCGATGTTCCGTGACTTGACAGCCAGCGTAACCACGGTGCCATGACACGCGTTGTCCGGATGCCATTTGCCCTGACACGGCTGCGTCCAGAAGGAAAATGCCCTGACACGGCTGCGTCCAGAAGGAAAATGCCCTGACATGGCTGCGTCCAGAAGGAAAATGCCCTGACAGCGTGCGTCCAGAAGGAAAATGCCCTGACACCGTGTGTCCAGAAGGAAAAATGCCCTGACACCGTGCGTCCACAACGAAAATGCCCTGCCATGCTCCGTCCGGTAAGCAGATGCCGTGGCGAGCTGCGTCCAGGCGCATGGTACCGTGGCGAGCTGCGTCCGAATTCACATTGCCTGTGCGTTTTGCGTTGGGAGCGGTATGTGCGCTGCTAGGGTGCGTCCAGAGCGTTCCGAGCGCCTGGTGCGTCAGGGCGTAGCCTGTGCGTCCAGACGCACATTTTTTTTCCTGATGATTGAAGGGCTGTATTTGTCGTTGTTTGGCCCTACGCACAGTTTAGCAGCTGTACGGATCCAACGGATACAGGGAGGGCTATTTAATCGGCTACTCCCACCATGGGGGCGTCTCCCTGTATGGCTACACCAGTAGCTTTGTTGAAATTTCGAAGCTTGATTCGCTCGGGGCAGTTTGGATCGTTAGCCTTATGTGGTTTGTTGCAGTTCACACAACAGATCGGAGAGTGAGTGCAAGCTGGACCTTTCTTGCAGGTCGGAAGAGTACATGGGTGTTCTCGAGTGTTGTGGGGACCAGCACAAATGGCACAGCAAATGTCATTCCAACAGAGGGCAGCGGGGTGTCCGTAGGTCTGGCAGTTGTGGCATTGGGTGCTCCGCCCATATGCGATGTAGTTGTCCAACTGGCATTCCCGATTGCATGCGATCAGGTTTTGACGGCCGATCGCACTATTCTTGACATTACCCGTCAGTGTCATAACAATAGTAGAGTTGGTTTTATACTCGCGACGGTCTGCAGGTGTCAACCAGCACGGCGTCTGCCCTTGTACCAGTTGCGGGTAATTGGTGGTGATACTGTCAGAGATCTCGGATATTGAGAGGTGCGTTGGGACTCCATGCAATAGGAACTGGCTGAATCGTTTTCCGATTTCGACCTTTTCGCATTTTCCGAAGTAAGAGAGGGCGTGCTTGATGATCACGATGTAATCTTCGTAGACCACATTGTTCTGGTCATTACCCGTGGTAAAGATAATCGCACCACATATGGTAACTTGGACACAGATGAAGGGCGGTACGAAAATGTCCTTATAGTCGACAAAGGCGGTGTTAACCCGACGGAGCGCAATATCTGCCAGACTCTGCCACTCAGTGTAGGTTTTCTCAGGCTGGGTAGTTGTGCCGGTAGTGTTGTTGTTCTCAAAGAAGCAGGTCACTTCTCGTTCGGCTTGCGTGTATTTGGTTGTGATGAGTTTAGGCACCGGAGTCTTCATCCTCAGAGGTACTGTTTCCCATCTACGTGTATTGGCGGGCAGGGTCCAGGGGGTAGTTGACGAGGCATCGGAGGTAGTACTGTCTGCAGTGGAAATTCCACCTGTACCCTCCACAGTATTTTTCTTCTCCAATTTCTTTTTCAGGATTTTCTTGACTGGGGCTGCTGCCATTACGGTTGGAGGGGGAGGTTGGATGTTTCTCTGGTTTGCAACGAGCTGCTGCTGCATCTGGTTCATCCGAGAATTGAGCAGGCTGACCTGGTTTTGGAGTTCGTTGTTGATGTTGAGGGAGGCAGCAGCCTCACTTGCGGATACGGAGGCATTGAGGTTGGCAATAATTCGCTGATACAGCTGCTCCCTAGCAGAGGCTGTAATGATCTCGAAATCGGCATGCAGGGCTGTGTGTTCAGCCATGAGTGGAGATGGTAATTCGGCCCCAAGGTAACCTGGGTTGTCATCGGCATCACCAAGCGTCTGGGTGCTGGTGATATGCTGAGTAGTAGTGGTCTGGAAGTCCATCTGCTCCATAGTATCTGCTTCAGTGTTATCTTTGCTCTCAGAGTCTGATTCAGGGTCGCTGTCCTCAGAGGGGCGCTTGGCAGACGTGGGAACGTAACTGCCTCTAGCTTCAGAACAAGGAGAAACCGGAGAAATGTCTTTGGATCCCAGGCTGCGGCCGTAGGGGAGAATGAGGAAGGCTGTGACCGTGTTGGTGATGGGTCAATACGCAAAGTCCGTGATCACTGAGGGCAGGTCGGGGGGTGGGGGTCGAAAACCAAACTGGAGGGAATCGACTTTCCAGCTAATGGGGCTGTAGGTGGACTCTCCAGGAACGTTTTGAGATTGATTTGGACGTGTTGGATGGGGGGAGAGAGAAGTTCAAGGTGAAAACATCAGGGTGGGGTTGAGGAGAATATGCGACTTCAATCAATTGCGTTCAGTACTACAGACTATATGCGCTCCTCCCACTGTACCACCCACATGGGGCTTCCATCTTTCCCGTTACCACAGAAAAGTAAACGCACAACACCCAAGAAATCATAAAAGCACGGCACCAAAGAAATCATAACAGCGAGCGACTGTACTGAAAGACTTATGACAACCCATCCTCCCCATTGGCCGAAATCAAAGCCTTTTGTGGGTACATTATAAAGGAGACTTGCGGTGGAAGGAAACTTCGGTAAAGGAGGCAGTGCAATACCTTTACCTTTTGAGCACTCTCTAGGCGACCATCGTCGTGTCAGTGGTTACCGTGTTGTCACGGCGCATTCCCAGCGTGATCTTGACATAGGTGGAGCAGCTTCGGTCGGAGGCTTTGTCTGGTTGTAGGCAGTTGGCGCAGCGGATTGGCGGGTGGTTGCAAGAGTGCCCTGCTCTGCAGTTCGTTATCATACACGGATGATCCTTGGTGGGGTGGGGTTGTGCCCCCACAGCGCACGTGTGGTTGCTGGTGGTGCAGCGTTACGTCGGATACCAAAAGGTCTGGTATTTGTTGCATTGGATGGCGGGGCCGAAGGTGATGTATTCGGCAATAGTGCATTCACGGTTGAACATGGCGAGGCTGGTGGCACCAAGTGACTTCTTCGTCATCTCACCTATAAAGGTGACGATCATGGAGGAGGCCTCTTTACCCTGGCGGTATTTAGGGCAGGTGAGCCAATGCGGTGTCTGGCCCATTCGGAGGGATGGGTAGGATGATTCGATTTTGGTATGGGCGGATTCGGGTGTGGCAGTGGTCGGGATGCCGTGGACGATGAAACTGGTCCATCACTGACTAACCCTGGACGATGCGATTGGGAATTCGTGGAGTGCCTCCTCGAGGTTGGCTAGGTATGGTTTGTAGCTGGTGCTCAGGTGCTGAGGCGCGACCGTGAAAACGAGGTTGTTGGTGGTAGTGATGGTTGCCAGGATGAGGGGTGGGTGTTCGATGTCAGCATGGGTGGTGCTGGTCTTGTTGGCCACTTGGAGTGCGCGGTCTGCAGCCTCCTTGCGGTCGTTGGGTTCAGTCGTGAGGCTGAAGATTATCAGCCTGTCCGCCGTCGGGTAAGGCTTCATGAGGATCATCTTCTTCCTGGCCTTCTTCTTGCTCCTGACCTTGAACATGTCGATGGGGATGCTCTGTTGTGCGGTTGGGATCGGGGTCGGTGGTGGTGTGAATGTGATTGGTGGTGGGCTGGAAGAACTCCCCCCAAGTGATGGGTTTGTTGTTTGGCTAGCTTTGCCCTTTGCCATGGAGGCGAAGATAGTTGCCATGGTGATGCAGAGTTTTCGTGGTCAGGTGTCCACTTTCCGGAGCGGGGGTGGGCGTTGTTTGGATACCGGGTGACCGCGACATGGAGCGAAATCGGGCGGGCAGCAACAACAAAGAAGTGAGAGGTAGCCACCAAGTTCGTAGATGGAAAGACCGTGGAGTTATGAAGCTCCAGAGGGTATTTCCAGCGAAATTGGTGGTGGGAATAAAAAGTTGTTTGGCGGCGCACGAAAATTTTGCGGTGGAGTGAAGGATAATATGCAACTTCAATCAATTGCGCGTAACACTACAGGCTATTTGCGCTCCACCCGTCGTACCACCCCCGTGGGGCTCCCATCTTTCCAAAACCCACCGAAGAGAGGAACTGAAGAAACAAAAGTAATCGCAGAAAGGAAATTTTGTGCAAGAATGCAGAAAGCAAACAAGCGAGGCAAGTAAATGTAGCACTACACTGGGGGGAGAAGCTCACCGTCACCCCTACTTCCCCAGTTGTCATGATATGGTTAAGGTTCGAAGGTACCAAAGTCTGGCTCCGGTGAGTCTGAGTCGCTGTCGTCGAGATCGTCGGCATGGTCGTGGTGTTTGTCAAAGCAGAGATACGTGGTGTGACCCAGGCCTGTTGCCCAGAGGAAGCGTCGGATTGCCAGGGCATTCTGGGGCGCTGTGATGTAGCTTGGCCTGTGGATGTCGCCGGTGGTGGACTGGAGGAGCTTCGTTCGCTCTGCCACGAGTAGCGGACAGTCGCGTAAAAGGTGGTGTGAGGTATTCAAGTCGAGGCCACATGGGCACGGGTCTGCCGGAATATTGGGTGGTGGGTCTGTAGGCGATCTGTTGCAAAACACCCTCCACATTGCACGGGTATCTGCCCAGTCGACACCGTGTAGGTGGGCAGGGAATTTAAATGAAGGATTTGAGAGCGGGAGCTCTTGCTTCCATCGCTTGAGGAATGACCTCCGTGCCTGGGCGAAGAGCCAGGCCTTGGTGGTACGTGTGAAACGGCAGGGGATTGTGGACGACGCCCCTGTCTTGGCAAGAGTGTCGGCCCTCTCGTTACCACGAATATTGCAGTGGGAGGGGCACCAAACGGTGGTAACATGCCAGCCGAGACGCTGGAGGTTGTCAATGACTTCGAGGGCGCGCCCCGCATATTCATGGTTGGATTCGTTGAATTGGAGGGTGTCGGCGGCAGCCTGGTTGTCAATGCAGACAAAGACCGAGGCACGTGGAACTGTTGTAGTGAGGACTGCGGTGACGGCTTCTTGTACTGCATGAAGTTCGGCATCGTACACTTCGGCCCTATTGCCGAGGTTGCAGCGTCTGTTCTCCAGTAGGTGGAGTTGCTGGTTTCTGCAGTGGTAAATGGCCCATCCACAGCCGACAGCGCCATTCTCCAGTTTGGAGCCGTTGGTCTATATGATGATGGTTTGGGCAGGGAGCGTGCGTAGCCATTCTTTGTCAAGTTGTTGTGGCCGCGTCATCTTGTCAGGATTTGGAGATGTGGTCTTCGCTACTCCTGGCACCGTTGATGTCGCTGTACGATCTTCGAGCTTGCCCTGTACGAGGTGTTTGCTGAGGTTGTGCAAATGGTGTAGTCCGGGAAGGTTTGAATGGGTATTCGGCTGGCTGCGCGGAGGACCAAGGGTATGGTAAGTGGGGAGAAAATGGAGGCGAATAGCATACCGTAGTGATAGGTAGTCTAGGTATGCAGCCATCGGGGGGAGGTGGGCGAGTGTGATGAGGTTCGTGGTTCTCGTATTGAGCGGCAGGCCGGTAATCCATCGCGCAATAGCATTGTACGTTATGGTGAGCATTGCAGATACTGCTGGCATGTTGGTCCACCATGCTGGAGATGCCCAGAACATGGCCGGGAGAATCGCTGTCCTTGCCAGGTGGTGGGCGATGTGAGCTGGAATGCCACGGGACCGGTGGCGTAGGAAGCTCAGGCTGCCCAGAATCTTGTGTCCTCTTGCGGCTGCCATTGTGGCGTGATGAATGAAGGTAAGTGACTCGTCAATGAATACCCCCAAATACTTGATTAGTCGTTTGGCTGAGATGGTGGTGTTAAGGATTCGGAGTGGCGGGTGTGATGAGAGGCTCGTGCCTTTGTCTTTACTGGTGAGCGGGAGGCAGTAGAGCAGTTCGGTCTTTAGTGTTGCAAAACTGAGTCCGAGGCGTACACCATTCCTCAAGTGTCGTTCGGTTCGTTCTTCGAGGAGTGTATTAGCTCTGGAGACTCTTGGCGACATCTGTATCATGCAAACATCATCAACATAGGACGTATCAACAGCATCGCCAGGGTGGTGCTGTTTCTCCAACATGGCATTACTGTAGATGAGGAAGAGGATCGGTGAGATAGGTGATCCCTGTGGGAGACCACACTGGTACGGTTGTGGCTCCTCGGATTGTCAGTCAAACCCGAAGGCGATTTTCCAGTCGGTATTGAAGGCAGCAACCCAGTTGGTCAAATAAGATGGCATTTGGCGTTGGGACATGATTTCTAGGAGTGTTGACGGGTGGACCTGGTTGAACGTTCCCTCGATGTCGAGCGTGAGGACAGCCGGTCAAGTCGGGTTCTGGTTGGTGGTTTTCCTTTTGCTGATAGAGGTGGCGATGGGTGAAATCGTACGCAGTAGTGCGTCAATTGCAGAATTTTCTTGCTGGGCACCCATCTGTGATGGATGTGTCGCTCCGCACATCAAGGCTGCATGGGAGAGGCGTTTCGCCACAATCGATTCCAGCAGTTTCCCAAAACATGATTGGAGTGAGATCGGACCATAAGATTTTGGGTGTGAGTACGTCGTCTTGCCAGGCTTGGGGATGACAACGCAGTTGGCAGTTTTCCATTCCGGCGGATGCACAGCATATTTGAGGCATACGGTGAATAGGTCGGGGAGAAGATGTGGGGCAGCCTCATGGAAGCGTCGTAGGGTGCTGTAGGTGATATCGTCTGGTCCAGCTGATGTGCCATATTTCAGCTGTGAGATGGCCAAATGGGTTTTGGATGCTGTGACCGGCCGTGTGTGATGGTGTATATCCCTCTTGGAGGTGAGAAGGTCCGCTAGAAGTGGCGTTCGTTGCTCCATATTGACTGTTGGGAAGAGTGAGTTACATAGCACCTCACACTTACCTTTGAAGTCGGACCGTCCCTGAAGTGGTGGAATTGGCTTGTGGTATGTGTTGTGGTGCTGAATTGTTTTCCAAACGGTCCGGATGGATGTGGCTTCAAGCTGGTGGATTCGGTAGGCTGTCTTCGCGTTCCGTACCAGTATCGACCACTTGTGGCATTTGTATTGGCTATCTTTGAGGTTCACATCGGTGGGGTGTAGGCGGGCCCGTCTGTCAGCACGCTTGACACTCTGTTTTGCCAGTGTAAGACTGTGGTTCCACCAGCGCGCCGCTGTCTTTCGCGTCGTCCTCACAGGGACTGCCTTGTCGACCGCCTGATGAATCAGATATGTAATGTTGGTGACTACTCTCAGAGTGTCGTCCGTCCCTTGGAGTTGCGAGAGATCCATCTTTGCAGATCGAATCTTGGAATTGAACATTTCCCAGTTAGCCTTGGGCCAGCACCGACGGGGAATGGTTGGTACCTGAGCGGATGGCAGGGATAGGGTGATGATAACAGTGATGTGGTCAGAGGTAGTGTCATGGTCCACGGCAAGTGTCAGGATGGATTGTGTTGGTGAACCTCGGGAGAAACATAAGTCGATTGTAGAAGGCTGTCCGCCATTCCTGGGGTGGTGTGTGGGTATTGCCAGCTCGTTCTGGAGACAGAAGTTGTTGTCTTCGAGCCAATTCGCGATTGTGTGGCTTGCCGTGGAGATACGAGCTGCTTGCGGAAGAGGTCCATACCACCACGGGTGGTGGGCGTTAAGATCCCCCATGAGTAGGCAATCGGTTGGTAATTTGAGGGTTGGTAGGATTGCAGCCAGCGGTTCTGCACGTCCTGGGGAGTAGAAGTTAAGGAGGGTGAATGTTTGCTGGTTGTGTGATGTAGTGATTGTGGTTCCCAAGAAGGAGTCTTGAGCGGTAAAGACTGTGGTTGCGGTGAGTCCAGGTGCGTGACGTACGTATGTTACGCATCGAGGCTTTGTCGGTGAGGGGGTGAAGATATCGAATCCTGGTAATGACGGTGGGTTCCCATGTTTGTCAACCCACGGTTCTTGGAGAAGGCAGATGAGATTTTCGGGTTTTCGGGAGAAGTCTTGCAATGCTGAAATTGTCGTTGCTTGGCCTCGCGCACAGTTCAGCAGCTGTACGGACCCAACGGCATACGGTAGAGTCATTTATGCGGCTACTCCCGCCATGGGGGCGTCTCCCTGGTTGGTTGCATTCGTGTTTGGCTGGGTGAGGTTACGTAGCTTGATGCGCTCGGGGCAGTTGGGGTCACTGGCCTTGTGGGGTGCATCGCAATTGACACACTGGATGGGGGGGTGAGTGTAGGCAGGGCCTTTCTTGCAAATCGGGAGCATGCACGGGTGCTCTTTAGTTTCATGAGGGCCAGCGCAGACCGCACAACGGCATCCGTTCCTGCAGTGTGCGGCGGGGTGGCCGTAGATCTTGCAGTTGTGGCACTGAGTGCTTCGTCCGTATGCGATGTAATCGTCCAGTTGACATTCCCGGTTACAGACAATGAGGTGCTTGCATCCAATGCTGGCCCTCTTGATGGTTCCTGTAAGCGTTATGACAACTGTGGAGTTGGCTTTATGCTCCCGTCGCTCGGTAGGGGTGAGCCATCGTGGCATCTGTCCTTGAACCAATTGGGGGTAGTTAGATGAAAGGCTTTGTGATATTTCAGGTATGGAGAGGTGGGTTGGCATGCCATGCAGTAGGAACTGGCTGAACCGTTTTCCGATTTCCACCTTCTGGCATTGTCCGTAATAGGAGAGGGCATCTGTGATGATCGTGGTGTAGTCCTCATAGATCAGGTTGTTCTGGGTATTTCCAGTGGTAAATATGATGTTGCCGCGGATTGGAACTCGTGCGCGGATAATCGGTGGGGCGAAAACGTCCTTGTTGTCGACAATTGCGGAGTTTACATGCCGAAGGGCCAAGTCTGCGATCATCTGCCGTTCAGAATAGGTCTTTTCAGGTTGAAAACCATTTGTACTGTTGGTACCACCACTTTGGAAGTGGCATGTCACCTCCCGTTCGGCTTGTGGGTACTTTGTTGGGATGAGTTTCGGCGTCGAGGCCTTTGTCTTTAGCTTCGGAGGAATGGTTTCCCAACCGCGAGTATTGGCGGAGGGGTTTAGCGTAGTAATCGTCGGTAATTGAGGAATGGTATCTGCAACTCCAGCAGCAGCAGTTGCCGCCGCACCTTCACTGGAAGTTTTCTTTGTCAGTTGGAGTTTCAGAATCTTCTTGGCTGGGGCTGCCGTCGGCGCTGTCGTCGGGGGCTGGACGGGCTTCTGGTATGCAAGTAGCTGTTGTTGCAGCTGGGTGACACGGGAACCCAGGGAGCTGATCTGGCTGTGCAGCAGGTCGGTGGTCTTCTTGTAGGCGATGGCAGCATCATCGTCTGATTTCTTGACTGATTTCATGATGTCCTCGGTGATTCTGATGTACAGGCGTTCCATAGCCGCTTGAGTGATGATCTCGAAATCTAAGCGGAGAGCTGCGTGTTCTGCGTTCAAGGGAGGGGGTAGATGTGAGGCAACATATGCCGGGATCTCGTCACCAAGTGCCTGGGTGGCCGTAATGTTTTCGGCCTGCTGAAAGTCCATTCGTTCTGTGTTGGGGTCATCGTCGTCGCTGTCTCAGGGAGGTTCACTATCTTCGCGAGCGTGTTTCAAGGGTGAGCGGGAGTGAGTAGGGAGAAGTTGGGGGTGCTCAGCAATTGCAGCCGCATCCGGCCAGACAAAGGCATCCAGGGGGCCCTGTCCGCAGTGGGAGGAAGAAGACATGATTTTGTTTGATCAGATTGTGGTGGTTGGGTACGCAGGCCCAATGGCACCACAGAGGGGGGTCGAGGGAGGGTCGGAAACGAAACTCGAGATAATAGGCTTTCAAGCTCATGAGGCTGTCGGCCAATTCTCAGGAATCGTTTTGAGATTGTTTTCGGCGAGATCGATGGTGGGGGAGGAAAGTTCTTTTCGAAAACGTGGGGGGTTGTCCGAGAGAATAGATTGCGTGGAGAAGAATCTCCTTACTAGCTACCGTGGCCCTTCCTTTATACCTTTTTCTCTACTGTGGACATTACAGTCTCACCCATAAGACCAACACAGAATCCCCTTCATGACTTAATCGCCGTATCCTAAAGAAACAAACAATCGTTCTCAACTCTCACCCCCTTCGCCCCAAAACAGACTTAACGTAAGGTAGACATGCAACAGTAAGGAAGCGAGAAGGAAAGCATACAACCGGAAACCTGATTAGGAGAAGGAGAAGCGCAAGTATAGTAAGGCAGACATGCAAACAGTAAGGAAGCGACAAGGAAAGCATATAACTGGAAACATGACAAGGACAAGAAGAGACACAAGTAATATGTACAAGGTGAGTTCGTAAGACAGACACATATGAAAAGGAAACGGATCCTGGGCGGCCGGCCACCATGTCAGGGTTTTATGGGACATCGCTGCTGGAGCGCTGTTGGAGCGACCGAGATAAGGTGCCTAGATTTGTAGGACAACGACGATGGTAGCGGAGATGAGGAACAGCCACAGGGTGACCAGCGTAAGGGTGGCACCCGTGGCGATGCTGAGCCTGTAGCACTAGATTCGTGACAGTACATCCCCTGTTCAGACCAAAGCTCCAGCGAGGTCAGGTTTGTTGGACGCGAGGGGGCGCCGGTAGATTCGGACAGGGCGGTTGTGCTGCTGTCGGGCTTGGATTTGTTGTTAATTCAGACGTTGTTGTTCAGTGATGATTCCGGCCAGGGTGTGTGGCCATTGTCTGGAGTTGCTGTTGGTCTGCTGTGTGCTGGTCGTATATGGTTTGGGCCAGGAGTTGCTGGATCCCGTGGTTGTGGTGGGCTTCCTGGGTGACGGTTTGATGTATGGTAGTAACGATATCTCCTAGGAGGCAGATTTGTTCGTCCTAGAGGGTAGTGCTTGTGGGTGTAGCCGCGTCGGGGCTGGGGTCCTCGGTCTCACCGGTGGGTTCTGTATTTTCCTGCGGAGGTGGAGTGATGTCAGCCAGCGGCGCCAGCTGACCCATAGTCTGACAGTGTTGGTGATGGTTGTCTAGGTTCACTAGGAATCAGCAGTCGGTGTGGACCCACTTCCCCTTCTGCCATTCGGCGTAGGCTTTGCGTGGGTTGAGGTGTCTGACACAAATTATCTCCGCTAGTTCATATGGGTGGGTGTGCGGGCAGTTGCAGCGTTGGTGGTTGCGGTGGCAGAGGTCGTTGCCTTGTTGGGGGTAGTAGTTGTTGTCTTTCATTTGCCGATGAACACCGCAGTAGTCATTACAGCAGGCCATCCAGTGGAGGGAGGCATGGTCATTGATATGGGGTTGTCCTACAGCTGACAGTGATCCAGTGAAACAATTATTGAGAAAATCACGGAGAAAATCCAGCAAACCAAGAGTGAGCGAATCCGAAAACAGTGTTGACCGGATGTGGAGTCAGGCAAGTGGAAAAATGTGAGGTGATTGTTGGTGTTCCTCGGGAATTTGGATGTTGTCGTGTAAAGAAGAAAGAAGATGAAGAGGAGGAAGTGCAGATGGTTGATAAAAGGCTATCCATCACTGCTGGCTAGTGACTCATCCAGGAGTCCAGCAAAACTCAATTCTTGCAGCTGGATTGGTGAGGCAAGCCAACAACAAGCAATCACAGCACAAACGGAAATGATGTCTCTTGTTAGTAGCTGCAGCTCGATTCTCTGAGTGGATTCTTTTGCTGATTCTCTTGCTGATTCTCTTGCTGTTTCTCTCGTTGATTCTCGCGCTGGATTCTATCGCCGGATTCGCTCGCCATTTCTCTCGTTGTTTCTCTTGCAGATTCTCTCGCCAATTCACTCGCTGGATTTACTTGCCGTTTCTTTCATTGATACTCTCATTGATTCTCTCGCCGAATTCTCTCACCGAATTCGTTTGCTGAATTCTCTCACTGGATTTGCGCACTCTTTCTCTTGTTGTTTCTCTTGTTGTTTCTCTCGCAGATTCTCTCGCCGATTCGCTTGCCGGATTTGCTCGCAGCATTTGCTTGCCCATTCTGTCCCTGTTTCTCTCTCTGGATTCTGTTGCCGGATTCGCTCACTGGATTCACGGGTCAGAATTTCGTACTGGATCTTGTCGCCGAATGCTGTCTTTGCTCACAATTCATTTCTCTCATGTCACAAATTTCAAATGTATTCTTTGCATGCTGTCACTTAATGTTAGGTCATTTTGTGTGTGAAGTTTGTTGTTCAGGAATTGTGTAAACAGATATATTTCACCCTCTGTGGTGAACCTCAAACTTTGTAAATAGTCGATACGATGCCATACATAGCATCCGTACTTGGCGTGGACATTTGACATCCGGCCAGATGAAGTATCCGAAAGGATACTCTGCGTGGACATGTGATATCTCCCGAGATCTAACGTTCGGACGGATCCTCTACATGGTTAGTAGTCGCCTTGCCAGACATAGCATCCGAACAGATACACTCCGTGGACAGTTGACATCTCCCGAGATCTAGTGCTCGATCGGATACTCAGCGAGGATAGTGGACACCTTGTCAGAGGTAGCGTCCGAATGGATACTCTACATGGATAGTTGACACCTTGCGAGATCTAGCATCCAAATGGATACTATACGTAAACAGTTGACATCTCGCGAGATCTAGCATTGAAACGGACACCTTGGATGGATAGTAGATGCCTTGCAAAACGTAGCATTCGAACGGATACTCTATGTGGATAGTGTACACCTTGCCAGAGGCACCGTCCGAATGGATACTCAGCATGGATAGTGGACACCTAGCCAGAAATAGCATCCGAACGGATACTCTACAAAGACAGTTGACATCTTGCCAAATCTAGCGTTCGAACAGATACTCTGTGTGGATAGTTGACATCTCGCGAGATCTAACGTCCGAACGAATACTCTACGTGGACAGTTGACATCTTGCGAAATCTAGCGTTCAAACGGATACTCTGCGTGGCTAGTAGTCACCTCACCACATATAGCATCCGAATGGATACTCTGCATGAACATTTGAGTCTCGTGAGATCTAGTATTTGGATGGATACTCTGCGTGGATAGTGGACACCTCGCCAGAAATATCCTCCGAACGTATACACTGCGTGGACAGTTGACATCTTGCGAGATCTAGCGTACGGACGGATACTCTGTGTGGACATTGGACATCTTGCGAGATCTAGTGTCCGAACGGAGACACTGTATACACAGTTGACATCGTACGAGATCTAGCATTCGGACGGGTACTTTGCATGGATAGTGGACACCTTGCCAGACATAGCATCTGAACGGATACTCTGTGTGGATAGTAGTCACCTTGTCAGACGTAGCGCCCGAACGGATACTCTGCATGGACAGTAGACATCTCATGAGATATAGCATTTGAATGGATACACTGTGTGGAAAGTGGACATCTCGCCAGATGTACCATCCAAACGGATACTCTATGTACATAGTAGTCACCTTGCTAGATGTGGCGTCCGAACTGATAGTCTTCGTGGATATTTGACATCTCGTGAGATATCGCGTTTGAAAGGATTCTCTGTGTGGATAGTGTACACCTCACCAGACGTGGAGTCTGAACGGATACTCTGCATGATAACACCATTGGCGTCAATTCTGTGTTTCAACCTGAAGTGCTCTCGGGGATTCTTGGTTGACGTTGTAGCAAAGGTCACCGCTGTATTCGAAATCAGACCTTCCTAGCAAATGATGTTTAGTATTAGCTGGAACATGCAGTGGATCGGAAATCAAACATACATCTATTGTAGTGCCATCTCATCTTGCCATCAATCCACACCTCCTGCCTGTTGGCGGGTAGCCATACATGGCTTAAACGGTTTTTCTTCTTCTCTCGAAAAAAGGATGCAATCTGGTGCTCCTCATCTCCGGTAGAAATGCTAGCGGATGTCAATCCGCTGCTGTGTCGATCTGTAACAGCTGTGGAGGTAGGAGATGGTGACGAAAGAAAGTAAGTGCTTTTGCCCAGTGCACTGTCGTTTGTAATCGAGGACACCATCGTGTGCAGGTTGTACGTGTTGCAGAGAGCGAGCGAGTAGGAGGAGTTGAGTAATGATGGGGTCATTGGATGTGCTAGCAAGGTAGAAAATTTTCAGTAGCAAACTTGGATGTGGCAGTCAGGTGATATAAGCCTCAAAGACCACGGTTGACCACAGTCGACCACGGTCTTTGGTGGTCTTTCAATTGGAAGGACTGGACTGAGGCGGTCCAAGAAATCCGAAGACCGGACCGGACCGCAGCGGTCCATCCGGTCATAACCGTAGTCCGGACCAGACCATGGTGAGTGTTGGGAAAAACACTGGCTAGTAGGAAAAAGAGTGCCGACTCACCCTTGCCAACAGAATGCAAGAACACGCTCAATAACAAGAACTTTTTATCTCCTTCCAACTCCTTGTCGCTCGTACCCCCTTTTTCTTCTCATGATTGGTCTCATTCATCGTGTTCGGACATGTGTGTCGATTAAGTGAGTCCAGTGAGTTGCAGCAGCTGCTGGTGTCCGGGATCCGCAAGAGGTTTGGTCAACATATCAGCAGGATTGGATGCAGATGAGATGTATTGAAACTTAACTGAGCCTTTCATTTACTCATCATGAACATGATGATATTTCACATCAATATGCTTCGATTTTTGCTGCACAACTCCGGAGGCAATCTATTTGATTGCACCTTGGTTGTTGCATCCAATTGGCACCGGTCCATCAGATATCTTTACTGCCATTCCTTCCACTGCCTCCTTCATCATTCGCTTGAGCCAGAGACTCTCCCGTGTCGCATGCGAACAGGCGATATATTCTGCTTCAAGCGTTGACAGTGCTACAACGCTCTGAGACTTGGCTTGCCAATGAATCAGTCTGGCCATGATGAGTTCTTTGCTGGTGTTGGTGTGCCCCCAGCCAAGCACATATCCTCCAACTGGTTTTCAAGTCATAGAGTTTCCCGCCCAGTCTGAGTCCGTATACCCAATGATATTGATAGGCGTGTCGTGGGGAAGTGGAATGTGAGGACGCATATTCACCAATTGTCAGTGGGATGGAAGCCGGCGGTAGTGGATTTGGACGTGTGAAGTAGTTTTCAGGTATCGTAACACCCTCTTCGCGGCTGTTGTATGCATCTCAAGAGGTTGCACATTGTATCGGCTAAGAGCAGTTACGCTGAAGGCAATGTCTGGTTGACTTCCCAGTGCCGCATACATGAGGCATCCGACCATTGACAAGTATTCCTTACGGTTGGCCAGTTTGTCCTCACACCAGATGTTAGCCAGATCTGTCTGAGAATCAAGCGGAGACTTAGCCTGTTTCACATCCATCAATCCAAATCGTCATCTGATTGTATTGATGTAGTCTTGTTGGCAGATACTGAATCCGCCGTCTTCAGTTCATTCAATCTCGAATCCCAGAAACCTCTTCGCTGCTCCTAAGTCATACATCTTGTACCTCTCCTACAGCAACTGCTTGATCTAATATTCCCATCCTTCTGTACGATTGTGCACAATAAGCAGATCGTCCACACATAGGACTAGCAGGACCCCTGGTTGGAGGTACAGGTTTGGATATTCAGCTGACTGTTGAAAACCAATAGATTGCAAGTATCCATCGATATCCTCATACCAAAGTCTGGGTGCCTATTTCAGTCCGTAGAGGGCTTTTCGGAGGATTAAGGCACTTCCACTCGATGGGTTTCCGCTTGATGCCAGCCAGTTAATTCCAGGTGGCATTTCCATGTAGATGTTGTCTCGGTTAATCAATGGATTTAGGAAAGCTGACACCACATCCATATGATCGACATTGCAGCTATACTGAGCAGCAAGCGCCAATACCAATCAGAATGTTGCCATCTTGGATCCTGGCGCATAGGTCTCGTCATAGTCAATTGGTTCCTTTTGTTCATATCCCTTGATGATGAGTCGCGCCTTGTAGTGTGTGGGTCCATCCGGATTGACTTTTCTCTTGTAGATTGTCACGCTGTGCAGACAAGAAAAGAAGAGAAGAAGAAAGTCATGTCATTCTATCTACGAGCGGGAGGAGCTTGCTTCTTATATACCCATTGCCGAGCCCTTCCTGCACCACCCTTCCGCTTCCGGCGGTGTGCAGCTTCCGTGTTTGCCGGCCCGCTGTCCTCCGGCCAGGTGCCGATCCGGCGAGGTGCGTCCGGTAAAGTGCTGTTTCGGCATGGTGCCGGCCAGCATCCTGCCGTCGTGAGCAAACATACACCTCCACGAAACTACCCGCATTCCTATGCCCGGTTTAGGGTTACAATCGCCCCCAACTTTGGATGCCGCCCTCGGTGTCCCTAAAAAACTCAAAAAACTCAAAAAACAAGAAAAGCACACTTCATGCAAAATCAGGAAACTTATTACAAAGAAGTAAGTAAAAAGACAAAAGAAGAAACGAATTACAGTAAAAGAACGAAACTACAGAAGAAAACACAAGCTTCTATTCCATGGAACTCTCCTCCCTTGATGCTTCGTAGTCGGCGATCACTTGCCGGGCATTCGGTAAGTCGTCGTTAGCGTACCATGAGTCCCATTCCGGACAGTAACCCTTCCAGCGGACGAGGAACTCGGTCTTCTTCTTCCTGCGCTTCTTAGAGGTACGTTTGCCAACGATTGCGTCAATCTCCCATTCTGGCTCACTTTCTGGTCCCGCTACTGGGGCTACATCATTCATTGCTACCGGCCTCTTATAAGGATTGGAGCCTGGGACCGGAGCGGGTTCCAAATGGATGACCAAAATCACTGGATGGATTCCATAGTGTGGTGGAAGTTGCAACCTGTAAGCTTTGCCCTTTCCGACGATTTCGAGGATCTTGAAGGGGCCAATACGCTGCTGAGCGAGCTTGTGCTTTCGTGTGGATGG
>Ga0307508_10001490_pt1 | contig 26279 bp, 20 predicted proteins | sample 9_EM_MG_FD_203089 | JGI IMG/M metagenome (GOLD analysis project Ga0307508, IMG submission 203089) | Populus trichocarpa ectomycorrhiza microbial communities from riparian zone in the Pacific Northwest, United States - 9_EM | ecosystem: Host-associated > Plants > Roots > Unclassified | place... | reverse complement strand
AGCTGTATCGCCCGGGGACGATCGCCTTCGGGGTATACGAGAAAAGGCCATTCGTTTCCTTTCACGCCTACGAGGCCGCCTTTGTCGAAATAATTGATGACCTGTATGGAAAGCTGGTTGCTGCCGGGCACCAGCCGGCCGGCAGGAATGATATAGCTTCTTTTATCGTTGCCTTCGGTTTGGCCTATCCGGTAGCCATTGATATAGGTTATATCGGCGTCGCGGATGCGGCCCAGCTCCAGTACGAGGTCTTTGCCGGCCCATTGTGCGGGCAGCGTAAACGACGTGCGGAGCCATACGGCGCCATCCAGGCCTTCGAGGCCGGCGGTTTCCCAACCGTTCCAGGCAGGAAGGGTGATGTTTTTCCAATGGCTGTCGTCGTAAGCGGCAGCAGCAGCGGCGGTATCGCGGCGTACCTCGTTGTACCAGGCGGCTCTTAGCGCGGCATATTCTTTTTCGTCGGGGTCTTTCCTGCCCATAAAATGCGCGCCGGCGAGATCTTCGGCTTCTTTTTGTTTGCCTTCGGCAAGGAGCTGTCTTATCTGCGGCAGGTATTGTACAGCGCCGTCGCGCTGGTAGTCACGGGGACGGCCGGACCATAAAGTGGACTCGTTGAACTGGATACGATCGTATTCTGCGCCGCCAAACAGCATGGCGCCGAGGCGGCCGTTGCCAATGGGAAGGGCGTCGGTCCATTGGGCGGCGGGCTTATCGTAGTGCAGCGTTAGCTGTTGCGCAAAGGCCGTAGCGCTGCCCAGCAGCCATACAAACGATACAATGAACGAGGTATGCTTCATAGCCAAATTTAATTATCAAATAACCAATCGAGGTCTTTTTTTCCCGGTTCGCCGAGGCGGGCATCGTAGATATGCAGGGGCGTATCGTCGGGGATAAAGCCCAGTACGAGACAGACGCCTTTGGCGAGGACGAGGGTATGATTGCCGGCTTTGAATGAATAGCTGTGCACGTTCACGGGCGGCCAGCCGGGAATAAGGAGGGCATTGGTTATTTTCGTTTCTGCCTGGCCGTAATCGTTGGCGGAGGCATCGGTTTCCAGTTCGGGCGCTTTGAGGAGAAGTGAGGCGTGAGACGTGAGACGTGAGGCATTGTCGGCGGCGAATGCCTGTTTAGGAGAAAAGAAGCCGATTAATATTTTAATGGGTTGTGTGGCAGAGAATGTGATGGTGGTTCCTTGTGATTCCTGAACAGCGCGGGAGAAGTGAAGGGCTTTCAGTCCCTGCAGTTCGGGAGCGATGTTGTAGATAAAAGTGGTGGCATTGGGGAAGATGGATTGTCCTTTTTCGAGGGTGTACAGGCCCTCTGCCGGGCTTTTTATCGATACGGCAGCATTGGGCAACGATTTGCTTTGCTGCATGCCTGCCGGCTCCCCGCTCCTGCCTCCCGACGCCAGCGAGTCGAGGTTCTTTGAAAAGTTGGCCAGCTCTTTTTCGTATACAGATACCATTTCACGCCAGGTTTTGAATGTGCCGTTGGCGCCGCGCACCGGAATTTTTCGTTGCTGCGTTTGCATGCTGTTGGCATACAGGTAGGTGCTGTCGGTAAGGGCGGTGAGCCTGTACCATGCCTGCATGCTTTGCTGCAGGAGCGGCAGGGCCTGTTGCAGATCGGCCAGCCGGCCGCTGTAATTATACCGCAGCACGCAGAGAGCGGCGCGGGCCTTGGCGGCGTAGGCGTTGGCGAGGGCATCGTAGGCGGCCATATCATTGGCGAGGCGGTTGAATTCGGCCTTGTTTTTTGTAACGCCTGTTACGCTGCGAATGGCCTGTACGGCTTTTTGCCCATGCTGTATCACGTCGGCGGCTACGCGCACGGGTGTTTCGCCGGTATGGGGTTCGTGCGTCCATTCTTTTTCGGCGTATTGGGTGATCATTTCGCCCGGGGGGCCCTCCGATTCGTACAGCAGGGTGAAGAGGCCAAAGCGGTAGGGATTGATGAGCTGCGTCATAAGCATGCCGAGGGTGAGCGTTTGCCGGTTGCCATCGGTGATACCGTAGCGGCGTAATAATTTGGGGGCTATCTCACCGCTTTGCTCATACGCTTCGAGGATGCGATCGCCGTCGGCGGCGCTGCAGCCATATTTTTCCGCCAGGCGGGCGCTCCAGTAGCGGCGCTCGGCGGTGCTGTCGCGGCGGCTGTTCCACGCATAGCGGGCCCAGGCGGCATACCATATCCAGTCGCGCTCCATCTCCAGCAGGCGCGGGCGGGTGTTATCGGCCGTGTAGGGCCAGTCCCAGTAAGACGCCTGCGGATACAGGTGGAGGCCATTGGCCCCGTATATGGTGTGCATGGCCAGCGCGCATTTGCGGATAAAATCGGCCGCGCCATAACGAAAGGGCTCGAGGTTGGCCAGGATGTGCACGTTTTCTATCTGCACGGTGCCGAGGCTGCTTAGCCGGCGATGCAGATCTGCCCAGGCGCCGTGCGGCTCCCAGGTAGTGAGCGCTTCGCCGTTGAACTTGGCTTCGGTATATAAATTATGATAGAGCGGTTTGGCTGCTTTCATAACCGTGGGCGCATCGGTATCGTGGGCGCGCAGCACGATGGGCGGCTCATCGGTTTTGCCCAATGCCCTGAGGCCGTCTTTTACACCGGGGATGATGGTTTTGGTAAACCATTCCACGTCGTCATTGCCCACGCCTTCCATGGCTTCGCCGAGGGTGACCATCAGGCCTACGTTGGGATATTTCTGTACGAAGGCGGCGACGGACTTACGGGTATAATCGGCTATCAGCGGCAGGATGGGGCGGTTGCGGTCCTGCGTTTTAAGCTGGTGTTTTTCGGCAAAGGGTTTTGATACGATGATGTTATAAAACAGCTGTATCACCCAGATGCCGCGTTTATCGGCTTCTCGGGTGAGAAAGCGGAACATGTCTTCATTCTTTTTAAAGGTGGCGTCGTCCACTTCCACGGCATAGGGATAGTCGGGCAGGCGCACGAGGGAGGCAAAGGGATGGCCGTTCCAGAGATAGAGGGAGTTCATACGGTTGGCCACCATGCGGTCGAGGTATTGTATCCACAGCGCCTTATCGTACAACCAGGGAAAGGATTCGGGCGTATACGGGTATTCGTATACGTTGCGGCCGGGCAGGTAGGCTGTTTTCTGCACACCAATGCAGGCGCCGCGGAGAACCATTTCAGGCTTGTCTTTTATGTCGAGCGTGGCGGGAAGGGCGTGGAGGGCGTTGATGCGGTCGGCCAGCTCAAGACAGCCATATAATACGCCGGAGTCGTCGGCGCCGGTGATAACGGTAATATTGTTTTTATCCCTGTTGATAGCATACCCTTCGCGGCGGGCGCTGTCTTGTTCTTTTCTTATAAAGATGCTATACTTATCTGCGGCGTTCATTCCTTTCGGATTGATAAGGGCGGTGCAGGGGTAACCGGCCTGCCTGCATGCCGATTGCAGGCGTTCCACGCCAAAAAGGACGCGGGGCGAGACGGGAAAATGGACGAATAGCTGTACGGACGGCTTTGATGCTTTCTGCGCATGGGTATTTGTACTGCCCAGGCATATTGCCATTACAATAAATACAATCTTTTTTTTCATACATCATTTAATAAATCGCCGGCAACCCATCAAACGTCCCTACGGGACGAGGCGTTGGGGAGATTGTTTTTTTTTGCTACCCACCAAACGTCCCTAACGGGACGAGATGTTGGGAGGGGAATTGTTTTTTGCTACCCACGAGACGTCCCTATCGGGACGAGAAAAAAAAGGGGGCATCAACGGTAAAAACCGTACCCCCGTATTGCTTGACATGTATAAGAGCGTTTATAATATTTTTTCTCCTCCTTTTTCGCTGGATCGGTAGGCGGCTTCCACGCAGGCCATGGTGTGGATGCTGTCTTCCACACTGTTGTTGGGTGCGGGAATGCTGCCTTCGGCGGCACGCTGGAGCTGTGCCATGCTGCCGATAAAGGCATGGGGAAACCAGCTGCCGGGTATATCGATGCTTTGCCACTGCCCGGCATTGTCGCCTTCGAGGCTAATGTATTCAAATGCGTCGGGGGTGCCTTTGGGATAGTCCATCAGCACACCCATAGTAATTTTGATGGCGCCCTGCGTGCCTTCGAGCCACAGGTATGATTGCTGCCGGCGCAGGCCGAAGCGATGACCATGGTTGGTATGGATGGAAGCGCGGCGATAGCCTTCATAGTCCATGATGATATCGGTGCGCACCGATGCCAGGTCGTTCATGGCGGGATGCTTGACCGTTTTGGCATGTACGCTGCCGGGATTGCCGAAAAACGAACGGATGAGATCGATGTAGTGAATGCTGTGGTATAATATCTCCACGCGCGGCAGGCCGTACAGGAATGTCCAGAGATGCCAGGGCGTGTATACATTTACATTCACTTCTATATCGAGCAGCTCTCCTATAGCGCCCTGCGCAATAAGGTGGCGGGCGGCATTGATCCAGGGCGCATAGCGCAGCTGGAAATTAACGGCGCCGGTCAATTGCTTTTCGCGGCAGAGGGCGAGTATCGTTTGGGCTTCTTCGTAGTCGTTGCCCATCGGCTTTTGTATGAGCACGGCCGTATGTGCGGGCAGCTGCCGTAATATGGCGGCAATGGCCGAGCCGGGCACAGCCAGGTCTATCACGGCCCCGCCGGGCAGGAAGGGCAATAGCTCCTCTATGCTTTCGAAGACGCGGGGAATGGCAAAGCGCTCCGCCGTCTGCCGCGCTTTGGCGGTATCGATATCGTATATGCCCGCCACCGGGAAGCCCGCAATGGCATAGGCCGGCAGGTGGGCATCGTTGACGATACCGCCCGCCCCGATAACGATGATGGGCAGGGGCCGAAGAGGCATGTCGGGGGCGGTTTGGATAATCATTTTATCAGTTATAATAACATATTCGTTTTAATGCACCCTTCGACAGGCTCAGGGTGACAGTCCTGGTGACAGGATTCGGGTTTTTAATTATCTCCCATGCGGACGTAGCTGGCTACGCCCATGATGATGCCGGCGGTGACCAATACGATGATGCCGATGATATTGGTGCGGAATGTTTTGGGCGAAACGCCGCTCCATTCCCGGTAATAAAAACCCCACAGGTTACTGGCCACCACCATAAACGACATATGGATACTCCAGTTGGTGAAGCTGAAGCGGCCCATGTAAAAAGCAGCCATGCCATAAAAGATGAACTGCAGGTACCAGAGCGTGCCGGCGAGGGCGGAAAAGCCGTAGTTGCCGGCGAGCGAGGTTACTTCCCCAGGTGCGTTTGTTGCGCCGGGTGAGCCGCCCGGAGAGGGCGACCCACCCGGCGCGGTGCGGGTATAGTCGCCGAAGCTGCGGTTGCGCAGGTGCATCCAGATGCAAAAGCCCAGGTTAACGGTGATGCCGCCCAGCAGCTCTACAAAGAAAACGGGGCTGGTGGCCCAGATGGGCGAGGCGCCGAGCTCAATGGCTTTGTCGCGGATGGGCGCACCGGTATTGATGCCAAAGGCAAAACAGGCGGCCAGCACACCGGCGAGAAAGGCAATGAACAAGCCTTTTTTAAATCGTTGGCCATCGGCGGCGGGCGATTGGCCACCGGTTGCCGGCGAGTGACCGGGTCCCTGCTTTTCTTTGTCGCGCTGTATGCCTGCGCTGCCGCAGATGATGATGCCGATAAGCGATACCAGTACGCTGAGCATCGTTATTTTGCCGGCGGTAGTGCTGAGCACGGCGCCGAGCTGCCCGGCGGCAACGATGGGCACCAGGGTACCGAGGGAAGACAAAAAGCCGGTGGCGATGGTAAAGCCGAGTGAAATACCTACATAACGGACGGCAATACCCCAGGCAAGTCCCCCGATGCCCCATAAAAAACCAAAGAGGTACGTGTATGCAATCGTTTCACCCGGTACGGCGCCCAGCACCTGCCAGAGATGCGGGGTGGCCAGCAGGGCGAGCAGGAAGGGCAGCAGCAACCAGGCAACGAGGCCCTGCACCGTCCAAAGGCTTTCCCAGGCCCAGCCCTGTACCTTCCTGAAGGGGACGTAGCAGGAGCCGGCGGATACACCGCCGAGGATAAGCATGGAAAGACCGATGAGAATATTCATATGGCAATAGTTTAAGCTGCAAGCTGTTAGCAGCAAGCTGCAAGTTGGGCTACGAGCCATGAGCTGCGAGCTTCGAGCGCTTTTGAGGCGCGGGCTTGTAGCTTATTTAAGATCATAAAATGCCTGCGCATTTTTCCAGCACACTTTTTCGAGGTCGTCTCCGGTCAATAGTTTTTGGAGAACGTCCTTGTAGCGCTGCCAGGTGGCGGTATAAGCGCCGGCGAGCAACGATACGGGCCAGTCGCCGCCCAGCAGGCAGCGGCCGGGGCCGAAGTGCTGCAGCACGAATTCAACATAGGGTTGTATATCGTCGGCCGTCCAGCCGCCGGGTTTGCCGGAAGCGGTGCCGAGACCGGATATTTTTACATAGCACTGCGGGTGCTGCGCCGCCGCTTTCATCAAAGAGCCCCAGCGGCCATAGCGCTCTTTGGCGGCCATGGGTGGCTGGTTGAGGTGGTCAAACACAAGGCGCAGGCCGGGCTGGCGCTCCATCACCTGGAGGGCGGTTTCCATATGGGCGGGTATGACCCCTACCATATCCCAGGGAAGTCCGTGGGCGGCCAGTATGCCCAGGCTTTCCAATACAGGTTCCTGCAGCAGCCAGCGGGCATCTGGCTCGTCGTGCACCAGGTGGCGAACGCCTTTAAAATAAGGGTTCAGCGCGTAGTCGTCGGCCAGGGCACGGGCGGTGGCGTTGGGCTGCAACAGGGGCAGCCAGCCTACCACCCCTTTTATCCAGCCTGTTTTTGCCGCCGTTTCGAGCATCCAGGCGGTATCTTCTTTATTATTGGCGGCCTGCACCAGCACGCCGGCGGTTATGCCGGCCTGTTGCCGTTCGGCGTCCAGCTCTTCTATCGCATAGTTGCGGTGCAGGAGGGACGTATCGTTTTTCAGCCACTCGTATTCCGCCTTTTCAAAATCCCATATATGTACATGCGTGTCGGTGATCTGCGTCATAGGACAAATGTAAATGATATGAGCTACAAGCGGCAAGCTACAAGTTACAAGTTACAAGACGTTTGCGGGGCCGGCTTGCAGCTTGCCGCTAATAGCTTGTCGCTTTTTCAGCCAGTCCAAACTGCTTTTCTATTATTTCGTTGTGCTCTCCCAGCAGCGGGGCCCCGGTTTCGGGGCCAAACTGGCGGCCGTCGATACGGATGGGGCAGCGCGTGGTGGTAATCTGCAGGCCGTTGCTGGTTTTTACGGTCAGCTCCATGTCCAGCGCGCGGTAAGCCGGCTGGGCCATGAGCTGGGCGTAGTCGAGCACTTCGGCGCAGCCGATGCCGGCGGGCGCCAGTTGCCGCAGCCAGTGCGCGGTGGATTGGGCCGCAAGGCCATCGGCCACCAGCTGCTTGATGGCATCGCGTTTATCGTACCAGTCTTTTTCGTTCGTATATGCCTGCAGGGCCGGGCTGCCCAGCTGTCTGCCCAGCAGGGGAATGCTGCCGGTGGCCAGGGCAATGTACCCATCGGTGGTTTTATAAATACCGTAGGGGGCGGGCAGGTAGGCATGGCCGTTGCTGACGGCGCTGCGGGCCGGCAGCTGGCGGCCGTCGTTGTAAAAGCAGGTGAGCACTTCAAACTGGAAGTCGAGTATGCTTTCGAGCATGCTTACCTGTACAAGGGCGCCGTGGCCGGTCGTGGCGCGCCGGTACAGTGTCGCCAGTATGCCGTGGGTGATATGGGCGCCTGCCAGTATGTCTACCACGGCCACGCCCATGGGCGTGGGGCGGCGGGGGCTGTCGTTGCTCAGCCACGACAGGCCGGAAACGCTTTGCAGCAGCAGGTCCTGGCCGGGCAGATCCTTCCAGGGACCTTCGCCGCCGTAGCCGGTTACTTCGGCATACACGATGCGGGGGTTGATCTTTTTCACGGCTGCATAGTCGAGGCCGATGCGTTCCATCACGCCGGGGCGGAAATTGTGCATCATCACATCGGCCCGGGCGATGAGCTGCTTTACTTTTTCGAGGTCGCCTGTATTCTTTAAATCAGCCGCATAGCTCTGCTTGTTGCGGTTGATGGCATGGAAGATGGTAGACTCGCCTTCTATCCTCACGTCGGACACATACAGCTGGCGGCAGATATCGCCGGTGCCGGGCCGTTCTATTTTAATGACCTGTGCGCCCATATCCGCCAGGCGGAGGCTGGCGGAGGGGCCCGACAGGAATTGGGAGAAGTCGAGCACAAGGCAGTCTTTCAGGAGGAGGCCGGAGTCGGAAGCCGGCCCTTCGACAAGCTCAGGGTGACGGTTCTTAAGCTCAGGAGAATGGTTCTCAAGCCCGGGGTGACGGTTCTCAGGCCCGGGGTGACCGTTCTTTGAAGCAGGCAGCGCATCGTGGGCGCCGAGGGCCGGGGCCGGTTTGCTGCTGAATAGTTTTTTGCCGTCGATGCGGATGGGGCAGCGGGTAGTAATGATGTCTTTGCCGCCGGCCCTGATGGTTTGCTCTACCTGGAGGGCCTTGTAGGCGTCGCCGGCGGTGAGCGATTTCCAGTCGAGCACTTCCATGGCCCAGAGGTCTTCGGCGTGGAGGCGTTGGAGCCAGTGGGCCGAGGGCTGGGTGTGGAGATGCGCCGCCAGCACCTGCTTGATATCGTCGCGGCGGCTGAAAGCATCTTCCTGGGCAAAGCCGGCCAGCGCATCGCAGCCGATGGCGGTGGCGAGCTGGTGTATGTTCATCATGGCAATGGCGACATGCCCGTTGGCTGTGGCATAAATACCGTAGGGTGCGCTTAGTAAAGTATGGCCGTTGCTCACCGCGCTGCGCTGCGGCAGCTGCCGGCTGCTGTAATAGGTGGTGAGCAGCTCAAACTGGAAATCGAGCACCGACTCCATGAGGCTGGTTTCCACGCAGGCGCCCTGGCCGGTGGCCTGGCGGCGGATAAGCGCCGACAGGATGCCTTGTACGAGCTGTGCGCCGCAGAGGCTATCGGCTACGGGCAGGCCAAAAGGCATGGGTGCGTCGTGGCCGTCGCCGGTGGTATAGGCCAGTCCGCCCTGTGCCTGTATAAGCAGGTCCTGGCCGGGGGTATCCTGCCAGTCGCCGTTTTTGCCATAGCCGCTGATGCTGGCATATATGATACCGGGATTTATTTGTTGCACGCTTTCATAATCCAGCCCCGCTCCTTCCATAACGCCCGACGGGTAGTTATGGGTGAGCACATCGGCGGCGGCTATCCATTGTTTGATAAGCGCGCGGTCGGCCGGCGCATGAATATCGGCGGCGATGCTTTCCTTGTTGCGGTTGATGGTATGAAAAAGCAGGGAGTCGTTGCCCGCCCACAGGTTTTTGAATGCCAGGCGTCGCGAGGGATCGCCCTGCCGCGGGTCTTCTATCTTGATCACACGGGCGCCCAGGTCGGCCAGTCGCAGCCCGGCCGAGGGGCCCGACAGGTAGCGGCTGAACTCCAGCACCGTCAATCCTTCTAATGGCAGCTTACTCATGGTAATGGGTTATATTCTGAAGGCTGGTCCTGTACAGGGTATTCATTTTTTCCAGTGTGCCGGCAGCGTCGCCGCCCTGCATGAGGTATCGGTGCAGGGGTTCGCCGCCGTGGTCCTGGAAATAAAGGTAGCCATTGTAACGGGGACGCATATACCCGTTTTCCATAACGGGTAGTACGGTATTAAAAAAATCGTTGGCCAGGTAATTGGCATGCGGGCTGGTCCATGCCGCGCGGTGGCCGGGCTGCCCGCCGTTTTCCACATACAGGGTGCTTTGACAAACGGGCGACGCCACCCATTGGGCAAACTCCATGGCCATGGCCTTGTTGGCGCTGGTGGCCGATACGGCGAGTCCCGTTCCTCCTATCGTGCTGCGCAGGCGGCCACTGTGACCAAACTGTACGAGGCCGGCGTAGCGCAGCAGGTGTTTTGCATACCCGTGACGGCTGTAGTTGGAGTATCCGTAGGCAAAGGGGCAATACCAGTAATCGTCGGCAGCGCTCATCAGCTCCGCCACGGCAATGGGATTGCAGGAAAAAAACGAGGTATCCACGAGGCTGTAGAGCTCGCGCATGGTTTCGAGCGCCCGGATGCCGGTGACCCTGTCCGTTAGTGTGTCTTCGTGCTGGAAGGGCATATTGCCATGGGCGATGCAGAACATATAAAAGTTCATGAGCAGGTCGATGGGAATAGCGGGCACGGCCACTTTTTTCTGCCGGGCCAGGGCGAGAACATCGTCCCAGGTTTGGGGAAGGTCTTTTTCGGGCAGCAGGTCGGGCCGGTAGCTGGCGGCGGGCGTAGCGGCGTCGATGGCAAGGGCCCATTGGTGGCCTTTATAAAAATAGCTGCCGTGGGAAGCGCCTGTCGAATGGGCGGCCTGGTTGGCCAGGTAACCGGCAGACAGGTATTCATCGAGGGGCAGCACGCAGCCGGTGGCGGCGGCGCGGCCTACCCACGGATGGTCTATAACGAGCAGGTCGTATGTTTTGGTGAGTTCTTCCACGGGGAAATCGGCAAATGCCTGCAGGCTGCGCTTTTTCCATTGTATCTCTACGCCGGGGTGCATTTCGCCGAAGCGCTGTGCCGCTGCGAGCAGCGGCGTTATCCCCCTGGTATGGCCCCAGGTAATTCCATGTAAGGTGCAATCGGGCATAGGTTATCGTTTCTCCACTAATAAAAGGTGTTCGCACACCAATACCAGTTCGTTGTTTTGATTGTATACTTCGAGGCGCTCGGTAACGATGCCGTGGCCGGGCTTTTTGTGCTCTTTTTTATCGCTGATGGTGATAGTGGTGCGGATGGTGTCGCCAATGAAAACGGGTTTAACGAACCGCAGCCGTTCGTAACCATAGGTCATGGCTACTTCATTGATTTCGCGGGCGGTGAGGCCTACGCCGATGCTGAATACGAGGGTGCCGTGGGCCATACGCCGGCCGAAGGGTTGTGTTTTGCACCATTCGGCGTCCATATGATGGGGGAAAAAATCACCGGTCTGGCCGGCATGCAGCACAATATCGGTTTCCGTAATGGTACGGGTACCGGTAAGGCGTTGTTCTTGCAGTAAATAATCCTCAAAGTATTTTTTCACCCACATGATAGAAGTTGGCTTGCACGAAAAGACAATCGTTATCAATCATTTATACATTGAAATTACAAAGCCGGGCGGGGGTGAACAATGGCAGGTTTTACTATGATGATGGAATATCTTACTATTTGAGGGGTGGGCGCCTCCGGCACCCGGGGGTCAACACGGAGCAGGACGGAGATAAGGAGGGCACGGAGGCAGCGGTCGCGAAGAGAAAAAGAGAAGGCCTGGGGCGGCAATTAACGAATTGAATACCTTTTTGCATAATTGGATGCCGGATTACATAATCCGATACCTTTTTGATCGGATTTCGTACCTTTTTTTTTATGCAGGTTCATTTTTAGTATGGAACTTTACAATAACCCTGTCACTGAATTTTCTACTCCTTTCAAAGCACCATAACACAACCCGTTTTTTTTAACGTACAAAACCAAGAGACAATTTCCCCCCCGGGACCACCTCCTTAGTCGTACCAAACCAATGCCGCAGGGCGGCAGAGACAGCATGTGGATAAATGGCCCTGCGGTTTTTTATTACGATGCTGGTGCGTGGTATTATTAACAGGCGTTTTGTTTACAGGGCTTATATTTTAATTCCATGGTCGAAGGCCGGCATTAGTAGCATTTTTTGCTTTTTCCGATCCATTATATGTTATCCTTTCACATTTAACCTTGTTACTATGCAGGAAATATTTATGCGTCTTGTACGCATCGACTACCTCATCCGGATCAAAGGTACCGGTAGTCCTGCCCAACTGGCCAACCGCTTAGGTGTGGGCGAAAGGACCGTTTACGAGTACATCAGCACGATGAAATCGCTGGGCGCTCCCATCCGCTTCTGCCGGCATCGCAGGAGTTACTATTATGACAAGGAGGGGGCTTTCACCATTTCTTTTATCAACAACAACTAGAGTAGCCGGCGGGCATTGATGAGAAATGCCTCCCAGTCGGCCTCCAGGTCTTTTTTCAATTGAAGAAGATCGGGTGTGAGGCCGCCTGTGGGTTGCCTGCCGAGGTATTTGAGCAGGTTATAGCAAGTGGTAAACTGCCCCGTGGCTATAATGGCTTCTTTTGTGCGGTCGCTGCCATTGGTGGCGTCGAACCAAAGGGTGGTGCCCATCATGCGCGCCTGTTCGGCGAGCTGTATCATTTCCGGCGAGGGTTGCAGCCCGCCGGAGGCGGGCGTGGCATCGCCGAACTTTACCTTGCTGAGGTCGTAAATAGCGTTTTGTATGGTGATGTCTTTATAGCGGGGATTGCTGAATACCTCGTTGTAATACATGCGCCGCACCTGCTTGAGGTAAATGTCGTTTGCCAGCAGGAAGACCGACTTAACGCGCAACGCTATCATTTGCTTTAATACGCCCAGGCGCAGCCGTAAAAAGGCCGGGCCATACTTTGCCAGCATGCTGGTCCAGGCGCTGCCGTCTTTTTTCTTTGTAAATAGCTGCTTCACCAGCTTCCCTCCCAGCCAAATCAATGGCAGCGCCAGCATGACCGATATAGTAGTCAGTATGTACAGTCTTCCCGTCCACGCCCTGCCGGGCGTAAGAAACCAGAGCGGCAGGGTGATGCCTGCCAGCCAAAGCAGGAGTATCCCATAAATGGGTATGCTGTTATACCAGGTCTTTTTTTCGATGGGCAGGGTGTAGCCGTCGAGGAAATTGCTGGTAACGTCGCAGGCAATGAACAGGTCGAATACGGGCCGGTGGTTATCCTCCCTCCTTTTGTAAGCAGCTTCGAAGGCATTGATGGCCTGGTTGTCGTCTATACCGCCGTCCATAAGACCGAAGTGCAGTTTTTTATTGAATTCCTCATCGGCCAGCCAGTCTACATTCCCCCGTTTCATTTCTCTTTTAATGGGTTGCCCGCCGCTGCGGTAGGCTGTATCCCCGTTTTGTGCCGGCGGGGGCACTACGGCGGTGCGGCGGGCGCCTTCATCGTCGAGGCTTTTTAAGGTAAATGTATTGGCGGTAAAGCGGATGGCGGCACGCAGCTGCTCCTGGTCCAGCGTATCGTAGGTATAGTCGTTGGGAAAAATCATGGGCTCAAAGCCGGAGGGAAAGCAGGAGGAGGAAGCGAGTATATCGGCGAGCCTGATCTTAGCTGCCGCCTGCATACCGCCGGGTGCAAAGCAAATAAAATGATTGCCCACCAGGCCATTGGGAATACCGGGCCCGGGGTGCTGCGACTGGAAGCGGAACGGCAGGCCGTTGGTGAACTCGGTGGCGTTGACACAGATCTCTTCGAGGTGCGGCTGCTGGTCGCGGTTGCTGAAGAGGCCGAGGGTTTGCTGTTCGAGCAGGGTATCGTAAGCAATGCTGAATGCGTTGATGAGGTTGCGGCTTTTATGCGGGCGCCCCTTCCAGCCCGGTCCGCCGTTGAGGTGACTTACGGCGGCGGACAGTAGTTTTTCGCCATCGAGCTGCTGGTACAGGAACGCGTAGCAATCGGCAAACGACCTGCCGGTAAACAAATGGGCGCTGTAGACCAGGTTGGTGATGCTGCCGCCGGAGGTGGACGAAATGAAGCTGACCTGCTGCAGGAGGGGTTTGCCTTTGTATTGTACATGGTTGAGGTACGAGAGGCTGCCCAGGCTGAAGCAGGCCGCACGGAATCCGCCGCCGGAGAAAGCGAGTGCGATATTATCCATGGTAATGGGAATATTTTAGTTAAGGTATCGGGTTATACGGAAATAAACAACGGTATAAACACGGTATTATCCGAAGACGGGAAAGCCGGGACGGCGCGTGAGCATAAAGGCGTCGTAATTGACGCCCCTGCAAAAGGGCTCCCACAGGCTGTTGCGGCGGCCCAGTACAATAAACCGGCCGTCTATTTGATCCAATATGGCCGCTATATGGCGCTGGTACAGCCTGGTGCGGGACTCGGTACTGCCCTCGGCAAAAATGGATACGCCGTGGTACATGCTGAGAAAATCGATGGCGGTAACGGCCACGGTAGCCAGCACTTTCCGGCAATCGTTGTTATTGGTCCGTATGAGATCATTAAACTGGGAGGCGGCGCCATCTTTGTCGCCAAACGAGAGGATGTACTGTTTTTCGTCGGCCCAGGAGAGGCGTACTATTTTTGGGATCTCGCCTTTCGGCCCGCGGCTTTTAAACCTGTAGTAAATTTCGCGGGGCATTTTCTCAAAGAAATACGTTTCATGATTCATGTGTCATGTTTTTTTGGTGGGAAAATTATTTCGTGTGATGAGCTGCGTTATATGGCGCAATACTTTACCAATCCGGGAATGAGAACCCAGACAACGCAGCGATATTGTGGCATGAAAGCCTTGCCAGCAGTGTATTTCAGCGATAATAATTGTGAAGACTGACTTTTCAGCGAGAAGGAGCGGCTACTCATATTTATTCACATCTGTAGGAAAAGAAACAACTTACTGTTATGAGTAGCTGGTGTAAAGATAAAAAGAAAAACTGAATTGACAATACCCGGATGGGTATATATTTTTTTTCTTTTTCGTACTTCGAACCCTGTGGCAAAAACAGATACCATAAACCCGATCGATAAGTATGTTATTGATTTTGTAAGGTCCCTGCGCGTAGAAAAGAACCTGGCGCAGGCAGACATTGCCCATATCATTAATGTAGAGAAGGGATTTGTTGGTAATATTGAAAGTCCGAAGTACCGGGCCAAATACAATCTCACCCATATCAATGCGCTGGCCTATTATTTTGACATGTCGCCCCGCGATTTCCTGCCCGAGGAGGCGATAGATCCGGCCACCTTTCCCAACGAGCAATGAGGTTATCCTATTTCTGTTACGGTGTTGCGCATGGCGCCGATGCCGTCGATGGCCATATCAATGATATCGCCGGCCTGAAGGGTGAATTCATTGGGGGGCACGAGGCAGGTTCCGGTCATTAAGAAGCAGCCGGTGGTAAAATCGAAGGCGCGGTAGAGCCATGTGGCGAGCTCGGGCAGGGTGCGCTTCATGCGGCCGATGGTGGTGGCGCCTTCGTATTGAAGGACGGCGCCGCGGGTAATTTTCATGCTGATGGTGGTATCGGCGCCGATGGGTGTTTCGGGTATATAAAGGCAGGGGCCAAGTGCGGCGCTGCGCTCGTATACTTTTGCCTGGGGCAGGTAGAGAGGGTTTTCGCCTTCGATGCTGCGGCTGCTCATATCGTTGCCGATGGTATAAGCCTGTATAGCGCCGGCGCTGTTGATGTAGAGGGCGAGCTCGGGCTCGGGAACATTCCAGGAAGAGTCTTTGCGGATGTTGACGGTTTGGTTGTGGCCGCCAACGCGGTGCGGGAGGGATTTGAAGAAGAGCTCGGGCCTTTCGGCGTCGTATACACGCTGGTAGCAGTCGGCGGCGCCGCTGTCTTCGCTTTCTTCCATGCGGGCGTCGCGGCTGCGGAGGTAGGTAACGCCGGCGGCCCATACTTCCTGGGTACCGATGGGGGGAAGCAGCTGGTTTTGGATGGCGGTGGCGGCGGCAGCGGGATTTGTGGGCGCCAGTGTTTTCGTTTGTCCGATTAGGTAAGTGTATAGGTTGGATTGGTTGATGAGGGTATCCCAGGGAGATTCGAGGGTGTAATATTTATCGTTATAATGGAGCAGGTGGGCGCTGGTTGTTTTGTATAGGTGCATGGGAGATAGTATTGATTATGGTGCGAACATAAGCAATATTTGATAGGGTTAAAAATGGGCCCCTTCGGCAAGCTCAGGGCAGGCGCTTCGGCGCGGTTAGTTGATTTCGAGCTCGTCTTTGGAGGGGAGTTTGGGGAAGGGTGTGTGAGGATCGGTTTGGTACCAGAAGACGGTGGAGGCGATATCATCCTGGAGGGGCAGGTAGCGCTCGCCGCCGCGCCAGCCGAGGGCCTGGATGGTTACTTTGAGGTTTTTCTCAAAGCGGATGGGATCGGTGATGTGCCAGCGGTAAAGACCAAAGCGCTGGCTGACGCTGTAGTGTCCATCCCCACGCACCACCTGGTGCAGGCCGGCATACGGCGTGCAGAATTCGGTATAGTTGGTTTCGACTACGCCGGCGGCGTTTTTCTTCTTGGTATCGAAGTCATAAGAGCCGCAAAAATAATCCTCGGTGCCGGTACCGCAGATGGTAGGATAGTCGGTATCGCCATCCATATAGAATTTTATTTCCCCTTCGCCCCACCAGCTGTTGTTGTGTACGCCCCATGCCATGTAGGTGCCTACATACTGGCCACGGCCGCGAATGCTGTCGATTAACACATAAGGCTGCTTATAGGGCGTGGGATTGACGCGGCGGAACTGGGCATGAAAGTAAGCGGCGTCACTGGCCACTTCGGTGAGTATATAATCTACCTGGTAGTAGAGCAGCATATCTTTTTCGTCGAGGTTCTCCATGGTGATCTTACATTTTTTGCGGAAGGGCATCGGCCAGTAGCAGTTGAAAGCCGAGCCGGGATTGACGCAAACGGCCAGCGAGTTGAGCGGCGCGTACTGGTTCCAGCCCATACCAAAGAAATCGCCCACGGGCACTTCCACGCTGGGGGTGGACTCGTCGTCCCAATAGAACCGGAGGATGGAATAGCGCCAGTTGCCGGTAGGCGTCATCCAGATATGCTGTACCGAGCCGGGGCCTTCTATTTCGGCAATGGTAAACGTTGTTTTGGCGCGTATGGCCACGCTGGGGCTTACTTTCCATCCCTGTCCGAGCTCGCGGGAGGCGGTGGAGCCGGTGCCGGTCGTGGCTTTGCCGCCGGCGCCTTTGGCGCCGGTAAAGTTTTCGGGACTGATGGAACGTGTTTTTGCGTTTGACAGGCGATACAGGTTGCCCATCGTGCCATCGATACCGTTATAGCCGGCGGGTTGTTGGGCGCATAGACTGGCGGTGATGAACAGGCCGGCCAGGAAGACGGAACATTTCATTGCAGGGACATTTATGTATTTGAAAAATGAGCCACCCTTCGACAAGCGTAGAGCGACTTAGCTTTGGAGCACTTTCCCAGGGGGAGCTTTTGAGGTACCAACCAGCGGGTGCCGGGGTTATTAGTGGTTTAAAGATAAGGGAGAAATGACAGTGTGAAAAGTTTTTTTAACCTATACCGCTATTGCAATCCTTGAGAGAACATATTTTTGTTCTTTTTTCCTCATGGCTGTATCTGTTTTAATCATGTGCTGTTTTTGTTTTTCCACCAGCTTCAACCAATAGTCGGCGGGAACTAGGTTATTGGAATGAATTTCCAGCCTTATCACCAAATAATCGGGCGGCAGCCGGTGCATATTGATGAGCTGGCTGAGAAAGGTTTCATCAATACTGATGGCTTCTGCGAACACTTTCCGTTTAACACCTAATACCTCTATATACTCTTTCAGAAAAAAGCCGAATGTCAATTGGGGATCATATTCTTTGCCGGACAGGTAATTTTCGATTTGAAATCTTACATGAAGCATATTCAACTCCAACCTGTCCTGCTCCGACATTTCCTTTTGCGTTCTTTTTCTTGCCGCTGCCAATTGTATTTTGGCCACCTTTTGCTGCGCAGCCGTAAGACGGATATGGGGAATGACTTCACCGACAAAATCCCCGGACAGCGCTTTTGTTTTTTTTACTTTTTTCATTGTTACAGGTATTCTTTCAATAACTTTCTCATCGACGAGCCCTCAAGATATAATTGCCAACCCGCATAACGCATATAATACTTATCGCTATAATGTTTTATCAATTCCGTTTTAGGGACCAGAGAAATACAGGCCAGGGATTTATACTTGTATACGGCCTGGCGACAGGCATAAGCAGTGGAAAGTAATTTAATTTCAATTCTTTTCTCGTCCGGCACATCCACCAATGCCATTACTCCAAGAATATCTTCATCGTCCTCAATGTGGAGTTTATAGACAACTGCTGTTTCTTTCGTTACCTGCCAGGCAAACGAATAGCGTTTTTTTGTAAGCATTTTCCAATCCTGCGTTTCCACTTCACTTATAACAACTCCTTTTCGCAGCCCGGTAGCGACTTCAATAATTTCCATAGTAAAGGTATAAAAAAAGTTGACATATTTTGTAAAGATTCTGAATCGCGCGGGGAGACGGATTCCTGCAATAACTAATTCTTCCGGCAATAAGCCTTACCAGTGCATTGCCGGGCAACAATGCATTAGCAATAATTTGAATCTTTTAAAATCGGCAGGTAGATGAAAGGTAAATTATTTTTTTACACTCCCATTCTTCTTTTTACACGCATCGCCGTTACGGCATAATACGCAATAAACGCAAAGCAAAACAACGGGATAATAAACGCGGTGGCCATACCGGTACGGTCGGCGATGGCGCCCATGACGGGGGGACAAAAGGCGCCGCCGGCAACGGCCATCACGAGGAAGGACGATGCTTTTTTGGTCATAGGCCCCAGGCCACGGATGCCGAGGGCGAAAATGGTGGGAAACATCAATGACATAAAAAAATAGGTAGAGAACAGCGCAATGACGCTGGGCCAGCCCAGGCGCAGCACCACCAATAACATCAGCACGACGTTAATAGCGCCGTAAGTGGCGAGCAGGCGCGCCGGGGCAATGAATTTCATCAGCCACGCGCCCGACATACGGCCGATCCAGAAAGCACCCATACCGCCGAGGGCGAGGATGAGCGAGGCGGCCTGCTCAGGATTTTTGGGCATGAAGATTTGTCCGAAGCGGCCAAGCTGCATCATGATGCCGGCAATAGCGGGCTGCAGGCCATCGAGGGTTTCTGTTGTATAATTAATGAAAAAGGAGTTGACGCCGGTTTGCGCGGCCACATACAGGAACTGGGCCACGACGGCCAGCACAAAACCGCGGTGGCGGAAGAGCTCCCGCAGCGGGGCGTTTTCGGTCAGGTGCTCGGCATTGTCCTCTTTGATAACCGGCAGTTTGGTAATGGCGAAGAGAAAGGCCACAAACAATACGATGCTGCCCACCCACATATAGGGCGGCACGAGTGAATCGAAGGTAGCGGCGCCGGTTTTTTGCTCCACCCCAAAAATGAGCAGGCCGCCGATGAGGGGGCCAAGTATCCAGCCGAGGCCGTTGAAGGACTGCGCAATGTTGATACGGCGCGCGGCGCCACCCGGCGGGCCCATAACCGTGGTATAAGGATTGGCGGCGGTTTCCAAACAGGAGAGGCCGCAGGCGATGATAAAGAGGGCGATTAAAAACGGGACGAAGGCCACGAGCTTTGCCACGGGATAAAACAGGAAGGCGCCGGCGGCGAATAAGAGCAGGCCGAGGATAATGCCTTTTTTATACCCGTATTTTTTCATGAACAGCCCCGCGGGATAGGCCATGGCGAGATAGCCGATGTACAGCGAAAACTGCACGAAGCCCGACTGGGCTTTGGACACGTGCAGGGTGTCCTGGAAATGTTTGTCGAGCACATCGAGCAGACCGTGGGCAAACCCCCAGAGCAGGAAGAGGCTCGATACAAGGGCAAAGGGCGCGAGATAGGAACGACCGCCCGGCGCGCGGAACAAACCGCGCTCCGCGGGCAGCGTTTGGGGGTTATCGGCAGAAGGGGTAGTAACTATCATAGTGAGTGGTGAGTTGTGCGTGAATCGTTTGGTGATTGTTTACAGGATGATGGATTACCGGTACAGGGGGCCGTAAGTGGCGCAGGCATGGTGATCGTGTGCGAAGCTGTGCCAGGCATGGGGGCGGAAGCATTTTTCTTCCGGTATGTTGTGCATATGTACGGGAATGCGCAGCATGGATGCCAGGGTGATTAAATCTGCACCGATATGACCGTAGCTGATGGCGCCGTGGTTGGCGCCCCAGTGCGACATGGTGCTGTACACATCGCGGAAGGCGCCCGCGCCGGTGAGGCGTGGCACAAACCAGGTGGTGGGCCAGGTTTTGTCGGTGCGTTTGTTTAAGACATCATGTACTTTTTCGGGCAGGTCGATGGTATGACCTTCGGCTACCTGGAGCACGGGACCGAGGCCTTTGATATGGTTGAGGCGGCACATGGTAACGGGCATGCCGCCGCGGGTAACAAACTGGGAGGAGTAACCGCCGCCGCGGAAATAGCCTTTGTTGGCCGGGTACCAGGTGGTGGCCCGGAGGCAATCGGCGGCTTCGGTATCGGTGATTTCCCAGAAGGGTTTCATAGCAGGCTGCCCGTTGCGCAGCTGGCGGCCGGTGCCATCGAGGGTGGCCGAGCCCGAGTTGATCAGGTGAATGAAACCGGTGGCGGCGGCGCCTGTGGGTATCCAGCCGGTAACGCGCTGCACAGCGCCGGGGCTCCAGTACGTGCGTACGTCGGCAAATATCTGCGCGGTGTTGGTAAGCAGGTAGCCGAGGAGCATGGAAATGCCATTGAGCGCATCGTTTTCGGTGGCTACCATAAAGGGCGCGCGGATGCCGTTCCAATCGAAGGAGGAATTGAGGATGGCTTCAGAAAAATCGCCGTTGGGCAGGAAGTCGGTCCACTGCCGCTGTCCCTGGAAGCCGGCTACGAGGGCATTGTGCCCCATGGCTTCTTCGCCGTGGCCGATGGTTTGCAATGCTTTGTTGCCCATCATACAATCGCGGATGATAAGGGTCATTTTGACCACGTATTCCCAATCTTTTTCTTTTTGCGGTGGCGGTATGGGTTCTTCATTGTAATCTTTTCCTTCGCGGCAATGCTGTTTTACCCAGGCAAGGGCTTTTTTATATTCCTGTTCGTCGTATATCTTTTTCTCTATGCGGCGGATGATTTCGGTAGAGTCGATATATTCATTGCGCATGCCGAGGTAGTCTTTGAATATATCGGGCGTAACGATAGAGCCGGCGATACCCATGGACACGGTGCCGATGGCGAGGTAGGACTTACCGCGCATGAGGGCCACCGATAGCCCGGCGCGGGCAAAGGCGAGCAGTTTTTGCTGTACGTCGGCCGGGATGGTTTCATCGCCCAGGTCCTGTACGTCGCGGCCATAAATGCCAAAGGCGGGCAGGCCGAGCTGGTTGTGGGCGGCGAGGGTGGCGGCCAGGTATACGGCGCCGGGGCGCTCGGTACCGTTGAAGCCCCAGATGGCTTTGGGCATGGTGGGGTGCATGTCCATCGTTTCGGAGCCGTAGCACCAGCAGGGTGTAACGGATAGGGACAGCCCCACGCCTTCGCGGGCAAATTTATCGGCGCAGGCGGCGGCTTCCGCCACACCGCCGATGCAGGTATCGGCAATAACGCATTCCACGGGCAGGCCGTTGGGGTAACGCAGCTGTTCGTGGTAGAAGGCAGCTACGTTGCGCGCCATTTGCATGGTGGTGGCTTCGAGCGATTCGCGTACACCGCCGAGGCGGCCATCGATGATGGGCCGGATGCCTATTTTGGGAGTCATGTTAGTTGATGGAGGATGGTGGTTAGTTGATGGTTGACAGACCGAAATTATTTTAGGGTTTGGGTATCGCAGTTTCGATGGTTTGCAGGGTGGCGCCGAGGAGGGATTGGCAAAGGGTGTCCAATGCTTCGCGGCGGCCGGTGAAATGAAATACGCTGTGGCGGTGGGTGAGGGATTGTGCGGGTGGCAGGAAGGCGGCGGGCGATACGCTTTCGAGCTCATAGAAGGGGCCCATTTGTCCGCCGCCGGCGAGGGGGCCATCGTTGTAGGCGTTCATAGCGTCGCCGCTGAACGGCGGTTTGGCGGTGGTCCATTCCTGGTTTAAATATTTCATGGAGCCGGCGGTATCGAACTGTATGATGGTGAGCACGTCGTGAGCGGCATCGTAGCTACCGGCGATGGGTAAGGTACGGCCGGGTTTTATGCCCAGCTTGCCACGGCTTTTTCCATCGGCTTTAAAGAAAAGGGTATTGTTATGGTGGCTGATGCGGGCGGCGGGGATCTCGCCAAAGTAACCGGTGTTGGCGGGCTGGTCGCTACCGGCGGTATAGGGAATCACGACCGTGGTGGTATCGGAGGGCGGAAACATGTCGAGCATCCAGAGGCAGGGCATGCCGGAGGTTTCGGTCCAGGCGTTGGCGCCGGTATTGGTCAGGGTGTTTTCGGTGCGGTAGCCCACGGCTTTGAGCGTGGGGCCGAGGGTGATGCCGAGCAGGTTGCCGATGCCATAGTTGCCCAATAAGGTAACTGATCTTTTAACGGCCAGCGAGAGCGGGGTGCCGGCATAGTTGGTGAGCTGCATGTCTTTTATGAAGACGGCGGTGCTGTCGGTTTGCATGTGGAGCTGCCAGGGTTCGCTGTCGAACGCGGCGGGCGTATGCCAGTTGGCAAATTCCATGGCGGCGCCGGGGGCGAAATACAGCGAAAAGGGGCCGCCCTCGGGGCCCAGCCAGCAGCGGTTTTCGCCACCGTAGGCATTCATATGCGGATCGGGGGGGCCGTCGAAGGCTTTATAGTGTATCCAGCCGAAGCTTTTGCCCCGGGGGCCATCGGCGGTGGAGGTAAAGACTTTGCCCTGGTATTTGGCGGAGGCAATGAGCTGCGCATCGCCATTTTTAAGCAGGACGAGGCCGGAATCGTGTTGTTGTAAAAACTGCAGGTCGTAGCCAAAGCTGCCGGGGACCGGGGTATCGGCCGCCGCGGGGGCGGTATGGCAGGCGGGTTGTATCATCGTTATCATGGCAATCGTTAAGCTGGCCCAACAATAGCGGACAAGGCATTTCATGCAGGCAATGTTTAATCGTTTTTGAAATCGGGTAATGCTACTACAATGCGATGGCTTTTTTTCCCAAGGACGGCTTTCCTCCCTCAAATTACGCTATTCTGAACAGGACAATAACCGGGCGGCCTCTTTCGTTAGCAGGGTAGTACGGATCATCCAATATACTAATGAGAAACCCCTATCTGTCCTTATTAAAGACCTGCTGGAAGTACGCAGGCACGCAGCGCAGGAAGTTTGTGGCCATCTATGCCATGTTTATCTGCGCCAATATCATTTTTTCCATGAATCCCTTATTGCTGGGCTGGTTTATCAGCAAGGCGCAAAGCAACCCTTCGCGGATACCGCAGTATACGTTGTGGTATGTGGGCGCTTACATAGGGCTGAAGCTGGCGGAATGGTGTTTTCACGGGCCGGCGCGGACGATGGAGCGCACGCTGTCGTTTCATATCAGCCGCAATTTTATCCGCGAAAAATACCATGAAACGCTGTACCTGCCGGCCAAATGGCACCAGGACCACCACAGCGGGGCCACCATTCACCGGGTGCAAAAGGCGTATGATGCGCTGCGCGAATTTTTCGATAAAGGCTTTTCCTATCTCTATACGATTACCAAGTTTGTTTTTTCGGTTACGGCCATCGTTTATTTCTCGCCGCTGTTTGGTACGGTGGCGGTGCTGATGGGTGTGGGTGCGGTGCTTGTTATCTCGATGTTTAACAAGCCGTTTATAAAAACGCTGCGGGAGGCCAACAGCAAGGAGCACCAGGTGAGCGCTGATTTGTTCGACAGCCTGTCTAATATCCGCACGGTGATTACACTGCGGCTGGAGAAGAGCATGGAAAGCGGGCTGCTGCAAAAGATACAGCAGGTGTTTACCCCGTTCCGGCGCAACGCGGTTATCAACGAATGGAAATGGTTTACGGCCGAAATGATGATAACGCTTATTTATGGCGTAGTGGTGATAGGCTTTGTATACCAGCACTGGGCGCCCGGGCAGGCGTTTTACGTAGCCGGGCTGGTGATGCTGCTGGGGTATGTGAACCAGTTTACGAGCGTGTTCCAGAATGTGGCCAATCAATATACGGGCATCGTGCAGCACCATACGCATGTAAACGGCGTGAGCGATATCGGCGAAGCGTACCGGGCGCAGCATGCGCACGATATGCCGGGGCAATGGCCCGCGCAGTGGAACCGGCTGGAGATAAGCCGGCTGAGCTTTTCGCACCGGGCTCATTACGACGAGCGCATCCAGCCGCAAAGCCTGCACCAGCTGCACCTGAAGATTGAAAAGGGGCAGCGGATAGCGCTTATCGGCGAAAGCGGGAGCGGCAAAAGCACGCTGCTGTCGCTGTTACGCGGATTGTATACACCGGGGCATGAAGCGGCGCTGGTAATAGACGGCGTCCCCTACCCTTACGATATTATTCATACCTGCGTGACGCTGATGCCGCAGGAGCCGGAGATATTCGAAAACACGCTGGCCTATAACGTCACGCTGGGACTGCCCTGCCGGGAGGACGAGATACGGCGGGTGTGTGAGCTGGCGCATTTTACCGATGTGCTGCGGCAGCTGCCCGAAGGGCTGGCCACGGATATCAAGGAAAAGGGCGTGAACCTGAGCGGCGGACAGAAGCAGCGGCTGGCGCTGGCGCGGGGGATACTGGCGGCGAAGGACAGCCAGCTGGTATTGCTGGATGAGCCCACGAGCAGCGTGGACCCGGTAACGGAGGCGTGTATCTACCAAAATTTATTCAAGGCCTTTGCCGGCAAGGCGGTGGTATCTTCTATCCACCGGCTGCACCTGCTGGAGCAATTCGATTATATCTATGTGCTCGACAAGGGCAGCATTGTGGATGAGGGCAGCTTTGAGCAGCTGCTGGCGCACAGCGAGCTGTTTAAAAAGATGTGGCAGCACCAGCATGGCAACCGGTTTAAGGCGGCCTAGCCTCTATAGTATTTTACTGTACGTTCTCCTTTCATTTTCATACACGGTAAAGCCGCTTACTTTTCCGGCAGGACTTATTATAAAACGAATGTCCAGCGGTGCGCGCTTTTCTATAAAAAAGACCTTATCGGAAGCCGGCAATAAAGGGATCGTTTTGTTTTGACGCGTACCCACCAACGCATTTTCTTTTACCTGCACAAAAACGGTATCGGTTCCCCCGGCTACATAAGTGCCGGCATATTTTTGCAGCAGGGCGGCATTGACGGCGGCCGACCGGGTATACTCAAACTTTTTCTGCGATAAAAGCCATTGGTACAGGCTGTCGTTGTTATACGTTACCGTCCAGCTATCATGTTCGGCTTCGGGGTAGATGGTAAACTTTATGGAAGGGTTATAGGGCCGGAGCGCATTCATCATTTTCTGATCTGCCTCGAGGGGTACATTCTTATCCTTTGCACCGTGAAAACACCAAACGGCGATATTCCGGAGCTTCCAGATATTGGCGGTATCGCCCCCACCGCAAATGGGCACAATGGCGGCAAATTCTTCGGGGTGCTCCATGGCAAGGCTCCAGGTGCCGAATCCGCCCATGCTTAGCCCGGTGAGGTACACCCTGTCGGCATCCACCCGGTATTTTTGCTTGCAATCTTTGAGCAGGTTATACAAATCGGCGGGCGACCAGCCCTCTCCCTGCGGAGCCTGTGGAGATACGACGATAAAAGGTAATTTCTTTCCCTGCTCAACAAGTTTGGCCGGCCCGTGCACTTTAACCTTCTCCAGGTCATTGCCCCTCTCCCCGCTTCCATGCAGAAACATCAATAAAGGCCATTTTTTCAGTGTATCCGTCTTGTAGCCGTCGGGCAGGTACAGCAGGTAATTGACCGGCCTTATATATTGTTCATGGGTTTGCTGGGCGGTAACATGCAGGGATGTTATGGTGGCTACGTAACAAATTATGAGTACGCGTACTGTTTTATTGATTCTTTTCATAAAATGTGTTTTTCGGGAGATACAATATACAGTTTGTACGCAGGTTTTACGGGAACTTTTTTTATACGGCTACGATATTCATCATTTCTGCGGAAGGCCACCCCTTATTTATCTTCCTTATTCCAATCTTAGCCGGACTGCATTAATCAGGTTTGTGTATATACACTAATAATTACATTCTCCCCTAAAACTTCAAACACCTTACCTGCCGCCGCTCGCTGTTGTTGTAATTGAGAAAATCGCGGTACGATAAGGTGAGCTCAAAGCCGCCGCGGTAGTGAGACGCCACCACCAGCTTGCTGATATTGATATCGTAGCTGGCGCCGATGGTGCATTTGGATACCTGCAGGCGGACCACGGGTATAATGGCATCGTCGAGCCGGTACAGGGCGCCGAAAGTAATAGCCTTCTGCACATCGCCCAGCACAAACAGGTCATGGCTGAACATACAGCCCGCCTGGAAGGTGCTGCCCACCGCCCGGAAGCCATCGGCAAACTGGCGGAAATAATCTGCATACAAAATAAACTGGTCCGTCTCACTGGTGGGCGCCGAAAAACCCATATTCACCGCCAGCTTTTTATTGAGCGTAATTTTATTGCCTTCAAAAAAACCTACTTCCGGCTTGGTGATGTGAAACATGCCCGCGCCGACGAAATAATTTA
>Ga0307508_10001489_pt1 | contig 26282 bp, 22 predicted proteins | sample 9_EM_MG_FD_203089 | JGI IMG/M metagenome (GOLD analysis project Ga0307508, IMG submission 203089) | Populus trichocarpa ectomycorrhiza microbial communities from riparian zone in the Pacific Northwest, United States - 9_EM | ecosystem: Host-associated > Plants > Roots > Unclassified | place... | reverse complement strand
TTGCCCGGCCCTTGGGCGACGATGGTGACGTCCGCGTCGAGCACGTGGCGGGCGGCGAGCAGCCCGGTGTGCACGGTGCTGGCTTCCAGGTCGCCGCCGAACGACTGCCCGGTGGTGACCGTCCCGGCGAGGTGTTCGCGCAGCCCGTCGAGGGTGCGGGAGAACCAGGCGGGCAGCGCGCCCCCGTCGGTCATCACGTAGGCGACGCGCGCGCCCGGCCGGTCGGCGTGCACCCCGGCGAGGACGGCAGGCAGGGCGGAGTGCAGGTCGGCGGTGACGACCGGCATCCCGTCGAGCGAGGTGGCGGCGGCCATCACCGTACGGTGTGGGGAGGCCTCTTCGTCGACGCCGAGCAGGATCGCCTGCAGCGGGGTGTAGCGGGCCTTGACCAGGTGGCCCGCGTCGCGGGTCGTGCCGTCGCCGGCCGGGTCGGCGGGCAGCCGGTCGGGCACGGCGACCACCAGCGCGTAACCGCCGGTGCCGAGGCCCATGAGATGCGCGCCGGCGTTGAGCAGGACGCGGTCGCCGGGCACCGGGTCGCCGACGAGTTCGGGGTAGGCGAGGGCGCGCAGCGGCCCGTCCGCGGTGTCGACGTCGAGTTCGACGGCGCCGCGCCACCGTCGCCGTATCGCCGAAACCGTCCCGGACCGCCATCGCACCACGCCGCAAGACGCTACTCGACGCCGCCGTCGGAGCGCCGGCGGCCGGCGGCGCCGGCGGGCTGCTTCCCCTTGATGGTTACGAACGAGCGTCTGGACGTTCCGGCGGCGCCGAGCGGGCGTCCGGGCTGCTAGCGTTGCCTGCTGTGTCGCGGACCCGCACCGAACGCCTGGTGAACCTGGTGATCTGCCTGCTGTCCACGCGACGGTTCCTCACCGCCGCGCAGATCGCCGCGACCGTCCCCGGTTACGAGCACGACCCCGAGGACCCCCGCGACCACGAGGCCTTCCAGCGCAAGTTCGAGCGCGACAAGGCCGAGCTGCGCGAGCTCGGCGTCCCGCTGGAGACCGGCACCGCCAGCGTCTTCGACCAGGAGCCGGGCTACCGCATCGCCCACCGGGAGTACGCGCTGCCCGACATCATCCTGGAGCCCGACGAGGCCGCCGCGGTCGGTATAGCCGCGCGGCTCTGGCAGCACGCCGGCCTGGCCGCCGCCGCGTCGTCCGGCCTGGCCAAGCTGCGGGCCGCGGGCGTCGAGGTCGACCCGCAGGCCACGCTCGGCGTGGAGCCGGTGGTCACGGTCGACCCGGCGTTCGCCCCGCTGACCAACGCGGCCCGGGACCGCCGCGCCGTCACGTTCAGCTACCGGGTGCCCGAGGTCGACGATCCGTCCACCCGCCGGCTGGAGCCGTGGGGCGTGGTCTGCTGGCAGGGCAGGTGGTACGTGGTCGGTCACGACCGCGACCGCGACGCCACCCGCTGCTTCCGCCTGTCGCGCATCGTCGGCAACGTCCGCGCCGTCGGCCGGCCGGGCGCGTTCACGCCGCCCGAGAGCGTCGACCTGATCAGCCACGTCGCGCGCTGGTCCGGCCCGGCGGCGCGTACCGGCCGGGCGACGGTCACGGTCAAGCCGGGCCGCGCCGCCGGCCTGCGCCGGTGGGCGACCGAGACGGTTCCGGGCCCGGACGGCGACCGGCTGACCATTCCGTACGCGGACGCCGACGGGCTGGCCGACCACATCGTGGGCTACGGGGCCGACGTGCGGGCCGAGGGGCCGCCCGAGGTGCGCGAGGCGGTCATCCAGCGGCTCAAGGAGGTCGTCGCCCGGCATGACCGGATCGCGTCCCCGCCGGTCGCGCCGGCGGTGGCGTCATGACCGGGCGTTTCGCGGGCACGCTCGCCGGGGCTCGGCCGTGACTGGGCCGCGGCAGTCGGTGGACCGGCTCGGCCGCCTGCTCAACCTCGTGCCCTACCTGCTGGCCCGGCCGGGCATCCTGGTGGCCGAGGCCGCCGCGGACCTCGAGGTCAGCGAGCGGCAGCTGCGCGAGGACCTCGAGCTGCTGTGGGTGTGCGGGCTGCCCGGGTACGGCCCGGGCGACCTGATCGACATGGCGCTCGACGGCGACCGGGTCACGATCAGCCACGACGCCGGCATCGACCGCCCGCTGCGCCTGACCCCGGACGAGGCCCTCGCGCTGGTGGTGGCTCTGCGGATGCTGGCGGAGACGCCCGGGATCGGCACCCGCGACGCGATCGAACGGGCCCTCGCCAAGATCGAGAACGCGGCCGGCGACGTGGCCGACACCCCGATCGCGGTGCGGCTGCCGGCCGACGACGAGCGGCTCGACCGGCTACGGTCCGCGGTCGAGGCCGGCCACGCGCTGCACCTGACGTACTACACGGCGGCGCGCGACGAGACGACCGAGCGGGTCGTGGACCCGATGCGGATGCTGATGGTCGGCGGGAAGGCGTACCTGGAGGCGTGGTGTCGCCGGGCCGAGGCGACCCGGCTGTTCCGGGTCGACCGGATCGACGCCCTCACCGAGCTCGACGAGCCGTCCGCGCCGCCGGTCGAGGCGGTGCCGCACGACGTCAGCGCAGGCGTCTTCCGGCCGACGCCCGACCTGCAACTGGTCACGCTGCGGGTGGGCCGGAGCAGCCGGTGGATCACCGAGTACTACCCCGTCGAGGACGTGCGGCGCGACGGCGACGAGTGGGTCGTCACGATGCGGGTCACCGACCTGGGCTGGGCGCAGCGTCTGCTGCTCGGCCTCGGCCGGGACGTGACCGTCCTCGGGCCGCCGGAGTTGCTCGCCCGCATCCGGGTCCAGGCCACGGCGGCGCTCGACCAGTACAGCACGCCGAGCCGGTAAGGTGACGCCCGTGCTGGTGTTGTGGATCTGGGTCGCCGTGGTCGTCCTCGCGCTGATCATCCTGGGCGCCGCGGCCGCGACGCTGCTCGGCAGGCTCGGCGGCCTGCGCCGGGCCGCGGCCGGGCTGCAGCGCCGCCAGGCCGAGGCGATGCGGCTGCAGCAGTCCGCCGACACCCTTGCGCAGAGCCTGCTCGGCCTGCAACAGCGCGCCGAGACCCTGCAGGATCGTCTCGCCTCGATCGGCGCCGCCGCCCGACCGAGGTAATCTTCACGGACGCGGCGTTCCTTCCCCGTTGTCCAAGACTTCGCGAGCCGGCGACAAACCGGGAGGGTCCGCCGGGCCGCATCGCCAGATTTCGCACGTACGATGGACCCCGCACACCGGATCCGACCGACTGGAGTTCTCCCATGGGTGCCCTCAAGCCGTGGCACATCGCCATCTTCGCGGTGATTCTGATACTGCTGTTCGGCGCGAAGCGCCTCCCGGACGCGGCTCGCTCGCTGGGTCGGTCGCTTCGGATCATCAAGGCGGAGACCCAGGGGCTGATCAACGAGAACAGCGACGTGGCGGAGAAGGCCGAGCCGCAGGTCGGCCGGCAGCCGCTCAACGGTGAGGTCCAGCAGCCCTACCAGCAGCAGGCCTACCAGCAGGCGCCGCCGCCCGGCTACCAGCAGGTCCCGCAGCCGGGCTACCAACAGCCGGCCGCCCAGCCCTACCAGCAGCCACCGGCGCAGCCGTATGTCGACCCGGTGCAGCGCGCCAACGACCGCTGACGGTCGGTCATGGCGCTGACCCTTCGCCGTCAGGAGCGGCCCCGCAAGTTCGAGCAGGCCGCCGACGGCTCCATGACGCTGATCGAGCACGTCCGCGAACTGCGTAGCCGGCTGTTCATCGCCTCGCTCGGCCTGGTCGCCGGCCTCATCGTCGGCTTCATCCTGTCGCAGTGGGCGTTCCACCTGCTCGAGAAGCCCTACTGCGGGATCCCCTCGTCCTGGACGATGCAGGCCAACGGCAAGAAGACCTGCGACTTCATCGTCATCGGCGTCGGCGACCAGCTGATGCTGCGGCTGAAGATCGCGCTGTGGATCGGGCTCATCGTCGGTGCGCCGGTGTGGCTCTACCAGCTGTGGGCGTTCATCGCGCCGGGCCTGCACCGCCACGAGCGCAAATGGGCCTACGTCTTCGTCGCGATTGCCGCGCCGCTGTTCGCCACCGGTGCGGTCCTGGCCTATCTGGTGGTCGGTCACAGCCTGGCCTTCATCATGGAGGCCGGCGTCCTCGGCCAGACTACCAAGCTTGAGGTCTCGTCCTACATCGGCTTCGTGACTAGCATGATCCTGCTGTTCGGTGGCGCCTTCGAGTTCCCGTTGATCCTGTTGATGCTCAATTTCACCGGGGTCACGTCGGCCCGGCGGCTGCTCAGCTGGTGGCGGGTGGTCATCTTCCTGTCGTTCGCGTTCGCCGCGATTGCCACGCCCGACCCGGGCCCGTTCGGCATGACGCTGCTGGCGACTTGCATGACGCTGCTCTATTTCATCGCCGTCGGCATCGGGTTCCTCAACGACAGGCGCCACGGCCGCGGCCGTGAGGTCTACGCTGACCTGGACGACGACGAGATCTCCCCGCTGGAGGACGACCGCCAGCCGGTCGGCGCCGCCGACCGCCTCGAGGTGCCCGGCCCGATCGACGCTCCGTCGCCGGTCCACAAGCCGTTGCCCCTGGAGGGCCGCTTCGACGACATGACGTGACCCCGAGATCGCCCGACGGCAACCCAAGTCGGGCGATCCGGCCGCGAGTCGGCGTGCCCACCAGCGCGCATGCACCCGCGGCGACGTCCGGCCGGTACTGTCCGGCTGTGCTGAGCGACGACATCGCGGTGCTGGTCAACCCCCGGGCGGGGGGTGGCCGGCGCCGCGCGCTGCTTCCCGAGGTGCTGCGGCGGCTCGGGGCCGGCGGGCGGGTCGTGCGGCTGCTTGAGGCGGACGGCGGCGAGGAGGCCGAGCAGGCCTGCCACCGGGCGGTCGCGGACGGGGTCGGGGCGCTCGTCGCGGTCGGCGGCGACGGTACCGTGCACCGGGCGCTGCAGGCCGTCGCCGAGCGGCCGGTCGGTTTCGGGGTGGTGCCCGCCGGCACCGGGAACGATTTCGCGGTCTGTACCGGCGTGCCGGGCGATCCGCTCGCCGCCGCCGAGGCGATCGCTGGGGCCCTGCGCGACGGGCGTGACCACCGGGTGGATCTCGCCCGGACCGCGGGCGCCGGCGGTGAGGCGCGCTGGTTCGGGGCCGTTCTCGCGGCGGGCTTCGACGCGATCGTCAACGAGCGGGCCAACCGGATGCGGTGGCCGCGCGGGCGGCGGCGCTACGACCTCGCGATCCTGGTCGAGACGGCCCGGTTGCGGCCGCGGGTCTACGCCCTGGAACTCGACGGTGTGGACCACGGCTTCGAGGGCACGCTGGTCGCGGTCGGCAACTGCGCCAGTTACGGCGGCGGGCTGCGCATCGCGCCGGACGCCGACCCCGCCGACGGGCTGCTCGACGTCGTCGTCGCGGCGCCACTCGGGCGGGCCGCGCTGGCCCGGCTGAGGCCGCGGCTGCGCCACGGCACCCACGTCACCGACCCGCGCGTGTCGACCTTCCGGGCACGCCAGGTGCGGTTGGACGCCGACGGCATCATCGCGTACGCGGACGGCGAACGCGTCGGCCCCCTCCCGCTCGAGGTGACGTGCGTGCCGGGAGCAGTCCGGTTGCTGCGCTAGCCTCGCGGTCAGTTCTCCCCGTCCGGGCCGAACGGGAGGACATGACAATCGGCTCGCTCAGCTCGCTCGCCACCACGGCGTTCGCCACCACCCGCTCGACCTTCAAGGCCATGGCGGAGGCCGCGGTGCCCCCGGCCGACGCCGACCGCAAGACCGCCGCCGGCGCGGGCGAGCAGACCTCGTCGCACACGTCGACCCGGACCCGCGCGCCGGCGACAGCGCCCGCCGCCGCCACGACCGCCGGCCGCGCCGCCGCCGAGGAACCCGCGCGCCCGACCCGCCGCCGAGGCGCCCTCCTGGACGCCTACGCCTGACGCGCCCGACGCTGCGCCCCGCCGCGTTCGGCGTAATGCGCTGCGTGTTCGGCGTCATGCGCTGCCTGATCGCGTCATGCGCTGCGTGTTCGGCGTCATGCGCTGCCTGATCGCGTCATGCGCTGCCTGATCGCGTCATGCGCTGCCTGATCGCGTCATGCGCTGCCTGTTCGGCTTCATGCGCTGCCTGTTCGGCTTCATGCGCTGCGCATTCGGGGTGTCGTGGTCCATGGCGTGGACCTGACCCGCCCGGCATGCCGCCCGCGGCGTTCGACTTGTCGTAGCTCCCGGCGTGTCGCGGCCGGACGGACCACTCACTTTTCCCTTAACAACCGACCGGGCGTGACTACATCCAGCCTGATGTGGGCGCACGAGAGATACATTCGCGCCGCGCTGGTCGTGGGCCGGGCACCGTGCGGCGTTCGTGGGCTGGGGGCTGTGCGGCGTTCGTGGGCTGGGGGCTGTGCGGCGTTCGTGGGCTGGGGGGCGTGCGGTGTTCGTGGGCCGGGGCCGTCTGGGTCGGGGAGTGGGGATGGCGCGGCGCGTCGGGACGGGACGGGGAGGGCTGGGGCGTACGGGGAAGGGTCAGGCCTGGCAACCGGTGAGCGCTAGTGTCGCGCCCAGGCCGTTGTGCCGGCCCGCCTCGGCGGCCGGCAGCACCAAGGCCGCGCAGCCCGCCTGGACCGCGCCCGCGTCGGCCTGGGTGTCGCCGACCATGAGGGTGTGCTCCGGGTCGACGCCGAGCATGCCGCAGGCGCGCAGGAAGATCGCCGGGTCGGGCTTCGTGCGGCCGACCTCGTAGCTCAGCGCGAACGCGTCGATCATGCCGGCGAGGCCCCAGGCGGCGAAGTGGGGGCGGATGTCGAAGCCGATGTTGCTGACGACCGCCAACCGGACGCCCGCGTCGTGCAGGGTGCGCAGGGTGGCCTTGGCGTCGGCGTAGGGCAGCCAACCGGCGGGGCCCAGCAGCCGGGCGTAGAGCGCGTCGGCGAGGCCCTCGACGTCGGTGGCCACAGTCGCGGCCAAGCCCGTGTACGCAGCCCGGTGGCTGTGCTCGTAGAGGTCGCGGTCGGCCCAGCACTCCGCCAGGTGGGGTGGCACGCGGCGGGGGACCGGGCCGCCCGCCCGGCCGGCCATGACCAGCCGGTCGGCCAGCACGGTCGCCTTGGCCCGGTCGAGCTCGCGCCCGCAGGCCGCGGCGGCCGCCAACACCCAGGCCACCGGGTCCTCCACCTGCGCCAATGTGCCGTGGAAGTCGAACAGCACGGCATCCACCTGGCGGCGCCGATGGGGAGGGTGATCGGTCGATCCCGAGACATCCGGCACGGGTGCACCTTACCTACCGGCTCCGTGGACCCGGGACGCAACCGGCGGTGATGCAAGTTGTCACACCCACGAACTAGCCTTGTGCTCATGATGAGTCCCGCCGAACGGTATGCGGAATCCCAGCGGCGGGCGGCCCGGGTGGCTGAGTTTCCCGCGCTCGAGGACTTCATGCTCGATGTCGGCTTCGACCTTGACGACTTCCAGCGTGCCGCGTGCGAGTCGCTCGAGCGTGGCAGCGGCGTGCTGGTCTGCGCGCCGACCGGCGCCGGCAAGACGGTGGTCGGCGAGTTCGCCGTTCACCTCGCGCTGCGCGCGGACGAGCGCAAATGCTTCTACACCACGCCGATCAAGGCGCTGTCCAACCAGAAATACCACGATCTCGTCGAGCGCTACGGCACCGACAAGGTCGGCCTGCTGACCGGCGACAACGTCATCAACGGCGACGCCCCGGTGGTGGTGATGACCACCGAGGTGCTGCGCAACATGCTCTATTCGGGTTCGTCCAGCCTCACGGGTCTGGCCTATGTGGTGATGGACGAGGTGCATTACCTCGCCGACCGGTTCCGCGGCGCGGTCTGGGAGGAGGTGATCATCCACCTCCCGGCCTCGGTGAATTTGGTCTCGCTGTCCGCGACGGTCAGCAACTACGAGGAGTTCGCCGACTGGCTGGTCACCGTCCGCGGCGAGACCGAGGTGGTGGTCAGCGAGCACCGGCCCGTCCCGCTCTGGCAGCACATGCTGGTCGGCCGGCGCATGTTCGACCTGTTCCACGACGCCGACGCGGCCAGGAAACACGACGTGCACCCCGAGTTGCTGCGTTACACCCGCGAGATGCAGCGCCGCCTCGAGCTGACCGACTGGGCCGGCAGCGGGGGCTATCGCGGCGGCCGTGGCCGGCGGTGGCAGCCGCCGCCGCGTCCCGAGGTGGTCGACCGGCTGGAGCGGGCCGGGCTGCTGCCGGCGATCATGTTCATCTTCAGCCGGGCCGGCTGCGACGGCGCCGTGCAGCAGTGCCTCGCGGCGGGGCTGCGGCTGACCGACGCCGACGAGCGGGCCGAGATCCGGCGCATCGCCGAGGCCAAGGTCGCCTCCATCCCCCGCGAGGACCTGTCGGTGCTCGGCTACTGGGAGTGGCTCGACGGCCTGGAGCGCGGCATCGCGGCCCACCACGCCGGGATGCTGCCCGCCTTCAAGGAGGCGGTCGAGGAGTGCTTCGTGCAGGGCCTGGTCAAGGCGGTCTTCGCGACCGAGACGCTGGCCCTGGGCATCAACATGCCGGCCCGCTGCGTCGTGCTGGAGCGGCTGGTGAAATTCAACGGCGAGGCGCACGTCGACCTGACCCCGGGGGAGTACACGCAGTTGACCGGCCGCGCCGGCCGGCGCGGCATCGACGTCGAGGGTCACGCCGTGGTGCTGTGGAGCCCCGAGGTCGACCCGCGCCACGTGGCCGGGCTGGCCTCGACCCGCACCTACCCGCTGCGCTCGTCGTTTCGCCCCTCCTACAACATGGCCGTCAACCTGGTCGGCACGGTCGGCGCGGAGAAGTCCCGCGACCTGCTCGAGTCGTCGTTCGCCCAGTTCCAGGCCGACCGGTCGGTGGTCGGCCTGGCCCGGCAGGTGCAGCGCAACGTCGACACCATGCAGCAGTACGGGGACGATGCCGCCTGCCACCACGGCGACTTCGACGAGTATTTCGCGATCCGGCTCGCGATCGCCGACCGCGAGCGGGCCGTCGCCCGGCAGGGCGCCACCCAGCGCCGGGCCGCAACGGTGTCCTCGCTGGAGCGGCTGCGGGTCGGCGACGTCATCCGGGTGCCGCAGGGCCGCCGGGCCGGCCTCGCCGTGGTGCTCGAGGCGCCCACCGGCGGGTTCGGCGAGCCGCGCCCGCTGGTGCTCACCCAGGACCGGTGGGCCGGCCGGATCAGCCCCGCCGACTTCCCCGGCGAGGTCGACGTGCTCGATCGCATCCGGGTGCCGAAACAATTCAACCACCGTTCGCCGGCCGCCCGCCGCGACCTGGCCGCCCAGGTCAGCGAGACCGGCCTGGAGCGGCACGGCGGCCGCCGCGGCCGGGCCAAGGGCGCGCCAGGCGAGGACGCCGAGGTCGCGCTGCTCAAGGTGCAGATGCGCCAGCACCCGTGCCACGCCTGCCCCGACCGCGAGGAGCACGCCCGCTGGGCCGAGCGGCGTCACCGGCTGCAGCGCGACACCGAGGCCCTGCGCGACAAGGTGGCCGGGCGCACCGGCTCGCTGGCGCGCACGTTCGACCAGGTGTGCGCAGTGCTGACCGGCCGCGGCTACCTCTCCGCCGACGGGGAGGTGACCTTGGCCGGGCGCATGCTCGGCCGCATCTGGTCCGAGGCCGACCTGCTCATCGCCGAGTGTCTGCGCCAGGGCGTCTGGGAGGGCCTCGCGCCCGACGAGTTGGCCGCCGCGGCGTCCATGGTGCTCTACGAGTCGCGCCGCGAGGGCGACGAGCGGCCGTCGGTGCCGAAGGGCGCCGTCACCGCCGCGGTCGACGCCTGCACGAAACTCTGGGCCGAGATCGCCGCCGACGAGAGCGATCACGGCCTGTCGTTGACCCGCGAGCCCGACCCCGGCTTCGTCTGGCCGATGTATCGCTGGGCCCGCGGCGAGCCACTGGCCAAGGTCCTGTCCAGCGGGCACAACTACGATGCCGACATGCCGGCCGGTGACTTCGTGCGCTGGGCGCGCCAGGTGCTCGACCTGCTCGGCCAGATCCGCGAGGCGGCGGCCGCGTCGCCCGCGGTGAAGGAGGCGGCGCGCAAGGCCGTCACGGCGGTCAACCGAGGCGTGCTCGCGTACCAGACAGGCCTTTGACCGAACAGGTTCCACAGTCGACGAACGGGATCAGGATCTTGCGCAGTGAGGACTTCGACACCACGGTCGCCCACCCGGCGCGGCGCTACAACTACTGGCTCGGTGGCAAGGACAACTTCGCCGCCGACCGGGCCTCCGGCGACGCGGTCGAGGCGGCCATGCCGACGATCCGGCTGATGGCGGTCGAAAATCGTCGCTTCCTCGGTCGCGCCGCACGGTTCATCGCCGAGCAGGGCATCAGCCAGTTCCTCGACATCGGCACCGGCATCCCGGCGCCGGGCAACACCCACGAGGTGGTCCAGGCCGTCGACCCCACCGCCACGATCGTGTACGCGGACAACGACCCGATCGTGCTCAGCCACGCCCGGGCCCTGCTCACCAGCACCATGCCTCGCACGGTCGCCTACCTCGACGCCGACCTGCGCGACCCGCAGGCGATCCTCAAGCACCCCGACCTGCGGTCCACCCTGGACCTGGGCCGGCCGGTCGGCCTGCTGCTGATCGCCGTCCTGCACTTCATCCGCGACGACGAAGACCCGCACGGCGTCGTAGGGACTCTGCTGGGCGCGCTGCCCAGCGGCAGCTACCTGGCCGCCACCCACTCCACCTGGGAATACGCTCCGGCAGAGGCTGTCGTGAAGCTGTCCGCGGCCAACACCGACGGCCGCTTCGCCCCGCGTACCGGCGTGGAGTTCACCGCGCTCTTCGACGGCGTCGAGCTGGTCGAGCCGGGCCTGGTGTCGGTGGCGCACTGGCGGGCCGGCGAGGAGTCGCAGCCGCGGCCCAGCGTCGAGGACGTGTCCTGCAACGGCTTCGTGGCCCGCATTCCCTGAGTCGCCCGCACTTCCTGTGTCGCATTCCCTGAGTCGGCCGCACTTCCTGTGTCGCATTCCCTGAGTCGACGGCCCGATCGTTCGAGAACATGACGGGCTGAGCGCCCGAGCCCGGCCGGGTCGTCCCAGGGTTAGATGAGCGGGACGATCGCAACAGGTAAGGGGTGGACGCGGCCGATGACCATGCTCGACTACGACCAGGAGGCCGACGGCTACGACCGGACCCGCGGCGGCGAGGAGCGTGCCGACGCGGCCGCCGCGGCGATCGAGTGGCTGCTGCGGCCGTCCTGGGCCGACGTCGTGCTCGACGTGGCCTGCGGCACCGGCATCGTCACCGCCCGGCTGCGCCACCCGGCCCGTACCGTCGTCGGCATCGACCGCTCGGCCGGCATGCTCGCGAAGGCCGCACCCCGGCTGCACGGCCGGGCGGTGCTCGGCGACGCCGCCGCCCTGCCGGTCGCGGCCGGCCGGGCCGATGCGGTGCTCATGATCTGGCTGTTGCACCTGCTCCCCGACGCGGCGCCGGCGATCGCCGAGGCGGCGCGCGTCCTCGGCCCCACCGGCGTCCTGGTCACCACGGTCGACAAGAACGACGGCCCGTTCGCCACGCCGAGCGACCTCGCCGAGGTGACCGCCGGCCCGCGCGGCGCCTACCCGGACCGGCACGCCGACGGCCATGACCGGGTCGTCGCCCTGGCTGCCCGGCACGGGCTGCGCAAGGCCGCCGAGACGACGTTCGTGGGCGTGGGCCAGGGCAGGTCGCCCCGGCGCTGGCGGGAGCGCATCCGGGACGGGGCGGTTCCATGGGCGACGACGGCCGCGGACGCGGCGGGCGCCGACCTGGACCGTGCGCTGGCGGCCCTGCCGGACCAGGACGAACGCCGACCAGACCCGGTCTACCGGATCATCGCCCTCGCCCGCTGAGCTGCGGCCAACCGCCCACTCGCCGTCGCCCACTCGCCGTCGCCCACTCGCCGCCGCCCAACTGCGGCCGCGCCCCCGGATCACGCCGACTACACCGGGACATATCGACCACGACTCGCGCCGGCTCCCCGTTCCGGCCACCGACAAACTCGATCGTGTTGAACACGGCCGTCATGTCGACCGCGAGTCGACAAGGTCGCGTCAAACTCGACCACCCGGGCTCTCCACAACTCGATCGTGTTGAACACGGCCGCCACGGAGCGCGGCGCGCAATTCGTCGCTGTCCGCCTCGATCGCGTAGCGGCCGGAAAGATGTGTTCGTTTTCTACCTACCGACGTCCCGAGGGATGTTGTTACGCCTGGCGGGATGTGATTGTGGGGGCAATTCGACCGTTGGGCCTCGTCCGTGCCTGGGATCGTGTTGGGCTTCGGCCTCTCGCCGTGCGAGCCGGTCTCCCGGGGTATCGCATCGTGGGAGTGGCTTCTCGGATCGTGGGCGCCCGTCCCGGATCGTGGCCGGTGGCTCAGATGCTGGGCGGGCCGTCCGCCATCCGGACCCGATCCGGGTCCGAAGCCCCACATTTCGCCCACGCATGGAGGTGAAGGCTTCGATCGTGTAAAGCAAAGCCGTCCGGACGACCCTACCTCGACACCTTGCGGCGGCCGCGACCATTGCATCCGACGCCGCCGGGACCTGCTTGCTCCCGGAGTCGGTGACGCCCCACGCGTTGCTCCCGGAGACGGTCGCGTGGCGACGACCGGCGCTGGCTTCCGGGTCGCGAACATTCAGGTCCTTCGCGTACGCGAGGGGTTGATCGTGGAATCTCGCGACTATCACAACCATGCCGTGCTGGCCGACGTCGTGGGGTTGCCGCGGTGACTGTCGATTCGGGACAGGCCCGTTCGTGTAGGAGGTGACACCACCTCCGAGGAGGCACCATAGGTTCCATGAGGCAGTACCTGCTCAGCATCTACCAGCCCGACGGCGACCCGCCGCCGCCCGAGGTGCTCGAACCGATCATGGCCGAGCTCGGCCGGCTCAACGAGGAGTTGAGGGCGGCCGGCGCCTGGGTCTTCGCCGCCGGCCTGCACGCGCCGCACACCGCCACGGTCATCCGTGACCAGGATGGCGAGCCGCTGTTCACAGACGGGCCGTTTACCGACGGGCCGTTTACCGAGGGCAAGGAGCACCTCGGCGGCTTCACCGTGATCGCGGCGCCGGATCTGGACGTGGCGCTGCGGTGGGGCTCGCGGATGGCCCGGGTGCTCGCGCCGCTCGCCGTGGAGGTGCGTCCGCTCACGTGAGGATCGAGGAGATCTTCCGGGCCGAGTACGGCCGGGCAGTCGCCGTGCTGGTCCGTCTCCTCGGCGACATCGACCTCGCCGAGGAGGCCGTGCAGGAGGCGTTCGCCACGGCCGTACGGGTGTGGCCGGAGCGTGGCATCCCGGCCAGCCCGGCCGGCTGGATCATCACGACCGCGCGGAACCGGGCGATCGACGTCGCCCGCCGCGAGTCGACGCGGGCGGTCCGGCAGTCCGAGTCGGCGCGGCTGTTCGAGCCGGCGAGCGAGCCCGCCGCCGGCGCCGACGACCAGGACGCGCTGCCCGACGAACGGCTCCGGCTGATCTTCACCTGTTGCCACCCGGCGCTCGCGCCCGCCGCTCGCGTGGCGCTCACCCTGCGACTGCTCGGCGGGCTGACCACGGCCGAGATCGCCCGGGCCTTCCTGGTGCCCGAGTCCACGATGGCGCAACGCCTGGTCCGGGCCAAGGGAAAGATCCGCGACGCCGGCATTCCCTACCGGGTGCCGCGCGACCAGGATCTGCCGGCCCGCCTGGCGGCGGCCCTGGCGGTCGTCTACCTGATCTTCAACGAGGGCTACGCGGCGGCCTCCGGCGAGGCGCTGACCCGCGACGACCTGACGACCGAGGCCGTACGCCTGGGCTGGCTGCTGGCCGACCTCATGCCGGACGAGCCCGAGGCGCTGGGCCTGTTGTCGCTGATGCTGCTGATCGACGCGCGCCGCCCCGCCCGCACCGGCCCGGCCGGCGACCTGATCCGGCTGGCCGACCAGGACCGGACCCGCTGGGACGCGACCCTGATCGCCGAGGGCCAGGACCTGCTCCGCGCCTGCCTGCGCCGCAACCGCCCCGGGCCCTACCAGCTGCAGGCCGCGATCAACGCGGTGCACAGCGACGCCTCGGTCTTCGCCGACACGGACTGGCCGCAGATCCTCCAGCTCTACGACCACCTGCTGGCGCTGGCGCCGACGCCGGTGGTCGCGCTGCACCGGGCGGTCGCCGTCGCCGAGGTGTTCGGGGCGGACGCCGCGCTGCCGCTGGTGGACGAGCTGCCGGGGTTGACCGGGCACCACGTGTTCCACGCCGTACGGGCGGAGTTGCTGGCCCGCCTGGGCCGTGCAGCCGAGGCCGCCGAGGCTTTCGGCGCCGCCGCGGCCTTGACCGGGAATCCGGCCGAACGGCGTTTCCTCGAGCGCCGCCGGGCCGCTCTATCGTCGCGATAAAGCGGTGCCGAATCGGTATTCAACAATGGTTGAGAAACATATTCCGACGCGCTATGATGAGCAGATTCAATGGTAATTTCGTCCGCATGTCCTCGACCGAGCAGATCGTCGCCTATCACGATGCGGACACGCCATTGACCGGCGTGCTCTACGGCCGCGACCCCCACCGGAAACTCCCCGGCATCCTGCTGATCCACGGCGGCGCCGGCCTCGACGAGCATGCCCGCGAGCAGGGCCGGCGCTGGGCCGCTCTCGGCTACACCGTGCTCGCCTGCGACATGTACGGCGACGGCGTCGCCGGCGACCGGCAGCGCGTGATGGGGCGCCTGACGGCGCTGCGCGACGACCCCGACCTGTTGGCCGGCCGCGCCCAGGCCGGCCTCGACGCGCTGCGGGACCAGGGCGCCACCACCGGGGCGTACGGTGTCGTCGGTTATTGCTTCGGTGGCCTGGCCGCCCTCACGCTCGCCCGGGCCGGGGCCGGCGTCGCCGCCGCGATCAGCATCCACGGCAGCCTGGCCACGCCGAGACCGGCACGACCGGGCACCGTCACGGCGAGGGTCCTGGCCTGCCACGGCTCCGCCGATCCGCACGTCCCGCTCGAGCACGTCACCGCGTTCGCCCGGGAAATGGACGGCGCCCGCGCGGACTGGCGACTGATCATGTACGGCGGCGCGATGCACGGCTTCACCCACCGCGACGCGCGCGCCGGGGCCACGCCGGGGGTGGCGTACGACGAAGTCGCCGACCGCCGGTCGTTCGCCGACGCGAGCCGTTTCCTCGCCGACGCGATCGACGGAGCCGAGCCGATCGACGGAGCCGAGCCGGTCGACCGATAGGGGCGGCCGCGCGCGGCGTGGTGCGGCGTCCCGGCTCAGGTCAGGACCGGGAACGGGCCCGCCTCGGCGGACCGGCCGGTCGCGGCCTCGATGAAGTCGATCGGCGGCGTCATCTCGGCGAGCAGCGCCGTCGTGTGCGCCAGGGCGCCGGCGGGCACCTCCGGCGTGCGGCCGAGCGCGCGCTGGAGGTCGATCAGGTGCACGGTCGCCTCCATCACGCCGATGCTCACAGCCTCGCCGAGCGGCAGGATCGCCTGTCCGAAGTAGTCGACGGTCACGTCGCCCAGCGCACGCGCCGCGACGATCGCGTCCGGCCCCGCGACGGCGAACTGCGCGACCATCTCCTCGGTGCTGAACTTGGCCGCGTCGTCGCGGGCGCTGGCCGCGTTCCACGCCCGCAGACGGTGGGCGACGCCGTCCGGAGCGTTGAACTCGCGCAGCAGCGCGGCGGCCGTGCGGTGCGTGGGTTCCGCCTCGCGCACCATGCCGACCAGGCCGGTGAGGGCGTGCGGCCAGAACACGGCGTGCGCGTACAGGCTGCGGACGTCCCAGTCGCCGAGCCGGGTCGGCCGCGCCCACTGCTCGTCGGTCATCGCCCGGCCGTGCTCGGCCCAGGCCGACCAGAGGCCGTCCAATGTGGTGAACCGCTCCCCGTTCGTCATGACTCGATGCTAACCACGCCCGAGGATCGCGGAAGTTCGGCGGCTGGGCGGCGGCCGCCGTCGGGGGATGAGCGCCGGCCGCCGCCCAGGCCCGGCGGCGCGAGGAACGCCGGTCGGATCAGGTCTCCTGGGCGCATCACACACCAGAAAGAACTGTCTACGCAACACTTATTTCTTGATCAGTCGAGGCGGAGTCCATGATCTGCTACTCGGCGCGGCGGGGACCCCACTAGTCTGAACCGATGCCCGCCTCGCAGGAGAACATCGGTCCCGATACGCCCCTGGGCGCCACGTTGCTTCCCGAGGGAGTGGTGCTGCGCCTCTGGGCCCCGGCCGCCGAGCGGGTCCACGCCTGCTTCGATCAGAGCGAGGTGGTCGACGACGACCTCGAGCTGACCGGTGACGGCCACGGCGTGTTCTCGGGCTTCTTCCCCGGGGTCGGCGCCGGCCGCAAATACCGGTTCCACGTCCAGGGCGCCGGCGGCGTCGGCTTCAAGCGCGACCCGCACGCCCGCGAGCTCGAGCTGTACGGCTACCCCGACTGCGACTCGATCGTCGTCGACCCGGCGGAATACCCGTGGCACGACCAGGGCTGGACGCCGCCCGCGGTGACCGACCTGATCGTCTACCAGTTCCACGTCGGCGTCTTCTCCGCCGTCGACGCGAGCGGCCGCGACATCCGGCCGCACCGCACCGCCAAGCTGCTCGACGCGGTCCAGCGGGTGCCCTACCTGGCCCGGCTCGGTGTGACCGCGGTGCAGCCCCTGCCGGTCGTCGAGTTCCAGGGCGAGTGGAGCCTGGGCTACAACGGCACCGACCTCTTCTCGCCCGAGATGGACTACTGCGTCGACCCGGACGACCTCGCCTCCTACCTCGACGACGTGAACGCGCTGCTGACCGCCCGCGGCGCCGACCCGCTCAAGCCCGACCAGCTGGCCGGCCAGGCCAACCAGCTCAGGGCCTTCGTCGACATCTGCCACCTGTACGGCCTCGCGGTGATCGTCGACGTGGTCTACAACCACGCCGGCGGCGGCCTCGACCCGCAGAGCCTCGACTACATCGACCTGCCCGCCGACCCCGGGCCGTACAACAACGCCTACTTCTCGGCGGAGGGCTGGGCCGGCGGCCGCGTCTTCGCCTTCGACCGCGCCCCGGTCCGCGACTTCCTGATCGCCAACGCGACCATGTTCCTCGAGGAGTACCACGCCGACGGCCTGCGCTTCGACGAGGTCACGGTGATCGACGCCAAGGGCGGCTGGGGTTTCTGCCAGCAGATGACCGCGGCGCTGCGCGCCCGCAAGCCGTCCGCGGTGCTGATCGCGGAGTACTGGGGCGAGTTCCGCTGGCTGGCGATCCGGCCGGCGCCCGAGGGGATGGGCTTCGACGTGGGCTATGCCGACGGCATCCGCGACGCCGTGCGCGGCGTGCTCGGCTCGGCGTCCGCGGGTAGCGACGGGCAGATCGACATCGGGCGTCTCGCCGCCGGCCTACGCCGGCCGATCAATACCGACCACGCCTGGCAGGCGTACAACTGCCTGGAGAACCACGACCTGGTCCTCGACATGGACGATCACCGGGCGCCGCGCATCGCGCGGCTCGCCGACCCGAACGACCCCCGATCCTGGTACGCGCGCAGCCGCTCGCGCGTCGCAGCAGGCCTGCTGCTGACCGCCCCGGGCACGCCGATGCTCTTCATGGGCGAGGAGTTCCTGGAGGACAAGCTCTGGTCCGACAGCCCCGGCCGCACCGACCGCCTGATCTGGTGGGACGGCGCCCTCGGCGGCGACCGCCACATGGTCGACTTCCTGCGCTTCACCCAGGACCTCATCGCCCTGCGGCGATCGCTGCCGGCCCTGCGCGACGAGCCGATCACGGTCTACCCGCCCGACGAGGACAACCGTGTCCTCGCCTTCCAGCGCTGGGTGCCCTGGGCCGGCCAGGACGTCGTGGTCGTCGCCGGCCTCAACGAGTCCACGCTGCGCGGTTACCAGCTCGGCTTTCCCCAGCCGGGCAGCTGGCGCGAGGTCTTCAACAGCGACTATTACGACAACTACCCCAACCCCTGGGTGGCCGGCAACGGGGGCGCGGTCGAGGCCGACGGGCCCGGGCTGCACGGCTTCGACCAGTCCGCGACCCTGACCATCCCGGCCAACGGCCTGCTCGTCTTCGCCCGCTGAGGACCGCGCGGACCCGCGGCACGCTCGTCGAGTCGGCCGCTGGGCTTGGACGGGTCTGACGGTCAGGTCCATGGGCGGAACCTACGGCAGGAACGGGCGGAATCGATCGGCCACCTCGTCGGCGATCGACTCGGGCGGCCGGGCGCCGTCCACCTCGATCACCGGGATGCCGTGCTCGTGCGCCTTCCGCACGGCGTCGGCGGCGATCAGGCGGTCACGTTCCAGCCGGTTGCGCTGGGCCAGGGCGGGGTCGCTCACCCGGGCGCTCACGGCGCCCGCCCGGGGAAGGGTGGCAGCCTGGCGCAGCCGCCACCCGTCGGTGGGGACGATCACGACCATCCGGCGTACGTCGCCGGTCGCGGCCGCGACCAGTTCGGGCCGCAGCCCCCAGCCGTCGAGCAGGACCGGCCGGGGCGCGACCAGGCCGCGCAGGACGTCCAGCACCCACGGGAAGCTCTCGGCGAAGCCGGCCAGGGTCCGCTCGGCGGTCTCCCGCGGGGACGAGGCGATCCAGTACGCCTCCCAGTCCGGTGGCGCGGTCGGTTCGCCGCGGCGGGCCCGGGCGGCGACTCGGCGATCCTCGTGCACGCGGATGTCGAACTGGTCGTAGTGGTAGTGGATCAGGCCGTACCGGTCCGTGAGCAGCCCGGCCACGGTCGTCTTGCCGGCCCACTGGCCGCCGCCGATCCACAGCGCCGAGCGAATCGTCCCGTCATGCGTCCAAATCATGCCATTGACGGTGCACCTCGGCGCGTACAAGATCAAGTCTTGTTCTCGGGGGTCGGCTCTGGTCTATTGGGGGTATGAGCATCGTCGTGGAGACCCAACTCGCGACGATGCGGGGCGAACTGGTCGGGTTCGCCTACCGGATGCTCGGCTCGCCCTTCGAGGCCGAGGACGCGGTTCAGGAGACGATGCTGCGCGCCTGGCGGCACGGCGACGAGTTCGATGCGGGCCGCGGCACGCTGCGCACCTGGGTCTACCGGATCGCCACCAACGTCTGCGTGGACATGCTGCGCTCGGCGGGGCGGCGGGCCCGGGCCACCGACTTCGCGGCGCCGTCGGGCGACGGGCTCGGGGCGCCGCTGCCCGAGTCGGCCTGGGTGCTGCCCATTCCGGACCGGACTCTCGGTGACGACCCGGCTGCGGTTGTGGAGCGGCGGGAGAGCGTACGGCTGGCTTTCGTGGCCGCCCTGCAGCACCTGCCGCCGAGGCAGCGGGCCGTGTTGATCCTGCGCGACGTGCTCTGCTGGCGGGCCGACGAAGTCGCCGCCCTGCTCGACACCAGCGTGGCATCGGTGACCAGCGCGTTGCAGCGGGCCCGCGGCGGCATCCGCAGGGCCGATCCGGGCGGGCCCAGCCCGCTGCCCGACGCGGCGCGGCGCGACCTGGTGGCCCGCTACACCGACGCCTTCCACCGCGACGACATCCCGGCGATGATCGCGCTCCTGCAGGAGGACGCGACCATCTCGATGCCGCCGTTCGCCTGGTGGGTGCGGGGCCGCGAGATGATCGGCGCGGTGATGGCCGGCTCCGACGGCTCCTGCCACAGCGCGCGGCTCGTGACCGATCTCGTCAACGGCTCGGTCGCCTCGTGGCAGTACCGGCCGACCGGGCCGGGCGGGGCGTTCGAGCCGTTCGCGCTGCTCGTCTACGAGTTCGGCGACCAGCTCATTTCGGGCATCACCACGTTTCTCGGACCGCCGGTGACGACACTTGTCAGCGTCGATAGGTGACAAGTGTCGCAGATCGCGACGCTGTTGCCCGGCGCGATCGGCGTGGCCGTCTTCGTCGTCGGCATCGCCGCGGTGATGGTGGCGTTTGCTCGTCTGGTCGCGCCGCGACCTCCAAGCCCAAGTCTCCTAGCCCCGTCTCCGATTGCCGGTCACATCTGATCGGGCGTGACGCGGGCCTACTCCGGGCGTGTCGCCGCCCGGCGGACCTCTCCGATTGCCGTTCACAACTGATCGGGCGTGACTACAACTGTCCAGATGTCAGCGCGAAAGAGAGGCGTCTTTGTCCGGGAGCGGGAATGCGAGCGAAGTGGACCGGTGACCTTACAGTAGCGGCCATGCCCCGCCCCACCGGTCGTCCCGCGCGGGTTGCGATCATGGCGGCCCTGTTGTGCGTGCCGGTCGTCGCCACCGCGGTCGCGGCCTGGTACCTGCCGACTGTTGCCGGCGTCGCCGTCATGTTCGCGGCGTCGGCGGTGGCCGTCTTCGTCGTGATCAAGGTGGTCGACCCGGCCGGCAAGGGCTCGGTGGCCACGATGTTCTGCACGATCGGCGCGTCGCTGGCGATGCTGTTCGCCGTTCCCCTGCTGATCCTGCTGGCGCGGGGCGAACACGCCGTGGCGACGGTCACCTCGGAGTCGATCGCGTACTCACGCACCAGCTCGTCGTACGAGTACCGGCTGGTGACGGCCAGCGGGCGGAAGATCCCCGGCGAACTCTCCGAAGACTACGACGAGTTCTCCGCCGGCGACCAGGTCTCCGTCGTGTTCGACCCGCTGGGCGTCGCCGATCCCCACGACGAGGACTTCGTCGGCCTGGGCCTGCCGCTGGCCGGCGGGGCGCTTGCGCTGCTGGTCGCCACCGTCGTCCTGTGTGTCCCAGCCACCGCCGCAGCCGGGGCGCGCACCCGGGGGTAACTCCCGCGGAGAGTCAAAACCCCGGCAGCATGCCCGCAGAGGGGCAGAGGCGGACCGGGGCCTTCGCATGACAACGTGGCATGCCTCAGGAGAGCGCCGCGGAGGCGGACCGGGGCCTTCGCATGACACGTGGCATGCCTCAGGAGAGCGCCGCGGAGGCGGGCTCGTGCGGGAACAGGCCGTCGAAGACGGCGACGCGGTCGAAGGACATGGCCCGGGCGCGGGCGCGGCCCTCGAGGTCGGCCCGCTCGGCGGCGGACATCTCCAGGATCACCGCGTCGACGGACTCGGCCAGGGCGACGATGTCGCCGGGCTCGACGATCACGGCGGTGTCGCCGACGGCCTCGCCGGTGCCGCCGGTCAGCGTCGTGATGATCGGGCCGCCGCCGGCCAGCATCTTCTCCGCCAGCGCGATGCCGAAGGTCTCGACGAAGTCCGGCTCCGGCTTGGTGGGCAGCACGTACGCGGCGCAGCCCCGCATCAGCAGCGGCTTCTCGTTGTCGTCGACGTCGGTGAGGAAGATGATCCGGTCGTCCTCCTTCGCCATCGCCTGCACGTGCTCCAGCGCCGGCCCGGTGCCGGCCACCACCAGCTTCACCTGCTCCCGGCACTGCATCTGGCCGTACGCGATCACCAGGTCGTAGATGCCCTTGGCCCGGGCCACCCGGGACAGGAACAGGATGTATCCGTCGCGCTCCAGGCCACGTTTGGCGAGCGCGGCGTCCACGTCGGCCGGGTCGAGGTCGAGGTAGGCGGACGAGTCGATCGGCGGATAGCTGACCGTCACCCGGCGCCGGCACTGCTCGGCGAAGGTCGTGCCGCAGCGGGCGTCGACCTCCTCGGCCGAGTCGATGATCTCGTCGCGCGTGTACTCCGAGACGGCGACCACCTCGTCGTTGCCCAGGAAGGTGGTGAACAGGACCGTCGCCGCGCCGAACCGACCCTCCCGCAGGCACGAGCGGATCACGTTGGTCACGTCGGAGCCGACCGCCTTCGCCACCGTGTAGACGTCCGGCGCGAAGCCGGCCGCGCGGGCCGCGGCGACCGCGTCCGTCACCACCGCGGTGTGCGGCACGAGGTACATCGACAGGCAGGTCGTTGGCACCGGCTCGGCGAGCAGCTCGACCAGCCGGCCGGTGAGCCCGGCCAGGTGGCGCCCGTCCGGCACGCGGTAGTCGCCGACCGCCTCCGGCCGCTCCACGGTGATCCCGGCGCTGTACGGCAGGAGGCGGTCGAGTGGCTTGAGCGGCAACCCGGCCGCCTGCAATGTGGGTATCGGCCAGGTCAGCAGGCGCACGTCGTCGAACCCGCGGGTCAGCGCGACCTCCGCGAGGTTGCGGGCTTCTCCGGAGTGGCCGCAGATCACCGGGTCGGCCCGGACCACGATCACGAGGCGGCGGCGTGGGTACTTCATCGGGGGTCCTCCGGGGTCACGGGGGGATGGTCGGAGAGGGACGGTGGGCGGATCCCCCGTCCCCACGAAGACGGCTCCGGGCCGAGCCGCAGGTGCAACCTTCCGCCGCGGTGCACGTCGAGCGCGCTCAGGTGGGTGGCCTCGAAACGCTTGCCGTTGAGGGTGGCCGATTGGACGTACTGCGTCGGGGGATCGTAGTCGATGCCGTCGGCGCCGATCGGCATCTGCTGGTGGCCGCTGGTCTCGATGACGAACTCCTCGTCGCCGGCCTGCAGCACGGCCCGTTCGAAGGCGGGCGCGTTGACGAGGAAGAGGTTCTGCCCGGCGACCGGGAACAGCCCGAGCGAGGCCCAGATGTACCACGCGCTCAGCCCGCCGGAGTCGTCGTTGCCGGGCAGGCCGCCCGGCCCGGTGCCGAACTGCCAGGCCAGCGCCGACTGGACGATCTGCGCGGTGCGGTCCGGCCGGCCCGCGTAGTGGTAGGCCCAGGGCGCCTCCATGTCGGGCTCGTTGTTCAGGCCCTCGAACCGGTTCAGCGCGTAGCCGGCGGCCATCTCCTCCGGGGCCGGACGCCGGCCGGGCTGCTTGACCGGCGCCGCGCCGTAGCCGAAGAACTGGTCCAGCTTGCCGATGAAGGCCGCGTCGCCGCCGGCCAGCGCGATCCGCGCGGCCATGTCGTGCAGCAGCCGGAACGAGTAGTTCCACTTGCCGCCCTCGTAGAACTCCGAATCTCGCAGCAGCCCGGTGGCCGGGTCGAAGGCGTTGATCCACCCCCGGCTGCGCTCCTCGAGGTCGTTGGCGAGGCGCCGGTCGCTGACCGACCGGGCGACCTGGGCGGTGCAGTGGTGCGCGTACGCGAGGTCGAGCGTGTGGCTGATCGGATGGACCACGCCGTGCTCGAAGAAGTCCTCGCCGTAGAGCCGGCGCAGGTCGTCGACCATGTGCACCAGCGCCCAGTTCCAGTCGAGGTCGGTGCGGCCGAGCGCGTGGGCGTCGGCAAGCGCGGTGTGCGCGAGCGCGCTGGCCTGGCGGAAGAACCGGTCGGCGCCGCGCGCCATCCGGTAGCCGATCGGGAAGTTGCCCTCCTCCTCGCAGACTCGGATCAGCGATTCGAGCAGGTCCGCGGCCCGGTCCGGGGCGATGGCGGCGAGCAGCGGGAGCTGCGTCTTGTAAATGTCCCACATCGTGCAGACGTCGAACGCGTACGGTCCGCTGTTGGGCCAGAACGGGCTCTCGTCGTCGGCGAAACACGGCTTGATCAGCGAATGGTAGAGGGCGGTCGCCATGACCGTACGTCGCGGCGTCGTGCCGCCCTCGACCTGGACCCGGTCGAGGTGCCCCCGCCAGTTCGACCGGGTGCGGATGCGCACCGAGTCGAAGGCGGGCTGCGCCGGGCCGCACTCGTGTTCCAGGTTCTCCCGGGCCTGGTCGCACCCGCGCAGCGAGAAGCCCATCCGCACCTCGACGGTCTGCCCCGCCGCGGCCGGGCCCATGAAGAGCATGCCGAACGGGCGCAGCGTGGTGTGCCGGATGCTGTCGAAGTCGAGCCGGGTGCCGCCGTTGATGAGCCGCCGGTCGTACCAGAGCATCTGCCGCCAGCCCGGCGCGTCGGCCTCGAGGTAGACCGACAGCGGCACGCCCTCCATCACCACCGTGCCCTGGGCGCGGCCGTAACCCATGCTCTCCACGTGGGCCCGCAGCGGCACCGTGCGGCCCAGCTCGATGGCGAGGCCGCCGCAGGACAGGTCGACCACCACCCGGGCGCTGCTGTGTTTGGGGAACGTGTAGCGGTGGATCGCGACCTTCGGCCCGACGGTGATCTCGCAGCGGATGCCGGTGTCCAGCGTCGCCGCGTAGTAGCCGGCCTCGGCCACCTCGTCGTGCAGCCCCCAGGACTCGCCGAGCGCGTCCAGCGGCTGCACCATCGGGGTGACCCGGACGTAGTTGTAGTACTTGCGGATCGCGCCGGTGCCGGATTGCTGGAAGTGGGTGAAACCGGAGGCCTCCAGCCGGTCGAACATCTCCTCTGGCACGCCCTCGGTGTTCTTCGCATACCGCCCGTAACCGGTCGGATAGGCCCCGGAGTAGGCGCACGCGGACACCATGCCGAGCGGCGAGGTGGCGCCCGGGTGGGTGTTGCCGACCTGGGGCTTCGGCCACCACCAGGTAGCGGCCAGTCCGCGGGCCGGGGGCAGGTCGGTCGCCGCGGTGCCGATGAAGGGATCAACGTTGTCGAGGATTTCGGGACTGTACCCAGAGCCGGCCGCTCATGTGGTTTCAATGAGGTGAACTCCGTCGCGTGGCGGCATCAACCACACGAGAAGGGTGGGCCAAGGGCGGGTGACATTCAACCCGAAGAGGGACAACCGACCCGGCTGCCCGGCAGGATGGTGGTGTGGAGACGGATCTTCAGTTGGCACAGCGCGCCGCCATCGTCGGGGCCGCCGTCGCGCTGCCCCACTTCGCCGCCCTCGCCGACCTGCCCCGGGAACTCAAGGCGGACGGCTCGATCGTCACCGCGGCCGACCGCGCCGTCGAGTCGGCCATCCGGGAGGTGCTGGTCGCGGCCCGCCCGCACGACGCGATCCTGGGCGAGGAGCTGGGCCAGACCGGCGCGGAGGCGGCCCGCCGATGGATCATCGACCCCATCGACGGTACGGCCCTGTTCGTCCGCGGTGACGACCGCTGGCTGATCCTGATCGCCCTCGAGGAGCGCGGCGAGATCGTCGCCGGGGTGGCCGCCCATCCCGCCCAGGGCGCGATCTGGTGGGCGAGCCGCGGTGGCGGCGCCTTCGAGGGCCGGATCGTCGGCGGCCGAGTGGTCGCCGAGACCCGCGTCGGCGTCTCTACGCAGGGCGGCACGCCGGCCGACAGCCGGCTCGGCGTCGTCCCCGAGACCTGGGGCGTCGATCTGGCGGCGCCTCTGACCGCGCTGACCCCGGCTCTGCCGTGGACGGTGCACCCGGCGCTGCAGGTGGCCCGCGGCGAGCTCGACCTCGCGGTGCAGACCGGCGGGCAGATCTGGGACTTCGCCGCGACCTCGCTGATCGTCACGGAGGCGGGCGGCGCCTACAGCGGCGTGGACGGGGACACGCGGCCGGGGCCCGGAGCGTCGGTCTACGCCCGCGACGAGCCGCTGCGCCTGGCCGCCCTGAGGCTGCTGGCCGGCGCCGGCGCCGGCGTCACGGCAGGGTGACGACCCGGTCCACCAGCCCGAGACCCTCGGTGCGGTGGGTCAGCACCAGGACGGTACGCCCCGACGACGCGTCCAGCAGGTCGGCCATCACGGCCCGCGCGGTCGGCTCGTCGAGCCCCTCGGTCGGCTCGTCGAGGATCAGCAGCGCCGGGTCGGCCAGCAGCGCCCGAGCCACGGCGAAGCGGCGCAGCTCACCGCCCGACATCGTGCCGCCGCCGGTGCCCAGCCAGCTGTCCAACCCGGCCGGCAGGCCCGCCAGCCAGCCGTCGAGGCGTACCCGCCGCAGCACCTCCCGCAGCTGATCGTCGGCCGCGTCCGCTGGACACGCCAGCCGCAGGTTCTCCCGGACCGTCGAGGCGAAGACGTGGTCCGTCTCGTCGCCGACCAGCACGATCCGGCCGCGGACGGCGGCCTCCGGCAGCGCCCGCACGTCCACGCCGCCGATCGTGACGGTGCCCGCGCGCGGGTCCAGAAGCCGGGCCAGCACCGCGCCGAGCGTCGATTTGCCCGATCCGGACCGGCCGAGCACCGCGACTCTCGCCCCCGCCGGCAGGTCGAGGTCTAGGCCGTCCAGCGCAGGCGCCCGGTCGGGGTTCCAGCCGGCGCTCAGCCCGCGTACCGAAACGGCGCCGCAACCCACCGCCGGGCCCGCAGCCTGCGGAAACGTCGCGGAGGGCGGCTGTTGGGCGAGCTCGGCGAGCCGGCGACGCGCCCCGTCGGCCCGCCGCCGGGCGACGGCGGCGTCCGGCAACGTCAGCACCGGCTCGCCGAGCGCCACCACGCCCAGCAGGAGCACGGCCGACCATTCGGCGCTCAACCCGGCGTGCAGCGCGACGCCGACCACGGCCAGACCCCACCCCAGATGCGCGAGCGCCGCGGCCCGCCCGGCCGCGCGGGCGGCCTTCGCCTCCTGCCGCGCCAGCTCCCGGCTGCGCCGCAGCGGTACGCCCAGAAGCCCGGCCCCGCGGAGCTCCTCCACCCCGGCGACCGTCTCGACCATGGCATCGCGCAG